>Ga0247727_10007154_pt1 | contig 21440 bp, 14 predicted proteins | sample WisWelCaveWW1625_FD_202498 | JGI IMG/M metagenome (GOLD analysis project Ga0247727, IMG submission 202498) | Biofilm microbial communities from Wishing Well Cave, Virginia, United States - WW16-25 | ecosystem: Environmental > Aquatic > Deep subsurface > Groundwater > Cave microbial mat | place... | reverse complement strand
GCCGAAGAGTTCGCCCAGTTGCTCATGCGCGATGTAAGCCAGCGCGCGTCCGTCCGCCTGGCCTCCGGGCTGGAATTCATTCGCCGGGATGAGCATGGTCGTGATCAGGCTGCTGGTGATCAGCATGAAGCTCATGATCAGCGCGGCGCTGAGCAACAACCGGCGCGTGTTGCGAATGCGTCCGGCAGGTTTTTGTGGATCGTCTCCGTCGTCGCCCTTGACGAGCGGCATCACCGCAACTCCGGTTTCAAATCCCGAAAGCCCGAGCGCCAGTTTCGGAAATAGCAGCAACGCCACGCCGACGACTAACAGCGGGTTGCCCCGCACTTCGGGATGCCCCAGCATCGCGGTCTTCCAGCCGGCGATCAGATGCGGGCCGGCGATCACCAAGTAAGCCCCGACGCAAACCACTATGAGATTCAGCAAGAGATAGGCCGCGACCAGGAAGACCGCCAGCCCAATCGCTTCCCTGAAGCCTTTCAGAAAGATGGCGCCGAGAATCGTAATCAGAAACAACGTGACGGCGACGTGATGATCGTGCAGGGCGTGTGGGACAAACGGGTTCTGAAGGACGTGGGCCGTGGCGTCCGCCGCCGAAAGCGTGATGGTGATGATGAAATCCGTGGCGACGAAACCGAGCAACATCAGCACGAACAATTTGCCCCGCCAGCGCGGCAACAAATCTTCGAGCATCGAGATCGAGCCTTCGCCATGCGGACTCTCCTCGGCGACGCGGCGGTAAATCGGCAGCGCGCCGAGCAGAGTCAGTAAGACCAGAACCAGCGTGGCAACCGGCGAAAGAGCGCCAGCCGCAATGAACGCAAAGCCGGGCTGGTAACCGAGCGTCGAAAAGTAATCCACGCCGGTCAAACACATCACCTGCCACCAGGAGTGCGTCGGGTGATGGCCTTCGCGTTCGTGCGGGCCTTCGATCTCCCTGACCTGACCTGCAAAAAACCAGCGTTTGAATGCGCCGGAAAGGGTTCCGGCGGATAACATCGTTTCGGCCATAGACCGTCTTTCCTATCCCTTCCCACTGCAAGGGGTGAACTCGGGGCGGCGAAAACCTCATCCGCCGACGTGAACCGCCGGACGCCTTGAAGGATCGTCTTCGGCCTGCCGCAGAATCTCGTGCGTCACGGGCGCGGTGTCGCCTTCGCCGAAGAAGATGAATTTCAGCACGTACCAGAGCGGGTTGCCTTCGGTCCAACCGAAGTAGACGTGCGGAATCTGCCCCGTCTGGTTGCGCACGTGCAGCAGGAAAGACGCGATCGCATTGGGCACGGCGGGACTTTTCGTGCGCAGCACGCGGTACTGACCGACCTCCACTCCGCGCACGCGCAGCAGGCCGGAAAAGTCCGAAGCGTCGCCCGGCCTCACTTCAAAGAACAGCACGGGGTCTTCAACCGGGATGTGGTTGTTCCACCGTTCCTGCTTCTCTTTCAAGCGATACTCATCGGGGTCGCCGCGGTCGGGGCGGTTGGCGATGATGCGGATCGTCCCTGCCTTCGCCTCTTCGATGAACTTGAGCGCCAGATCGTTCAATTCGACTCCCTCAACGCGCAGTTCCGTCGAACGCAGCGCGCGTGAGAAGAAAGATACGGCGATGATCGAAAGAATGAACAGCGAGGCGATCTTGATGCCTTCGGGTTCTTCGGCGATGTTGACGATGGTCGTGTAACCGAAGACCAGTGCAATCAGCAGGTACGCCCAGCGGCTGCCGCTGCGCCGGCGCCAGACCAGCAGAGCCACGGCCACCGCGCCGGAACTCATCAGCATCAACACGCCGGTGGCGTAAGCCCCGCCCTGGGCGTTATGGTCGGCTTTGAAAAGGATCGTCACCGCAAACGAAATGGCCGTGTAGACGAGCACCAGCGGGCGCGTCGCCCTGGTCCATTCCGGCGCCATCCCGTAGCGCGGCAAATAGCGCGGCACGATGTTGATCAACCCGGCCAGCGCCGACGCGCCCGCGAACCAGAGGATGGCGATCGTGCTCAGGTCGTAGATCGTGCCGAAGATGTCGCCCAGGTATCCGTGCGCCAGAAAGGCGAGCGCGCGTCCGTCCGCCTTCCCGCCCTTCGCGAACTCGTGCGCCGGGATGAGCATGGTGGTGACGAGGCTGCTCGAAATCAGCATCACGCTCATGATCGCCGCCGCCGCCGTCAGCAGCTTCTTCCCGTTGCGGATGCGGCCGGCGGGATTTTTCTGCGTATCGGTCTCGTCGCCTTTCACCAAGGGCATCACCACGACCCCGGTCTCGAAGCCCGATAGTCCGAGCGCGAGTCTCGGGAAGAGCACCAGCGCCGCCCCGATCATCATCAGCGGGTTGGGATGAAGCTCAAAGAGCCTGTTCGTCCAATCGCCCAGCCTCGCCGGATTCACCGCGATCTCGTAAAAACCCGTGGCGACGACGATCAGGTTCAACACGATATAAGCGGCCACGATGAAGACCGCCAGCCCGATGGCCTCCTTGAAGCCCTTGAGAAAAACCGCGCCGAGCGCGCCGATCAAGATCAACGTCAGGCCGACTTTATGGTGCAGGAACGGGGGCGCGTAAGGGTTCTCGACGATGTGCGCGGTCGCGTCCGCCGCCGAGAGGGTGATCGTGATGATGAAGCTGGTCGCGGCAAACCCCAACAGACAAAGCACGAAGAGCTTGCCTCGCCAGCGCGGCAGCAAATCCTCCAGCATCGAGATCGAGCCGTCGCCGTGCGGGCTTTCTTCCGCCACCCGGTGATACATCGGCAATGCGCCGAAGAGGGTCAACAGCACCAGCACCATCGTGGCAATCGGAGACAACGCGCCCGCCGCGAGGAACGCGATGCCGGGTTGATAACCGAGCGTCGAGAAATAATCCACGCCAGTCAAACACATCACCCGCCACCAGGAGTGCGCCGGATGTCGGCCTTCTTTTTCGTGCGGCCCGGCGATCTCTTTGACCTGGCCTTCAAAGAACCAGCGTTTGAAAGGACTGATAGAACTTTTCAGTGAGGCAGTCGCTTCTTCCATTTCCCATTCCCGAGCCGCACAGGCAGTGGGGATTGCCAGTCGCGGCGCAATGATCATAATTCACTTCGCAGATTGAATCAGAGAGGCTATCAGCATCGGTGTCAATGAAGCGGGTATCCTAGCACCAAAGGTTTTGTAGCAGAAGGCCGGTTTTACGTGGCCGAACAGACCGGGAAACCAGCCTTCCGGTTCGGATCAAACCAACTGCTCTGTTAATCTATCGCCTCACACGATAACCATTGCCGAAGGAGCCGCTGGAATGTCGCTACTCAAACACGCCCCGCGTTTCAACGCCCAGGACGCGGTCCGAATCGCGCAGGAACTCTACGGCGTTCGCGCGACGGCGAGTACGTTGCCGAGCGAGCGCGACCAGAACTTCCTTTTGCAAACCCAATCCGGCGACCGCTTCGTTCTCAAGATCGCTAACGCGATGGAAGACCGCGCGCTGCTCGAAGCGCAGCAGCAGGCGATGGCGCGTGTCGCGCAAGAGGCGCCGATCTGCCAGCGTGTCGTTGAATCGCTCGGCGGCGCCAGCATCGCCGAAGTTCAATCGCCGACAGGCGTTCGCCATTTCGTCTGGCTCGTCACTTACCAGCCGGGCGTTCCATTGGGCAGCGTCAAACGGCATTCGCCGGAATTGTTGTTCGATCTTGGGCGACGCATCGGTCAATTGGATCGCGCGCTGGCCGGCTTCGATCATCCTGCTGTTCATCGCGACTTTCACTGGGATCTGGCCAACGGCTTGCGAATCGTCCGCGAATACGAACCGCTCGTGGCCGACGCGGAGATGCGCAGGTTGGTCGGCAAGCTCGCAGCCGATTTCGAGCGCAACGCCGCGCCGCTGCTTCCACGCCTGCGCCGGAGCGTCATTCACAACGACGCGAATGATTACAACGTGCTGGCCGGAGGCGGCGGCGATCTTTACACGCGCAACCAGCGCGTCACCGGCGTGATTGATTTCGGCGACCTGGTTCACAGCTTCACGGTCGGCGATCTGGCAGTCGCCATCGCTTACGCCATCCTGGACAAACCCGATCCGCTGGCCGCCGCAGCGCAGGTCGTCAAAGGCTATCACTCGGAACATCCGCTCGAAGAGAACGAGATCGCCGCGCTATTCGGCCTGATTTGCCTGCGACTCTGCGTGAGCGTGTGCATGGCTGCGTACCAACAACAGCAACGGCCCGGCGACGAATACCTCGCCATCAGCCAGCAGCCAATTCGCAACACGCTGCCCGCGCTGGCGCAGATTCCACCGCGACTGGCCGAAGCCGCGTTCCGTCACGCCTGCGGTCTGGCGCCGGCCGAATCGAGCGAGGCGGTGGTGGAATGGCTGCGAGCGAACGCGCACACGTTCGCGCCGGTGTTGGACGTTGATCTGCGGATCGAACCTTGCGCCGTCTTCGATCTCAGCGTCGGCAGCCCGCTGATTGGCGGCGACGAGCGCGAGAACGCGGAAGCCCGTCTGACCGAGCGGTTGTTCGGCTTGATGAAAGCCGCCGGTGTGAAAGCCGGCGTCGGGCGTTACGACGAAGCCCGGTTGCTTTACACGACGCCTGCGTTCACAGCGGGCGGCAATCCGTTCGCCGAACATCGCACGATTCACCTGGGCATTGATCTGTTCGCCGAAACGGGCGCGCCGGTTCACGCGCCGCTCGCTGGCGCAGTTCATGCGTTCAACAACAACGCCGCGCCGCTCGATTACGGCCCGCTGATCATCCTCAAACACCGGACTGACGCTGGCCACGAGTTCTTCACTTTGTATGGCCATCTGAGCGAACAATCGCTGGGAGGTTTGTACGCCGGCAAGCCTGTCGCTCAAGGCGAACGCATCGCAACCATCGGCTCGCCGCCGGCCAACGGCGATTGGACGCCGCACCTGCATTTCCAAATCATCACCGACCTGCTCGAACTCGAATGCGACTTCCCCGGCGTAGGCCGCGCCAGCCAGCGTGAAATCTGGCGCAGCCTCTCGCCCGATCCAAACCTGATTCTGGGCATTCCCGCTGACCGTTTTCCACCGAAAGAGCCAGACAAGGTCGAAACGCTCGCCGCTCGCCGCCAGCGCATCGGGCGCAACCTGAGCGTCGCTTACCGCGATCCGGTGAAGATCGTTCGCGGCTGGATGCAATACCTCTTCGACGAAAACGGGCGACGGTACCTGGACGCTTACAACAACGTGCCGCACGTCGGCCATTGTCATCCGCGCGTGGTCGAAGCCGGAGCGCGGCAGATGGCGGTGTTGAACACCAACACGCGATACCTTCACGATCTGATCAATCGTTACGCCGAAAGGCTGTGCGCGACGTTGCCCGAACCTTTGACCGTTTGCTTCTTCGTCAATTCGGCGAGCGAAGCCAACGAGTTGGCGCTGCGGTTGGCCCGCGCGCACACAAAGCAACGCGATCTGATCACGCTCGAAGCTGCGTATCACGGCCACACGACCACGCTCGTTGACATCAGCCCCTACAAACACGACGGCCCCGGAGGCGAAGGCGCTCCGCCCTGGGTTCATACCGCTCCGATCCCTGATGTTTATCGCGGCGCGTACAAACGCGACGATCCGCAGGCGGGAGAAAAATACGCGCGACACATTCTGGAAATTATCGAACGGCTCGGCGAGCGCGGCGCAGGCATCGCCGGTTACATCGCCGAAACCTGTCCCAGCGTGGGTGGCCAGATTTTCTTCCCCGAAGGCTATCTGGCCAACGTTTACCGCCACGTGCGCGAAGCCGGCGGTGTCTGCATAGCCGACGAAGTGCAGACAGGTTATGGACGAATCGGAACTCACTTCTGGGCTTTCGAAGCGCAGGGCGTCACGCCAGACATAGTCGTGATGGGCAAACCCATCGGCAACGGCCATCCCATTGGCGCAGTCTCCACCACACCCGAAATTGCGGCCTCATTCGACAACGGCATGGAGTTCTTCAGCACATTCGGCGGCAACCCGGTGTCGTGCGCTATCGGGTTGGCGGTGTTGGACGTGATGTTCGAGGAGAAGCTGCAAGCGCGCGCGCTCAGAGTGGGCGACCGGATGCTCGAAGGCTTACGCCCGTTGGTTGATCGTTACCCGATTGCCGGAGACGTGCGCGGTTCCGGGTTGTTTCTGGGAATCGAATTGGTGCGCGACCGCGAGACGCTGGAGCCTGCGGCGGAAGAAGCTTCATTCATTTCCAACCGGATGCGAGAACACGGAATTTTGCTCGGCACAGACGGCCCTTTTCACAACGTGGTCAAGATCAGACCGCCGATGCAGTTTTCCGAAAGCGACGCCGACTTCCTGGTCGCCGCGATGGACAAGATTCTGGCGGAGGACTTCGTGGCTCGAGAGTGAGCGTGGTCCCAACCGCGGATCCATCGTGGAACCAACGCTCGCTACCGCACGCGGCACTGACTCGAACCTCTCCTTCACTCACTTCGTGACTAAAGTCTTGTTCTGCTCATCCAGCCATACTTTGAGCGGCGCGAAGTAATCCAGGATCGCCGTGGCGTCCATCTTCTCTTCGCCGGTCAATGCCTTCAACGCTTCCGGCCAGGGACGGCTCTGTCCCATCTCCAGCATCTTCTTCAGCTTCTCGCCTGCCTGTTGGTTGCCGTAAATCGAGCAGCGATTGAGCGGGCCTTTGTAGCCGGCTTCGCGGCACAGCGCGCGGTGAAACTGGAATTGCAGAATGTGAGCGAGGAAGTAACGCGCGTAAGGCACGTTGGCCGGCACGTGATATTTCGCTCCGGCGTCGAAATCCTGTTCGTTGCGCGGCGCAGGCGCTGTGATGCCTTGATACTTTTCGCGCAACTCCCACCACGTTCGGTTGTAATCGCCGGGTCCGGCTTCGCCCGAAAAAACCTTCCAGCGCCATTGATCAACCAGATAGCCGAACGGCAGAAAAGCCACTTTGTCGAGCGCCTGCCGGAGCAGCAACCCGATGTCGGCGCTCTCGCCGGGCACGCGCTCAATGAAGCCAAGCTTCTTCAAATACTCCGGCGTGACCGAGAGCGCAATCGTGTCGCCGATGGCTTCGTGAAATCCGTCGTTCGCGCTGCCTTGATAAAGCGGCGGCTGCGGCGCGTAGGCCATCTGGTAGTAATTGTGACCAAGCTCGTGATGGATCGTGACGAAGTCTTCGTCGTTGATCTTGATGCACATCTTGATGCGCACGTCTTTCTGATTGTCTATGTCCCAGGCGCTGGCGTGGCAGACGACCTCGCGGTCTTGCGGCTTGAGGAACAACGACCGCTCCCAGAAACTCTGCGGCAACGGATCGAAACCGAGCGAGGTGAAAAAACCTTCGCCGTAACGCACCATCTGTTTCGCATCGGTATTGCGCTTCTTCAGAATCTCCGTCAGATCGTAGCCGGGATCGCCGGTCGCGGGCTTGATCAGCTCGTAGATGTTGCCCCATTGCTGGCTCCACATATTGCCGAGCAGATGCGCCGGAATCGGGCCGGTGGCGGGCACAGCCGCGTCGCCATATTTCTGCCGCAGCTTCGCGCGCACGTAAGTGTGCAGCGAATCGTAGAGCGGCTTGACCTGTTGCCACAGCCGTTCCATTTCGGCGGCGAAAGCGCCCGGCTCCATGTCGTAATTCGACCGCCACATCGCGCCGAGGTCTTTGAATCCCATCTCACGCGCGCCTTTGTTGGCCAGCTCGACGAAGCGCGCGTAGCGTTGGCGGTAAGGCGGCGAGACTCGATGCCAGCCGAGCCAGACTTTCTTCAACTCTTCGGGATTGCGGTTTTCGGCCAGGATCGTTTCCAGGTCGCCGAGGCTCAGACACTTTCCTTTTTCGCCATCGGGGCAGTATTTGCCTTTGCCGTAATCGCTCTCCATCGAGACCGTGATCTTCGTCAACTCTTCGCGCTCTGCCGGATTGCCCGGCGCGGGCAGCGGCAGCGAGAGCTTGAGGAGTTTCAGTTTGCGCGCTACGTCTTCGTGCAGCTTCAAGCCGTCGAATTTGCGCGCCTCTTCGGCCAGCTCCTTGATCGTTTTGAGCAGCTCATCGTTGGCTTCGGCAGCGATGGCTTCGGTGTCGTCGGTGATGAAATTGCTCTGCACCCAACTGGCGCGACCGGCCTTGATGCTGATGGCCAGAGCGCGTTTTTCGGCTTCGGCGACGAACTTTTCGGCCGCGGCGACAGTTGGCCGGGGTTTGGCGCTGGATTTGGTTTTGGGTTTCTGCGTCGCGCCTGACACCAGCAGAGCGCAGCAGAGAAGGATCAAACAAGCGGCGTAATGCCTGAGAGAAATGTTCTTTGGAAAATTCATACTCAACCTCAACGTAGATTTGCTCGTGAAAATTGGGATTGAAATCATCGGCGGCGACGCGAAGAGAGACTGTGGTACGGATAACAATCAATGATCTCGGCGAGCATATACCGCCCTTTCGATTCAGCCGCCATCAGCTCTTTGTAGACTTTCGGCGGCACGCCTTCGTAAACGTAGGTCTTGCCGCTGTTGAAGACCACCTCCAGCTCGCGCGTCTTGGAGTCGTAGCCAACAGCGTGGATCATGCTCGATTCGACAACCGTCAGTTTCATAACTCACTCCTCGTGTCAAAGCGGATCAAACCATCAACTGTCCGCCATTGATCTCGACCGTCTCGCCGTGAATGTAGCTGGCCGCGTCCGAAGCCAGAAACGCGATCACTCGACCGCATTCTTCCGCCGTGCCGACGCGACCGAGCGGGATGTTGGCGACGAATTGCTGCAACAGTTCCGGCGTTGACATCCGTTCGTGGAACGGCGTGTCAATCACTCCGGGCGCGACGCCGTTGACGCGCACGCCGTATGGCGCAAGCTCCTTGGCCATCCCTTTGGTCAAACACATCACGCCGGCTTTGGCCGCCGCGTAAACAGCCGCTCCGGGGCCGCCGCCGTGATGACCCGCAATCGAGCCGACGTTGATGATCGCGCCGTGGCCGCGTTCCATCATCTCCCGCATCACCGCCTGCGAACACAGCAGCACGCTCTTGAAGTTGAGGTCCATCACGCGGTCCCAAAGCTCCTCGGTGAAATCGAGCAGCGGGCAGCGCTGGATCAGATCGCCCGCGTTGTTGACCAGGATGTCAATCGGGCCGAGTTGCGCGCGCGCCGCTTCGGCGAGCGTCGTTGCGCCGGCTTTCGTCGAGACGTCAGCCTGGACGATGATCGCGCGCCCGCTCTCGGATTCGATGATGCGCCTGGTCTCTTGCGCGCCTTCCAGATTTCGGTTGTAGTTGATCGCCACGCTCGCGCCGCATTCGGCCAGCGCGATCGCGGCCCAGCGCCCGATGCCTGTGCTTGCGCCGGTGACGATGGCGACGCGCCCGTTCAGATTCTGTTTGTTCATTAAACGACCTCTCCGTTGATAATCGTTGCTGTAATTTCAATGGACTTCAAATCCTCATCCCATCGGAACAAGATCAAATCCGCTCTGCGCCCGGCTTCGATTGCTCCGAATTGATCGGAGATTCCGAGCAATTCAGCCGGATTGCGACTAGCCATTCGCAACGCATCGTCGAGCGTCGCATCGGAATATCGCACTGTCTTCTCGACCGCCTCGTGCATCTCCAGAACCGACCCGGCCAGGTAAGGTGTGCCGGGCAGACAGACGCGGCGCGCGGGCGTGACTTCCACTTCAACATTGCCGAGACGATATTTGCCAGGCGGTCTGCCCGCCGCCGCAATCGCATCAGTGACGAGAATGCTGCGTCCGACGCCTTTCGAGCGCAGAAAACATTTCACCACCGATGGTGGCAGATGATGGCCGTCTACGATGAAGCTCGCCCAGAGATTGTCGTTCGCCAACTGCTCCCAGATGTAGTTCGGATGGCGGTCAATCTTGGCGTGTGAGCCGTTGCCCAGATGAGTCGAAACTCTTGCTCCGGCGCTCACTGCATCAGCGATCTGCGCGGGCGTGGCGGCAGTGTGGCCGATGGCTGCGATCACGCCCTCTGCGCTTGCTCGCTCGATGAAACCAATTGCTTCGGGCCATTCGGGCGAAAACGTGACGAGGCGAATCTGCCCGCGCGCTGCGTCCTGCCAGCGACTGAATTGATCCCAATCTGGCGGACGCACGTGCTGGCGGGGATGCGCGCCGCGTGGCCCGTCTTCGGGTGAAATGAACGGCCCTTCGAGGTGAATGCCGAGAAACGCGCGTGCGAATTCCGGCGATTCACCTTTTGCGCGAACCAGATTGGAAATGCATTGCGCGATGTGTTCGGCGGATTCGGTGATGACAGTTGGACAAAACGCCGCGACTCCGGTTCGCCAGAGCCGCCTCGTCGCCGCGACGATCTCTTCGACGCTCGTGTTCGGATGGTTGAAATCAACTCCGTCGTAGCCGTTGATCTGAATGTCAATCAGTCCGGGGGCAATGCGCAAACGCTCGTTGCCCAGATCGCAAGGTTGCGAAAGATCGGCGGGGCGAACCTCGCCGATGCGCCCATCAACGACGGACAGGTCAACAACGACATCGCTTGCCCCGATCTTGCCTCTGATTCTCATTCAAGCTCCGATCTTGGTGATCCACCAGCCCAGCGCCAGCAACAACACCACCCACAGCCACGCCAGCAAAAATCCGATCACATCCAACCGATAGCGCCGGTAGCTGAATGTCCGCGTTAATCGCAGCAGATCAACGATCAACAGCGCGTGACCTTCCTCTTCCAGCTTCGAGCACGGAATCGGCGGAACGATGTCTGAAATCTTCTGGGTCTCGACAGTAACTTTCTCTTCTTTGACCATACGCTTCTCAATCTCCTGTGACTTTCAATCCGGCGCGTTCCAGGTTTTCCTCTTCACCGACCGGCGTGTGCAACAACGCGAAAAATTTCTGCAAACGATCCGCCGCTTCGGGTTGCGTGAGCAGGCTGACGATGATGGCCAGCGCGAAACCGACGAGCAAGGCCGAAAGCAACTGCCCGCCCTGCCCCCAGCCGATCCTCTGCGCGGTGAAGAACATCGCCGAGCTGCCCACGATGCTGGCCCACGCGCCTTTCGCATTCGCTCGCGGCCAGACGATGCCGACCCACATCGGGATGCCGACGAACGCAACGATCGTGACGAAATGAACCGTGGCTTTGACGACCGACGGCATGTAGAGCGCGAAGAGCAGACTGCCGACGGTCAACGCGGCTGAAACAACGCGGCCAACCAGCAGGTAATGCGCATCGTCAGACGACGGCTTCAGAAACTTTTTGTAGAGGTTGCGGGTGAAGAGCGCCGAGCCTGAAACCATAAACGCCGCGCAGGACGCGATCACCGTTCCGATGATCGCCGCGATCATCAGACCGACCAGTCCCGATGGCAGCAACTGTTTGATCATTGCGCCGAAGACCAACTCGCGTTTGCTGTGATCGTAAACTCCCACAAACATCACCGCCGCGATCAAGCCGGTCACAGCCCAGCCGATGGTGCAGAGCCGCTTGATGAAATTGCCGTAGCACCAACCGACGCGGCAGCTCATCTCCGTCTTGCCGCTGCCCGCGACCGCCATGTGGTGCGGCTGCGCGACGATGCCTACCAGACCGCTGACGACCAGCATCGTCACGGGAAACAGCGACAGCTCTTTTTCCGCGAGGAGCGAAAACATCTGTGGGTCGAGCTTGGCGTGCAAGCCTGCAAATCCGCCCACGGCATTCAGCCCGAAGGGGATCAGCAGGAACGAGAGGATGATGACGAAGATGCCCTGGATGAAATCGGTGTTGACCGTCGCCACCAGCCCGCCTGCCACGCCGAACAGCACGAACAACGCAGTCACGCCCCAGATGATCCACGTTTCGGACAATCCCGTAATGCCCGCGACGGTCAGCGCCGCGCCTTTGATGATCGTCCCCTGCCAGAGCATGAACAGGTAGAGCGCGAAGAACGAATAGCCCACGCCCAGTGATCGGCTGAAACGCTCCTCGAAAAAATCAGCCGTCGTCGTGTAGCGCGTTCGACGAAAGATGGGCGACAGCAGCCAGAAGAACGGGGTCGAGAAGATGTACATCCACTGATACCAGATGCCCGCCATCCCGATCTCGTATGAAGCTCCGGCGACGCCGATGGCGTAATCGGCGCGCGTGCCGGTGGTCAGCGCCTGCGCGACCATCAGCGATTTGCCGAAGCGGCGGTTGCCCATGAAGAAGCCTTCGGTGTCTTTGACGCGGCGCGACACGTACAAGCCGAATGCGGTGATCCCGACGAGGTAGGCGACGATGACTGCCAGATCGAGTTTCGATAATCCGGTCATTGATCGGCTCCTGAGATTGCAATGTTTCTTGACGACGATTGTGTAGATCGGAAAGCGCGCGAACTGTAGCACAATTCTGTCGCGGCTGAGTAGCCATTGCGGGTATAATCGCGTCCGCCTCCTGCGGTTTGTCTCCGAAACTGTTATGAACACCTTGATCTCGAATAAGCTGCGGACGGTAATCGCCGTCTTTGCGCTGGCACTCTGCTTCATCGCTCAATCGCAGTTCGCATTCGGCCAGCAAATCGCCGAGCCGCAGCGACTCGCCGAACTCAGAAGGCTGCGCGATCAGCTTCAACTCTCGAGATCGCTCGGTGACGCTGATGCACTGGTTGTGCTCGGCGAGCGCGCGGTCATCGAAGCCGCCCAGCAACTGGTCGGGCTTGAATTCACGCTGGCGAATGGCAACGTGCTGAGGCTGACTTCGGTCGAAGGCGAATTGAAGCCTGCCGCAGCAATGGTGAAGATCGGGTTGCAGGCGAAGTCGTCGGTCACAATCAATCTGCAACTGATCGGGCGAATCAACGGCGGCGAAATCGCCGACGGCGCGCTGCGATTGCCGTTGCGGGTCAGTGAAGTGAAGCTGATGAACGGGCGGTTTTCTTCGCTGTTCATCAAAACGCTGTTCGGCGAATGGCTGAAAGCCGAGACGTGGAACGACGAATTGCCGGCGATTGAAATCCCGCTGGAGATCGCCGAAACGATGCGGATTCCGGCCAGTCGTTTCGAGGTCGCGGGCGAAATGCCGATGGAGATCGCAACGCCGGCTTATCAGGCTCCGCTGAAATTCGCGGTCACGTCACTGCTCGTGCTCGATAAGCGCGCGGTGATCGCTTTGCAGTTGAATCAGGGCGCGACGGCCACGAACGCGGTTCAAGCCTCGTTCGCGGGCGCGGACGGCGACGATCCGGTTGCGCTGGAAGACGAGATCGCGCGGATGAGCGCGGGTCTGGCTGCCGACGGCGACCTGCGCCTGCGATTGAACGCCCGGGTCGTCAACGCGCTGCTCGCGCAGATTGCGGCGGCGCAAAATACCGATTTCAACTTCCGCCTCAAACGAGGCCGCCTCCGCACCGAAGAGGTCAGCGCCATCGTCAAGATCACCAACTATACCGACGTCGAAAGCGGCGAAGGCCGGGCGGACGTGACGCAGCTCAACATCGAGCGCATCGCGGACGGAAAGATCCACGCGCGACTCGGCGGGCAGGGCGAATTGGACGCGCGCCTGCGTGGGCGCGAATACGGCATACCTTACGGCCTTTCGCCGCACGTGACTTTTGCGATCAGGGATCAAAACCTGCCGCTGGAATTCCTGAGCGAGGGCGAGCGAATCATTCTGCGCGCATCGCCGGGTTCGACGCTGCCGATCAGCTTCCGGTTCAACCTGAAAGTGGCCGGGCGCAGTTTCGGATTCAACCGCGATTCGGTGGTGCAGGCGGATCGGTGGCTGAGCCGGGTCGAGCTGCCATCGTTTTTCGGGCGCGAAATCTCGTTGCCGCGCAAAATGGAGGTTGACGCGGGCGGCAATCTTTACGTGACTGAGAGGCGGAAGCTCAATTACACGCTGTCGAACCTGCGCCTCAGCGCGAAGGACGACGCGATTGACATCACGGCGAACGTCAGGGTCAATCCGCCGAGATGAAATTCCGGGATCGCGCGGGCGCGTGCTTTCTTCGCCATTGCGGAAATTTAGGCAGACAATCCATCAGCCTTGTGATAGTATCCGCCCCGTCAAAGCTACACACCTCGATCTAAGACAGGTTCAGCTCAATTCTCAGTCGGCAAGACTGCCGATAGAGATCGTCACCCGCTGACTGCACACACGCGGAAATTTTGCAGCCACCCCAAAGGCCGAAACCCCCTTCGAATAACTGGTTTTCTGCCCAGAAAGGAGAGTGCAGCCATGGCTCGCAATCTAAGAAAAATTGACCCAAGGAGAGTGTATCAACGCCACGAAGCATTGAGGCGCGTGGATGATCCGGATTACGGCTACGGGCCGCCGGGTTATCAGTACTATGATTCCCAGGGTTACGATCCATCGGAGTACGAAAGGCTGGCGAGGTATCCGCGCAGCTCTGAAGGAAGCGGATTTTACGTCTTCTTCCTGATCGTCCTCCTGGTGGCGGTCTTTGCCTTCATCGGGAAGGTGGGTACAGGCGGTACCGAGGTCATCGAGGTTCAGCCGGGAACTGTGGTCTCTGCCAGGGTCGCTTCCGGCAGTCTTTACTTACGGGAAGGCCCGGGCACTCAGTACAAGGCTGATTACATCTTGCCCCGTGGTTGGCAGGTTTCGATTCTCGCCGAATCTCGCCGAGATGATTACGCCGAAGTATGGGTCAAGGTGAGAGTGGAAACTGCGCAAGGTGCGCAGGAAGGTTGGGTGAATCAGAAGTATCTCAGGCGATGATGCGGTGATTTGATTGCGTGAGAGCCGAAGACTCTCACGCAATCAATCGCACGATTGATCCGGCGTCAATCGTGGGCCGCTCGCCTGATGCGATCCATCAAGGCCAGCCCCAGTCCTGCTTCATTGACTGCCTGACAGTAAATCTTTTCGACCTCTTCCTGATCGCATTCGCGGAAAAATTGGAATAGCTCGTGGGCGTATTCTTCGACATCCTTGCAGATCAGGAGGCGTTTGAACGCTTCGGGATGAGGCGGCGAATCGAGGCCGATGTAAGCGGCATTCCCGGCGGGAAGCGTGTACTGAGGAAACGGGTTGATCACGACCTTCGCCTTCGGCGCGTAGTGGCGGTGCTTCATTCCGGGACTCTTCGGCGCGGTCACGTCTTTCACCTCCGCCAGTTCGGTTTCGGGAATCACCCCGCACAACTGTTCGAGCGTGACTGCGCCGACGCGCAAAATCAAAGGCCATTTGCCGGTGCAATCAACCACGGTTGATTCCAACCCGACCTTCGTCTGGTCGCCTTTGAGGATGCAGCCGATGCGTCCGTCAAGGTCGGCTCTGACCACCTGCCACGTCGTGGGACTCGGCCGCCCCGAAAGATTTGCCGAGGGCGCGACGACGGGCAGACCGCAGGCGCGAAGGAATTGTCGCGCAATCGCGTGCTTCGGCATTCGCACGCCGATCGTGCGCAACCCGGCTGTGGCTATGGCCGGAACTCCTTCGTGTTTTGGCAGCACGAGCGTCAGCGGGCCGGGGAAGAAAGCCTCGATCAGCCTGGCGGCATTCGGCGGGATTTCGCTCGTGATCATCTCAAGCTGGGAGAGGTCGTAGATGTGGGCAATGAGCGGGTTGTCTGCTGGGCGGCTCTTGGCGATGAAGATTTTTTGGATCGCTTCTTCGTTGAAGACGTTTGCGCCGAGACCGTAAACAGTCTCCGTCGGGAATGCGACGGTCTCGCCGTGCAGGATGAACCGCGCCGCAATTGACGGAGACTGTGTGATCTTGGTTTTCACGGCTGCTCAAATGCTTCTCAACGGCATCCTCTTACTGCCGATCACTGCCGCCCGCCTAAGACGACGCGACGACCGACGCTGGTGAAATTGAGGGCATCGTTTGGCGAGCCGAAATCGCGCGAAGACGGCGAGAACGACTGGCGGCTCTTGGCGGCGGTTACGCGATAGGTCGTGCCTGGCTCGAAACCTCTCTGCGCCCAGTTGCCGTTGTCATCGGTCTGGGCTGCGGCGGGAACATCGCCTCCGCCCGAAACCAGCGAGAAACTGATCGTCACTCTGCCGATGCCGTCGCCGCTGCTGTTCGTAACGCGACCGGAGACGGCGTAAAGCGGCGCCACGCCAGGCTGCGTGATCGTCACAATGCGACCGGCGATCATCAATGAGCCTCTGCGGGCTTCGGGGTTTTTGTTATCAGCGACGGTGAAATTGACTACGCCGCTGCCCGCGCCGTTGGCGACCCCGCTGTTGTTGGGCGAGGCGACGGTGATCCACGAATCGTGGCTGATCGCGCGCCACTTCACGCCGTCCAAAGCCTTGACCTCGATCCTGCCCGCGCCGCCGCGAATGCCGAATTGCTGCTCGGTTGGCGAGACGGTTGTCGCGGCCAGATCAACCGCCGCTTTGATGTCCAATCGCCCGAAGCCGTAAACGTTGTTCTGCGGGTTACCGACGCCGCAATCGCTCGCCTCAACTCGGACGGCGGATTCATTGAGGATGTTTTCGGTCAGATCAATTTTGCCGCGAAGTTCGGGATGGGCAGACCAGAGCAACGCGACCGCGCCTGCCACGTGTGGCGACGCCATCGAGGTGCCGCTCAAGCTGGCGTAACTGCCGTTGCGTAGCGCCGAACGGACGCTGACGCCCGGAGCGGCGATGTCCGGCTTGATGCGATTGCTCCCGTCAATCGTCACGGGGCCGCGACTGCTGAAGCCGGCGATCTCGCCCGTGCTCGCGCTGAATGCTCCGACGCTGTAGCTGGCGTCGTACAGAGCGGGCGGATCAACGACCGAAGAGCATCCCCCCCTCCCGCTGTTGCCCGCAGCGACTACGGTCATAATTCCTGCAGCGCGCTGAACCTCGACCGCGGCCTTCAAAGTGTCCGGCGAACAACCTTCGGATGGAGGGCAGCTCCACGAATTGGTGGTGACATCGGGCGAGCGAGACGGGTCGCCCTGAGCGGACATTCCGCCGACCGGATATGGCGCGAGGAAGAACTCGAAACATTCCAGGTAAGTCGCGGGCGTTCCGTTGCCGCGATCCATATTTCGACAGGCGATGAATTTCGCTCCGGGCGCAACGCCGATCTGATTTGCGGCGCCGTCGGTTCCCACCGCGCTGCCCAGCGTGTGCGTGCCGTGATTGTCGTCGTCGCAGGGCGTTTTGGAATCGAATCCGCAGACGCCTCCCTGGCTGTGAATGCTGTCGTGCCAGTTGTAATCGTGATTGCCATTCGCGCCGTCCCAGCCGCGATATTGATTGCGCAGCGCCGGATGATCCCACGCCACGCCGGTGTCCTGCCCGCCGATGACCATGCCCTGCCCGGTGAAGCCGAGCACCCAGACCTCCGGCGCGCGAATGTAATTGACTCCGGCTTCGATTGCCTGCGGCGATGAAGTCAGATTCGCTGCATCGTTTGCTTCAATCCCGATAGGCCCGATGGGTTGAATGCCGCGCAGTTGCGGATTGCCTTCGATCCGCGCGACATCTTCTCTGGCCGCAATCTCCAGCGCGAGGTTGCGGTCTCCCTTCACCAGAACCGCATTGACGATGTAAAACGAACGGTGGGCGACTCTGCGTTCCGTCAGCCAATCCAGCAGCCGTGGTTGCGTCTGCCGCGCTTTCGCCAGCAGCGTCTCGAACACGTAACGGCCTTTCTCTTCCTTCGTCTCGAAGACTGCCGCGCCGCTCAGATCGGCCTGGTCTTCCAACACGACCAGGAACTCGGCCTCGTTGCCGTCGGCGGTTTTTTCAATCACCCACGGCGCGAGCTTCTTCATCGCTCTCGGTTGAATTTCCTGCGAAAGATTACTGGCTGATTTGGTTTTCGATTTGGCATTGACGATCAATCCGCCGGCGATAATGCCGAGGGCGGCGAGGATCAGCAGCAAGACTGTAAAACGCGAGATTTTCATTATGACAATTCTCCCTGGCCATCACCCGAGGCGAGTGATTTCCAAATTCTGCCGGGGCTGGATTATGTGCAAACCTTCCGGCTTGCTGATGATTCAGGGGAGTGTAACCGGCTGGAAAGATGACGGCAACGCCGGGAAAGGTTGCCGCGATTTTTCATCAATAACGCATCGCCTGCACGGCTGCGTCAGACCAGGCTTCGAGCGGCGCGTAATCGTCGGTCAAAATCACCGCCCGATCGCGCGGTAATTCGAGTCGTGAAGCGAAGACCGATTCGATGTAACCCATTCGTTTGACCTCTTCCGACGTTTTCATCTGCTCTGGGAACGGCGCAGGATTTTCCGCCAGGTTTTCTGGAAGATCGCCGGCGACCAGGAACATCGTCGAAACGTAATCCTGCTTCTTGCCCGCGAGCAGCCAGTTGGGCGAAAAGACGTGCGTTTTGCCGAAGACGCTCTCCATCGTCGCCACCACCGATTGAACGATGCGTGATGCTTCGCCCGAAAACCCGCCGACGATGTTGGCGACGACCAGACCGTTCGGCGCCAGCCGCTCTTTCAAATCCGCGAAGGCTTCGCGCGTCAGCAGGTGGAACGGAGGCGAATCGCCGCTGAAGGCATCGAGCACGATCACGTCGTATTTCTCCGCCAATGCGCGAGTCTCTGTGCGCGCATCTCCGATGACCACTTTGACCGAAGCGGGCAAGCCGAAATATTCGCGCGCTACTTTTTCAGACATCGGATCAATCTCGATGACCGTCACCTGCGAGCCGGCTTCGGCCATCGCCCGCGCATAAACGCCCGCGCCCAATCCCCAGATCAAGACCGTCTTCGGAATGCCTTTGGCCGTGGCCAATCGCTGCAATCCGTAGGCGTATCTGGCAGACGAAACATCGCCGATCATCGAGCCTTGCTGCACGCCGTTCAGAAACAGATACTTCACGCCCCGGTGCTCGCTCACGACCAGATCGCCGTAAGACGACGGGATGCGCGCCGTCACGGGATAGGCTTCGTTCTTGTACATCACCTCGCGGTCGGCTTCATCGCCCATCACCTTCGTTCCGGCAACGGCGAGCGCCAACCCGGCGAAAAGCAGCAGAGCCGATTGTCTCTTCGATCTGAAAAGCAGGTAAAGCACGGGCACGATGGCCAGCGCGACAGCCGTTGAGATGATCGCGACGTGAACCGTCATGTTCGGAATGAGCAGCAGCGAAACCGCCAGACTGCCCGCGACCGAGCCGATGGTCGAAAGCGCGTAAAGATTGCCGACGCTGGTTCCGAGTTGCCGATGGCTCGCCGCCGCGCGCACGGCCATCGGAGAGAGCATTCCGAGCAGAAACAGTGTGGGCAGGAACAGCAATGTCGCGGCCAGAAAAGTTCCACTGACCATCCCCGCCTGGTAAGCCGCGCTCAGCACCGGCCGGGTGATCAAATCCGAAAGCAGCAAAGTTCCGGCGGCGCAGGCCATCACCGTCATCAACGCGCCGAGTCCGGGTTTGCGATCAGCCACTCGTCCGCCGATTGCGTAACCGACAGCCAGCGCCGCCAGCGTCACCGTGATCAACGCGCTCCAGACGTGCAGCGTGGTTCCGAAACTGGGAGCGAGAACGCGAGAGCCTAAGATTTCAACCACCATCACCGATGCGCCGCCGATCAACACGGCAGCCCGCAACAACCAGGCGTGAGCGCCGGACAATGAAAGCTCTGACGAATCATCTCGAAATTTGGCTGAAGCTGTTTCGGCCTGTTTGACGGGTTTCGCTTTGACAGTTGATTGCACAGAAAAACTCCTTCCGAAAGATTGATGCTCTTCTCACTGCGAAGATGTGAAGTGTTTGGAGGGCATCGAAGCTGCATCGCAGGGCATTGCGAGAAGAAGCAGCGTCAGGCAGCGGTCTCCAACGCGGCGCTAGAATAAGTCAAAACGCGGCGATTTTCCATCCGCGATTTCGAATCAGTACCGCGACGGCAGCGAGCGGGTGATCTCGTAAGCGCCGGGCAAAGGAAACACCCGCTCGCTGCCGCTCGCGGTACCGATGGCCGTCCGCTTTACTGCCGGCTTCAGCGCGAACTATAATCCCGCAAACCCGATTTCATTCACCGTTCATTACTTTACGTTGCATCGAAATCATAGATTCGCTGATTCGGAGGAAGTGTCAGATATGAAAAAGCGTCGCTGGTTCACCATATGCTCGCTCATCGCGGTTGCGGTGGGTTGCGCGCTTGCCGGCGCGAGCGCCGGGCAGTCGCCAAACGCGCAGCCGCAACAACCCAAACCTCAACAGAATCCCCAACAAAATCCTCAGGAAAAACGGGGCGACAAAACCAAACCCGCTGGCGATAAGCAGGACAACCTCGATCCGGGACAGATCAAACAGATCACCGTCAACGTCCGGTTGCCGATCACCATCACCGACAAAAACAACCGATTCGTCGTTGACCTCAAACAAACCGACTTCGAGATTTTTGAAGACAAGATTCCGCAGACTATCGTCTCGTTCGTGCCGCTGAGCGACCTGCCGCTGGATGTCGCCGTGCTGATGGACACCTCGAACAGCGTCAAGCCGAAGCTGAAGTTCGAGAAGGACGCGGCCTATTCTTTCCTCGAAACGGTGCTCAAATCGCGCCGAGACCGCGCGCTGTTTGCGACCTTCGACTCGCTGGTCGAGCTTCACCAGGATTTGACCAACCGCCTCGACCTGCTGACCAAAGCGATTGACAAAGTGAAAGCGCAGGGCGGGACCAGGATGTTCGACGCGATCTACCGTGTTTGTGAGGAGAAGATGTTCTCTTCGCCGCTCCGCCGCCACGCGATGGTCGTCATCACCGATGGCGAGGACACCGAAAGTGAGCGCGAGTTGAAAGACGCGATTGACATCGCGCAGCGCTCCGAAACCATCGTCTTCGTCATCAGTACGAAAGCGGGCGGATTTTTCGGCGTCCAGGCCGGAACGGTTGATCGCAAGGAGGACAAAGACCTCAAGAAATTGGCCGAAGACACGGGCGGGCGCGCGTTCTTTACCGCCGAGGTGATCGAGCTGGAGAAGAGCTTTTCGGCCATCGCCCGTGAGCTACGCAGCCAGTACCTGATCGCTTACGAGCCGGCCAACAGCAATTACGACAGCAAATTCCGCCAGATCGAGGTGAAGCTGCCCAATCACAAAGACCTGAGGATCAGAACCAAGAAAGGCTACACGGCAGTCCCGCCGCGCACCGCAAACAGTGCGAGCCAGTAGCAACCGCGAAGCCGGTAATGGCAATCAAACGACGGCCGCGAGTCTCCCCTTTCTCAGCGGCAGCGCTTAATGCAGTACCGCGACCGTGAGGGAGCGGAAGGAGAAGGAAGTATGAAAGCAGTGATCAAATCCCACGTCTTCTGGCTGGCAATCGCCGCGCTGGTGGCAGCGGCAGTTGTCTTCAATCCAGCGCCCCAATCGCAGGTGAGCGCCCAACCGGACAAGAAGCAGGATCAAAAGAAAACCCAGCAACAGAAGCCGCCGCAGAAGACTGACGACGTGCCGACGATCAAAGTCGGCACTCAGCTCGTCAACGTGCTCTTCAGCGTTCAGGACAAACAGAACCGCTACCTCAACGACCTGAAGCAGGAAGAAATCGTCATCCTGGAGGACGGCCAGCCGCAGGAAGTCTTCACCTTCAAGCGCGAATTCGATTTG
>Ga0247727_10007153_pt1 | contig 21441 bp, 15 predicted proteins | sample WisWelCaveWW1625_FD_202498 | JGI IMG/M metagenome (GOLD analysis project Ga0247727, IMG submission 202498) | Biofilm microbial communities from Wishing Well Cave, Virginia, United States - WW16-25 | ecosystem: Environmental > Aquatic > Deep subsurface > Groundwater > Cave microbial mat | place... | reverse complement strand
GTAGCCCCCGTACCAGAGCGAGCTGCTGGTGGTGCCTCGAACACCGTCGCCGTAGTTCGATTCGCCGAGCACACCCTCCGCGGGCCCGGTGAACACGCTGCCTTGCCCTATCCCCCAGATGCCGATCCCGAAGTTCCCCGCGTTGCCAGACCCGGTTGCTTTGATGCCGTACTGGGTACCGGTGACGTGAATCTTCGCCTCGGGCGTAAAGGTCCCCATTCCGATGCTCCCGCCGATGTAGTGTCGCGCGCTCCACGCGTCATACCAGCCGAACCCGTCCGCAGCGACGTTCTGCGTCACAAAGCAAGCGAAGTCGGTGTTGTTGTTCTGGAAAAAGGCCGGGTTGATGCTTTCCGTCCCCGTGCTGACCGCCAGCTTGCTCCCCGGCGTCGACGTGCCTATGCCGACGCTGCCGCCGTTGTAGTAGATCGACGAGCCGTTCGGGATCCACTGGCTGCCGCCCGTGCCGCCGCTCTCCGCTCGCACTGCGTACGGAACGGACTTGATCTCCTGCCGGGGGGTCAAGATCGTGAAACCCTCGGCGCCCGTCGCCGCTTGAATCTCCAGCCAGCGCGGGTTGCCGTCGAATACCCCGCCGAAGTCGAGCTGCGTCGTGAACAGGCCGGCCGCCACCGGAACCGAGTTCTGGTTGACTGTGCCGAGCAGCGTGCCGGCCGACGACGCGGTGTAGAGCTGGAACGAGAAGTTGGCGCTCCCCGTCTAGGGCGCGCTGTTCTTCTTGAGCTGCCCCTGGTAGGTGAAGCTGGTGCCGATGGCGAGCGCGGACGTTGGATGAATCGCGACCGAGATCACGGCAAGGGCGGCGATCATCGCCGCCGCGGCCTTCGCGCGTTCGAGTGCGTGAGTGTATTGTGCGCCGTCCGACATGGAGAGTTCTCCTCTATGGCGGCGATGCGGGTTCGCATCACCGGTTCTCTTCGGCCCCCCGCACTCGGCGGGCGGCTGTGATTGAGCAATCGATGGGTCCGCGCGTGAGTTGGCAGATCAGCGCGTGAGCACGAGCTTCCGCGTCGCCGTCGCCGACTCCGCTTCGAGCCGCAGGAAGTAGATGCCCTGCGCAACGCGCCGCCCCTCGTCGTTCGTGCCGGGCCACACGACTTCGTGGCGGCCAGTCGCCATCGGCTCATCCAAGAGCGTGCGGACCAGCGCGCCGCTCACGTCGTAGACACGGGCGCTCGCGTGCGTCGCGTGAGGCAAGTCGAGCGCGATCGTCGTCTCGCGCTCGAACGGGTTGGGGACGGCGGGATGGAGCGCAAGTCTAGTCGGCGCGCCCGATGGGCTGACGCCCGGAGCGACGTCGGTCGCCGGGTCGATCACGCCCGCCCAAAAGCCGCCGGTCACGACGTAGGCGCCGCCGGAATGGAGGCCGGCGTCAATCTGCGCGACCGTGCCCCCGAGCACGTACGCGCCACCGGTGATCGCCATGCCGCCACCCGGGTCCATCGTGTTCCAAGAGAGGTCGTAGGCTCCCCCAGTCTGGGCGCGCACGGCGGGTGCTGCGGCCGCGACGAGCCCGACGGTGAGCGTGATGAGCAACCGGAGCTTCATGCTGATTACCTCCTTTTGGACGTAATGCCCGTGCGCGCGAGTGTGTTGGGTATGTCATCGAACGAGCGTTACGCGTCCGCTCGAGACGAAGCCATTCGTGGAAGAGAGCCGAACGAGATACGGCCCAGCGGGCACCAACTGACCGCCGGTCGTCCGACCATCCCAATGGAGCGTGCGCGACGGCTCCGAACTCCCATCCGTCAACTCGCGCACCAACCGTCCTGTCGTGTCGTAGATCCTGAGTTGGATCGGCCCCGAGGTCTCGGCGCGGAACGAGACCTCGTCCGTCGCCGGCGCCGGCCAAATCGTGAGCGCGCGACCCACGCCCGAGCGCCCGGGCGAAACATCCGTGCCCACGGCGCCTCCCTGAAACTCGAGCGCGTCGACGAATCGGCCTGGGCATTCGCCGGCGGGGATCGCGAAGAACCCGAGCTCGGTGCCCGTGCGCGTGTAGTGGTAGACCCCGCCGAATGTCCCCATGAACAGCGTGCTGTCGGTCGTGTCGAATGCGAGCCCACCGAAGTACACGTTGGGCGCGGGCGTGAACGATTCCCCGGTCGGAGTGCCCGACGGGTCGAATCTCATGACTCGATTAGCGCCGGGAAAGCCGGTGTACTCACCGATCCACAAGCCGCTCCCGTCCCAAGCGATCCCCAGCGCGTTATACGGAACCGAAAACGCTTGGACCGTTGTCTGCGCCATCGGGTCGATCTTCTTGATGATCGGATTCGAGCAGGGGCCGGTCGGGCACCCGCCTCCACGCCAGATGAACTGGCCATCGAACGCCATGTCTTCGCCGCCGCCGGCACTGAACGAGGCCTCCGTCACGAGGGTTGTCAGGTTTTTCCGCTGGATGAGACCGGCGCTCGTGCCGACGTAGAGAACCTCCGCGTCCGGATCGATGGCCATCCCGGTCGCCTCTTCCGGCCCGACCGTCCGGAGCACGGCTCCCGAGCGACTCATGTTCAGGATCCGACAGCTGGGGACGTTGTCCGTCCCAACCCAGAGCGAGGCGTCGTAAGCGAAGACTTCGGGCGACGAGGCGACCAGAAACGCGAAAGCAAGCGCGGCGGAAAGCGTGGGCGCGCCATGCGTCGAGATACGGAACATGATGCCTCCTCCATTGAGGAGTGAACCGCCGGGTCGATGCGACCCGGCGCCCTCGCTCGTTGAATAACGCACCGGTTGCGCCCATAATCCGTCACGTTCCGCGCGGATTTTTTCGTTCGAGATCACCGGCGCGAGTCGCGAGGCGTCGCGTTCCCCGAGCGCACGGAGGGAGAGGCATGGACCAGCCGCGGGCGCCCGACCGCGTGACAGCGCTCTTGATCGGATGGTCCGGCGGAGACCGGGCGGCGCTCGATCAGCTCCTGCCGCTCGTGTACGACGAACTGCATCGCTTGGCCGCCGCTCGACTTCGCCGGGAGCGGCCGGACCACACGCTGCAGCCCACGGCCCTCGTCCACGAGGCCTACCTTCGACTCGTCGACCAGCGAAGAGCGGACTGGCGCAACCGGGCGCAGTTTTTCGGCGTCGCTGCGGCGATGATGCGGCGCATCCTCGTCAACCACGCCCGCGACCGTGCGGCGCTCAAACGCGGCGGCGCGGTCGAGAAGGTCTCCCTCAGCGCCGCCGCCGAGTGGGCGGGCAAACAGGATCTCGACCTGCTCGGCCTCGACGACGCGCTGGCCCGACTCGCGGCACTCGACCCACGGAAGGGACAGATCGTGGACTTGAAGTTCTTCGCCGGCCTCAATACCGAGGAGATCGCGGAAGTGCTCCAGGTCTCCGCGAGCACCGTGGAGAGGGACTGGCGCTTCGCGCGGGCCTGGCTCTACGACGCGCTCTCCGCCGCATGAGCACCCGCTGGCAGCGGGTCAACGACGTCTTCGACCGCGCGCTCGAGATCCCGGAGGACGGCCGCGCCGCGTACCTCGACTCGGCCTGCGCCGGCGACCCGGAGCTGCGGCTCGAGGTGACGCGTCTCCTGGGCGCCCACGCGCGGGCCAGCGGCTTCATCGAGAAGCCGATCGATCAGGCGTTCGAGGAGATCGCGCACGTCCGGGAAAAGAGCCTCGAGGGGCGACAGATCGGCGCCTGGCGCGTCCTAAGGGAAATCGGGCGCGGCGGGATGGGCACGGTCTGCCTTGGCGAGCGGATCGACCGGGAGTTCGAACAGCGGGTCGCCATCAAGTTGATCCATCCGGGGATGGACAGCGCGTCGGTCCTCCGCCGATTCGAGACCGAGCGCAGGATCCTCGCCAGCCTCGATCACACGAACATCGCGCGGCTCTACGACGGCGGCACGGCGGACGACGGAGCGCCCTATTTCGTCATGGAGTTCATCGAGGGCGTCCCCATCGACCGCTACTGCGACGAGCGGCGGCTGAGCGTCGCGAAGAGGCTCGAGCTGTTCCGTCAGGTCTGCGCGGCCGTCGCGTTCGCCCATCAGAGCCTCGTCATTCATCGCGATATCAAGCCATCCAACGTGCTCGTCGCCTGCGACGGCACGGCAAAGCTCCTCGACTTCGGGATCGCGACGATTCTCCACGACACCGAGGCGGGGGCCGCGCCGCGCACGGCCACGGTGCAACACCTCATGACGCCGGAGTACGCCAGCCCCGAGCAGATCCAGGGCCTCCGTGCGACGACGTTGAGCGACGTCTACTCGCTCGGCGTGATGCTCTACGAGCTGCTCTGCGGACGGCCGCCGTATCGTTTCACGAACCGCTCGCTCTCCGAAGTCGCCCGCGTGCTCGGCGAGGCCAAGCCGGAGCGGCCCAGCACCGCGATCACGTCTCCGCACTGGGCGGAGAGGGATTCCGCGCACACCGCCGAGGGCGCGGAGCGGATCGGCGCCGTGCGCGAGGGAAGCGTGGACCGGTTGCGCCGCACTCTGCGGGGGGATCTGGATACCATCGTGCTCAAGGCGATGCATGCCGATCCGCAGCAGCGCTACGCGTCGGTCGAGCAGTTCTCGGAGGATATCCGGCGACATCTCGTGGGGCTGCCGGTCATCGCCCGTCCCGACACAATCGCCTATCGCACTCGCAAGTTCGTCCGGCGGAACCGCGTCGCGGTCGGTGCCGCGCTGCTCGTCGCGCTGGCGCTCATCGGCGGCGCAGCGGCCACGGCGTGGCAGGCGCGGCGCGCCCGCGAAGCGCAGTCACGCGCCGAGAGGCGCTTCGGCGACTTGCGGAAGCTCGCGCACGCGGTGCTTTTCGACTACCACGATGCCGTCAAAGATCTCGCGGGCGCGACGCCAGTTCGCGAACGGCTGGTGACGGACGGGCTCGAGTACTTGGACGGACTCGCGAGAGAAGCCGGAGATGATGGCTCGCTCCAGCGAGAGCTGGCCGACGCCTATTTGAGAATGGGCGACGTTCAGGGCGGAACGACGGCGAACCTGGGGAACACGGCCGGCGCGATGACAAGCTATCGCAGGGCGCAATCGATTTACGCGTCGCTCATGTCGGCCGATTCCACGAACGCGGAGAACGCGCGCGGATTCGCTGGCGGCCTTGTGAAGCTCTCTCGACTGCTCTGGCAAACGGGTAACACTCAGGAAGCGCTCGAGAACGCCGGGCAAGCACGACGGACACTAGAACCCCTCGTGCGCGATGCGCCCTCGGACGTCGAATTGAGAAAGCAGCTCATCGCAGCGCTGGATGTTGAAGGGTTGGTGCTGAACGTGACGGGCGCCTCAGCGGCGGCGGTGGAAACTCACAAGCTGCAACTCGAACACTGTGAAGCGATGGCGGCGATCGACCCGGCTGACCCCGCGGCGCGCCGCGCACTCTCCATCGCGAACGACCGCATCTGCCTCACACTGCGCAAGCTCGGCGATTCCAATACGGCGCTCGAGTACAACCGTGTGGCCCTGAGGCTACGCGCCGATCTCGTCGCCCAGTTTCCGTTGAACGCGGACTACCGACGTGCTCTCTACGTGGCTCACGTCACCGACGGGGGGATTCTCGAGAGTCTCAACCGCCCGCGGGAGGCTCTGACGAGTTACGAACGTGGCCTCGCGGTGGCAGAGACGCTCTACGCGGCTGATCCGTTGAACGAGCAGTGCCGAAGCGATCGGGGCTACGCCTTGCTTCAAGTGGGCAACACACTAGCTTTGCTCGACGATTTGCCCGGGGCGTTGGCGCACTTTCGCGCCGCACTTGCGATCCGATCCGCCGAGATAGATGCCGATCCAGAGAACCTCTTCGAGCGGCTGCCGCTTCTCGCGGTTCACGTCAAGCTGGCGAAGACGCTGGCAAGACACCGCGACGACGAACGGGCGATCGCCCACGCCGCAACGGCGCTCGCACTCATCGACGCGACGACTCTCGAACCAACGAACGCGGACTCGCGTGCCAACTTCGCGACAAGTTACACCGATCTCGGAGAGGTCTACTCGATCGTCGCCGCCGGATCGAGGCGAGGCAGCGAGTTGGCTCGCGACAATTGGCAGCGCGCGCTCGACATGTATCGGCGAAGCGCCGCGATCTGGCTTGACCTTCGTGAACGCGGGGTTCTGGCCGAGGTCGATGTCGGTCAGATGGACGCCGTGAACCGGGAGATCGCTCGCTGCGAGTCCGTGGCAGGGCCGTAACGAGGCAGGACAGCCGCCGTCGGAATGCTCCGAACTATGGAGTAGAGTGAAACTCTCATGGCGCTCCCACCGGGGACCCGAATCGGTCCGTACGAAGTCGTCACGCTGCTCGGCACAGGCGGCATGGGCGAGGTCTATCGCGCCACCGATCGTCGGCTCGGCCGTGACGTCGCGGTTAAGGTGCTGCCGGAGGCGAAGCACGCGAGTCCCGAACGTGCCGCCCGCTTCGAGCGCGAGGCTCGGTTGCTCGCGTCGATCAACCATCCCAACATCGCGACTATCCACGGCCTCGAGGATCTCGACGGATCCGGCGTGATCGTGATGGAGCTCGTGGACGGCCCGTCGCTCGCCGACCTCATCGCCCGAGGTCCCGTCGGTGTCGCCGAGAGTGCTCGGATCGCGAGCCAGATCGCCGAGGGCATGAGCAGCGCGCACGCGCGTGGCATCGTCCACCGTGACCTCAAACCGTCGAACGTGCGGATCGCTCCAGACGGCCGCGTCAAGATCCTCGACCTCGGCCTGGCCAAGATGATCGCGAGAGATTCGGGAACGGCGCTGGAGCACATGGCGCCGGAGGACGCGGAAACGCTCGCCGTCGAGACGCGAGAGGGCGCCGTACTCGGCACCGCGGCCTACATGTCACCCGAGCAAGCGGTCGGAGCGCCGATCGATGCGCGCACCGACGTCTGGGCGTTCGGCGCCGTTCTGCTAGAGATGCTGACCGGCCGTCGCGCCTTCCCCGGCCGCACGATCACAGTTACGCTCGCTGCCGTGCTGCGCGGCACTGTCGATTGGGAGGCGCTGCCGGCCGACGTCCCTCGGAAAGTCCGGCTCCTCATCGAACGTTGTCTCGTGCGCGAAGCCTCCGGTCGCCTGAGCGATCTCGGCGAGGCGCGAGACGTGCTGCGGCCGTTCGCGGATCCGGGGTTCGTCGCAGCCCCGCACGCGTCGGCCGATACGAAGTCGGAGGTGTGATCCTCCGGCCGCAGCCGCATGGGTTGCGCGGCACCCGCCGATCCGGTTAGCCTCGGCGTTCATCTCACGGGCCGCAACCGTGACGCTGGGAGGCGGGGCCCAGGACCCCACATGATCGGGAGGAGAATTCGTGCGCGTCGCGTGCTGCTTGGCTGTTCTTCTTGCGCATTCGGCGCCATTCGTCTCGGGGGCGATCGCCTCCGACGGCCCCCCCGCCCCGCTCGATGCCGCCTCGCTCCATCTGGCCCTGGAGAAACTCACGGTCGTGGGCTCGGTGCTCTTCGTCGCCGCGCATCCCGATGACGAGAACACGGCGATGCTCACGTGGCTCGAGAACGAGAAGCTTGTGCGCGCCGAGTATCTCTCGCTCACCCGAGGCGATGGCGGGCAGAACCTCGTGGGCGACGAGCAGGGCGACCTCCTCGGAGTGATCCGGACGCAAGAGCTGCTCGCTGCACGCAGAATTGACGGCGCCGAGCAGTTCTTCACCCGTGCGGTCGATTTCGGCTACTCAAAGGGTTCTGACGAGACGCTCGGCAAGTGGGGACACGAAGCGGTCCTCAGCGACGTCGTCCGCGTGATCCGCACCTTCCAGCCCGACGTCATCGTGATGCGGTTCCCGACCACCGGCGAGGGCCGTCACGGGCACCACACCGCATCGGCGCTCCTCGCGGTCGAGGCTTTCGGCGCAGCCGGCGATCCGGCGCGATTCGCCGACCAGCTCGACACGCTCGCGCCGTGGAGGCCGACGCGCCTCTTCTGGAACTACTTCAGCTGGGCGGCGCCCCCCTCTGGAGACAGCGCGAAGGCCTTCCTCACCGTCGATCTCGGCGCCTACAACGCGCTCCTCGGCCGCTCCTACACCGAGCTCGCGGGCGAGAGCCGGAGCATGCACAAGAGCCAGGGATTCGGATCGGCCGAGCGCCGCGGCACATCGATGAACTACCTTAAGCTCATCGTCGGGGAGCCGGCCGCGTCGGACATCTTCGATGGGATCGACCTCTCCTGGAATCGAATCCCCGGAGGCGCGAGGGTGGGCGAGCTCTTGGAGGCGGTCCATCGCGACTACGATCCCAGCAACCCGGCGGCGAGCGTGCCCGGGCTCGTGAAGGCGCGCGCGGCGCTCGCGAGCCTCGAGGCCACGGGGGCGGCCCAGGGCCACGCAGTGCTGCTCGATCACAAGGCGCGCGAGCTCGACGAGGCCATCCGCTCCTGCGCAGGCCTCTGGCTCGAGGCCCTCGCCACGCGCCACACCCTCTCCCCCGGTGATTCCCTCCAGGTCGATGTGACCGCGATCAACCGGTCGAACGTGCCGCTCTGGCTCGAGGCGGTTCGATCCGAGACACCTGGACTCGCGAGCGAGGCCGATGCGCTTCTCGCGCAGAACCTGCCGGTGACCCTCCCTCTCAGGAGCGTCGTGCCCGCGAACATGAGCTGGCAGGCGACGCAGCCGTACTGGCTGCGCGAATCGGTCGAGGGCGGGCTGCATCACGTCGCGGATCCCGCCCTCATCGGAACGCCGGAGAACGAACCCGTGCTCCGCGTCACCTTGAGCGTGGCGATATCGGGGCAGTCGATCGACTACACGCTCCCGGTCCTCTACCGCTGGGTGGATCGCGTGCGCGGCGAGTTGTACCGGCCGGTGGTCATCGCCCCCGAAGTGACGCTCGCGCTGGACGAGAGGGTCTATCTCTTTCCGGATGCCTCGCCCCGGCCGGTTCGACTCCGCCTCGAGGCCCGCGAGGGCGCCGAAGGAAGAGCGCGGCTCCTCCTTCCCCGCGGCTGGAGATCCGATCCGCTGGCGCACGAGGTGAGCTTGGCTGCGGGCCAAACGCGCGAAGTCGCCTTCCAGGTGACGCCCGGCCCCGCAGGAAGCCCGATCAATGCGGAGTTCTCCGGCGGAGCGCGCACGTGGACGCGCGACATGACCGTGGTCGACCATCCCCACATCCCCATCCAGACGATCTTCCCGGATGCGGCCGCCCATGTCGTGCGGTTGGATCTCTCGCGCGTGGGCGACTCGGTCGGATACGTGATGGGCCCCGGCGACGACGTTCCTGCGGCCCTCGCGCAGGCCGGCTACCGCGTCACGCTCCTCGACGACGATGAGATCTCCTCGGGCGACCTCTCCGAGTACGACGCGATCGTCGTGGGCGTGCGTGCGTACAACTCGCGCGACGCGCTCAAGCGCAGCGCGCAGCGATTCCTCGACTACGTGGAGGAGGGGGGTACGCTCGTCGTGCAGTACAGCACGGCGGATCAAACTCTTCACGAGGCGTTCGCCCCCTACCCGCTCAAGCTGGGGCGTGACCGGGTCACGGTCGAGGACGCGCCGGTCGAGTTCGTCGATCCCGCGAGCCCGCTCCTGAACACGCCGAATCGGATCACCGTGCGCGATTTCGAGGGCTGGGTGCAGGAGCGGGGCCTCTACTTCGCCTCGGAGTGGGGACCCGAGTACCAGACGGTCCTCTCCTCCGCCGACCTGGGAGAAGACCCGGCGGCGGGCGGGCTCCTATGGGCGCGCCACGGGGAGGGGATCTTCATCTATACCGGGTACGCGTTCTTCAGGCAGCTTCCGGCCGGCGTGCCGGGCGCCTATCGCCTCTTCGTGAACCTGGTGTCATCGCGCGGATGACGGAGCGAGAGCGCGAACCGGAAGACGAGGACCCGCCTCCCTTCGGCCGGAGCTGGCTCGTCCTTTATGCGATCGTCCTGTTGAACCTGTTCGCGCAGATTCTCCTCTTCTACATCTTCAGGAAAGCCTTCTCTTGAGAGCTTTCGACTCCATGCAGACCGCCTCGTGAGGGCGTTCGACTGGGCGGTTCTCGCCGCCTCGCTCGTGTTCATCGTCGCCTACGGCGTGTGGAAGGGGCGGCGGAACCGCGACCTCGACGGCTACATCCTCGGCGATCGCAGCATGCGCTGGTACACGGTCGCTTTCTCGATCATGGCCACGCAGGCGAGCGCAATCACGTTCATCTCCACGCCCGGCCAGGCCTACGTGGACGGCATGCGCTTCGTCCAGTTCTACTTCGGCCTACCGCTCGCCATGATCGTGCTGTCGGTGACGGCCGTCCCGCTCTTCCGCAGGCTCAAGGTCTACACCGCCTACGAATTCCTCGAGCGCCGGTTCGACGTCAAGGTGCGAACGCTCGCCGCGCTCCTCTTCCTCATTCAGCGCGGGCTCGCCTGCGGCCTGACCATCTACGCGCCGGCCGTGGTCCTCTCGGTCCTCCTCGGCTGGAACCTCTACGTTACGAACCTGGTCATCGGCGTTCTGGTCATCATCTACACCGCGTCCGGCGGCGCGAAGGCGGTCGCGCACACGAATTTTTGGCAGATGGTCATCATCTTCGGGGGGATGATCGTCACGCTGGCGATTGCGCTGTCGCTTCTCCCCGACAGCGTCTCCTTCGGCGATGCGGTCCACGTGGCCGGCCGCATGGGCCGCCTCAACGCGATCGACTTCTCGTTCGATTGGAACAACCGCTACACGTTCTGGTCCGGGATCATCGGCGGGTTCTTCCTCGCCCTCGCCTACTTCGGCACCGACCAATCGCAGGTGGGACGCTACATCTCCGGACAGTCGGTGGCCCAAAGTCGCCTTGGGCTCCTCTTCAACGGCATGGTCAAGGTCCCGATGCAGTTCGTGATCCTGTTCATCGGCGTCATGGTCTTCGTCTTCCACCAGTTCCATCCGACGCCGATCTACTTCAATCCGGTGGAGACGAGGCGGGTCGAGGCGAGCGCGTTCGCGGACGAGTTTCACGCCCTGCAGGGGGAATACGATCTCCTCGCCGGGGAGAAGCAAGCGAGGATTCAGGCTCTGCTCGAGGCGCGTCGCGCCGGCGACGATGCGAGCGAGGCGGCGGCCGCGGCGTCGATCGACGAGATCCACGCTTCGGCGCTCCAGATGCGCGAGCAAGCCAAGGAGATCGTGCGGACGGTCAACCCGCGCTCGGACGGGAACGACGTGAACTACATCTTCCTGACGTTCGTGCTTCGCTATCTCCCGGTGGGCGTCGTGGGCCTCGTCATCGCCATGATCTTCGCCGCCTCGATGTCCTCCACGGCCTCGGAGCTGAACGCACTCGCCTCGACCACGATCGTCGATATCTACCAACGCTTCTGGAAGCGCGAGAGATCGGACCGCCACCTGGTCGCGATCTCGAAGGCCGCGACCGTCGTCTGGGGCGGCTTGGCGATTCTCTTTGCGGAGTACGCGAACAAGCTCGGATCGCTTGTTGAGGCGGTGAACATCCTCGGATCGCTCTTCTACGGGACGATCCTGGGGATCTTCCTCCTGGCGTTCTACTTCAAGCGCGTCGGCGGAACGGCGGTCTTCGTGGGGGCCCTGGTCGGCGAAGTCGTGGTCGTCGTCTGCTTCACCGCTTCGGGGATCTCGTTTCTCTGGTACAACGTGGTGGGGTGCCTCGCGACCATCGCGGTCGCCCTGCTGGTCTCGCTCTTCGGCGGCCAGCAGGGCGGCGCGACTGCCTACAAGATCACATCTCTGCCTTCCACTCCGTGAGCTTCTTCTCGATCTTCGCAAGCTCGTCGGGAGGCGCATCCGCCTTGCCGGCCTCGATCGCCCGCTGCGCGAACTTGATCGCGTCCGCTCGCTTGCCCTCCTTCGCGAGCATGTCCGCCTTGAGACGCAGGTTGAGCCACGTCCCCTTGATCGCGATCGACTTGTCCACCCACTGCCGCGCCTCGTCGGGTGCGACGTTGTTCTGGAAGGCGAAGCTCGCGGAACGGAACGCGGTCGCGTGGTCATCCGGCTCCAAAGCCGCCATGGCGGCGCGTGCGCTCCCGAGCGCTTGCTCGATCGCGTTCACCTCGATCTCGAAGGGGATGCGAAGCTTCTCCCAGTCGAGAGCGACCGTCGCCTTCTCGACCGACATCGCCGGGAAGCTGAACTGCATCCACTCCGTGAAATCGTGGGGCTGGGGACTCACCCCGATGCGGAGTGCGTCAGCGCTGTCGTTGTAGGCGTAGCTCCCCCACTGGTCGGCCTTGGTGTTGAAGATCACTGTCCAGTCGTTCTTCGTCGGAATGGTGTGGAGGCTGTAGGTTCCCGCCTTGAGCGGATTCCCGTTTACCTTCACGTCCGTCGAAAACGTGATGGCGGTGGCCTCGTTCGCACCCGTCCGCCATACCTTGTCGTAAGGGACGAGCTCGCCCCAGATCACGCGTCCCTTCACTCCCGGGCGGCTGTAGGTAATCGTGACGTCGGTGAGACCCACGGTCTGCATGACCTGCCCCTTCGGGCTGGGGCGGGGCAGCGTCAATTCGGCGCCTTCGGAGACGCCGGCCAGGAGAGCGACGGCCAGGACGGCGGCCGCCGCCGCGAAACGAGACGGCCTCATGATCGTTGAGACTCCTTTCTGCAGGGAAGACGAGATGACTTCTCGACACAATCGGGTTCGGCAGGGCCCGGCCCGATATCCGGGATGAAAGCACAGACCGGTGTCCCGCGCCAAGGGAATGGCGCGGGACACGGAAGAGAGATGGCGGAGGCGGCATGGACAAGCTTGACCCCTCATCCCGCAGGTTTCGCGGCGCGTTGCCACTGCACGGCGGCGTCGCGCCGGCCCCAATTCTCGTAGAGCCACGCCAAGTCCTGCGCCACCTCGCGCGTGCGCGGGTGCTGCCCGCCAAGACTGCCGCTGAGCGTCGCGTGGGCGCCGAGCAGCTCGCGCTCGGCCTCGTCGCGGCGACCGATGGCCGCGAGCGCGCGCCCTCGGTTCGCGTGAAAGACCGCTCGGTTGGGGTGCCCGTCCGGGAAGACGCGATCGGCGACGGCCAGCGCGGCCGTGAACGTCGTCTCGGCCTCCGCCGCGCGCCCCTGATCGAGGAACGCCTTTCCGAGATTGTTCGTCGCGATGACAACGAGCGCGTGTTCCTCGCCGAGCAGCTCGCGGAACACGGCGCGCGCCTCCTCGAATGCGGACTGAGCTTCCTTGTGCCGCCCCATGAGTCGATAGAGCGCGCCGAGGTTGTTGAGCGGCCGAGCGCTGTCCAGGTGCGCCCGCCCGTACAGGCCGCGCGCGGTCTCGAGCACGCTGCGGCGTAGGGCGAGCGCTTCCTCATACTTGCCTTGGTCCTGTAGCGGGACCGCGAGATTGTCCTTCGCTTGCGCCACTTCGGGGTGGTTGTCGCCCAAGAGCGGCAGAAGAAGTGCGAGCGCCTCGCGCTGAAGCGCCTCCGCCTCCGACCAGCGGCCCGCCTTCTGAATCGTGTTGCCAAGGTTGCCGAGCGCCATAGCGGTCGAGACATGGCTCGGCCCCAAGACACGGCGGGTGATTTCGAGCTCCTCTCGCCGAAGTCGCTCCGCTTCCGCGAGGTTGCCCTTATCGACAACGACGCTCGCAAGAACCCCCAGCGCCAACGCGACATCCGCGTGATCTCCCTTGTGAAGGTGTCGTCTAATCGCGACCGCTTCGCGCGCGGCCGCTTCGGCCTCGTCGAGGCGGCCGAGCTCCTGGAGCAGCCGCGCCCGATCCGTTAGGCTCCCGGCGAGCTCGCCGCCGCCCCCGTCCGTCTCGCGTTGGATCGCGACCACTCGTGCGAGCAGCGAGTCGGCCTCGGTGTGTCGCCCCAGGTTGGTCAAGTTCGCGCCGCGAAGCCGCTGATAGCGCACACTCATCTCCGCCGACGCGCCGGGCCGTGTCTCGATGACGGCGCCAATCGCTTCGAAGGCCGACTCCGCTGCAGCGTAGCGCCCCCTGCGCGTGTCGAGCTCGGCGAGCGCGAGACGGCTCTCGATCGTCTCGTCGGATCGATCGCCGGTCTCGGCGCGGCGCGTCTCGATCGCGCGGCGCAGGTGAGGCTCGGCTTCATCGAACCGCGCGAGCCCCATGTAAGTGGTCGCGAGCGCGTGATGAAGCGCGGCGCTCACGCGGGGCGACTCCACCGCCTCGCTATCGAGGAGCAGCGCCGCCCGATCGACCATCTCACGAACCGTGACCTCGGCACCGCGAGGATTCAGCTCCGGATTCGCTTCTCCCAGCATTTCAGTGAGAAACGCGTTGACCGCCTTCGCGACCTGCGCCTGACTCTTCGCTTCTTGCTCGGCGCGCCGCGACTCCTGCTCGGCCCGCCGCGCCCGCATCGCCTGCGTCGTCGTCGCCGCGATGCCCACGACGAGCGTCGCGACAACGGCGGCGGCTCCGGCGACGAGGGCGCGATGCCTTCGAGCGAGCTTCCCGACCCGGTAGAGCGTGCTCGGCGGCCCGGCCAGCACCGGCTCATCGCGGAGATGGCGCTCGATGTCGTCCGCCAGCGCCGCGGCCGACGAGTAACGCCGCGCGCGATCCTTCTCCATCGCGCGGCCGATGATCCAATCGAGGTCTCCGCTGAGCTCGCGCGAGTGCACGGTCGACCCACGCTCGCGCTCACGCGCGGCGACGCTCGGCCGCGGCGGCTCCTCCTCGCGAAGGACCCTCTGGATCTGCGCGATGCCGGCGCCGCGCAGCCTTTCGCTCTCGAACGGAAGACGGCCCGTGAGAATGCGGTAGAGAATCGCGCCGAGCGAGTAGACGTCGGCCCGCGTGTCGACGTCGGCGCCGCCCGTTTCCGCGTGCTCGGGGCTCATGTACTCGGGCGTACCGAGAAACTCACCCGCGCGGGTGTGCAGCGTCTCGCCCGCCAACACTTCAGCGGCGGCCTTCGCGATGCCAAAATCGATCACCTTCAGAAGGGGCTTGCCGTCGGCGGCCGCGACCAGGATGTTCGAAGGCTTCAGGTCGCGATGAATCACACCCTTCTGGTGCGCATGCTCGACCGCCCGGCAAACGGCGATGAAGAGCGCGAGCTGGTCGCGCAAGCTCACCTCGCCGCGGTCGCAGAACGCGTCGATCGATTCGCCGCCGACCAGCTCCATGACGAAGTAGGGGCGGCCCTCGTCCGTCGCGCCCGCGTCGAGAACCTTCGCGACGCTCGGATGGTCCATGAGCGCGAGCGCGTGACGCTCGGCCTCGAAGCGCGAGAGCACCGCGCGCGAGTCCATACCCGGCTTGAGAATCTTGAGCGCAACGCGGCGCCTCACTGGCTCCGACTGCTCGGCGGCGAAGACCTCGCCGAAGCCGCCCTCGCCGAGCTTCTCGACGAGACGATACGGTCCGATCGAGTACGGAAGCGCTGGGCGCACTCCCGCCGCGGCGCGCGACGCGTCTGGCGATTCCACGCCGGCGCCGGAGGTCTCGCCCGTTGGCCGCGGCAGGATCGGTGAAAGGCCGGTGGAATCGGGGCGAGCGTCATGCCCGAGGAGGTCGAGGACATCGTCGCGCAACGCAGCGTCCTCGCCGCAGCGCGCGGCGAGCAACTTGCCGCGTTGTGCCTCGGGCAGACCCACGCATTCGTTAAACAGCGCCTCGATCCGCGCAAGGCGGCTGTCGCTCGAAGCGCTCGCGCTCGGTCGATCACCTTCCGGGCCGATGCCCGCCGGTGCGCCCGCGGCTGCCGTCATCCCTCGGGGCGCCTCACGAGGCGGGGGCCTTGAGCTCGCGCGCGAGCCACGCGCGCACGAAGCGCCACTTCCTCTCGACGGCGCGCAGCGATGCGCCAAGCACGTCGGCGATCTCGGCAAACGTGAGCCCCGTGTAGAAATGAAGGAAGACGACTCGATGTCCTTCCGCGTCCTCCTTCTCCAACTTCGAGAGCGCCGCGTCGAGGGCGAGAACATCCTCAGGGGTCTTGTCGTAGATCCACGGTGCGTCATCGAGCGCGACTCTCTTCGCGCTGCCGCCGTGCTTCTGGCTCGCCTTACGGCGCGCGTCCTCGACGAGGATGTCGCGCATCGCGCGGGCGGCGGTGAAATAGAAGTGACGCGAGCCTTCCCAGCCGGCCGGATTCTTATCGACAACGCGCAGGTACGCCTCGTGGACGAGCGCGGTCGTGTGGAGCGTGCCGCCCGGGGGGAGCCACGAGAGCTTGGCCGACGCGAGACCACGGAGTTCCCTATAGATCGCGGGAAACACCTCGCGCGCGGCGGCGGCGTCGCCACCGGCGGCTCGGTTGATGAGAAGCGTGATCTGGTGGCTGCCTTCGGTCACGGTGAGGGGCTCCTCCGTTGCCCACGCATTCTACCACTCGGCCGCACGGTCGGGCGTGCCGGCGCGCGTCCAAGGGGGGCCGCCCGTCGCGCGAAAATTCTTGGCGGGATTGGCGCCCTCTTTTCGGCTGATACGACTAACGCGACACCCTGCCGGCGCCCACGCACGATTCCCGCGCACGGCGGAACACGGCTCTCGCAGCGTTCGGCGTCAGGCCGAACTGGAGGTTCCCGTCATGACAGCGCGCCTCATCTCGACGCTCATCCTCGCTCTTGTCACCCTCGCCTCGCTCGGGACGCCCCCCGGAGCGGCGCACGCTCTGACGTTGGTCTCGGGCAATCAGTCGGGCGTCTGGGACGCAGCGGGGAGCCCGTACATCGTGACCGGGAGCGTGACGGTCCCCGTCGGGCAAACCCTCACGATCATGCCCGCGGTGGCCGTCAAGTCGACCGCCGGTGCCACGATCTCCGTGTTCGGAACCCTGATCGCCACCGGGACGCCCTCGCAGCCCGTGACGTTCACGAGCCGATCCGACAGCGCGGGCGGGAACCCGCAGCCGGGCCATTGGGCGGGGCTGTTCGCCCAGAGCGGCTCGACCGTCACCCTCGAGAACACCCTCATGCGCTACGGCGGAGGAGGAGGTTGGGGGAATCTCGCGACGTCGGTCCCCCAGGCCACGTCGATCACGTGGACCGGCGGCTCCTGCGACGCCTCCGCCGCCAACGGCATCCGCATCAACGCGGTGAATATCTCCCTCTCGAACCTTTTCGTGACGGGGAATGCCGGCGACGGCGTAGCGCTCGACTCGGCGGTCCCGGCGACGCTCAGCGCCATCGACTGCGATCAGAACGGCGCCGCCGCGTTCCGCGTGACCGCGGGCGCTGGCTCGTTCCCGACCACGCTGACGGGATCCTCCAACGGGACGAACGGGATCGTCGTCGGTGGACTGCTCGGCGGCTCGGCGCCCGATCAGACGTGGCGATGGGATCTCAATCCCGGGCTCGCTTACGTCATCACAGGGGCCTTCAATGTGGCCAACAACGACACGCTCGAGCTCGCGGGCGCCCGGATCAAGCTCGGCGCGCCCGGCGCGTACCTACAGGTCAGCGGCGCGGGGGCGCACCTGCGAGCCATACCCGACACGTTCGGGAACCTGCCGTATATCACCTCCCTCAAGGACGACGCGGTCGGCGGCGACACGAATGGCGATGGGTCCGCAACGTCGCCGGCGCCGGGCGATTGGCAGGCTGTCTACATCAACAGCGGCTGCACGGTCGATCTCACGAAGCTCACGCTGCGATACGGCGGCTCCGGCAGCCAGGCGAACCTCATGACCAACGGAGCCCCTGCCGCCAACTTCACGTGCGACCTCCTCACGTCGGAGTTCTCCGCCAACGACGGTGTGCGCGTGTCGTGCGTGGACGCGACCGTCAGTCGGTTCGGCGCGAACGACGACGCCGCCGACGGGTTCGAGATCACGCCGACAAACCCGCCGGTGTTCGTTGCCCCCTGCGTCGCGAGTCGAAACGGCGGCTACGCGGTGCGCGTGACGCAGAACCCGGGCTCGTTCCCCGAGGTGTTCGTGATCGCCGGCACCGGGAACGGCGTCAACGGGATCTACGTGGCGGGAACGCTTGGCGGGGCGGCGCCTGCGCAGAAATCGAAATGGGGCGCGGGTGGCCTCCCGTATGTCATCGGAACGCTGAACGTCACGGGGTCCGACACGCTCGAGATCGACGACGTGGCCATCGTCAAGTTCGCAGGCGCCGGCTCGTGGTTGCAGGTCAACGGCGCCGGTGCGCACCTGCGCACGCTCGGCTTTGACGGCGCTCCGGTGCGGTTCACCTCGCTTAAGGACGACAACATCGGCGGCGACACGAACAACAACGGCGCCGCGACTGCCCCCGCCGGCGGCGACTGGCAGGCGATCCTCGTGAACGGCGCCGCTACGGTCGATCTGAACTGGACGGAGCTGCATTACGGGGGAAGCGGCGGCGGGGCGAACATGTGGACCACGTCCGGTGTCGCCGGCCTCGTCTCGTGGAACGGCGGCGGAACGTACAACAGCGCCAGCGACGGCGTGCGTGCGTCGTGCGTCAACTCGTGGTTCTCGAGCCTGTTCGCGAACGGGAACGCCGGGGACGGCATCGCGGTGACCCCGACGCTTCCGCCCGTCTTCAACCAGATTAGCGCGAGCAACAACACTGGCTACGGGATCCGCGTCAACCAGAACGCGGGCTCGTTCCCGGGGAACATCACCGGTTCGAACAACGGCGTGAACGGGATCTACTTAAACGGCGCGCTCGGCGGTTCAGCGCCGAATCAGAAGTGGACTTGGGGCGCAAACCCGACGTTCCCCTATTTCCTCAGCGGCACGGTCACCTGCAACGGCCCCGACTCGCTCGAGATTGCGGCCGGCGCCGTCGTGAAGTTCAACGCGGCCTCGTACCTCTATATCCTCGGCGCGGGTGCGCATCTTCGCACGCTCGGCACGAGCGACAACCCGGTGTGGTTCACGTCGCGCAAGGACGATTCGCAGGGCGGCGACACGAACAACGATGGCAGCGCCTCGACCGCGGCGCCCGGCGACTGGGTGGGACTCTCCCTGGGTAACGAGGCCCGCGCGAATCTCGCGGAGACGTGGATCGCCTACGGTGGGGGTTCAGCGCTCGCGAACGTGCTGGTGCTGTCCGGCTCCGCGTCGCTCGCGTGGAGCGGCGGCGGGACCATTCGCTCGGCGGCCCAGGGGATTTCCGGTGCCTTCACGGCGTTCGCCCTGGACCGCGTGCGCGTGGCCGAAAACGTCACGACCGGGATCAGGCTCAGCCCTTCGACCGGTGCGACGGCCAACAACTGCGACATCTACGACAACGACAACGCCGGCTTGAGCTACGGGTTCTACAACAACCTCACGAGCGTCACCATCGATGCGACCAGCTCGTGGTGGGGCGACGCCACCGGCCCGTTCGATCCGTCGCCCGGGCCACCGAGCATCAACGCGGGCGGGCTCGGCGAACGCGTGAGCGACTACGTGAACTACGGCTCGTGGCTCTCGGCGCCTAACACCAACCAGCCGCCGAACGGTTTCGCACTCCTTCAGCCGGCGAACGGCGCCGAGGAGTTGCCGACGAGTATTGTCTTCGTCTGGCGGAGCACGCAGGACCCCGAGGGCGGTGCGATCACGTACGACCTCGTCGTCGATGATGATCCCGCGTTCGGATCGCCGATCGCGAGCGCGACGGGCTTGACGGACACGACGTACGCCGCCGGGAACATCTTCGTGCTGAGCACGCCGATCTACTGGAAAGTGATCGCGCGCGACGGCGCGGGAGGCGCGCGGCTTGGCGCGCCGACGCCGTCGGTCTTCACGATCCCGCCGGCGACGGGAGTCGACGCACCTGCGGAGGAGAGTGCCGCGCCGCTTGCGCTCGCGGTGTCGGCGCCCCACCCGAATCCGTTCCGAGACTCAAGTACATTCGCGTTCACATTGCCGGACGCCGGCCCGGTGCGCGTCGACATCTTCGATGTGAGCGGGCGTCTCGTCCACACCCTCGCCGACGGCGCGATGCCGCGCGGCGCTCACGCGGTCGTGTGGGAGGGCCGCAATGGATCCGGGCGCGCGGTCGGGGCAGGCGTCTACTTCTATCGGCTCGTCACTACGGCGGAGACCTTCACGAGGCGGACGGTGCTTGCGCGGTGATAGGAACGACCGCAATCGGGGGCAACCACCCTCGGGTTGGGGGTGGTCGTCCTCCTCGTTGCGGCGCGAGTTCGCGATCAGCTCGGAAACAGATCGGCCCGCCCCAAGGGTCTAGCTCCCTTCAAGACGGGCCGGTCAATGGTGGAGGCGGCGGGAATTGAATTCGATGGAGCAGCAAAACCCAACCCCGCGATGGTGCACGACTTCGGGCTCTATCGAGTGTTTTTGCAGCGATTTACCGCGTTGTCCACTGTCCCTCCGAGTCTCCTCGAATCCACCCGATTCCACCCCGTTTCTGGAGAGATAATGGAGGCGGAGAGTAAAATTCCCGACGCCATTTCGGACCCGAGGAGGCACGCGGGAATGTTCCCGCCGCCTCCAAAATCCTCCATGTGCTCGGCCTACGGCGCCGGTGTCACGTGCTGGAGGCGGCGGGTCTTTTTCCCGATGCCAGCTTGACACGGATGGAGAGTATGATAGTCTTACGGTACGACTTTCTAACGTAACCACCATGAACGTCCGAGAAGGGGACATGGAAACGAAGGCCCGCATCCGAAAGAAGTTTCAGGTAACGATTCCGGAAGAGATCCGGAAGAGCTTCCCACTCGTCGAGGGTCAGTTCGTCAAGGTAGCCGCGACCCCGGAGGGTATCCTTATTACTCCGGTGCTCGAGATGGACCCGGCCCAGGCGTGGTTCTGGAGCCCGCAGTGGGCCGCGCTCGAAAGGAAGACGAACAAGGATTTCCTCGCGGGGCGCGTGACGGAGGCCGCGACCGCGGACGACGCAATCGCCAGCCTGAAAGGCTCGAAAAAACCCCAGAAGCCATGAAGGTCGTCTTCACCGAGACCTTCGCACGTGCCTACCGCGCGCTGCCGTCCGATCTCCAAGGCCGTGTCGACAAGACGATTCGACTCCTCGCCGCGAAAGAGCCCAAGAAACCCTTCCATCCCGGCCTTCGCGCGAAACGGATCCAAGGGACGCCCGACATCTGGGAGGCGAGCGTCACGATGAAATACCGGCTGACGTTCCACATCCACGAGGGGACGCTCTACCTCAGGGTCGTCGGGGACCATGACAAGGCGCTGAAAAGGCCGTAGCCCGGTTCACTGACATCGATTCAACTGTTTCCCGGGGAAGGGAACCAACCCACTACCAGAGCGAAGTACGAGGGCAGCGAGTCGTCTCGCCCCATCGAGGGTCATGAGTCTCATCGGAGAGGAAGCCCCTCTGCTGACCTGTGACCTGACCTGTCACGCAGGGGCTCGGTCGTTCCGCAGATGCTTACAGTCCACGGAAACGGGGCAACTCCACAGGTCCGCATCTGTGGACACTCGCGTGCGGACCGAGTAGGCCATCCCCCCGCTTGCCGGGTTGCCGGCAGGGGCCTTGCATGAACAGCACGGGTCCTGTATACTCATAGATGCGTTGGATGGGGTTGATGGGATCACCAATGGAGCGTCTTGCGGACATACCGGACTTCTGGATGCGTGAAGAAGCTCTGAACGAGACCGGGGTCTTCCTTGATCTGCCGCATCGA
>Ga0247727_10007152_pt1 | contig 21445 bp, 25 predicted proteins | sample WisWelCaveWW1625_FD_202498 | JGI IMG/M metagenome (GOLD analysis project Ga0247727, IMG submission 202498) | Biofilm microbial communities from Wishing Well Cave, Virginia, United States - WW16-25 | ecosystem: Environmental > Aquatic > Deep subsurface > Groundwater > Cave microbial mat | place... | reverse complement strand
ATCTTTTCGTCCTCATCGGCCAGCAGTCGTATCAGGGCCCGGATTTGACTCTCGTTTATCAGCATGGTGGGACTCCCGAAAAACCCGCTCATCAGCCCATCGCCCGACGGAACACTTTGGCGCTCCCATAGAGACAGAGGGCGTCAAAAATCACCATGACGACCACCACCATTCCGACATGGGGGAACGCCTCAGTCCAGCCGGAAAGGATCAACGGCCGCACCGCATCGATCGCCCAGGTCATCGGATTGAAGCGAGCCAGGAACCCCATCCACGCAGGCATCCCCGTCAGGGGCACCAGGGCCGAGCTCAAAAAAATCATCGGGAGCGACAGGAAACCCAGGACCGAAAAGAAATCACCGTGACTTTTCACGGAGAAGGCCATCGCCATGGAAATTGCGGTGAGACCGACGCCAAAGAGCATCCCGATCATCAAGATCGCGGCGATGCCAAGGAGCCCCGTCGCAGGCTGGACACCGAACAGAAAGGCCACCCCGAGGATCACGAGCACCTGGAGCGAGGTAATCGTCATAACGAAAATGAAGCGGCTCAGGATCACGGAACTACGATGGATCGGCGTGGTCATCAACCGCTCCAGGAATCCATTCTCCTTGTCGAACAGCAGATCGACGCCTCCAGCGAGTCCATTGTTGAGCACCGTCATGACGACCACGCCGGCCGTCAGGAAGCTGATGTAGTCCGGGGCCTGCGTCACTTGCACATTCGCGGCCTGCTGGAACAGGTTGCCGAAGAAGATCAGCCAGAACAGCATCGGCTGTACGAGCGTGAACAACATGCTGAATTTCTCGCGGCTGAGCCGCCGGACCCACCGCATCGTCAGTGCACTGATTTCTTGCCAGTACTCTTTCATGACGTGAAATGTGAAACGTGAAAAGTGAAACGTGGTGTCGGAGCTGCGAGGAACGCGCCGCCTCGACCTTTCGCATCACGTATAACGCATCACGCACCCTCCTGCTCTAAGGGAATATCGTCTTTGATCGATCGGCCTGTGTGGGCGATGAACACGTCGTCCAGCCGCGGCCGGTGGTACTCAATAAACTCCAGTTGGCAATCCAATCGATTGGCGGATTCGAGGATCGCGGGGAGGGCCTTCTCGGGCGACTCGACCCGGATATCCAGGCCGGTCGGCGTCGCCTTGACCGCTCGTATCGCCGGTTGTCCCGTCAACGCAGACACCAACGTGGGGATCTTACTCCGGTCCTTCAAGGTCAACGACACGATATCGCCGCCCAGCCCGACCTTCAACTCAGCCGGCGATCCGAGCGTCTTGATTGTTCCCCCGTCGATGATGGCCAACCGATCGCAGAGCTGGTCCGCCTCATCCAAATAATTCGTTGTCATCACGATCGTCATGCCGCGCGCCTTCAACATCCGCACATAGTCCCAAATCCGGAGCCGGCTCTGCACATCCAAGCCCAATGTCGGCTCGTCGAGGAACAGTATCTTGGGGTCCGGCAAGAGACCGCAGGCAATGTCGAGCTTCCGCTTCATCCCCCCGGAGTAGGTTTTCGCCGCGCGATCTGCCGCCTCTTCCAATTCCACTAGCTTCAGCAGCTCGGCGATGCGTTTCGTTGCTTCGGCTTTGGGCAAGTGGTACAGCGCGCCGAGGAGTTCGAGGTGTTCCCGGCCGGTGAGAAAACGATCGATGGCCCGCTCTTGAGGCACGTAGCCGATGAGTTGCCGGACAACGTCCGCCTCGCGCACCGTATCGTGGCCTAAGACGCTGGCCGTGCCTGACGTCGGCGTCAGCAACGTGATGAGCGTTCTGAGCGTGGTGCTTTTCCCTGCCCCGTTCGGCCCCAGCAGACCAAAAATTTCGCCTGAGTAGACCTGAAACGACAGATCGGAGACGGCCATACGGCCATCATAGGCTTTCGTGAGCCGGGACACCTGGATCGCGATGGCGCGATCCATCAACCCCAGCCCTTCGCGCCAGACTGATCGTGCATCATGAACTCGATGAGGTCATTGAGACGGCGAGCTTGTTGGTGGAGACTGTCGGCCTCCAGCAGAAACTGCTTTTCCAGGGGCGTACACTCCAAGTAGCTGGACAGGGTATTGAGGACAGTTTCATCGCTGACTTCTTCCCGAAACAGCTCCTGCCATGTGGGAGTGTCATCGCGGGACAGGAGATAGGACTCCAGGGTGGTGAACAGGCGCCGGCGGACCGTGGGATCCAGCGACGTCTCTGTGCCCTGAACCGTAATAGAAATCGTGGCCTCGCGATAGGCTTTGTCGTACCACTCGCGTTCAATCTCAAACCGTTCCAGCCCTTGCAACAGGATGTTGGATCGACCATCGGCCAACGGTTGCACGCTGACCAATCGACCGACACAGCCCATGGAGAATACGGGGGGATGGCCATAATAGTCCGTTTCCCATCCATCCTTGAGAAGGGCCATGCCGATGCACTGTCCGCTCATCGCCGCATCCGAGACCATGGCGCGGTAGCGCGGCTCAAAGATATGCAGGGGGAGATAGGTCTTGGGGAACAGCACGACGTTCGGAAGCGGGAATACCGGAATCCGCGCGGGAATGGGAAACGCCGTCACAGGGGCACGCTGGTCGCGTTCGTGATGCTCTCGCTCGTGATCGGTCTGCATGGCTCACGATAGCTGATGGCCGACAAAGTTGTCAACGGCGCGAGACGAGCGTTTTTCACCCGTCGAATTGAAGAAAACCCTTATCAACACAGGAGATTTGTGCCGCCTGTCGAAGCATGGTATAAGCGCACGACGATTCCAGTACCGTACGGAACCTCCATCACCCATGTACGAATTGTGGCGCCAGCTTCGACACATACTGTTCCTGTTGAGCAGTCTGCTGGTCGTCGTGCCCGGGCTCGCAGCCGATACTGCACAGGAATTCCGCTTCGCCACGGAAGGCTATCGATATACCTTCCCGCGCGATCACGGGGCGCATGAGGAGTTTCGCACCGAATGGTGGTACTACACCGGCCAGGTCACGGCGAAGGACGGTCGGCCATTCGGCTATGAACTCACCTTCTTCCGCCGTGGTATGTCGCGCGATCAGACGAAGACCCTGCCCTCGAAGTGGGCTGTCTCGCACCTGTATCTGGCCCATTTCGCCGTGAGCGATCTCAGCAAGGGCCGGTTTCACTATGCGGACAAAATGAGCCGGGCCGGTTTGGGCAAGGCCGGCGCGGCGCACGATCGGCTCCACGTCTGGATCGATCGGTGGAGCGCCGAATCGCCATCGTCCGCTCCCGGCACTCAAACCCTCCAGGCAGCGGACGGCGACATGGCTATCCAATTCACCGTCGCGCCAGGGAAACCACTTGTCGTACATGGGACCGACGGGATCAGCCGCAAAGGCTCGGTCGTGGGACAAGCCTCCCATTACTATTCCTTCACCAGACTGGCCACAACCGGCAGGCTCACGATCGGGAACGAATCGTTCGACGTGACCGGCACAAGTTGGATGGACCATGAGTTCGGGTCCGCCGATCTCGACAAGGATCTGGTCGGATGGGACTGGTTCAGTCTGCAACTCGACGACCAGAGAGAACTCATGCTCTATCGACTCCGCCGGGCGGACGGATCGGCCCATCCAGCCTCAAGCGGCACGTTGATCGACCGAGACGGACGTGGGCGCCATCTTTTGATCGAAGACTTCACGCTCGAACCGACAAGTTATTGGACCAGCCCTGCGAGCAAGGCCCGCTATCCGCAGCGTTGGCGCCTGACCATTCCCTCACAACAACTTTCATTGGAACTTGTGCCCCGCATGGCCGATCAAGAACTCTCCCCCAAACGCAGCACACGAGTGACCTATTGGGAGGGCGCCATCGAAACAACAGGCACGGCACAGGGAAAGCCAGTTCACGGACAGGGCTACATGGAACTGGTCGGCTATGCCGAACGGATCCCCAATAAGTTGTAACCGGACTGGTCGCCTTCCCCCGGTAAAGCGTGAAGCGTATTTCGTTCAAGTGCTTCAGGTTGTACGTTTCTGGTTTCATGTTTCTAGTTTCAAGTTATTCGTTTCGGATCGCTGAAGTTCCGAGGTTGAACCTGGAACTAGAAACTTTAAACCAGAAACCAGTCACTCTACTCCCGGACGACTCTTCACGCGCAAGAGCGGCGTATGGGAGGTTGCAGCAGAAGCGGTCACGAATGATGCGGGCTAGGATTTCCGTTTGAGGTGATGAAGGAAATTCGCCACAGAGACAATCTCGACCGAATTGACCTTGCCGAGAGAAAGCAGGTCATCATCGCCGCTGACGAGCCAGTGAACTCCTGCAGAGATCGCACAGGCAAGAAACTTCATGTCGTCCGGATCTCTCAGCCTTGGGACAGAGATGGGGCTTGCCTGAACGGTATCGACGAAGGGAAGGATATCCTCTTCAATGAGGCTGAGAATCTCTGAACCAGTAAGCTTGAATTTGGGATAGGCCAGCACGCGAATATATTCTTCGAGTATCTCGGCCGAGACGACTGGGCAGAGACGACCGCCTTGCCAGGCTGGAACAAGTTGAGAAGGAGGACCGGGGAACAGCAGAGCCGAAACGAGGACGTTTGTGTCCAGGACGGCTCGAATCACCGCCGCCGCCGCCCTTGCTCTCTGGCCCACTGAATGGCCTGGCCGATGTCAGAAGATTTGATCCCCAGATTGCGGATTTTCTTTCGGATGGTCGCAAGCCGACTGCCATGCTCTGCGACAGTGACCGGTCGAAGCACCACGTTTCCTTCCCGTAGGGACACATCAAAGTAGTCGGTGTCCGGTATCTCGCTCAGAATCTTCTTCGGCAATGTCACTTGGTTTTTCGATGTCTTTTTGGCTAACATGAGTAGCACCTCCGCAAAGTCAGAATACCTTACTTCCTTACTGTAAGGCAACTGAATGCCTAACGCCCTGCGGTTTAGCCTCTTCCGGAAGCGGCTCGTCAGATCACTCGCGTACTAAAACTTGTCAAGCATTACATGCCGGGGAACCCCTGCGGGCTTGTCAGCCTGGAAGTCCAAACCTCCGATGAGCAGACCCTCGGCCTCACAACCGCTCATATTCCGCCCGCACCAACTGCGGGTCATACGTTCGTTCCAGCCTTCGGACAATGAAGTGACCCCGTGCCATCTCCTGAAAATGATCGATGAACAGGACATTGATCACTACGCCTCCGGCAGCACCGATCACGGGTACAGCTTGCGCGGCGACCTTCTCGGAAACGTTCACGCCGAAGCGCGTGGCCAACTGTGTGATGAACCTGACGATTGCTGGTGCGCCCTCCTCCACCAAACCTCTCTCAGTGATGTACCCCGCAGCCTCTGAGACCGATTTCGCCAGAGCCCCACGAATCAAGAAGTACGCGGATTCACTCGCGTCGTCGCTCTTGCTACGCCCGCCAAGAGCGAACACCTCAAGGCAAGCCAGTTTGGCGCCCGGCGTTCGAAGACGTTCACCCTCACTTCGTGCGATATCTGCAATGGAGCGCAGCATGATGGTGGTGGATAAAGGCAGTTCGACTGGAAGACCCAGCAATCCGAAGGCGCCTCCCCCCGCGCCGGTCGCCGCTACCGCGAGCTTGTGTAGGAACTCCCAAGAGTTCGGCTGCGGCTTGTCGTCAAGCGTCAGCAGCGCGGCCTGTAGTGCCGTCTCTAGCGACTTCCTGGTCGCCTCGTTGACGACCTTTGCCCATTTCTCCGGAAGCAGCTTGAGCGCCTTCTCAATCGGCATGCCGATCAATCCCGTGATCTTCGCCGCGAGGCCAGGATTCTCAAGGAGAGCCTTCGCGTACCGCAGCGCTTCTTGATCTTCATCCGATAGCTTCACGCGGCCCTCCTACTCCCAGTTGCTGCCCAACTATTAGCAGGATGCTGAAAAAGTCCGCCAGCTTCGTTCTCGCGTCGCTCAGAGGCTCAACGTACCGAAGCGTACGCCTCGCCTCTTCGCTCGCTGCGGCCTTGCTGGACGGACTTTTTGAGCATCCTGCGGGGCGTGCTCCTGTTATTTCAAACTTACTGACCAATGAAATTCCGGCGTACCCACCGAGTTTTTCCGCAGCCTGTTAGGTGAGCTGCTACAGAGATCGTGGTCCAAGCGCCCTATTCATGGCAGCTCCCTTATTCAAGGAAACTTCATGCTGCCAGGAATGTCACTCGCTTACGAAGACTTGTCAAGCATCAGATTCCGGGGAGATTCTGCTCCCTAGCAGCCTATTTTTGTCTAACGGGAGCCCGCTGTTGATTTTGGCGCTCGCCAACGACTATCTTCAGTACCAAATAGCCACTAAAGAAGGAGGAAACCATGCGTCTTACACACTTCACACTGGCTGGGCTCTGTGTTGTCCTGACCGTCTAGGTCGCGTTGGCGAAGGACAAGAAGCACGAAAAACAAATGAACCCACAGGCGATGATGGAGATGTACCAGAAGCTGGCGACTCCCGGCGAGCCGCACAAGCAGCTAGCCAGCCTGGCCGGCAGCTGGACCACCCAGACCAAGGAATGGATGGAACCAGGCAAGCCCCCCACGGAAGCAGCCGGCTCTGTTGAAATGAAGATGTTGTTGGATGGACGCTTTCTCCAGCAGGATTTCACCAGCGAGATGATGGGGCAGCCTTACACCGGAATGGGGATCACCGGATACGACAACCTGAGCAAGAAGTATGTGTCGATCTGGCTCGATACTATGGGCACCGGCCCGTTCATGATGGAAGGCACGGGAAGCGCCGATGGCAAGATCATCACGCTCAAAGGGCAGCATGCTGAACCAGGCGGAGGGCAGATGAAGCACCGCGCAGTGTGGAAGATCGTCGGCAGCGACACTCAAACGTTTGACATGTGGGGAACAGAGCATGGCGGCAAGGAAATGAAAGTGATGGAGATCGTCTATACCAGAAAGCCCTAGCCGTCTGACCGAAATGGTAGAGCAGTTTTCAGGTGGCGACCTCGCTTAGTGAGGTCGCCACCAACGCGCCGGCGTACAACTGTTTTCACTTCGTTTCTGCCCTAACATGAGCGCTCATGTTTGGGCTCGCCCTGATCTCCCACCTCCCATTTCCGCTGCCTTACGTTCGAGACGCCGGTATTTGGTAACCGGCATGCCTGCGACGCCCCCACTGTCCATCTCGATTTCTTGAATGACGACGAAAGTCGTTGCGGGATTCTTATTCAGAACCCGGACCAGAAGATCCGTGACCCCCTGGATGAGTTCCGCTTTCTGTTCAACCGTGGCTCCTTCGCGCGTGATTTGAATATTCACATACGGCTCCGCTTGAAGCCCCTGTAATGATTGCTGTCTTACGCGATGTCATGGCCTGTCTCCTTTCGTTTAAGTTAAGGAACCATACTGACCCCCCTTCAATGACGGCAGCCCTGCGATCCACCTTCCGATCACCTGGCGGTCCGGCGCCTTCCTCACCTCTCAACCTTCTCAGCACGCACCGCTCCGCCGGCGCACAACGCCGCACCGATGAGAACGGTTTCGGCAATCTCCTGATCCGAAGCGCGTGGTGGTCCGGCTCGCCTATTCTGAGCCTGGCCGAAGGACTCCTCGCCGCTCTCAAAGCGTACCCGTCAGTCCTTGACGAAGTGGGTCGCGTGAGTGACCGCACCGCCAGCTCTCAGTGCCGCCGCGACGAAACTTGCCTCAGCCAGTTCCTCATCACTCGCCCCCGCCTTGCGGGCTGCATTGGCATGGATGTCGATGCAGTAGGGGCATTGAGTGGTCAGCGCAACTGCAACCGCGATCAGCTCCTTGTATTTCTTCGGGATTGCCCCATCGGCAAGCGCCGCCTTGTCGAAAGCGAGAAAGGTTTGCCATGCTTCACTAGCTTTGGAGCCGAGCTTGGGGAGCTTCTTGATGCTTTGTATATCGTACATGAGACACCTCCACGGTTTAAAGGATTAGGGATCGTTTCAGTTCCGTCCGGCCATCACACCGCCATCAATATCCCAAATTGCGCCGGTCACCCACGCCGCCTCATCGCTCAGCAGGAAATTGACGGTTCGCGCCACATCGTCTGCCGTGCCGATCCGACCGATCGGGTGAAAGCTGTTGAAGCCGGCTAATGTCTCATCAATTTTGTTTGGTTCGATGAACGTCTGATAAATAGGTGTCTTGACCACAGCCGGGCAAACTGCGTTGACACGAATGTGCTGGTCAGCTAGCTCCATCGCCATGTGTTGCGTGAGGGCATGCAACCCGGCTTTCGCCATCGAATAGGCCGAGGACGGCGTGGCTTTGATGGCCTGCTTGGCCCACATCGATCCGATGTGTACAATCGAACCACCGCCGTTTGCGGCCATGTTCTTGGCCACCGCCTGGGAAATGAAGTAGAGGGCTCGATTCAGGTCCAGATACTTATCATAGTCTTCGGGCGTGTGGTCAACAAACGGTTTGGGATTGAAATAGCCCGCCGCGTTGACGAGATACTTGATGTGGCGGACATGATCGCGGGCGAGCGAGACAATGCGCTGGACGCCCTCCGGGTGATACAGATTGGCTTGGAGAACATCCACCGGACCCAGTGCAGATAATGCCTGCTTGGCTGACTGCAGCTTTTCTGGAGAGTTGCCGACAATGACGGTATGTATGCTATGTTTCACCAACAGTTGAGCGGTGGCGAGGCCAATTCCGCTGGAACCGCCGACGATCAAGGCATAGTGTGGATGAACTGGCTGCATCGAATCACCTCCATGGTGGTTGCTGAATAAGATGTGTCTTGCCAATCTTGCTATGGACATTTCACGTTCGAATGCCGATCACTTCCAGATATTCAGCGAAGACCGTGGTGCTGTCCATGCCTGCTCGATTATGAGCAGACCAAAGCGCGTCGAGTTCCTGGGGAAGACGCTCACAGCCTCCCACTGTTGCGCTAGGACCTTGAATGCACCAGATCACCTATACTAGAAAGCCCTAGCCGTCTGACCGAAATGGTGGAGCAGTTTGCAGGTGGCAACTTCGCTTAGTGAGGTTGCCACCAACGCGTAAGCGTAGAACTGTTTTCGCTTCGTCTCTGCACACGGCATGAGCGCTCATGTTTGGGCTCGCCCTGATCTCCCGCCTCCCATTTCCACTGCCTCACGTTCGAGACGTCGGTACTTGGTGACCGGCATGCCTGCGACGCCCCAACTGTCCGTTTCGATTTCTTGAATGACGACGAAAGTCGTTGCGGGATTCTTATTCAGAACCCGGACCAGAAGATCCGTGACCCCCTGGATGAGTTCTGCTTTCTGTTCGACCGTGGCTCCTTCGCGCGTGATTTGAATATTCACATACGGCATGTGAAGTCCTTTCCGTGGTTGTTATGTTCTCGCTCCTTGATGCATATCGTGAAGTCCCATGGACCGATGGACCCGTCGCGCCTTACCATTTGCCGGCGTGCGCGCCACCGTCGACATGCAGGACCTCGCCTGTGACGAAGGTCGCGTCCGTGAGGTAGAGGACCGCATCGACAATCTCCGACACGTTGCCGATCCGATGGATGGGGTGGAGCGATTTCAGAAACTCGTGGGTTTCGGGTTTGTGCATGGGCGTATCAATAATCCCGGCTCCGACCGCATTGAACCGAATGCCCTCGCCGGCGAATTCAATGGCAAGAGCTGCGGTGACGGCATTCAAGCCTCCCTTCGTGAGAATGGGGATGGCGGCAGACACTCCGGCAATGGGCTGGTCAGCCAGCGAGGTCGTAATGTTCACGATATGACCTGCTCCTTGCTTCCGCATCTGTCGAACAACATGTTGTGTGACATAGAGAAAACCCGCAAGGTTGGTTGACACCAGCCGATCAAAGTCCTCCGTTGTGTAGTCAGTGAAGGGCTTAGGAATAAAGACACCGGCATTGTTGACCAAAAGATCAACGGTGCCGAAGTGGCGAATGGCTGTCTCGACGACGTTCCGTGCCGTCTCCGGATGTGCGATATCCCCGTCCACGAGTGCCAGATCTGCCGAAGGTGTCAGTGTCCCCGCGTTCGTGATCTGTCTCGAATTGGCAACGACTCGATAGCCGTGCTCGATCAACGCTGTCGTGAGGCCCAATCCAATTCCGCTTGAAGCCCCTGTAATGATTGCTGTCTTACGCGATGTCATGTCCTGTCTCCTTTCGTTTAAGTTAAGGAACCGTACTGACTCCCCATCGAGGGGCCAGAATCTACACTGTGACTGGGTTCTGGAGTGTGTACTCGAACACTTTGGCGACGATCTGCCAACGACCGTCCAATTTCACCAATGTCAAGAAGTCGAGGAAGAACTTGGGTGGGATAGAACTCTCCACCTTTGCGAAAGCCGTCACCGGGCCAGCGAACTCGATACCGAGGATGCGCTCGGTGCGTGCAAAGCCTTGGCTCGCTGGCGAAGGGCGCTTATCCACGATCGGAAAGTATTGGTCCATATCGAGGTGGAGCAATGTGCCGTTAGTCGCACTGTAATAGTGCGCCTCTGGATGGAACACGCGGCGCAGAATCGCGGTGTCGCTCGTATGCAACCCATCGAGGTACTGGTTCAGTACCTGTACCACTTCTCCGAAGGCGCTCATTGCTTCCTCCGATGCTCCGCGTGAAGCTCCGGTGATGGTAGCTGTCTTGTGTGCTGTCATGTCCTGTCTCCTTTCGTACGATATAAGTTAAGGAACTGTAATGGCGCTCATTGAGAAACTAGGACTTGCTGATGGTATCCGGGGTACCGCGGCCGCAGTGAGCCGTCCGGTAGTCGCACGCGGAGCAACCACGTAGCGGATCGGACGTCGTTGAGCCGTTCCGTCATGTGAGAGGAGGTGGATTTCCTCAATCACGTTGCGGCAGACAGCGCAGGTCCAGACCGTGATCGCCAGAGATCCATTGTCGTCGACGACAGTTCGCATGGATCGCTTCACCAACGATCGATGCCGATGCTCGCACCGTGCGCGACTCATCGATTCGGCCTTCGGAGCGATTATCCTGTATGCTTGCTTGGCTGTTCTCATGGCTTCCTCCTCGTGTGTTCCCGATCTGGACTCCGGTTCCACCGCAAATTCGTTATGACAGGGCACATTAGTGGTAAAGGCGCACAATTTCGGCGATTCGTTCACCAAACAAATGCGCAGTGTGCAAGTCGCCCGCGATCATCTCCTCAGGTGACGCATCGGCTGGCGTAGCCGTCATCAGTCCCGAGAACGAGGCGAGGTAGTTCACGTCGTCGCGCATAGCCGCCTTCGTGTTGCTGGGCATCAAGCCTGTGCTGATCCACAACATGCCGTGTTGTTGCGAGAGCGCGAACAGCGTGTGAAGCGCGACGAGTTTGTCGCCGTTGATGCCAGCACTGTTGGTGAAAGCCGCTGCAAGTTTGTTCTTCCAGCCTTGCTTGGCCCACACTGCGGACGTCGCCTCTACGAATTTCTTGAACTGCCAACTCACGTTGCCCATGTACGTCGGTGAGCCAAATACGATGGCACTTGAGGCCGCCAGTTGGTCCCAGCCCTCTGCTGGGAGGTTGCCTTGATCATCGACGGCAAGCAGCGAAGCGCCGCTGCCCTGCGCGATCGCTTCGGCCACCTTCCTTGTATGACCATAACCGCTGTGGAAGACGATGCTGATGGCTGTCTGATGCGATGTCATGATGCGACTCCTTTCATGAATGAGGTCAACGTGAATGGCATGACTGAATTTAATATACTTGATGACGATATCTTTGTGATATATACTTCCTATTGGTAAGTCACTTTGGACTTTCCATTTGGAAAGTAGAGTTCAGCACTCAAGGAGGGTTGTCAGATGGCCGTCAAACGTCGGAAATCGAAGGTGGTGCCGCCACCGGTAGGATGCCCGCTCACGGTCTGCATGCAGTTCTTGCGTGGGGCCTGGACGCCGAATGTGATCTGGTATCTTCGGTCCGAGCCGAGACGATTCAGCGAACTCATGGCCGACATTCCCGGTGTCTCGCCAAAAGTCTTTTCGGCACGGCTTAAGACATTAGAGAAAGCCGGAATTTTGACTCGCCAGGTGGTGCCGACCTCTCCACCGACCGTCGAGTATTCGTTGACCGATCTTGGTCAGGAACTGACGCCGGCCATAGAAGCCATTGTTCAGGTTGGTCACAAGCTCAAACGGAGGGGTGCAGTCAATATGGGGCAATGATGGAAGTTCTTGGGATATTCGATTTCTGGGGTCATCGATTTCCGGAGTCGTTGCTTAACCTTACACCTCGCAGTTTGGCTTTTTCCGAAACAAGATCTTGACTCGCCCGTGTGCGACGCTCGCGTGCACCTCTAGCGTCGAAACACCGTCGACTCCATTTTCCACGCCGTGCCGCACAACCTAACCTCACGCGCAGCACGCCTAACCCCGACGCTGTTCTTCACCCCAGTACCACCGCCTTGACTCGCCTCCAACCGCTGTGATTAGGTCTCTCGCCGATCTTCTCAGGACAGGTTGTTCAAATGACAACGCTTCGGGCCAACCAGATCCAACCACGGTTACTCGCCTGCGCCTTCGCCCTATTCCTCTGCCTGGCCGGCGCGGGCTGCCAAAAAGAGAGCGAGGCGATTGTCTCGATTGCCCTGCACCCAACGAACGCGAACATCCTCTATGTCGCCACGAACGATGCCGTCTATAAGTCGCGCGACGAGGGTCAGTTGTGGGAACGGTTCCCGAGTTTCAGCGCAAGACGGGTGACGACTCTCGCGATCGATCCTCAGTTCCCGGCCACAATCTATGCTGGCACGATGGCCGACGCCGTCTACAAGAGCCCGGATGGCGGGCAACATTGGCTCCCCCACAACGTCGGGCTCAAAGAACACGTCTCCTTTATCAATCAATTCGTCTTTCATCCGACAGATCACGATCAAATCTACGCCGCCACGACCGTCGGCGCCTTTTATACCAAAGACGGCGGGCGCGAATGGGAAGAACGCATGGCAGGAATGAAGGAGGTCCACATCGTGGTCTCCATTGCCATTCATCCCCGCGATCCTCGGGTTCTCTACGCGGGAACTACGGGAGGGATCTACCGATCCGACAGCGCCGCAATGGAATGGAAGAAAATCAACAACGGGCTTATTCCCGAACAGGAGCTGATGGGGGGAATGGCGCTGGGGGTCAATGTCATTGTCTTTGATGTGGTCAACCCGGACATCGTCTATGCCGGAACAACGAAGGGCCTTTTCCGCACCGCAACTCGCGGGGAGCAATGGGAGCGAATCGGGCAATCGCTCCCAGATCTGTTCGTGAGCAGTATTCTCCTCGACCCGGCCCAGCCGCAGACTCTCTATATCGGAGGGCCGGGAGGAGTATGGAAAAGCCCCGACAGCGGGCAAACCTGGACTGCCATCAACAGCGGACTGGGCTCACTGAATATTCGTGCCCTTGCGATGAGCCCACGCGATCCCCGCCTCCTCTATGCCGGCACGAACGGCAGCGGCCTCTATCGCTCGACCGACGCCGGCGCAACCTGGACTCCGATCCCTCTCAAAGCCGCACCGACTCGAAGTTAGCCTCAAAGTTCTAGGGGCTTCTCAAAAAGGCCAGCCTTGTCGTTCGTGAAAGGTGAAACGTAAAAGGTTTCGGAGGGAGAGCACTCGGCAATCCTACGTTTCACGGTTCACGCCTCACGTTTCACGGTTCCTTGGAGCGATGCGAGAACGATGCTGGCGGGCTTTTTCAGCGTCCTGTTAGCCTATTGTCACAACGACGGTGCTTCCCGTATCATCCGTCACGGTCACCATGTCTGAACCTACTGCTCCCCCAACCGATCATACCCTGGCGCTCCGAGAGGAGTTCCGTCATCACCTCGAAACGTTCTACGCCCAGCTCAAGCTGGCCCCGCCCTATGAGAGCGTCGAGAAGGCCATTCGGTCCCTCACGACCTCGATCCACGCATTGCCGCCGTTGGAGCGCGCGCGTCTGGCCACCGACGCGACTGCGCGGTGGCAGCACTTTCGTCAGGCCTTTGAATCATCCGGGCTCAGCAAGAAACATCGCGGCATCATTGCAGGTCTCGCCCGCAACCGGTCCAGCCTGAATCTCCCCGCGGAATATGATCAATTCCTGAGTCTATATCTTTCCTAATTCGCATTATTCGCGAGCGCTACTGCGGCAATTGCCGATCCCTGACTCAAGCGAGACAGGCGAGACTGGCGGGAAAAGCGCGAATCGAAGTTTCGAACACTTCAGCCTTCAGTCTTCAGACCGCCTCACACGTCACGCAAGTCGCGCTCCTCACGCTTGTCGCGCGCAGCCCCTTCGATCACCTCCCGGAGTTCTTGATACACCGTCGTAAGCCGGGCATTCTCTAGCCGATACGCAAATACAACCGTAATGGCTCCGGACAATAAAAAAACGAGCCCCAGCCCTACAATACCGAACGCTAACACCACTCCACCGAGTGCCTCCATTTCTCCCTCGATGAACAAGGAGATCAGGGCCCCTACCGTACCAACGGCCACCAGGACAAACCAGAAACCAGTGAGAAGAGCCGAGGACCAGGGAGTGAGCTTTCGGCAGAGCACTGCGAGTGCGTCGCCTTCCGGAGAGAGGGAGATCAACCCTTTCAACGGCCACAATGTTCGGAAGCCTATGGCGAATAGCCGGTATTTCTGGCGAATCACAATCTGGTTCACATCTCGGTACAACCGGGCGGTTCCATGCGGCAACGTCAAGATACCGCCGGCGTCGAACCGGTCGGCCAACTGCGCCAGGGTGGTATGAGTAAATCGATCCTGCGTGCGCGCCACTCCGCATCCATACCGACCGGCATCCGGCGTGAGGCGCACGAAGTAGAGCCAGTCTCCGAGAATGAGGGCCAGACACAAGGCACCGGCGAAGAAGCCAGCGAAGATCATGCTTGTACCTATCCCATAGGGGCCGCGGGTGAATCAAGGGACGGAACCGAGATAATCTGTTGACTCGTTGCAGCGAGTTGGCTAGAGTAACCCCGAATGCTGTTCAGGCGGGTCCCCTCGCTCCACTCAGGTGCTCCGCCGCACAAAAAATTTTCCCACTTTGTAGTTGCGGCAATCGGCTCATCCCTCGCTTGCCGAGGAGTGCACGTCGACTTTAATGTGGAGTCGGAGGTGATATGGATTTAGCGAAGGTCGAGCGCGTCTATACGTCATACGCCAAGATCTACGATCGGATTTTCGGAAAAGTGTTTCACGAAGGGCGTCAGTCAGTAATCCGGAATTTGAATGTCCAGCCTGATGAAAAAATCCTCGAAGTGGGAATCGGGACCGGGTTGGCCCTGCCGATGTACCCCCGCCATTGCCAGATCGTCGGTATCGATTTTTCAGAAGGCATGCTGGACAAAGCGAAGCAGCGAGCGGCAGAACACCGGATGGACCACGTGCAACTGCACCGAATGGATGCCGGCGCGATGGAATTCAAGGACGATAGTTTCGACACAGTCGTCGCGGCCTACGTCGTCACCGCTGTCCCCGACTACCGCAAGGTAGTCAGCGAAATGATTCGCGTCTGCCGACCCGGCGGACGGATCATCATGCTGAATCACTTCAGCAACGACAATAAGATCATCGCCGCCATGGAAAAAGTGATTTCCCCTTTCACGAAGCACTTAGGGTGGCGGACAGACCTGGCACTCCAGACCGTGCTGGAAGGGACGTCGCTGCACGTCGCCCGGAAGCAGAATGTGAATCCGATGCGGCTCTGGGCCTTGGTGGAATGTGTGAACGGGAAGCACGTGAACGGGAAGACACACATCAACGGCGCAATAAACGGAAGCGGCGCAGCGGCCTACGCCCAACTCAACGGCACACCTTTGCCAGAACATGCCAACGGACAGGCGCTGGCCTGACAGGCTGTTGAAAAAGCCCGCCAGCTTCGTTCTCGCATCGTTCAGACCCTCAACGTACAGAAGAGAGCCTCTCGGATGTCGGAACCACTGAGGGGTTTTTCCGTTCGCCAAGACCCATTTGCAAGGGCGAACGGCCCACACGAAGTGCGGTTTGTACCTCCTCGGCCCTTCACTCGCTGCGGCCTTGCTGAACGAGCTTTTTGAACAGCCTGTTTGCTTCGCCGACTTCCGTCTCGCCTTCACGCCCTACTTGTCGGCTCCACGTTGCTGTTCGAATGACTTCCAATTCTGCCATTCCCCGCCTGGAATGATCGTATTGCCCACCAGGCACTGGCCGGAGAACCGTTGGGCGATCAGGTCCGCCAGGAGCGAGAGCACCTGACCAGTGCGGCGATCCTGCACCCCACGGACCCGCAGCACCACGCCGAACCCTGGCCCATCGAGCAGCCCGTACAACATACAGTGAACCCCTGTGGCATCCACTGCGCCCTGCATCGACGCCGGACACAGATCCCCTTCCCACTGAATGGAAGGATGCCGCCCGGATGACGAAGTAGTGTCCCGCCAAGTGCAGGGAACACCCGCCACATCCAATTCCGCCAAAAGCCATGTTACCGTCGGCCAGTCCGGCATCCCACTTTGAAACGTCCATTGAGCCACCTGCTCCAGCGACAAGGGTTCAAGGCTCGGCGCCGCCACTTCCTCCAGCTGCGCTTCTTCGCACACCACATAGAGTTCGCCCTGCGGATCGAACCAGAAGCGGAGTTTCCCGTCGTTCAACTCCGCTTGGATCACCCCCAGCGTTGAGCAATCGGCCCCTTCCTGTTCAAACATGGAGAAATCCGTCACGCTGGTCATCGTGAGCTTCGCGACACGAACCATCTGGCGAATGCGATAGCGGATCACGACCGTGACCGTGGTCCCCGCCGGCACTTCACGGCCCGACGCTTCGTCCAACAGCCGTCGCTTCGATACCTGCACATCCGTCACATAGCCGCCGCGAAACCCGCCGGTATGGCCCAGCAGCCAGCGGAGATCCTCCACGTTCTTGATCGGAATCTTCATGGGACGAATTGTAGCGCAGCAGGAGACGAACAGCTAGCGGAGAGACGGAAGACTCCACTACGATAAGCCTGGGACACCAATCGCTTATGTAGTTCCCATCCCAATTTTCAATGGATCGCTCAGCTATCCCCTTTCTCATGAGGCAGTTCTTGCTGTCAATGTTGCGACCGTGTATGTTTCCAATAGCAGGATGCTGAAAAAGTCCGCCAGCATCGTTCTCGCATCGCTCAGAGGCTCAACGTACCGCAGCGTACGCCTCGCCTCTTCGCTCGCTGCGGCCTTGCTGGGTAGCCTTTTTGAGCATCCTGCGTGGCGTACTCCTGTAATCCCAGACGTGCGACCAGTGAAACTCCGGCGTCCCCACAGAGTTTTTCCGCAGCCTGCTAGAGGAACTACCGGACACGAATAGGTATCATTCATTGTCGACGCACGAGGTCTTCTGATGCGCGCAGTCTGTCTGAAACATGTTCCCTTTGAAGGGCCAGGAGCCTTCGCGACGGCGCTGACGGAGCGCGGCGTGAGCCTGGAACGCTATCTCGTCCCACAAGACGGGCTGCCGAAGGATGCGGGCGAGGTGTTGATCGTAATGGGTGGGCCGATGTCGGTGAATGATCCTGATTCCTGGATCGCCGAGGAGACGGAATTCATTCGATCCGCAATCCTGGCAGGCAAGCCCGTTATTGGTGTGTGTCTTGGAAGTCAGTTCATGGCGAAATCGTTGGGTGCCACCGTACGTCAGGGTAAGGCGCTAGAAATCGGCATGACACAGGTCAGGCTGACGGCTGAGGCGAAACAGGACCCTGTTTTCAGTACGCTGCCAGAGTCATTCGAAGTCTTCGAATGGCATGGTGAAGTGTTCGACCTCCCCAAAGACTGTGTGCCCTTGGCTAGATCCGACATCGCCCCCTTGCAAGCCTTTCGCTATGCCGCTCGTGCCTACGGGCTTCTGTTTCATTTGGAGATGGAAGAGAACGGAATGGAATCGTTGTGCCGAGAATGTGCGCCGGATCTCACGAAAGCACGCTTAACCGCGCACCACGTGAAAGCGGCAACACTCCCCCATCTACCGCAACTCCATCAGATCGCCGATCGGCTGATCGGCCATCTGCTCAACTCTCAGCGTTGATTGCCGCCTCATTCCTGCTGTACTCTTACTGGTCTTCATCGCAGGACGGTCAAAACAGACGTCCAGCGAGGCCGCAGCGAGTGAAGGCCTGAGGCGTACCCTCTGGGTACGTTGAGGGTCTGAACGACGCGAGAACGAAGCCTGGTGACAGGCACATCTCGGTGCGCCAGGGCCGGGCGGGTGAGAACAGAGTTGTTTTCAACGTCCTGCTGGAAAGGAGCCTGTTCGCATGTCTGGTTTCTCTATCGAGGTTGCCACACGAATCAAGACAATTCCCCCTTATCTGTTCGCCGCCATCGATAAGATGAAGCAGGCCGCGATTGCCAATGGCGTCGATATCATCAATCTTGGCATCGGCGACCCCGACCTCCCGACGCCGACGCCGATCGTCGAAAGCCTCGGCAAGGCCGCCAAGGACCCGAAGCACCACCAGTATCCATCATATGAAGGCATGCTGTCGTTCCGGAAATCCGTCGCCGATTGGTACAAGAGGCGGTTCAACGTCACGCTTGATCCGGCCGATGAAGTCCTGACACTGATCGGCTCGAAGGAAGGCATCGGGCATATTCCGCTCGCATTCGTCGATCCGGGCGATATCGTGCTCGTCCCGAGCCCTGGCTATCCGGTCTACCCCGTCGGTACCAGCTTCGCCGGAGGTGTCTCGCACCTCATGCCGCTCACGAAGCAGAACGGCTTCTTGCCCGACCTCAAGGCGGTTCCCAAGGACGTGGCGAAGAAGGCGAAGCTGATGTTCCTGAATTCGCCGAATAACCCAACATCGGTCATCATGAGCAAGGACTACTTCAAGCGAGTGGTGGACTTCGCCCAGGAGAACCAGGTCATCGTCTGTCACGACGCAGCCTATTCGGAGATTTTCTACGACGGCAAGCCCCCTGCGAGCTTCATGGAAGTCGATGGCGCGAAGGATGTGGGGATCGAGTTCCACTCGCTGTCGAAGACGTACAACATGACGGGCTGGCGCATCGGGTTTGCCGTCGGGCACAAGCAGGTCTTGGCTGGACTTGGCAAGGTGAAGAGCAATCTCGACTCCGGCTGTTTCCAGGCCATTCAGGAAGCCGGCATTACCGCACTCAACCTGGATGACTCTGTGACGGATGGTCTGAGAAAAACTTATCAGGAGCGGCGCGACACCCTCGTCCCAGGCCTCAAACAGCTCGGGCTTGAGGTGGATCCGCCTCCGGCTGCGTTCTATGTCTGGGTTACGGTACCGAAGGGATACACCTCCGCTTCCTTTACGGCTCACTTGCTGGAGAAGGCCGGAATCGTGACGACACCGGGCAACGGCTTCGGCGCGCCGGGCGAAGGGTATATCAGGATGACCGTGTGCACATCGAAAGCGCGATTGGCTGAGGCGGTGGAGCGTATTAAGAAAGTGGGATTCTAAACTGCCGTGATGGGTGATGTGTGATCAGTGATGAGTTTTTGAAACGACGGACCCAACGGCCTTTTGCACACAACCCATCACTCATCACTTTTCACTCATCACGATGAGAGAGACTGTCTTCATCGGGTTTGGTTCGAACGTCGGCGATCGAGTCGATTTCTGCGACCGTGCGGTAACGTTGCTGAGCCTGTTGCCACACTCACAAGTCGTGGGGGTGTCGCTGCTCTATGAAACCGAGCCAATGAACGATCATGGCAGACCGGGTGGCGGCTGGTTCTTCAACGGCGTCGTGCAGCTTGAGACGGATGTCACGCCGAATAGCCTCTTGACCATCCTGCGTGAGATCGAGCGCTCGCTCGGCCGGGATGAAGAGAACCGATCAGGCCCCAGGACCATCGATCTGGACATCTTGTTCTACGGCCAACGGATCATCAACGAACCAGACCTCGTGGTGCCGCATCCTCGCTTGCACCAACGCCGGTTCGTCCTCATGCCGTTGAGCGAGCTTGATCCGCTGTTCGTGCATCCATCGCTCCAACGCACAAGCAGCCAGTTGCTTGCCGAGGTCGGAAAGCAGCCTGAGGTCCGCCTCTTGTTTCCTCAGCCCTCGACCCGCTATGGCTCACGTCCTGCTTGCAGCCCGCCCCCAGGCTCATGAAGATTATCCGCACTACACGCTCCATGACTGCATGGAGCGAACGATTACGCCGGGAAGGTGTGACCATTGGGTTCGTTCCCACGATGGGTGCGCTGCATGACGGCCATCGCTCCCTCATTCGAGCCGCACGACTACAATGTGACGCGCTCGTCGTGAGTATCTTCGTGAATCCGACACAGTTCAGCCCGACCGAAGACTTATCCGCGTATCCCCGCCCGATTGCCCGCGATCGTGCACTGTGCCGCGAGGAAGGGGTGGATGTTTGTTTTGAGCCGACAGCCCGAGCCATGTATCCCGAGGGCTTCCAAACGACCGTGACGGTGCCGGCCCTCGCACGCCGATGGGAAGGAGCGGCCCGACCTCATCACTTCGCCGGAGTTGCCACGGTGGTGACGAAACTCTTCGGCATCGTGCAGCCCCATCTCGCCTTGTTCGGCCAGAAAGATTACCAGCAGGCAGCGCTGGTTCGGCGACTTGTGGACAATCTCAATCTCGGCGTGGCGATTCTGGTGCGCCCGACAGTCAGAGAACGTGATGGGCTGGCCATGAGTTCGCGCAACGTCTTTCTCAGCGCCGACGAACGTCGGATCGCCCCCTTGCTCTGTCAGTCACTCAGAGTCGGTAGACAGATGATCGTGGGTGGAATGAGCGACGTGGCTGCGATAGAACGGATCATGCGGCAGACCATCGAGCAGGCACCCACTATTCATGTCGAGTACCTGGCCGCCTGCGACCCGGACAGTCTGGAGCCTCTGTCCGTCGTCGCGGCTCGTGCGGTACTCTTGGGCGCAGTCCGGATCGGGTCGATCCGCTTGATCGATAATCTGCTGGTGAAAATGCCGGGTAGAAAGAGTCGCGCTAGGCGTTGAGCAAGGGATCAAGGCCTTGACCGACTAGCAGGGTGCTGAAACAATCCGCCGGCAGCGTTTTCGCATCGTTCAGACCCTCAACGTACAGAAGAGAGCCTCTCGGATGTCGGAACCACTGAGGGGCTTTTCCGTTCGCCAAGACCCATTTGCAAGGGCGAACGGCCCACACGAAGTGCGGTTTGCACCTCCTCAGGCCTTCACTCGCTGCGGCCTTGCTTGGGACCAGGCGCGTCTCGGCGCGCTGGGGTTGGGTGGGTGAGAAAGCTGGCCTTTTTGAGCATCCTACAGGAGCGGGAGAACGGAATTCCGCCCTTTGGGCAGTGCAGTTCTCTCATTCCCCCGGGCGAACCTTGTGCTACGACGGCCCCTGCTCCGCCACAATCGGTTCGATACGCGCCGGCGAGTACGTGGCCGGCTTCACCCATTTCCCATCTCCACGCTTATAGCCACCGACCTTGCTCATATTGGACCGATGGACTTCTCGAAAGACCGGATCCATGTCGATGCCATAGGACACCGCGGTGCCGTAGACGACGTAGAGGAGGTCAGCCATTTCCTTGGCA
>Ga0247727_10007151_pt1 | contig 21452 bp, 15 predicted proteins | sample WisWelCaveWW1625_FD_202498 | JGI IMG/M metagenome (GOLD analysis project Ga0247727, IMG submission 202498) | Biofilm microbial communities from Wishing Well Cave, Virginia, United States - WW16-25 | ecosystem: Environmental > Aquatic > Deep subsurface > Groundwater > Cave microbial mat | place... | reverse complement strand
GGTTTGTGATGGAGGCAGAGCAGTATGGACCGTGGAAACTTATGTGAAGCAGTACGGGGTCATTCCACCATCAACAAGATGCCAGCCAGTTTCGTCTCCACATAATCGACCGCTTCACATAAGTCGGGAAATGTGGAGCTCCACATTTCCCGACCTGGGGATACGACCGCATCCAGGGAGCGCTCGCGAACCTCGGTCACCGCGTCGCGCCCAACACAATCAAGAAGATCCTCAAGAGCAACGGGATCGATCCGGCGCCGGAACGGATGAACAAGACCTCCTGGCGGCGGTTCCTGCGCACTCACGCGAGCGTGATCGCCGCCGCCGACTTCTTCACCACTGAAGTCTGGACCGCGCGTGGGCTGGTCACGTACTACACGTTCTTTGTGATCGACCTGGCGACTCGGGCCGTAGAGATCCTGGGCAGCACGCCGTACCCCGGTGAGGAGTTCATGAAGCAGATCGCGCGCAACCTGACCGACTGCGTCGATGGGTTCCTCCGCACCAAGAGGTTCCTGATCGTCGACCGCGACACCAAGTTCTGCGACGGATTCACCGCGATCCTGAAATCGACCGGAGTCACGCTCGTGCGCTGCCCAGCCCGCGCGCCCAACTGCAACGCCATCGCCGAGCGCTTCGTCCTGTCGATCAGGCGCGAGTGCCTGGACCAGCTGATCTTGGTCGGCGAAGCATCGCTGCGGCGCGCCCTTGCCGAATACGCCGTCCATTACAACCGGGAACGCAACCACCAGGGACTCGACAACCAACTGATCCACCCCGACCCCGAAACGCTCGCACCCACAGGAATCGTCAAGAACCGACACCGCCTCGGCGGCCTGTTGAGCTTCTACTGCCGCCGAGCTGCTTGACCACGGCCGATCGAGCGAGCGACTGATCGCCAACCTCTGCCCTGCGCTTCGAACCCAACCCGAAATGCCGGCCGAGACTGCGCTCACTTCTTCCTTTCTCGCTCTCCTGCTCTGTTGTCCGCCCAGATTTCACGTGCCCGCTTCCGCATTTCGGCCATGAATTCCGCCACACAACGTGAAAACGACCACGGCTCTACAGCTGCACCACGCGGGGCACCTTGAGCGGCGGATCGATCACCAGCCGCACGCGCCACCAAATCTGGACCTTGAGCCACACCGGCAACTGGGACAACGAGAAACTCGACCTCGACGGCGACGACAACTCGAGCGAAACCGACGAGCACAACGACACGCGCACCCACAACGCGGTCAACGAGCTCACCCAGCGCAGTTTCGACACCACCCCGGTGACGACCTTCGTCGGCACCTACAACCCCGCCGGCAACATGACCGACGACGGGGAGAACTACAAGTACGAGTACGATGCCTTCTATCGGCTGCGCAAGGTGAAGAACCAGAGCAACAGCCTCGTCAGCGAGTACGCGTACAACGGTCGCGGGCACCAGATCGGCGTGCACAACGACACCGACACCGACGGCGACGTCGATGCAAGCGACCTCTGGTACTACACCGCGTACGACGAGCGCTGGCGGCCGCTCTCGACCTTCCGTAGCAGCGACACCAGCTATTCGCTCCAGCTTGGCCACCGATTGGGAGGAATGCCATGCGAAGGCCTCGACTCGTGCGCAGACTCGCAAGTGCGGCTCTGGGAGTTCTGATGCTGATGGGGCCGGCCTACGGCCAGCAGACAACGCGGATCAGCGTGGACTCGTCGGGCGGACAGGGGAACAGAGAAAACTGGGACGCATCAATCTCGGCGAGCGGACAAATCGTGGCGTTCTCCAGCCGCGCCTCGAACCTCGTGACCGGCGACACGAACGGTGTTTATGACGTGTTCGTCCACGACCGCTCCACTGGAATCACCGAGCGCGTCAGCGTGGACTCGTCGGGCGCGGAGGGGAACGGCGAAAGCGCCAACGAGGCGATCTCGGCGGACGGGCAGATCGTGGCGTTCAACAGCGGCGCCTCGGACCTCGTCGCCAGCGACACGAACGTGGCTGCCGACGTGTTCGTCCACGACCGCTCCAACGGGCTCACCGAACGCGTCAGCGTGGCATCGTCCGGCGCACAGGGGAACGACTGGAGCTTCGCGCCGGCGATTTCGGCGGACGGGCAGATCGTGGCGTTTGTGAGCTACGCCTCGAACCTCGTCGCCAGCGACAAGAACGTGGCTGCCGACGTGTTCGTCCACGACCGCTCCAACGGGCTCACCGAACGCGTCAGCGTGAAATCGTCGGGGAGGGAGGGGAACGCTGGCAGCTACAGCGCGGCGATCTCGGTGGACGGGCAGATCGTGGCGTTCCACAGCTCTGCCTCGAACCTCGTCGCCGGCGACAGGAACAGTGCTTCCGACGTCTTCGTCCACGACCGCTCCACCGGGCTCACCGAACGCGTCAGCGTGGACTCGTCGGGCGCGGAGGGGAACCGCGACAGCCTCGAACCGGTGATCTCGGCGGACGGGCAGATCGTGGCGTTTGCCAGCCATGCCTCGAATCTCGTTGCCGGAGACACGAACGGGTTCATCGACATCTTCGTCCACGAGCCGTGCTGCGAGATCGACGCCAGCTGGTCGAACTATGGCGCCGGATTCCCAGGCTCGAACGGGGTTCCGTCGTTCACCTCGAGAGGCGACCCGGTCCTCGGGTCCACGGTCTATCTGGATCTCTCGAACAGCTACGGAAACGACACCCCTGGGCTGCTCCTGGTCGGATATCAGGACGCGGTGATCCCGACCAGCAGGGGCGGCGATCTGCTCGTGATCCCGGTAGTGACAACCCTGCTCAACGTGCGCTGGACCGGGATCACGCTCGACGGCGAACTTCCCGACCTGTTCCATCTCTGCGGGATCGAAATCTTCATGCAAGTGCTCGAGATCGACCCCGGAGCCGCGAAGGGACTCTCGTTCACGGCCGGACTTGAGTTGCTGCTCGGGCGCTGACCTCGATCGCGGCCACTTCCAGCTGCTCGTCCCCATAGTGCTCGCGGCGCGAGTCCAATGATCGATGCAGGTGCTCGAGAGCCAAGTCGTACTCTCCGCTTTGAATTCATGCTCTCCCGATGACGTGCAGGAACCAAGCGCGCAGCACCGGATCGGGCTCTCGAGATCTATGTTGTTCGCCGCGGAAGGGGACGGAGCCTGATCGCCTTACCCTTGGAGTTTCGCCGTCAGGACCCCAGGACAAGCTGCAGCCCCGGCGTGAACGAGACCCCCTTCGAGGCGCCCGCATCGACCTCCAGGGCTTGCAGGTACAGCGAGACGCCACACAGAGTCGGGTCGCAGGGAAGAGTACCCGTCAGCGCGAGACCTCCGCCAGGCAGTGACAGGAGGAAGACGTTCGTTGGCGCCACGAGCAAGTGCCCGTCGTAGAGGGTGGGCTGATCCGCCTCAGCAAGGCCGAGGAAGAGCGCCGCAATAGTGTTGGCGCCGAGCGAGTTGGCAAGGTTCAACGTCACCGTCGAACACAGCTCGGGGTCATTTGCGGCGGTGAAGCTCGGGATGCCGTTGGTGCCCGGCCAGCCGGAGCCGTAGTTCGCCCACGAGGCGTCGCCGGAGCACGAGTCGGAGCAACTGTTCAGCAGCACCGACACCGCGTCCGAGATCAGGTTCTCCACCGCCAGATCCGCATCGCCATCCCCCTCCAGGTCCGCGCTCGTCACCGAGGTGGGACCCTCGCCCACGCCGTACTGGACGTGCGTCGCGAACGTGCCGTCACCTTGATTCAGCAGCAGCGACACCGTGCCCGAGGAGGAGTAGGAGGAGTAGTTCGCCGTTGCCAGATCCGCATCGCCATCCCCGTCTATTCGCTACGGGTCGTCTCGGAAGAAGCAGAGTCGTGCTCGAAGGCGGGATCGTTCAGGACGGTAAGCAGCTCCGACACGGAGGCGTAACGCCGTCGCGGATCTGGATCGACTGTTCTCATCACCACGGTTGCAACCTTGGGATCGAGGTCACGCCGGACCGTCGTGATAGGCTCCGGGGGATCGTTCAGGATCGATTGGATCAGGGCGTCAGACGAACTGCCCTGATGAGGCCGAGTAGCAGCAAGGAGCTCGTAGAACATCACTCCCAGCGCGTAGATGTCGTCGACCTGGCTCGGCGTCTTGCCCAGGAGCTGCTGCGGAGACGCGTAGGCCGGCGTTCCGCAGAAGACTCCCGTCAAAGTCAAGCGAGTCGTGTCCGCTCCATGAACGAGCCCGAAGTCGGCGATCACCGCTCTTTGAGCGTCATCAACGAGAATGACGTTGTCTGGTTTCAGGTCTCGGTGAACGATGGCCGCTCGGTGGACCATCTCCAGTCCCCGTGCAATGTCAATGACGATCCGAGTCGCTCGTTGGACGGACGACCGGGGATGCAGTCGCATCCAACGATGGAGGGTCGGACCATCCAGGTAGTCCAAGAGGATGAACAGGGTGCTGCCGAGGCGGCCGAAGCCACGCACCGGTACGACATGCGGATCCGAGATCCGCGCCAAGAACCCGGCCTCACGCCGGAATCTCTCGATCACTTGATCCTCGCGGACGTGCTCAGGCTTCAGCACCTTTAGCGCGAGGGCTGTTGCTGCCAGCTTGTCGGTGGATAGGCATGAAAGACGTCTCACGCGGTAGACATCCGCGTAGGTCCCCGCCCCCACATGTTCCTCGACGTGAACTTCCAAGTAACGACCTGCTCCCTCGGAGCGCACCGGCTCCGCAAACAGCAAGAGATTCTTGCCAACGATGGGTGCGGGCGGACCGCGCTCTCCTGCGGAGCGTTCGAGATGGTCGATCAAGGCGTCGAGCGCTCGCTCTAGCTCAGCTCCATTCTGAAAGCGGGCCGCAGGGTTTTTCTCGACGCATCGAGAGACGAAGGCAACGACCGGATCGGGAGCGATTCTCCTCAACGCCGAGAGATCGACGGGGTCCGGCGAACGAATGGCTTCTCGGATTGCACGCATGCCATCGCTTCGCCATTCCTGCGGAAACGCCTGCGAGCCGGTCAAGGCCTCCAGAACAGTCAACCCGAAGGACCAGACATCGATAGGCGGCTCGTAGGCCCTAGGGTCGGGAGCAACGTTGATGTCGGGCCCCATCGTCTCCCAGGCCTCGGGGGGAATCTTCGGCGGGGTCCCGCCACCCACGAAGAGGCCATCGGTCACGGGGGATACCGTGGCCATCAAGAAGCCCGTCAAGAACGGCACGCCCGTGTCATCGATCCGAATGTTGGTGTGCTTCACGTCGCGATGAACGACGCCGCGCTCGTGGCAGTATGCGAGGACCCCTGCGACCACGTGGAACAGGCGAAGGAGAGTGAGCAGGTCGTTCTTCTGGCTCTCCTCCAGCAACTGTGTCAGTGTCCGACCCTCGACGTGTTCGAGCAAGGCGTACGGCGAGCCCTCCACCTCTCCGCAGTCGAGGAGCCGCAAGATGTTGGGGTGATCCAATCGGGAGAGCACGCGCAGCCACCGTTCAAAGCGCTGGTGGTAACGTTCCTTGATCTCCTCGATGCTCAGCCCTGGATAGGCGGCCTGTCGTTGAAACGGCATCACGAGAACGGCCTTGCGGCCGAACACCGCGTGCTCGGCCGTGTAGGCTCGGCTGGCCCCCTCGGTGAGCCACTCGTCGAGGACGGTGTAGTTGCCTACGCGCGTCCCGGGCACCAAGAGGGGCAAAGGAGAGAACGAGAAGGGGTCGGGCGAGCGATCGGGCATGGCGGCTTCCTCGGGAGCCACGGGCAGTGTAGCTGCCTCGACGCGTCTGGCCTGGGGGCGCATATCCTACCGGCGGTTGAAGCGGCTGGAGACTCCCGATGCGACGGCTCACGATCACCGCAACCTTCCCATGGCTTCTCGTGTTGTTCGTCCCGGTGGCCAGCGGACAGCGCGAGTTGTGGCGGGCGGAAGGGCACTACGGCTACCACATGCACGGTTTCGCGGTCGACCGAGTTGGTGACCTGGACGGCGACGGTCTTGAAGAATTCCTGATCGGCGCACCGCAGGCATACTACCCTGCCATCTTTCCTCCTCAGCGACAGGAGGGCTACGTCGAGGTGGTCTCTGCCGGAAGCGGAGCGGTCATGCACCGTTTCCAGGGCCGGGCGCTGGACGCGTTTGGAAGAAGTGCCCGTTGTGCCGGAGATGTCGACGGCGACGGAAACCTGGACATCGTCGTGGGTGCACCCACGGGCGGCTACGCGCAGGTGATCCTGTTGCCGTCGGGGAGCCTGTGGTTGGAATTCATCGGATCTTCGGTAACGCGCTTCGGGTATTCAGTGGCCGGCCTCGGAGACGTGAATCAGGACGGATTCGGCGACGTCATCGTCGGGGCCCCTGGCTTCGCTCCGTACGGAGCTGCATTCATCTATTCGGGCAAGGATGGCAGTGAGCTCTACCGAGTGCTGGGAAGCACCGATTCGTATGGGTTTGGCGAGTCTGTGGCATGTGCCGGAGACGTCGACGCAGATGGAGTCGCCGACGCGATCATCGGCGCTCCGGACGCGACCGTCGCGGGCGTCACTACGGTGGGTCGCGCTTTGGTGCATTCCGGCAGGGACGGGGCCACGCTCTATTCGTACGCGGGTTCGAAGCGGGGTGACTACCTTGGGTTCAGCGTCAGCGGCGCCGGCGACGTCGATGCGGACGGTCGCTCTGATTTCGTGATCGCCAGCCGGGTGTTCACCTCCTGTGCAGGGCTTGGCTACGCCGTCGTCGTGTCGGGGCGGACAGGAACGATCCTGCACACCCTGCAGAACGGAATCGGTTTCGGTCACTCCGCACGCGGTATCGGCGACATCGACTCCGACGGATTCGATGACGTTGCGGTCGGAACGTTCTACTACAACCCGGAGCTCGGCTGCGGGGACGGCTACGGTTTGGTCAGTGTGTTTTCTGGATTGGACGGTGCACTACGCTTTTCCATCCGGGGGGATGACTCGACGGATTTCCTCGGGTTCGATATGTGTTCGGCCGGAGACTTGGACCGCGACGGCATCCTTGACCTGTTGGTTGGAATCCCGGGTGACGACCCAACGGGGCCCAACACCGGGAACGCGCGGGTGGTGTCCGGGTTCGACCGCAGTACTCTCGCGGAGTTCCCCGGGAAGGAAGCGAAACACAACTACGGACGAGTGGTTCGCAACGCTGGCGATTTCGATCACGATTCGGTTTCCGACCTGCTCGTTGCCTACTGGGGGCGGGACACGGGAAGTCTCGACGTGCTCTCCGGCAAGGACGGAAATCTCCTGGCCAGTTTCGTCGCCCCGCTCGGCACCGCGTTCACTCTGAGCATCAGTCGAGGTATCGATGTGAACCAAGATGGACTCCCCGATTGGGTGCTCGGCATGCCCGAGGCTGACTCGATTGCATCGAACGCGGGGAAAGTCAGCGTGATCTCCGGCGCGGACGGATCGGAATTGTTCTCCGCCTTCGGGTTGAAGGTCGACGACGGATTCGGGTGGGCGGTGGACTGGGTCGGCGACGTCGACGCAGACGGAAGGCCGGACTTCGCCGGGTCCACACCTGACCATGCCGGCGGAAGGAATGGGATCGTACGCGTCTTCTCCGGAACGAACGGTGTCGAACTGCTCCGATGGAGGGGTGCGTCGGACAGGCTGGGATTTGCTTTTGCAGCTGCCGGTGACACGGATGCGGACGGACACGACGATGTCGTGGTCGGTGCGCCATATGCCGATGTCGGTTTCTCCAACTCGGGAAGCGCCTACGTGTACTCCGGCCTCGACGGAAGCCTGCGCTGGTCTGTTCACGGTCCATCGACGAACGCGCACCTGGGGACTTCGGTGAGCGGTCTGGGAGACGTGAACGCGGATGGTTACCCGGACGTCGTGATCGGAGCGCCGGGAGCGAATCAGGCCCAGGGCGCCGCCTACGTGTATTCAGGACGCGACGGTCTGATGCTGCATTCCATTTCCGGCCGCGAACAGAGCGATTATCTTGGTCAGAGCGTCAGCGGACCCGGCGACATCAATGACGACGGTCAGGCTGACCTGATCGCGTCGATTCCCACCGAGCCTGGAGCCGGCTCGGACAAGTCCGGGACCGTGCTTCTGCACTCCGGCCGCACGGGCCGACTGATGACCGACCTCCGCGGTGAGTCGGACGGATCGTTCTTCGGTTCCAGCACTGCGGGTCTCGGGGACATCGACGACGACCAAATCAACGACTTTGTCGTAGCAGCGGTCATGGAGCGCGGGGGCGCCTATCTGTCCGGAGTCGTGTACGCGTTCTCCAGCAACGATCTCTTTCTGGTCGCGACCCCGGCCGTCGTGAGGACCGGCCAGACTGCAAAGTTGTTGACCCGCGCAGGCCCTGCTCTCGTACCCGCGGCGGTATTCGTCGTCGAGGTGAACGGCATACCGACCTCGGCGCTGGTCCAGGTATTTACGCTGGACACGGCAGGTGAAGCGATCGTTCAGGGAGTCGTGCCCCCCGGCCTGGTGGGATTCAACCTCCGGTTCCGCAGCTACGCCATCGGGACAAGGGGCGGAATAATCGACTCCAACTACGCGTTGCTGCGGATTCGTTGACGCAGCTCGCGCGAGCTGGAAGACTTTGTCTATTCGCTCATGACGTGGTGCCATGCGCCAGGAGCATCGAGTCGGGGTGGTCGTGGCATCTCGCAGTCCTCTCCCGGGGGCGGGACCAGGAACGGGGCGACGAGGCTCGCGGTCCGGGGAATCGTCGAATGGATTGTCCCGGCACGCTTCGCGCCCGTTTCGCGCAATTCGCCGGAGAAAAAGGACGGCGCTGGGGCGGTGGCGGTTACAGGGGTGGAAGAATCGTTGGAGGATTGTCCTGGCACGATTTGCGACGATTCGGCGTGACATTGCTACCTGCAGGCGACAAGGGAAGGCATGAACGACGCCAGAGTTCGACGCTGGTTCTTGCGCTACCGGGATGACGGGGACCGCGAGGCGTTGGGCAAGGTGTTCGACGGGGCGGAGCAGCAGCGCGCGGCGCTCGAACGCGCCGTCCAGCGCCTTCCGCCACCGTATCGCGAAGTTCTGATCTTGCGAATGCAGGGGTTGAGCGGCGGCGCGATCGCAGAACGGCTAGCTCGCGCGCCCGGCACCGTTCGCATGCAGTGCCTGCGCGGATTGGAGCTCTTGCGCAGATCACTTCCTGCGGGGCTGGTCTCCGGAGCCACGCTGACGCTGCTCTCTGGCCGCGGAATCGCGGCGATCGGCGCGGAATTGCTGAGCCATGGCACGGTCGGAGTCTCGATCCCTGCGGCGGCCACACTGGCTGGACTGATCATGACCAAGAAGATGGTGGCAGCGGCGACCGTGGCGTTGATCGTCGACGGCGCGTGGTACGTGGCCAACGACGACGTGGTTCCGCGCTCAAAGGCAGGGCGATCGGCGACGCACGTCGCCGCGGCGGGGAATCGCGAAGCTGTGACGGTCGAGAACGCTTCGATGGACTGCGCTTCGGCGTCAGACTCCGTGACCGGCGCCGAGGTGGTCCGCGAGCGCCTGGCGCCTCCTGCGCCGGCGGAAAAGGTGCTCGCCGAAGGTGAAGTCTGGGTTCGCGGCACGGTCTTGGATCGGCAGTCTCGCCAGCCGGTCGCGGGCGCGTCGGCTTGGACTCTGTACTCCATTTTCCAGGCGTTTCCTCCGCGAGGCGACGCTGTCCGAACCTCACGGGACGGAACTTTCGAATTCGCTTCACCGCACGATCTGGCACATACCATCCACGTCTGGAGCGCGAATCATGCGTTCCTGAAGCAGCGGCTGCCGCGCATCGCCGAGGTCGACGCGTTCGAGTGCGGCATCGACGTCGGCACGCTGGAGTTGGAATGTGGAGTCGAGGTCCGCGGCCGGGTTCGAACGGAACAAGGCCAGCCGGTCGCGGGTGCCGTCTTGCTTTTCAATGTGGAGTCTGCACTGGGAGAGTTCAGACCGGCCAGCAGTCTTCCCATCGGCTGGAGTGAAGCAGACGGATCTTTCCAACTAATCCACGTTCCGAGAGATTCCACCGTGCCGGCCTGGTTGTTTGCCTTCGGTTCGTCCGGAACCGGGTCCGCTTCGTTCGAGATGCCCGCAAATCTCGACCTGATCACGGACGTGGAGATCGTGCTGCTCCCTCCGTCCAGTCTTGAAGTGGCGGTGGAAGACGATTTCGGCAAGCCGCTGTCCGAAGCCGTCGTGGTGGTGCTGCCGCGCGGTGCGCCCTTCTCCGAGTCTAGTCGGAGACCTTCCGCCCGGCTGCGGGGGATTCCCGAGATGACGCAGCGCTTCATGGCCGAGAGCGATGCGAGCGGGACCGTCCTCTTGGAAAGCCTGCCTGCCGGATTCGAATGCGTCGTCGGCGTTCGCAAGGACGGCTACGTCACCGGCCCCAGCACCTGCCGGAGAGCAGGCGCCTCGTCTTTCTCGCTCATGAGATTCCTTGGAACGGGGACGCAGAAGACCTTCTGCAGGCGATGACTGATGCGCACTCGTCGCCGCGCGCAATGCACCTGCTGTCCCGATCAAGGATACTGGTTCTCGTTCGAGGTCTTTTCAGGCTCGCGGATTCTCATCAACCCGGCAAGAGTGTCATCGGCGAAGATGCTCGCAGTCGCGGACGTTGATCTCCTGCCCGGGAGCGATTCTCGATGCTTTCGATCGTGCTTGCCGCGGTTTGCTGCCTGCTCCATCAAGTGGGCGGTGGGGATGGCGGCTCGTGGGCGGCCAACTTCTGTGCCGACGGAACGCCGGTTCCGCGGTCGGATGGCGATGACCTGACGGTCTGGCCCAACCGCGTCAGCGCCGCGAACTCCGACCCATGGATCGCCGAGCATCACGACCAGATCCGGAAAATGCAGCCGCGCTTGTTGCTGCTTAACTTCGCCAACGACGTCGCGCCCGAGCTGCCGATGAAGCTGTTCGAGCGGTTGATGGCCGCCGTCAGGGAAAGCAGCCGCTACCACGGCTACAAGGACCCGGAAGCGCCGGCGTTCCTGGAGTACCGGGTCTGGAAGTACGTCGATCTTCGCGACCAAGGCTCCGACCAGGGCAATTCCGCTGCGGCACCGGTCAAGCCAGACGTGGCGGAACCCGACATCAACTGCGATTACGGCGGGTTCTTCTGTGACAAGTTCGCCGCCCATCTGGGGGTGCGCGACCCGAAGAACCGGGAACGCTCGCTGCGCCTCGACGAGCTGATCGAGCTCGGTTACGTGCACGAGGTGTGGTTCACCGCCTCACCGGACGGAAAGTGGCGCACTCTGGAGTGCGTCGAGATCAAGCCGCTGTACGACACCGAATTCCGTCCGGTGAAGGGTGAATACCGGCAGTCCGGAAACGGCGGCGACGACGCTCAGCCATGGACCGGCCGGTCGGTCCGCTTGAACAGTCTCAACCACACTCGCGACATCGGCTGCGGAATGGAGAACCTGGCGCACTCCTTCGAGGGGATGGCGCACGGAGGGGCCATCCCGTACTTCCGGCGCTACTTCCGGGAATTCGCCGGCTTCGACCTCGACGAGCGCTTCGGTCTTCCGTTCGAGTCCTTCTACGCGTTGTGGGGAGAGGGCAAGGGCGTCGAGTATCCCGACGATCACACCGCTCTCGTCCGCGACGGTGAGAAGACCTGGACCCTCGCCGACTATCGGGCGCAGGCAGGCAACGTCCACTTTCCACCCAACGGGCGTTCCCACTACGACCAGGAGAACAGAAGTCCGGTGCTGAGCAACATCGAGGACTGGCGCTGCGGCAGCGGGCCCGGTGGGACGGACGTCTATCAGCCCTGGTCGGCGGCGGTCCTGGATCGGTACTCGGACCTCGCTCCGGACTGCATGGGAAAGTGGCTGGTGTACTGGAGACAGAACGTCCCCGGCCTGCTCAACCCGGCCCGCGACGACGACGGTCGTCCGATGAAGAACTGGTGGGTATTCCTGTTCTACTGAGCGATCCTTTGCGCGCCTCAAGTCGGCGCCGCCGCGGTGCCGATTCGAGCAGTGGGGGGGGCGGCCGCGCCGAAAGAGGGAAGCAGGATCCACCGCGACGGCGCAGCGGCCGCAGAGCAGAACCCGGGCGACGGAGCGTCCGTGAACCGCGGATGAAACGCAGGAGAACAGAAATGAGATCGGTGCTCTTCGGGCTGTTCACCTTCTTCGGCTGCGCTCCCTTGTTCGCCCAGATGAATCACCGGGTCAGCGTGGGCTCGAACGATGAGCAGGCGCAGGGCAACTCGATCCAGGTGGCGATGACCCCGGACGCGCGATTCGTGGCGTTCGCGAGCGAGGCCGCCAACCTCGTCCCGGGGGATACCAATCAGTGGTCGGACATCTTCCTCCATGATCGCCAGAGCAGAACGACGGTCCGCGCCAGCATCGACTCCAGCGGTGGCGAGGCGAACTACGAATCCCTGGAGCCGGCCGTCTCAGCCGACGGCCGATACGTTGCGTTCAGCAGCCACTCCTCGAACCTCGTTCCGAACGACACCAATGCACGGCAGGACGTCTTCGTCCATGACCTGTGGACCGGAGAAACCCGGCGGGTCAGCGTCGCATCGGACGGCACTCAGGCGGATGGCTCGAGCTACGGCCCGGTCATCGCGGGAAACGGGCCGGTCATCGCTTTCGTGAGCACGGCAAAGAACCTCGGAGCCGACGTCTACAGTTCCGTGTTCACGCACGATCTTGCGAGCGGCGAGACTCGCCTCGAAAGTCGCGCGGAAGACGGCTCTCCGGTGAATGCGTACTTTCCCGCGCTGACGTTCGACGCCCGGTACCTGACGTTCTCGACGAGCGCGCGCTCTCTCGGCAGCGACTCGAACGAGTACTTCGACGTCTATCGCGTCGACCGCACGGACGGTTCGTTGTTGCTGGTGAGCGTCGGCGATGAAGGTCGGTCCGGGAACAATGGTTCATGGGCCTCCTCGATCTCCCAGGATGGCGGCGTCATTGCGTACTCGAGCGGCGCCGCGAACCTCGTCGAGCGGGATGAGAACGGCTACGACCTCGACATCTTCGTCCGGGACATCGACGCCGGGACCACCGAGCTGGTCAGCCGGCGCACGGACGGGTCCAACCTCGGCAGCAGGAGCTCGGACATCCCGGTCCTGTCGCTGGACGGTCGCCACGTCGCGTTCGTCGCCTGCGAACTCTACCAGTGGAACGGGCACTGCTACGTGCACGACCGTCGGCTGGGAATGACCAGTCAGGTGGACCTCGGCCATGAAGGCGGCCCGGCGGACTCGGACTGCCTGGAGGGGCCGAACGTGGCGATCAGCGCCGACGGGCAGCTCGTGGCCTTCGTCAGCCTCGCATCCAACATCGTGCCGGACGACACCAACAGCTCCCTGGATGTGTTCCTGCGCGAACGCTGTTTCCGCTCCGGCGCGTGGACCGTGTACGGAGAGGGCTTTCCGGGAACGCTCGGCGTGCCGGAGCTGACTCCGGACCAGGAGCCTGCCGTCGGCGAGCACTTAAGTCTGCACGCGAGCAACTCTCGCGGCGTGTACACGCTCGGCTTCCTGCTGATCGGCGCCGCCTGGGACCAGCCGACCGATCGCGGCGGGCGCCTGTACGTGGCTCCCAGTCAGCTCGTTCCGCTGGTGCTTCCGCCGGCGGGCGGGGTCGTCGGCGGTCGCATCCCGCTGAACGAGTCGTTGTGCGGCCAGTCCGCGTTCCTGCAGTTGATCGAGGAGGATCCAGGCGCGGAGTTCGGCCTGTCGTTCAGTCAGGGACTCGAGATCGTGATCGGTTACGGCCAGTAGTGCGCATTGGGAGAAGAGACATGAATCGGTGGCAGTGGGCCGTCTTGATCGCGGCGATCGGTCCGCAAGAGCTCCGGGGTCAGACCACGCGGATCAGCGTGTCGTCCGGCGGAGAGCAGGGAACAGGCGGCAGCTTCTATCCCGCGATCACTCCGGACGGGCGGTTCATCGCCTTCAAGAGCCGTGCGCCCAACCTGGTCGAGGGTGACCACAACAACCGGGAGGACGTCTTCCTGCGCGACCGTTTCCTGGGGACCACCGAGCGGGTCAGCCTCAGCCACGACGGCGGCGAGCCTCGCCTCGACTGCCTCCGGCCGGATCTCTCCCCGGACGCCCGTTTCGTCGTGTTCGACAGCTACTCGGACAACCTGGTCCCCGACGACCGCAACGCGAGGAGCGACGTCTTCCTGGTCGACCGCCTGCTGTCGACGATCGAGCGCGTGAGCGTCGCCACGGACGGCGCCGAAGCGAACGGCGACAGCATCTGGCCGACGATCTCCGCGGACGGGCGCCTGGTGAGCTTCGAGAGCGTCGCGAACAACCTTGTTCCCGAGGACACGAACAAGCGGCCTGACATCTTCGTCCACGATCGCTCGACCGGGGTCACGGAGCGGGTGAGCGTCGCTGCGGACGGGTCCCAGCGGAAGGGCTACTCGCGGCGCGCCACTCTCTCGGACGACGGATGCCGAGTCGCGTTCGAGAGCGACGCCGCTTTCGTCGACAACGATTACAACGGCACGTTTGACGTGTTCGTGCGCGACCGCTGCGCGGGGAAAACCTTCCTGGCGAGCATGTCAAGGGGCGGCGTGGCCGGCAATGGCTGGAGCCTAGGGGCGAGCATCAGCGCGGACGGAAGCCGCGTCGTCTTCGTCAGCGTCGCGACCAACCTGGTGCGCTCGGACATGAACGCCACGAAAGACGTCTTCGTCCGCGTCCTTGACGAGGCCAGGACCGTGCGCGCGAACCTCGACTGCGGCGGCCTCGAGATCAAGGGAGATCCGGGCTCGGCCTCCCTGTCCGCCGACGGCCGGATCGTCGCTTTCACCGACGAATACGGCTCCTACGTCCCGGGTGACCCGAAGGCTGACAGCGACCTGTTCCTGCGCGACCTCGAGCGCAAGGTGACCCTGCGCGCCAGCGTCGATTCCGACGGGAACGACGCCAACGGTCCTTGTTCGACAGCCGTGCTGGCGGCGGGAGGGCGGACCGTCGCGTTCGTCAGCGATGCGTCCAATCTCGTGGCGGGGGACACGAACGCCAGCAGCGACATCTTCGCCGTGGACCTTCCGACCACTTCGGCGAGCTTCGAGCAATATGGCGCGGGGCATCCCGGCACCGACGGCGTGCCGGCGTTGTCGGCGCCCAGACCCCCGGTGCTCGGGAGCTGCGTCGAGCTCGAGCTCGGCAATTCCTACGGGCAGTGGACCATCGGGTTGTTGCTCGCAGGATTCCAGTCGGCCTCGATCCCGACCGCATGGGGCGGTGAGCTCCTCGTTCTGCCGGACCAGGCGATGCTGGTCCCGCTCCCCGGGGAGGGCGAGGAGCTTCTCTCGATGCTGCCGCTCGACGTCGACTTCGCCGGCCTCTCGTGGTTCCTTCAGCTCCTGCTCATCGATCCGGGGGCGAGCCACGGTGTGGCCTTCAGCGCGGGCCTGGAGCTCCGGCTGGGAGGATGAAGCGCCGATTCAATTCGGCACCGGCGCCTCGACGCGCGGTGGCTGGCCGCGCAGGACCGAGTTGTCGTGGAAGAGCTGTGTCTGGTCGATCGTGACGGAGGAGTCGAGCGCTTCAACATCGATCTGCCCGGATTGTGCATAGGCGTCGAGGGCATTCTTCCAGGTGACGAGCTCGACCGACCTCTGCGGGATGCCGCTCTTCAGCATCAGCGCCGCGGTTCTGGGAACGGACAGGGGGTCGCTCACTCCCCAGTCGGCGGAGCTGTCGACGATGAGGCGCTCGGGCCCGTACTTCCGGACGATCTCCACCATGCGCTCGCTGCCCATCTTGGTGTGCGGATAGATCGTGAACGCCGCCCACGCGCCCGCGGTCAACGTGTCCTCCACCGTCTCCTCGTTGTTGTGGTCGATGACCAGCTTGTGCATCGGGAAGCCGATGTCCTTGGCCACCGCGAGCGAGCGGCGGATGCCGCGCTTCTTGTCACGGTGGGGCGAGTGCACCATCACCACCATGTCGTGGCGACGGGCGAAGTCGACCTGCCAGGAATAGGCGCGTTCCTCGGCGGCGGTGATCTCGTCGTAGCCGATCTCGCCGATCGCGACCACGCCTTCCTTCAGCGCGAACCGCGGCAGGATCTCGAGGACTTCCTTGGCAAGAGCCTCGTTGTTGGCCTCCTTGGAGTTGAGGCCGATCGCGCAGTAGTGGGCGATGCCGAACTGCGAGGCACGAAACCGCTCCCAGCCCACCAGGCTCGAGAAGTAGTCGATGAAGGTGCCGATGCGGGTGCGCGGCTGGCCCAGCCAGAACGCCGGCTCGATGATCGCGCGGATCCCGGCCTGCGCCATCGCCTGGTAGTCATCCGTCGTCCGGCTCGTCATGTGGATGTGGGGGTCGAAGAAACGCATCATCCTCTCCTGAAAGATCCTGCCCCTGGCCCGCTCAGCACGTCATTCCCGCGAAAGCGGGAATCCAGGCCTCACCCGCGCACTTCCCTGCCGAGTCCGATCGAGCTCGCCCCCGTTCTCCGGGGATCAACCGGCGCCGGAAAGCCGCGCGAAGCACATCTGCGTAATAGGCTCGCTCAGGGCGAGGCGCAACGCGGACGCAACGTCGGGGCGGGTCTCGACGCGCAGGAGCTGCTCGATCCGCGACCGAGCGCCGGCGCGGCCAAGGCCGTAGGCTGCCGCGACCCGCCCCATCTCCATGCCACTCTTGATCTCTCTCTCCAGCGACTCGATCGCCCGTTCTCCACCGTGGCCCCCGAGGCACATCCACAGCTCGTGCTGCACCGCTCTGCCGGCGCTGCGCCTCTCGTCCGCGAGGTCGAGGGCCATGCGCGCAAGCTCCGGGTTGAGTCGGCGGTCGACGCCGAAGAGGCGCCACAGGGGGGCCTCGATGAACAGGCACTTGATCAGCGCCTGGTTCCACCACAGCTCGTCGAAGTAGAGGAACGGGTAGGGCGTGTCGCAGGCCGTCGACTCGAACACGACGCGCATGCTGGAGCGGCAGCCTTCGGCCGCGCGCGCGACCACGCGCCCTGCGTCCGGGAGATAAGCGAGCGACTTGTACAGCGCGCACAGCTCGCCGACATCGGCGTAGCGGAACGCCTCCTCGAGCGCCTCGACCCCCTCCTTGCGATCGAGGTCGGGCCGCGAGAGCACCAGAGCCACCCGGGACGTCTCGACGGTGCTCCAGCGCTCCGGATTCCAGCCCTCGAGGAGGCGGAGTGCCTCGCCGCGTTCCGGCGCGAGCGGCTGCTTTCGGACGTAGCGCGAGCACTGCGAGATCAACGCGCAGAACTGCTCGATCGGCACGCCCTTCTCGATCTGCCTGAGCGCGTCTTCCAAAAAGCTCGAAGCCGATGGCTCAAGGCGCTTCTTCAGCCACGAGAGCAGAAGATCGCGAGTCGGGTTCTGCATCGTTGCGTCCTCGACGGGATCGGGATCAGCGGGGGCGAAGAATGTACCTCAGAGTTGCCAAAGGGAGGACGCAGGAACGACAGGGTACTTGCGTTTTCCGTCCTCCTCGGCCGACAATGTCGAAACAACGGACCCAGGAGACGTGCGATGAGGCTGTATCTCATGCGCCATGGAATCGCCGCCGAGCCGGACGATCCGCGCTACACCAAGGATGACGAGCGGCCGCTGACCCCCCGCGGAATGCGGCGGACGCTGCGGGCGGTACGCGGACTTGTGCTGCTCGACATCGAGCCCGACCTGATCCTCACGAGCCCCCTGCTGCGAGCCCGGCAGACGGCCGAGATCGTGGCGCGAGCTCTGCAGTTCCCCGACGGGCGGATCGAGCTCACCAAGTCTCTGCTTCCCGAGAAACGACCGAAGGAGTTTGTCGAGCAGTTGAAGACTCGGGAAGCGCAGGCAAAGGAGCCCGCAACTCCCTCGGTGCGCCCTGGCGACGCCTCGAGCCCGGCGCCGGAGCCGGGGAAGACATCGGTCAGCCACTTCCTGTGCGTCGGCCACGCACCGAACCTCGACCTCGTGATCGCCGCCCTGATCTCACCCGACCAGCGCCCGTTCACCGCCCTCCAGAAGTGTGCCGTCGCCTGCCTCGAGCGATCCACCGACGAGGAAAACCGCGAATCCTGGGAGCTCCTCTGGCTCCTGTCCCCGCGCCAGCTCCGCAAGATCGGCTCGAACGAGGATTGAGGAAGCACGGGCGAGCACTTCGCGCGCGAACCAAAACACTCCAAAACGATTGACTTCTCGAAGGCCTATGACGACAGGTGCCCGCTGCGTTGCGGAGGAAGCGCGGGCGAGCGCGGTGTTTTTGGGGTGCGGTGCGAAGCACCGCTTTCCTTGGGCGGAGATGCGGTCCTCAACCTGCTTTGCCTCGCGACCGATGAGAGGGCGGCGTCACTCCGTCTTGAGCGGAGATAGCAGCTTGTGGGAGGGGGGCCCCTGGCGGTGGAGGTCGCGGGCGAGCTGCTCGGCTGATCGCAGGACTCGAAGGAGGTTCTGGCCGGCGATGGCGCGGAGATCGGAGTCGGAGTAGCCGCGGCGCAGGAGCTCGACGAGGAGGTCCGGGTACTTGGAGACGTCCTCGAGTCCTTGCGGGGTGGCGTCGACTCCGTCGTAGTCGCCGCCGATGCCCAGGTGCTCCGCCCCGATCAGGGCGCGGATGTGGTCGATGTGCCGCACGACGTCCGCGAGAGTGGCCCGCGGCGCGGGGTTGAGCTTCTTCCACTGTTCGAGGTCGCGCTCCACCGCCGTCTTGTCGCCGCCGTGAGCACTCTCGAGCCGTTCGCTCTCCTTTTTGCGCTGCTCGTAGTGCTGGCGTGCCTGCTCGTTCACGAACGGCGGGACGAAGGTCACCATCACCACTCCGCCGTTCTCCTTGACTCGTCGCAGCACGTCGTCGGGCACGTTGCGCGGATGGTCGGTGATCGCCCGCGCCGAGCTGTGCGAGAAGATCACCGGTGCACGCGCGACGTCGAGGGCGTCGTGCATGGTCTTGGCCGCGACGTGCGAGAGATCGACCAGCATCCCCAGGCGGTTCATCTCGCGGATCACTTCCCGGCCGAACTCGGTGAGCCCGCCGTGACGCTGGTCGTCGGTCGCCGAGTCCGCGAAGTCGGTGTTCCTGGAGTGCGCGATCGTCATGTATCGCGCTCCGACGCCGTGGAGCATGCGCAGCACGGCAAGCGAGTTCTCGATCGAATGTCCGCCCTCGATGCCGATCAGGGAGGCGATCCTCCCGTGCCGATGGATGCGCTCGATGTCGTCTGCGCCGCACGCCATCTCGAGGTGGTCGGGATGGCGGCCGACCAGACGGTGGACGAAGTCGATCTGCTCGAGGACCTCGCGCGCGGCCCCCGGCCCGCTCGAGGTCGTCGGAATGTACACCGACCAGAACTGGGCGCCGACGCCTCCCGCCCGCAGCCGCTTGAGGTCGGTGTGCATCGGTTTCTCGAGCGCACCGGTGTCGCCGGCGAAGTCGATGGCGTCCACGTCGTTCTGCACGCGCTCCCGGTACGCCCAGGGAACGTCGTTGTGTCCGTCGATCAACGGCACCTGCGCGAGGATCCGGGTCACCCGTTCGCGCAGGATCGCGTCCGAAGCACCGGAGGGCGAGGTTTCCGCCGGCTCGCGGGTGCAGCTCAGGGCGACGAGCAGGACGGCTGCGAGGAAGCAGGGGCGATCGCTTCCGCGGTTCATGGGGGTCGTTGCTGGATCATGAAGCCTGGATTCCCGCTTTCGCGGGAATGACGTGGTGATTGTTCGCGGGAATGACGGGGGGCGGCGGAATGACGGCGGGATTCACTGCACCGCCACGGAGTCCTCTTGAAGGGCGCCGATGATGCGCATGACGAGGCGCGTCACCCGCCGCATCTTGTCGTAGTCGATCTTGTCCACGTCGTCCGTCGGCTGGTGGTAGTCCTTGTGCAGATCGGAGAACAGGAACATCACCGGGATGCCGAGCTTGGCGAAGTTGTACTGATCGGATCGCTCCCAGAAGTTGTCCGCGCTTCCCAGGGTCGGGAAACCTTCCAGCGGGGACACCGTTTCCGCGATGCGGGACAGGCCGTTGTACTTGGGATGCTGGGACGTGGGGGTGATCAGGAGCTGGTTGGGATCGTTGCGTCCGATCATGTCGATGTTGATGTCGACGAACGGCTTGAAGCCTTCCGGCAGGGAAGGCTTCTCGACCCAGGCCCGGGAGCCGTACAGACCTTTCTCCTCTCCGGAGACCCAGATCAGCATCACCGAGCGCCGCATCGGCCCGTGCGCGGCGAGGGCCTCCGCCAGCCCCAGGAGCCCGGTCGTGCCCGATCCGTTGTCATCGGCGCCGTTGTGCACCTCGCCACGGCTGATGCCAACGTGGTCGTAGTGCGCGGACACCAGGATGACCTCCTTCATCAGCTTCTCGTCGCTGCCCGGCCAGAATCCGCAGACGTTCTCGAGGTCGATCAGTCCTTTGTTGCTCTCCGACTTGCGATCGTCGGTGAAGGTGAGGTCGATTTCCTGACCCGGAGCGGGTTTGAACGAGAGCGGGTCATCGATGCAGAGGAGCTTGCACAGGGCGATGAATGATGCAGAGCTGAGATAGACGGACGGAAAGACCGGCGCGGGAGCGGGAGGAGCGGCCTTCGGCTCTTCCGGAGTGCTGGAAGCACTGTCCGCAGCCTGGTTGCCTCCCTGCGCCGCCGGAGCGCCCGCCTCCGCAGTCGGAGCGCCCGCCTGCGCCGCCGGAACGCTCGACTCCGCCGCCGGAGCTCCCGCCTGCGCCGCCGGAGCGCTCGCCTCCGCAGTCGGAGCGCTCGACTCCGCCGCCGGAGCGCTCGCCGGCGCCGCCGGAATGCTCGCCTCCGCCGCAGGCCAGCGTACGCCTCCCTTGCTCATCATCGACCCGAAGTTGGTGAAGAACATGTCGTACTGCTCGAACGGCACGGAAGTGCTCGGGATGACGATCAGGCCGAGCGCCTGCGCCTCCCTGGCATTCTCGGCGCGCTCGTTGAACATGCGCATGTCGCTCTCGACCAGGGCCCACTTGCCCTTGAAGTCCCCGTTGAAGCTCTCCTTGCGACCGATCTCCGCGTACTTGAGAGTGCCCGTGTAGCTGGCGGTGACGGCCTCCGACGATCGAAAGAAGTAGTCCTTGCCGAGCTCGAGCGGAACGGTCTGGGAACCGCGCTGCATCGACGCCACCGTGCCCTTGAAGTCGGGCTTTCTGTACTCCAGCGGATAGCGGTAGAGGTAGTCGTTGCCCGCTCCGGGTTGAAGCCCCAGGCGCATCAGACGCGCACGGATGTATCGGGCGACGGTGCGCAGGCCCTTGCTCGGAGTGTCGCGGCCCTCCATCTCGTCGCCGGCGATGAACTCGAGGTCGGCGCGCAGGTTGTCGGCCTTGATCACGTCCAGCGCGGCCTCGAGCCGCGGGTTTGCGGGCTTGACCGGGTCGCCGGGGCCCGAAGGCAAGGGAACGCCGGCCACGGCGACCAGAAAGGCGGCAACAATCACGCCCGAGCGCGGGGTTCGAAAGCTCATTGAGGTCTCCGGATTTCCGACGAGAAGGCGGCACAAACTACGAACTCATGGCGGCGATTGATAGCCAGCCGCCGGTCAGCTCGTCC
>Ga0247727_10007150_pt1 | contig 21456 bp, 17 predicted proteins | sample WisWelCaveWW1625_FD_202498 | JGI IMG/M metagenome (GOLD analysis project Ga0247727, IMG submission 202498) | Biofilm microbial communities from Wishing Well Cave, Virginia, United States - WW16-25 | ecosystem: Environmental > Aquatic > Deep subsurface > Groundwater > Cave microbial mat | place... | reverse complement strand
TCGACGCCTCGATCCGCCGGCCCGCCCGCCGGAGCGCCCGCGGCCCCCGCCGCGCCGGCGAGCAGGTCGCGCGGCACGTAGCGCCCGCCGACCTTGACGACCCCCATCTCCCCGAGGTCGCGCGACACGCTCGGCTGCGTCACGCGGAAGCCGCTGCGCTTCAGGCGCCGGCGCAGGTCTTCCTGGCTCCGGATGGTCGCGCGGCGCAGGAGGCCGTCGATGGCGTCCCAGCGCTCCCGCTGGCCCTCGGTCTTGTCGGGCACCGCATCCCCCCGGGTCCGGCGCGCCCGGCCGGCCGCGCATCGGACGCATAAAGATGCGCGGATGCTGCCACTATGCGCATGAATATGCAAGAGGGTTTTTCGGTTTTTTCCGGTGGCGCGCCGCCCGGTGCGGACCCGGCGACCCTACCGGGCCGGCGGCCCGCCGCCGAACATCTTCGGTGTCGGCATGCGCGCGCGGATCCTCTCGAGCTCGTCGAGCGTGACCCGCGCGATGCCGTCCCTGCGGCAGGCGTCCTCGACCGCCTTCATCACCATGCCGCGCACGAACGCCGGCACGCGCTTCATCCGCTCGGTGGCGTCGTCGTCCCAGGCGATGGACCGGGTCTCGGCGGCGCCGTACTCGGTCTTCGCGGCGACGAGCAGGGGCGACCCTGCGAACCGGCCCGGCGGGTGGGTGCAGAGCGGGTCTTCGGCCATGAGATCGCCGGTGACGCCGTAGGCCCGGGCGCGGCAGCCGCCGCAGTGGGATTGCAACTCGCAGTCGCCGCAACGCCCGCCCAGCGTGTTGCGCTGGCGGATGCGCCGGAAGAGATCCGAATCGGCCCAGACGGCGCCGAGCGTCTCGTGACGCAGGTTGCCGGCGAACTGCGGCAGGTACGGGCACGGCGTGACGTCGCCGTTGGGGCGGATGCCGAGGTAGTGGGTGCCGGCGGGGCAGCCGCCGGCCCCGCCGGAGTAGACGCGCAGGAACGGCCCGGGCCGGCCCAGTGCGGCCTCCTCGAACACGGTGCGGATGAAGTGCGGGGCGCACTTGGCGTTGACGATCATCCGGCCGGCGTAGTCGCGCTGCACGCGGGCGAGGGTCGCGAGGATGGTGTCGTACTCCTCGGGGGCGATGTCGGAGACGAACTGGCCGCGCCCGGTCGGCACGAGGAAGTAGAGGTTCCAGACGCGGGCCGCGAGGCGCTCGTGGGCGAACGCGGCGATCGCCTCGATCTCGCCGCGGTTGTGCGACCCGACGGTGGTCTGGACGATGAACGGCAGGCCGGCCTCGTTGAGGATGCCGGCCCCCCGGACGGTGTTCTCCCAGGCGCCGCGCACGGCGCGGAAGGCGTCGTGGCGCGCCGGGTCGAGGGCGTCGAGCGACAGCGACAGGCCGCGCGCGCCGGCGTCGGCCAGGTGGCGCGCGACGTTCGCCGTGATGCGCACCCCGTTGGTGCCGACGACGACCCAGAGATTGCGCCCGGCGGCGTGCCGGATGATCGCCAGGATGTCGCGGCGCAGGAGCGGCTCGCCGCCGGTCAGGATGGTCAGCGCCTCGGGGGCGAAGGCGGCGATCTGGTCGGCGACCTTGCAGCACTCCTCGGTCGACATCTCGCTGCGATCGGCGAAGTTCTCCGTGGTGACGCGGGCGGCGGGTCCGGCGTCGAGGTAGCAGTGCTCGCAGGCCAGGTTGCAGCGGTAGGTGAGGTTCCAGGAGACGACGTAGGGACGGACGAAGCCGGCCGCCGCTCCGGGCGATGCCGCGCCCGATCCTTCGACCGTCCCGATCGGCTCCGCCACGCGCGCCCCTACATCCCGAAGAAGGCCCGCGCTTCGTCGAGGACCTTCTCGTCGATGGTGGCGTAGCCGCGTTCGCGGGCGAACCGTTCGATGCCGGTGCGCGCCATCGGCCGCACGAACGACGGGATGACCTCGAGCCGCGCGCTCGCGGCGTCGGTCCAGGCGGGCGCCCCCGCGCCCGCATCGGTGGCGCCGGCGGCGGCATATCCGAGCGCCGCCACCGCGCCGGCCGCGTCGCCGCCGGCCGTCTGCTCCGTGGTCGCGGCGGATTCGGCGCCCTGACTCATGAGCCCCGGGATCATCCCGGCGAACGGGCACTTGCCGCCGCCCTCCTGCGCGTCATCGGTCGTGCCCGCGCCGGCCGCGGCGGCGCCGGCGCCGATCGTGGTCGCAGTGGTGCCGGTGGCGCCCGCAGGGCCGACCGCCGCGCCCGCCTCCGGCGCGATCTTCACACCCAGCGACGCGACCACCTGGGTCTCGTACGGGTTGGTCAGCATCGCCATCTCGTAGCCGCAGGCGGCGCACGAGTAGACGACCGACAGCGAGCCGCGGACGGGGGGGCGGACGGTCGTGAGCCGCATCGGCTGGTCGCAGGGGACGCACAGGAACTTCATGACGCCGTCTCCAGGGAGCGCGCCAGCCGGTCGGCAATCAGCGCGAGGGCGCGGGCGGCCGGCAGGTCCGGGCGTTCGGTGATCGGGATGCCGCGGTCGCAGGCCTCGGCGAGCCCCGGGTCGAACGGCACGCGCCCGAGGCAGGGGAGCCCGAGGTCGCGGCGGTCGGCCGGCGCGAACAGCGGCTGGACGGTGGCGCAGGCGGAGCAGGCGTAGCCATCCATGTTCTCGATGTAGCCCAGCACGCGCGCACCGGCGCCGCCGAGCGCCGCCGCCGACCGGGCGACGACGCCGCGGGCGACGTCCGACGGGATGGTCACCAGCACGAACGCGGCGCGCGGACCGAGGAACTCGTAGTACTGCACGATCCGCTCGGCCCCCGGCGGCAGGTCGACGAGCAGGGCGTCGAGCCGGCCCCACGCCACGGCCCCGAGGATCTCGCCCAGCAGGGCGAACTCGCGGGTCGCCCTCCAGGTGTGCGACGCCCCGTGCGCAACGGTGTCGAACTCGAGGGCGCGCTCCTCGGGCACGAGCGACCCCATCGAGAAGACACCGAAGCCGGCCCGGCTCCTGGGAAGGGCCATGCGGCCGTCGGCCGGCAGGGGAGTGGTGCCGGCCACTCCGGCCATGCGCGCCTGGGCCGGTCCGTTGAGGTCGGCGTCGAGCACCGCGACGCCGGCGCCGCGCGCGGCGAGCGCCGCGGCGAGGTGCACGGTGAGCGTGCTCTTGCCGACGCCCCCCTTCCCCGAGCCGATGGCGACGAGATGCCGCACGCCGGCGAGGGCGGTGTCGATGCGCCCCTGCTGCGCCGCCACCTGTTCGAGGATGCGCGATCCCCCGTCACCGGGGATGTCGTGATAGCCCTTCATGAGAGCGTGTAGGGTACACCGATCCGGGCGGATTCAGAACTGGTTCCAGGGGATGGCCGCGGCGCGCGCGGTGCCTGGCGTTTCTGCGGGACACGCGGGAGACAAGCGGCGCGAGGAGTATTCGCTGATAGAAGATCGAACTGTGGATTATCCGGGATAATCCATGACTCGTTGTGGATCGGAGGATGGGCCGGCCCGCCGCGACCCCTCTGGGTGGCGCTCCGAGCCCGGGATCCTCATCCGACCCGGGCGGTGGCGGTGAACCGGTGCGAGACGGCGGCCGCGCGAAGCCCCGGGGACCGGGTCCATGCCAGGGGAAGCTCGCCTGCCGCGACGCGCTGAAACCTGAGGGGTGAGCCGACTCTCTCGAGGACAAGGGCGAGCAGTCGGTGGAGGACCTGCTCCCGGCGCGGGCCGGTCTCGGCAGGAGCGCCGCCGGGCGCCGGGCCCAGGGCGTCGATGGTGGCCCCGGAACCGCCGCCCGCGGTCGGTCGGAAGAGAACGAACGCCTCGATGCGATCGACTGTTGCGAGGCCGATCCCCTGGAGGATCCCGCCGCGCGCCACGAGCGTCGCCGTCTCCCGATCCCATCCGATCCCGGGTAGGTCGGCGAGAAGGCGGTTCGCGACGAGGTCGGCGACGGTCACGGGGACGGCGAACGTTTCGTCCACGTCCCCGGCGGTCGCGGACCCGGCCGGCGGCAGGGCGCCAACGTCATCGAGCACCCAGTCGGTCAGGCTCCCCGCGAGCGCGAACCCGCAGGCCGTGAAGAACGCCGCCGCCCGGGGAAGGTCGTCGGGGATCTCGGCGACGATCCGTGGCGGCCCGAGGATGGCCACCTTGGCGCCGAGCGAGTCGAGCATGTGCCGGCCGTGGCCGAGCCGCATCCGGTCGGGGCGCACGGCGATGCGATCGACGAGGGTCTCCGTGGGGCGCTTGGCGCCGATCATGACGCCGATGGGCGCCGTCCCCTCGAAGGCGATCATGCAGCTGCTGCACCAGACGTGGCGCTCGCGGATGTCGCGCTTGAAGTCGGCGAGGGTGATCGGTCCGGTGGGGCCGGGGCCGGCCGCGGCGCCGGTATCGGTGGCCGCCGCCGCTGCGGCCGCCGCCTCGGCGTGCGGCAGCCAGCAGGCATTGAGCGCCTCGACGAGGCGCCCCATGTCGTCGGTGCGGCAGAAGCGGTAGGCGCTCAGGGAAGACCCGCGATCAGTCCTCGCGGCGCGCGGCCATGACCGACATCGGCCCGACCTCGTTGAGCCTCGAGGGGCGCGACGCCGGCGCCTTCGACGCGCCGGAGACGGGCGCGCCCGGCGCGGTTGAGGCGGCCGCCGCGGTCGTCGAGGCCGTGGCCGTGGCGCCCGCCGCCGGACGCTGATACCCGGCGATCATCTCGGCCATCATCTTCTTGCCGAACTCGATCCCCTCCTCGACGAGGGCAAGGTCGATGCTGGTCACGGCGCGCTCGGCCGCCAGGGCCTCGATGCGCTCCTGGGTCTGGCCGCGCATGAAGCCGGCGGGGACGCGGAAGACGCGCTGCAGGGCCTCCTCGGTCCAGGCGTAGGGCGACAGCAACGGGTTCTTGTTGGCGTCGCGGGCGATGAGGCGGCGCTCGGCCGCGGGGGCCGTTCCGGCGCCGCCCTCCTTCGCCTCCGCGCCGGGCCCGGCCCCGGCCGCCTCGGGCGAGCCGCTGGCGAGCGCCGCGGCCAGGGCCCCGGCGCCGGCCGCGAGGTCGAGCGGCCGGCCGGTCTCCTCCTCGATCACGTGCTTCGCGAAGTCGAGCGTGATGATGTCGAGCTTGCGCAGGCGGGCGCCCTTCTCGACGCGCGCCTTGGTGCGGCGGCGCACGTAGGCGTCCTTCATCGACCAGAGCGCCTTCTTCGCCTCGTCGCTCCAGCGCAGCTTGCGGCCGTCGTAGGTGACCTCCTCGGTGAGGCCGCCCTCGACTCTGGCGATCGCCTCGATCATTTCGCGCGTCACCTGCTCGAAATCGGTGCCGCCGCAGACCGAGCAGCGCGCCGGGGCCGCCTCGAGGCACGACACGCCGCACGAGCGGCACATGGCCACCGGCTGCGTCTTCGCGCGCTCGAGGGCGATCGCCTCGGCGAGCGCCTGGGTGGCGTCCTGCGTCTGTTTCGGCATGAAGCGCTCCATCGCCTCGTCGATGACGGCGTTGGTGATGACGCTGTGGCCCTTCTCGAGGGCGATGCGCAGCACGCCGGTGCGGGCGATGCCGCGCACCTGGGCGGGGACGCGGGTCATGCGCTTCTCGGCCTCGGGGGTCCAGCGGATCGACTCCTCGGCCTTGAGGTCGATGCTCGGCACCACCGACTTCGAGGTCAGCAGGACGTCGCAGGTCGCGAGGCGCAGGAGATTTTCGGAGTTGCTGCCGAGTCCGGTCTCCTCGGGGCCGCTGTGCACTCCGATGCGGCCGAGGACGAGCAGCCACGGCTCGGTCTTGCGCACGTGGTCGAGGATCTTCTGGTACGCCTTGCCGTCGAGGAGGGTTTTCGTCAGCGTGACGCCCGCCTCGGAGGCGAGCCGCGCCGCGACGTCCAGGTGCGACTGGTAGATCTGCGCCAGGCCGGTGTCGATGATCTCCTCGTGCAGCTGGTTCTGCTCCTCGAAGCGGAACACCTTGGCGGCCTGCTCGGTCAGCACGCCGACGATGCCGTTGAAGACCTTGTAGTGCAGGTACGGGTCGTAGACGGCGATCGCCTCGACCTTCTTGCCGAGCGCCTTGGCCAGGCCGATGGCGGCCGACAGCGCGGCGAACGACTGCGGGCTGCCGTCGATGCCGACCAGGATGGTGTCGCGCGGCTTCTCGTCCGCCGCCGGGATGTGCTTGACCACCCATACGTCGCGGCGGCTCTGCCGCGCGACGCGCTCGGCCACCGAGCCGATGACGCTGTCGCGCACCCGGCCGACGCCCAGGGCGCCGATCACCACGAGGTCGAAGTCCTGGGCGGCGACGTCGCGCAGGATCTCGACGTGGTGCTTGCCGTCCATCATGCGCGGCTCGAAATCGAGGCCGGCCTCGCCGCACTTCTTCGCCATCGGCTGCAGATACGAGTCGGAGATGAGCTTCAGCCCCATGGTGATGAGACTGTCGTGGATCTTGCGCTGGCGCTCGAGCTCGACCTCGTCGAGGTACTCCTCGGGCAGGGTGTACTCCATCTGCCGGAAGCGGTAGTCGTGCATGCTGGCGGCGTACACGTGGCTGCCGGCGAGGCGCGCGCCGAAGGCGCGCCCGAGGGCGACGCCGCAGTCGATGGCGCGGTCGGAGTATTCGGAATTGTCGACGGGCACGTAGATACGCTGGTACATGGATCCTCCACAGGCCGCCCGCGGGCGGCTCAGGACGCGCTCGGACTGTGCCGCACCCGGACGGAGGCGGCCGACGGCGCGCCTCCGCGACCGAAGCGCCGCCGCACCAGGAGAATCACGACGATCTCCAGGGCGAGCACGGCGCCCGCGGTCTTGAGCATGGAGCCGGTCGGCGACACGAGGACCGCCGGCTCCACGTACAGGTCATACCACAACGTCAGGCCGCGGCGGCTGCCGCGCTCGCGGGTGAATCCGTCCCAGACGGAGAACGCCACCGGGACGAACTGTCCCTCGGCGAGCGCGACACCCGAGGTCGACGGGCGGAGCGGGCGCTTGAAGACGACCGACCACTCGCCCTCGCGGTAGCGGGCGGCGGCCTGCACGTCGCCGGTGTCGTTCGGCGCGATGTCCTGGCTGCCCTTGCCGGTGAACTGGCGCGGCTCGGCGCGCGCCAGGTCCATGAACCAGAGGTCCACGGGATTCCCGGCGTCGCCGAAGATGAAGTACGGCTTGCGCGCGCCCGCCGTCGTCTGAAAGGGCCATTGCACGGCGACGGCGTCGGAGAACTCCGACGCGCCCGCCGCGGGGGCCGCCGCCTCGCCCTCGCCCCAGATGTCGTCGCCCGCCGGCGGGGCGGGCGCCGAGGGCGCGGCCTCCTCGCCCCAGGGGTCGTCGCTGTCGGCGGCCGCGCCGCCGTCGGCCGGCGCCGGCGGCGCCTCGTTCTCGTCGGCGGGGTCAACCGGAAGCGCCGGACCGTTGCGCCCGCTCGTCTGGGCGCTGATGTCGTTCCAGCGCACGCGGACGGCGATGTTCCCGGAGTCGTACACCGCCTGCACCAGCAGCGAGATGGCGGGCGGGTGGAACGAGCGCACCGGCTCCATTATCTGCCCGACGATCGGCAGGCGCGCCACCGGCGCGTCCTTGAACGCCTCGTCGGCCCGTTCGAGATCCATGGGCTCGTCGAGGCGTCGGGCGACGATGATGTTGGCGTAGCCGGGCGTCTCCGGCCCGAGCGCCATGATGTAGTCGACCAGCAGCCAGCGCTGCTCCGGCGTCAGGGCGTCGGCGTACGACGGCATCGGCGTGCCGTTGAAGCCGGTGCTGATGGTGCGGTAGAGATCGGCGCGTGTGCCGCCGCCGCGCCAGCTCCAGCGCTGCGTCAGGTCGGCCGGCCTGATCGGGCGGCCCCAGTCGTCCTTGAGCGTCGGCGCCGACTGGCCGTCGCCCCGCCCCTTGTCGCCGTGGCAGCGCAGGCAGCCGCTCTCCTCGTACATCGTCCGCCCGGCGGTGGCGGCGTCCTTGCCGGGCGCGGGCGGAGCGGGCAGATCGACCGGCGCCGGCACGAGGTCGGCGTTCGCGAAGTCGGATGAGTAGGTCTTGATGTGATACGCGAGGTCGGAGAGCTGCTGGTCGCTGAGCTTCGGCCAGGCCGGCATCGACGTATACGGCATGCCCGTCTTGATGATGCGCATGATGTCCTGGTGCGTCGGCAGGGCGCCGCTCGGCGTCGTGCGCACCTTGAACTTGCCGCGGCTGAAGTCGCGCGGCATCGGGTCCAGGTGGATGGCGGCCGGGCCCTGGCCGTCCCCCTTGTCGCCGTGGCACTGCGAGCAGTACCTGTCGTACAGCGCCTTGCCGCTCTGGCGCTGCGCCTCGCTGCCGAGGTCGGGCGCGGCGGCGGCCGCGGGGCGGACGCCGCCGAGCGCCGCCGCGACCAGGACGAGCATCATGCAGGCGGCGGGGCGGCGCGGGGTCATTGCCCGTGCACCTCCTCCTTCGCCCGCGGCTTGTACCCGGTGAAGTCGTAGACGAACAGGACGGCGTCCCACATCTCGTCCTCGGTCAGGAACTTCTCCCAGGCAGGCATGGCGCTGTCCCAGGGGCCGCCCTCATCGGGGAGCCCCGGCCCGCCCTTGGAGATGCGCCAGAACAGGAACGTGTCCCGCAGCATCGGAATCGTCCCGGGGTCGGTGAAGTTGGTCGGGATGGGATTCAGCCCGTGGATGAACATGCCGTTGCCGCCCATGTCGTCGCCGTGGCAGAAGAGGCAGTTCTGGTAGTAGACGCGCCGGCCGTTCTCGAGATGGGCGCGGTGGCCGTCGGGGTCCGACGCCTGCAGGGCGGTGAACGGATTCCCGGTGCCGTCGAGATCGATGCTCTTCTCGTGCACCGTGATGAGCGACGGTGAGGCCGGGTGCACGGTGCGCGAGAAGAACGGCGCCTGCAGCGGCGCCGTCAGGCGTGCATAGACGGCGGCGGCCGCCGCGGCCGGGATCATGAGCGTCACCGCGACGAGCAGCGGCATGAGCCGCGGTTCGGTCATCAGGCGCAGGAGCGGCCGCGACACCTCCTCGAGCCGCTCGCGGCTCGAAGTGACGTAGGCGATCACCGCCAGCAGCGCGATCCCCACGTAGATCGTGATCACCGACGCCGGGATCGGCACGGTGAACCCGAACCGCAGCGCGGCGTAGAACGACGCGATCCAGGCGACCGCCCAGGCGAAAAGGCCGATCCTCATGGCCCGGAGGACCACCATGACCGCCACGATGCCGCCGAGGATCCAGATGTTCACGGTTTCGCTCCGCCCACGGGGGCGGTGCCGGCCGCCACCGGCGCCGCCGGGGCGCCGCCCGCCGCGGCGGCCCCGCCGCCGGGCGCGCCGGCGTTCCAGCGGTGCTTCGTCTGGAGCGTCACCGTCGGCGTGCCGCCGAGCGTCTGCAGATAGGCGATGACGCACAGGATTTCGTCGTCGGTCAGCCCGATCGGCGGCTTGTTGATCACCGGCATCCCGGGATTGAACCCCTGAACGATGTAGGCGTCGGGCTCGTACATCGAGTGCGCCAGGTACTCGACCTCGCTCAGGCCGGGCTCACGCGTGCGGGCCCGCGAGGCGACCCCCTCGAGGTCGGGGAAGCGCAGCGCCCCCTTCTTGCCGATCGTGTGGCAGGTGAAGCACAGGCCCTTGCCGTCGGCGATCTCGCGGCCCAGGCTGACCATCTCCGCCGTGCCGATGTCCTTCCTGATCTCGATCTCGACCGGGGGGAGGACCTGCTTCTGCGGCACCATCTGGCCGACGTAGGTGTAGAAGAGCGTCGTGGCGACGACCAGCACGCCGAGCCTCGCGACCAGCGGCACGCGGAAGGTCACGGCGCCGCCTCGCCCGGACGGGCGCCCGCCTCCCAGTCCTTCTTGTCATGCAGGCTGGCGAGCCAGAACACGAAGCCGATCAGCAGGAAGAACACGATCACCGTCCACGACACGATGATGGTGGCGTCGCCGAGCGTCGGCGTGTAGGCGTCGACCGATCGATCGCGCATGACGCCGTAGACGTGCCAGTGCTGGCGCAGGCCCGAGCGGACATAGCCCATCAGCCCCATCAGCCAGGTGAAGGTCACGGCGATGAAAATCAACACGTACTGCGCGATCGCCGGGATGCGCCCCCAGCGCACCTCGGCGTCCATCCTGGCGCCGCGGAACAGGAAGATGTCGATGACGGTGATCGACACCATCGCGATCAGGACCGACAGCACCTGGGGGACCGACAGCCCGATGCGCACCGTCGCCTCGACGAAATAGCCGTAGATGCCGAGGAAGATGACGTTGGCGGAGGCCAGGCCGAAGATCGCCAGCTGGGCGATGTTGCCCGCCCGCTTCCACGCCACCGTGGCGACCTTCCCCGTTCGCCGGTACAGCAGGAAGCTCATGAACGTCGTCAGGATCAGGATGTTGACGGCCGTGTTCTTCGCCGACATGACGCCCAGGTAGCCGAGCATCGGGTGGGCCGATCCGCCCATCGCCCGGACCTCGCTGACGGTGGCGATGATCGACCGCGGCGTCGCCCAGATCATGAAGCAGACGGCGATCCCGATGAGCAGGTACTTGATGAGCCTCTGGAAATGCTGCGCTCCCTCGATGCGGCCCATGCCGAGCCAGAGGTAGTAATTCACCGCCAGGAACAGGTTGCCGATGAGCACCGCCTGGATGATGAACAGCCACGAGAAGGCGCCGCCCATCATCGTCAGGCCGAGTGTCTGCGAGAAGGCGTAGATCTCCTTCGCCAGCCAGTAGCCGGCGAACGGCAGCGGCAGGAACCCGGCGATCGCCACGAAGTTGCCGATGTACCCCATCCAGTCGTAGTGGGCGCGCTCCTCGTCGCTCGTGGCCTGCAGGAACTTGAACGCGGCGTACGCCGCCGCCACCGAGCCGCCGAAGGCGATGTTGGCGATGAAGCGGTGGATGTTGATCGGCATCCAGGTGTAGTTGTGCACCGCGGCCCACACCGAGATGACCGCGCCCTTCTCGGAAACGCCGGCGGGCGACGTCATGAATGTCAGCCAGGCGTTGGCGATCACCATGATGCAGGTGCCGACGACGTTGAGCCCGAGCCCGAGCCCGAGGTGCACCAGCGGGTGGAACTTTCCCCAGCCGTAATAATAGGTGTAGAGGAAGAAGGCCTCGAAGAAGAACAGCAGGACGTACGGCAGGAAGGTGGGGGAGAAGACGTCCATGAGATACGTTGTGAACTTCGGGTACAGGATGATGAGCAGGAAGGTCAGCGCCGCGCCGAACGTCGCGGTCAGCGAGAACGACACCGACATCAGCCTGGTGAACTCGTAGGCCAGGCGATCGTAGCGCTTGTCGCCGGTCTTCCAGCCTATGGCCTCGATGATGAAGGCGAACAGCGGCACCGCGAGTACGAAGGCCGCGAACAGCAGATGGAGTTGCGCCGCCACCCACACCGCCGTGCGGCTGCCGATCACCGGGAACCGCCGATACTCGGGCTCCTGGTACGGCGTCTCCATCGCCTTCTTCTCGTCCGCGGCCTTCTCGTCGGCGAGCCCCCTGGCGCGCGGCGTCTCATCGGCCCGGCCCTCCGTGACGCGCTCGGGCATGCGGTACTCGTTCGACACCAGCCACGCGACGATCCGCCCGAGCGCGGCGAGCGCCAGGACGCCCGCCAGGAGCGCCAGCGCGATGCGGGCCCTGGGACTCCTCACGCCTCCTCCCGGGCCGTCATCAGTTCGCCGCCGCCGCGCTGTCACGCCCCGCCGCCGCACTGTCCCGCGCCGCCGCGGCCTGGCGGGCTTGCAGAGATCGCACGTAGGCGACGATCGCCCAGCGATCCGCGGAGGGCACGGGCCAGCGGTAACCGGACATCAGCCCGACGCCGTTCGTGATCACGTCGTAGATCTGCCCGTCCGGGTAGCCGACGATCCGCGGGTCGTGCAGCGATGCCGTCGGGATCTTGCCGCGCTGGAACAGGATCCCGTGGCCGTCGCCGCGGGCGTCGTGGCAGGGCTGGCAGTAGATCGCGTAGCGCTGCCGGCCGCGCTCGACGACCGCCTCGGTCGCCGCGACCGGGCTCTTCGGTATGAAGCCGCCGGCGGCGTCCCTGCCCTCGTAGTAGGCCGGGTCGTCGCGCAGCTCGCCGCGCGCGATCGTCCCCGGGACCGGCGTCCGCATCGCGGCGCCGTCGTAGAAGAAGCCGCTCGCGGTCTGCGCAAGTACCTTGGGCTGGTCGTCCATGCTGGGGTTCGGGTGAATCGGCGGCAGGCTCGACGGGCAGCCGCGCAGGCAGCCGGTCGTCGACGCCAGCAGGACCGCCGCGCCGAGCAGTCGCGCCAGCCTCATGTGCGCGCTCCTCCGCCGTGCCCCTCGTGCCCGCCCTCCGCCGGCTCCGCGACCGCGGCCAGCGACGGGTGCGGGTTGCGCAGCTTCGCCAGGTAGGTCGTGCGCGGCCGGGCGTGCAGCTCGGCGAGCAGCGCGTAGTTGCGTGGGTCTTTCACGTGCTGCGCGACCCGGCTGCCGGCGTCGAACAGGTCGCCGAACGTGATCGCCGACGCCGGGCAGGCCTGCTGGCAGGCGGTCACCACGTCGCCGTCCTTCAAGGCGCGGCCGGACAGGCGGGCGTCGATCCTGGCCGCGTTGATCCGCTGCGTGCAGTAGGTGCACTTCTCCATGACGCCGCGCGAGCGCACGGTGACGTCCGGGTTCTGCGCCAGGCGCAGGCTCTCGGGTGTGTCCTTGGTGAAATTGTAGAAATTGAAGCGGCGCACCTTGTACGGGCAGTTGTTCGAGCAGTAGCGCGTGCCGATGCAGCGGTTGTAGACCATGACGTTCAACCCCTGGTCGTCGTGCACCGTGGCGGCCACGGGGCAGACCTGCTCGCAGGGCGCGTTCTCGCAGTGCATGCACGGGACCGGCTGCACCACGGTCTCGGGGTTCGGATCGCCGGGCTCGCCCGCGAAATAGCGGTCGATCCGCAGCCAGTGCATCTGGCGGCCGCGGCGCACCTGGTCCTTGCCGACCACCGGGATGTTGTTCTCGCTCTGGCAGGCGACGACGCACGCGTTGCAGCCGACGCAGGAGTTCAGGTCGATGGTCATCGCCCACTGCGGGCCGTGGTCGTACTTCTTCTCGTCGTACAGCGGCGTCGGCTCGAAGTAGTGCTCGCCCGCGCGCAGCGCCGCCGGGTCGCGGCGGTAGGCCTCGACCGGCGCCTCGAGGACGATCGGCCGCCCCTCCATGCTGCCGTGCTCCTGGGTGGTGGCCAGCGGCCGGCGCGCGCCGGTGCGCGCCACGGTCGCGCCGGGCGCGATGTCGCACGCGGCGGCGGTGCGCAGGCGGTAGACGTCGACGCCGACGCCGTCGCCGATCCGGCCGGCCGCCGTACGGCCGTAGCCGAGGGTCAGCGCCACGGTGCCGTCCTCGAGACCGGGGAGGACGTGGATCGGCACCTCGACGGCGCGGCCGCCCGACTCGATGCGGATGACGTCCTCGTCGCCGACGCCGATGGCGACGGCCGTGGCCGGGCTCAGGAGCGCCGGGTTGTCCCACACGATCTTGGTGATCGTCTCGGGCAGCTCCTGCAGCCAGCCGTTGTTGGCGAAGCGGCCGTCGTGGACCGCCGCCGACGGCAGGAAGACGATCTCGTACGGCCCGTCGCCGGCCTTCGCGGGCGCGGCGGCGGCGGCGAGTTCGGCGATCGGCCGCGCGCCCGGCGCGAAGGCGACCGGTGTCGGTTCGCTGCCGGCGAGCAGCCCGTCGTGCAGCACCCGGCCCCACTTCGACTCGAAGCCGGCGGCGCCGAGGAGCCCCGTCCAGGTCTCGCGCACCAGGTCGTAGCCGGGCGTCTCGCGGCCGATCGCCATGAGACCCAGCACCTCGGCGTCGCTGCGACCGCCGTAGAGCGGCAGGATCAGCGGCTGCACGACGCTCGCGGGGCCGCCGATGGCGCGCGCGTCGCCCCAGGCCTCGAGGAAGTGCGCCCGCGGCAAGTGCCAGAAGGCGCGCCGCGACGTCTCGTCGGCGCGGTCGGCGAGCGCCACGACGGTGGCCACTTTCGCCATGGCCGCGGCGAAGTCGAGGTCGGCCGGCGCGTCGTAGACCGGGTTGCCGCCGAGGATCACGAGCGTCGTCACGGCGCCGCCGCGCATCGCCTCGACCAGCGCCGCGAGAGCGGCGCGCGACGGCAGGGCGGCGTCCCCGGGCTCGTGGTAGGCGACCGTCCGGCCGGCGCTGCCGAGCGCGGCGTTGAGCGCCGCCACCGCGGCGTGCACCTCGGGCGGCTGGCGCTCGCCCGCCACCACGAGGCCCTGGCCGCGGCCGTCGCGCAGGTCCGCGGCGGCCGCGTCGATGAAGGCGCGCGCCGACGCGTCGAGCCAGGCCGGGTCCGGGCCGGCCGCCGCCGGCAGGTCGGGCACGGCGCCGGTGGCGCGCGCCAGCGCCACGAGAAACGCCCCGACGCGGCTCGACCGGAGGCGCAGCCGGTGATCCGCCATCGCCCCGGTCAGCGAGTGCATCGCCTCGACGGCGTACAGGCGGTTCATCGCGCCGCCCGCGGCGCCCGCCCGCCGCCCGGCCGCGAAGCCGGCCATGTTGCGGATCGCCTGCGGGTGCGCGCCGAACAGGTCCGCGTCGAGCGCGACTATCACCCGTGCGCGGCCGACATCGATCGCGGTTTCGAGCGGCCGGCCGGCGGCGCGCGTCACGCCGGCGACGACGTTCTCGTCGCTGACCGGCTCCCACACCGCCCAGGCGGCCTTCGGGAAGCGCGCCTGGAACGCGGCGCGCAGGCGCGCCAGCGTCGGCGACGCGAACGACTCCGACAGCACCGCAAGCCCGGCGCCGCCCGCCGCGAGATGTTCTTTCTCGAGGGCGGCCCAGGCGGCGGCGAAGTCGGCCCAGGTCTTCGGCTGGCCCGCCTGCAGCACCGTCTGTGATCGGTCGGGGTCGTAGAGGTCGAGGATCGCCGCCTGGGTGCGCACGTTCGAAGCCCCGCCGGTCGAGGGGTGCAGCGTGTTTCCTTCGATCTTCGTCGGCCGTCCCTCGTGGCTCTCGACCACCAGCCCCCACGCCTGGCGCCCGAACGGCATCGTCGTGGCATAGTGCCGCGGCACGCCGGGGATGACGTTCTCGGGCGGATCGACGTACGGGACGATCGCCTGTTCCGGGCGCCGGCAGGAGGCCAGGCCGGCGAGCGACAGCGACGCCCCGATGAGCGTCATCATCTCGCGCCGGGTGACGCCCTCCGGCAGCTCCGACGCGCCGTCGGGGAACTCGCGCTGCTCGAGCGCCAGGAACTCGGGGTCGCCCGCGAGCTGGCGGCCGCTCCTCCAGTACGTGCGGCTCATCGGTGACACCCCGAGCAATCAACCGGAGGGCTGACCGGCCGCTCCTCCTGAAGCCGCGCGGCGAGCGCCGCCCGGTCCTTCGGCGGCGTCCATTTCAGGTTGGTGACCTCCGCGACCGGGCGCCGGTTCGGTCCCGGGTTCCTGTGGCAGTCGAGGCACCACGACATGCTCAGCGGCTGCGTCTGCATCACCACGTCCATCTCGTCGATGCGCCCGTGGCAGGTGACGCAGCCGATGCCGGCGGCGACGTGCACGTGGTGCGCGAAGTAGGCGTAGTCGGGGAGCTTGTGCACCCGCACCCAGCGCATCGGCCGGCCGCTCGCGGCGCTGTCGCGCACCGGTTGCAGCAGCGGGCTGTCGCGCCGCACCGTCTTGTGGCAGTTCATGCAGGCCGAGGTCGGCGGCACGTTCGCCACCGCGGAGCGCTCGACCGAGGCGTGGCAGTACCGGCAGTCGAGCCCCAGGTCGCCGACGTGCAGCCGGTGGCTGTAGGGGACCGGCTGCACCGGCCGGTAGCCGACGTCGGTGTACCAGGGGGAGAAGAAATACCACACGAAGCCGACGGCGCCGGCGCCCGCCACGGCGCCCGCGACGGCGCCGATGAGCGGCAGCCGGTTCATCCACGGAGGCAGGATCTGGGCCATGCGCTACGCGGCGCCCCCCGTCGAGGTCGGGTGAAAAACGTGGGCGGGGATCACACGATCCCCCGCCCGCCCCGATTGGCGTCCGACGGAAAAGCGCACGGCCTTTCGCCTCCGCATCACAGAATGCGCGCGAGTCTAGTTTGGCGGTCGGCCGGGGTCAAGACCTCGGCCGGGCGATGCGCACCAGGCGCACGCGCGGCGGTTCGGCCGGATCGGTCCAGGCCATGAGGAGGTCGCCGCCCGCCCGGGCGAGCCGCGGGAACCCCGAGGCGCGGGCGCTCGTGGTCGTGGCCAGAACGAACGCCGCGGCGGCCCGCCCGCCGGGATCGATGACGCGGGCCATGATGCGGGCCGCGTCGCCCGACCCCGGTTCCTCGCCGGCGCCGCCCCCTGCGCCAGGCCCATCCTCTATCCATGTGACCAGGGCCCTGCCGTCGGCGAGCCACTCGACATCGACGCGACCGGCGGGCTCGCCGAGGTCGATCCGGATCGGATCGCCGAACGTCGCGCCGGCGTCGGAAGAGAATGCCGCGAACACGCGCTTGGCGTCCTGCGCTCCGGTGAACCAGGCGGCCACGACGCGCGCCTCGGACGCGGCGATGGCGGGGCCGTTCACGGGGCAGCCGGCGATCGTCCAGCCGTCCCGGCCGAGCGGCGCCGGCGTCGGAGGCGCGGCCGCACCCGACTCCACCGGCACGATGACGCGGGAGATGTCGCGGATCTCGTCGGATGAACGGTCACGGTAGGCGACGACGACGCCGGCGGGGGTCGCCGCCACGGCGGTCTGGCAGCAGTCACAGACACGCGGGTCGAGCATGACCTCGCCCCGGCTCGACCCGCCCCGGTATTCGGCGAACATGATCGCGGTCTCGGCGGCGCTGCCGGGGCCGGTCGCGTACCTGCGGCCGTCGAGCCATGCGGCGCCGAACCGGCCGGGGCCGAGGTCGACGAGCGACACGAAGCCGTGCTCGGTCGCGCTCCGATCCGCGTGCGGCGACACCGGCGGGCTCCATGTGGAGCCGCCGTCGCCCGACCACGACAGCATCACGTGGTAAGCGTAGGTGTCCCCGCCGGCCTTCTGCAGCCAGTGAGCGACCAGCGTGCCGTCCGCCATCGGCAGGACGGAGGGGGTGTCGGCCCAATTCACGAAGAATGGGACCCCCGCCGCGACGGTGACGGGCGGTGTCCAGGATGCGCCGTCCCAGGCCGCGAACAGGAGCGCCTCGCCATCCGCACCCGCCCCTCCTTCCCCGCCGCGGCGCTCGAGCCACGAGAGATAGGCCCGGCCGCCGGCGCTCGCGAGGCCCGGCTCGCCGCTCGCCGGGCCCGCGGGTGAGGGGATGGGGGTCGCGGTCAGGGTTGCGCCGGCGCGGGCGGCTTCGTCGGGCCCTCCCCCGATACCCGCGCCGCCGCCGGACTCCCGGTCTGCCGCAGCGCCCGCCGCGGCGGCGGGCGCGGGCCGCTCACGCGCGCCGCCGCACGCGAGCGCGGCCGTGAGCGTGACCGTGATGCCGATGCAGCGCGCCAGGAAACGGAACATGCGGAGGCTCTCCCGGAGGGGCGGATTGTACATGGCGCGTGGGAGGCGGGGCGTATAATCCCGCGCCGTGACGACGATCGACGGCCTCTCCGACTCCGAGATCCGCTTCGCCGGTCGCCTCGTCGCCCGCCGGCGGGTGTTCCTGGGCCTCACGGTTGCGGGCGTGACCATCGGCGCGGGGCTCGCGGCGTTCTACGGCTGGCGCTGGGCGCATGACCCGGCCTTCCCGATCGGGCCGCGCGCCGTCATCGTGCTGCTCGTGCTGTTGAACGCGCGGCAGAGCCTGCGCCAGTATCGCCAGGCCGGCATCCTTCATAAGATGATGGCCCGGAGCGAGGGTGGCGCGCCGGCCTCCTCCTGAGATGCCCGCTCCGCCGGCTCGTCCGCTCCTCCTGCGCTACCCGTTCCTCTGGGCGTTCCTGCTGGGCGCCATCGTGCTGACCTTGATCCGCCCCTGTCTGCGTCGCGTCCCCGAGCCGCCGCCACCGACCGGCCGCTTCCCCGATGTGGCGCTGGTCGATCAGACCGGGCGCCCGTTCGGCCGCGACACCATGAGCGGCGATGTCTGGGTGGTCGCCTTCCTGCGGGAAGGGTGCGGCGAGCCCTGCGACGCGGCGCTGCGGCGCCTGCGGGAGATCGGCACAACCTACGCCGCGCTGCACGTCGACCGGATCCGGCTCCTGAGCGTCGTCGCGGCATCCGAGGGCGTGAAGAAGCGCATCGCGGCGGCGGGGGCCGATCCATCCCGCTGGGTCTTCGCGTCCGGCGGGCCCGCCGCCGTGCGGGTTCTGGCGACGGCGGCGTGCGGCGCGCCGGAGCCGGCGTCGCCTGGATGCCTGGCGATCGTCGACGCGGGCGGCAACCTGCGCGGCCACTACGCCGCCGACGCCGACGGCTTCAACGAGGTTTACAATCGTGCCCGGCATGTGCGCGACGCGCCGCGTCCGGGCGGTTGAACGACGGGAGGTAGCCATGCGATCACACCGAATCCAGCGGAGCCGGTCGTCGTCCCCGGCGGCCATCGCGGCGACGGCGGTCCTCGCCGTGGCCGCCGTCCTCGCCGCCACGGCGTGCGGCACGACCCGGCAGTTGCAGGCGCGCAGCAGCGCGCTCGAGTATCTCTATCCCCGCGGCGTGGACGCGCGCCCGTCGGCCGACGTCACCTTGAGGTTGCCGGTGCGCGTCGGCGTGGCGTTCGCGCCGGCGCGGCCGGCGTACCAGGATCGCTTCACGGCGAGCCAGAAGCAGGCCCTGCTCGAACGCGTCGCCGCGGCCTTCCGCGGCCGGCAGGGGATCGGCTCCGTCGAGGTCATCCCGCCGGGTTACCTGACGCTTCCTCCCGCTCCGCCACCGGGCCGTGGCGCGCCGTCCGGAGGGGAGGCGCCCGCCGGCGACGGCTTCGTCGAGCTCGATCGCGTCAAGGCCGCGTTCGGCATCGATCTCGTCGCGCTCATCTCGTACGACCAGATGCAGTTCAGCGAGACCGGCCGCTCCTCCTGGGCCTACTGGACCATCGTCGGCGCGTACGTCATCAAGGGCGAGAAGAACGAGACCCGGACGCTGATGGACGCGGTGGTCTACGACGTGCCGTCGCGGGCGCTGCTGTTCCACGCCTCGGGGAACAGCACCATCGCCGCCGCGGCAACGCCGGTCGATGTCGATCGCGTCCTCAGGCAGCACAGCGAGCAGGGGTTCGAGACCGCGACCAGCGACCTGATCGCGAACCTCGGCACCGCCCTCACGCAGTTCCAGCAGCAGGCGGCGACCGGGACGGTGCGCGGCCCGGGCACGCCGGCCGTCGCCATGCTCGGCCCCGACGGCCTGCCGGCCGGCGGCGCCGGCGCTGACGGCAGCGGCGCCGCCGGGGCCTTCGAAATGGCCGGCGCCGCCCTGTTGCTGTTGCTGGCGCTCTGCGAGAAGAGGGCCGCCGCGCGGCGCCGGTGACCCGCGTCCCCTGGGTGACGCTCGTGTTCGTGACCGTTGCGGCCGCCGTCGCACTACTCCCGGCGGGCGCCGCGGCCTTCGAGTACGACCGCGCCGCCGTCGCGGCCGGCGCTTCGTGGCGGCCGTTCACCGCGCAACTCGTGCACTGGGGAACGCGGATGGCGGCGACCGACCTCGGCGCCGTCCTCGTCCTCGGGTCCGTCCTCGAGCGCCGCTCCCGCCGGGCCGCCGTGCTGGCGATGGCCTGCGGCCTGGCGCTCGCGGCGGCCGGGCTGCACTGGCTGCCCCCGCCAGTGGCGCGTTACCGCGGCAGCTCGACGATCGCCTCGGCGCTGTACGTCGCCCTGGCGCTCGATCTCGGGAGCGGCGCCCGCTCCGCCGCGGTCCGCGGCGGCGCCGTGATGGCGGCGGCCGCGTTCCTGGCCAAGACGGGATTCGAGGCGGCGACCGGCCGGGCTCTCTTCGCCGGCCCGATGCCGCCCGGCGTCGAGGTGCTGCCGCGGGCGCACCTGCTCGGCGGCCTGGGCGGGGCGATCGGCTGGGCCCTGCGCGGGAGGCCTCCGCTTTGACGCGCGGCGCGCGGTTGCGCTACGTTTCCCGCCATCACGGGCCATCCGGGAGGGCGGGGCATGGGCGATCTGACGGCATCGCGGGGGGCAGTGCGCGCCACGGCGCGCCGGCGCGGCGCCGGCGGCCGCCTGAAGATCGGCGACGAGTGGATGGCCATCCGTATCATCGCCCAGTCGCAGTCGAACCCGCAGAAGGCGGTCGCCGAGCTGGTCGAGAACGCGCTCGACGCCGGGGCGAAGGGGATCACCCTGACGCGCGGGAAGAAACGCGGCCGGGTCTACCTGCGCGTCTCCGACGACGGCCGCGGCGTGCCGCTGTCGCCTGAAGGCGTTCCCGATTTCGACTACGTCGCCACCCACATCTGCGATTCGCTGAAGCGCCGCCTCGACGAGCGCCAGCGCGCCGGCGTGCAGGGGGAGTTCGGCATCGGCCTGCTCGGTTTCTGGGCCATCGGCCGCGAGATGGAGATGGTGTCGCAGACCGGCGACGCTCCCCCGCACGTGATGTCGCTGCGCTCGGGCTCGCGCCACTACGACCGGCGCCGCTACCTCGGCCGCCGCCACGGCGACGGCGTCGACGTCACGATTCACGAGGTCCATCGCACGGCGCAGAGCCGCCTGACGGCCGAGAAGCTGCAGCGCTACCTCGGCGAGGAGTTGCGCGAGCGCATCCGCCGGGCGGGCGCGACGATCGTCATCGAGGACCGCCTGCCGCCGCGCCGGACTCTGACCGTCCAGCCGGCGGCGTACCGCGGCCGCCCGATCGAGGCGATCACGGGCATCGCCGTCGAGGGGCACCCGCCGGTGCGCGCGGAGCTCTACGTCGCGGCCCCGGAGAAGGGCGGGGAACGAGGAGGGGCGCGCGGCGCGAAGGGCCCGGCGGGCGCGCCCACCGGCGCAGGCGGAAGCGGGGGAGGCGCGGCCGGAACGGGCGCGGCCGGCGGAGCCCCCGACGCCGGCGAGCGGCCCGAGGTCGGCCTGTACCGGCTCGGCACCCGGGTCTGCCGCCACATCGGCGACCTGCCGGAGTTCGACCGTCCGCCGTGGACCGGCGGCGGCCTCGAAGGAGCGCTCGACTACCCGGACTTCCACCTGTCGCCGGCGACCCGCGAGGGGTTCGTCCCCGACGGCGCCTACCACGCCTTCGTCGAGGCGATGCGCTCGGTCGAGCCGGCGCTGAGCGAGATGCTGCGTCGCGAAGAGGAGGCGCGCAGCGAGCGCGCCAGCCGGTCGCTGGTGCGCGAGCTGCAGTCGGCGTTCGCGCGGCTGCTGCGCGACCTTCCCTCCGGCGACTACGACTGGTTCGGCGCCGCCGGGGCGCGCCGGTTCGCCGGCGGGGGGAGCGGGCGCCTCGCGGGCCCGGGCGAGACGCCGGCGGCCGATGCCGGCGCGGGCCCGGCCGACCTTTCCCGCGACGATGCGGCCGCCGGGGCCGGCGCGTCAGACGATTCCGCGGCCGACGCGACCACCGATCCCGCCGCGGCCGTTCCACCAGAGGCGCAGTTCCCCGGCGAGGGGGACTCGGGAGA
>Ga0247727_10007149_pt1 | contig 21464 bp, 18 predicted proteins | sample WisWelCaveWW1625_FD_202498 | JGI IMG/M metagenome (GOLD analysis project Ga0247727, IMG submission 202498) | Biofilm microbial communities from Wishing Well Cave, Virginia, United States - WW16-25 | ecosystem: Environmental > Aquatic > Deep subsurface > Groundwater > Cave microbial mat | place... | reverse complement strand
CAGAATGGCGACTTCGGCATCTACATGAGCAACGCGCCGCAGGCGATCACGACCGACCGCACGATTCTCGGCGATCTGGCGCCGATCGACTTCGAGCCCGGAACGCCCGGCATCCAGACGCACACCACCGATCTGGGCAACATCATCACAGACCCGAATCAGCCGCAGCCGGGGCGGGCCGACACGCTGTTCGACAGTGTGGGCAACGATGTGATCCAGGCCTTCGACGGGCCCGATGTCATCAACGCGTTTCGCGGCGGCAATGACCGGCTCGACGGCGGCGCCGGGCGCGACATCGTCATGGGACGCGACGGCGAGGACGCGGTCATCGGCGGCGCGGACGGCGATCTGCTCAGAGGCGATGCCGGGCGCGACAAGGTGTTCGCGGGCGGCGAAGTCTCCACTGAGACCGCGCTTGCGCAGCTGGAGGAGGCGTCCTCGGGCTTGCAGGGCGACTTCATGGACGGAGGCACGCAGGACGACCTGCTCGTCGGCGGCACAGGCAACGATGGCTTGAACGGCGGACCGGGCGGCGATCTCATCATCGGCGGCGCGGGCGACGACGACGTCGACTCGGACCTCGAGAGTTCCGTGGCCACGTTCGACTGGAACATCGTGCGCTCGGTGTTCCAGTCGGGCGGAACGACGGTCTACTTCAGGACCTACAACAACGTGGGTTTTGTTCCGCACGTCGCGGGTGGCGACGACGTGGTGTACGGCGGCGCCGGCGCGGACTGGCTGTTCACAAGCGACGGCAACGACTGGATCGACGGCGGCAGCGGCGCGGACGTGGTGTTCGGCGAGGCCGGCAGCGACGAGATGTTCGGCGGCGACGGCGACGACAAGCTTTTTGGCGACTCCGCTGCCGTGCCGCTCGGCCAGCATGGCGACGACTACCTCGACGGCGAGGGCGGCGACGACGAGATGAACGGCGACGGTGGCGCTGACACGATATTCGGCGGCGACGGCAACGACACCATGTTCGGCGACTCGACGGCGGTGGGCGGCGCCGATTACCTCGACGGTGAAAGTGGCGACGACGTGGTCCTGGGAGCGGGCGGCGCCGACACGATCTACGGCGGCGACGGCAACGACTTTCTGCAGGGCGACTCCGGGTCAGGTATCGGCGACGGCGACGATTTCATTTCCGGCGAAGCGGGGAGCGACACGATTTTCGGCGAAAGCGGCAACGACCAGCTCGACGGCGGCGACGGCAACGATCTCATCATCGGCAATGCGGGCGCCGACGCAATCGCGGGCGGCGCCGGGGACGATCAGATCGCGGGAGACAACGGCGGCGCGGACCCCTCCGGCGATGCCGACGCGATCGACGCCGGTGACGGCAACGACTTCGTGGATGGCCAGGGCGGCGGCGACAAGATAGCGGGCGGCGCGGGTCTTGACACGCTGCAGGGCGGCGACGGTGATGACACGATCGACGGCGGCGCCGACGGCGACGTGCTTTTCGGGCAGGCGGGGAACGACACCATACTCGGCGGCGCCGGCAACGATCAGATCCTCGGCGGGCTCGGGGACGACGTTCTCAACGGCGGCGACGGCGACGACGTCTACTTTTACTTCTCCGGCGATGGCAAGGATCGGATCACCGATACCAGCGGCACCGACTTCCTGGTTTTCAACAACTGGTTGCTGGGCAACCTCCGCCTCGACGTGGGCTCGCTCAAGATCGCGCTGCCCGACGGCGGCGAAGTGCATCTGGACGACTTCGATGCGGACAATCCGCTCGCCGGCTCCATCGAATGGTTTCAGTTCGCGGATTTCTCGGTTCTCAGCCGCGAGCAGGTCATTCAGGCGCTGGGATTCAACATCCAGGGCACCCCGGGCGACGATGCGCTTTCGGGCACGGCGCTTGCCGACCCGATCCAGGCTTTCGGCGGCAATGACGTCGTTTTTGGTCGCGGTGGAAACGACACGCTCGACCTCGGCGCTGGAGACGACTACAGCGACGGCGGCGAGGGCAACGACACGATCCTCGGCGGTGACGGCAGCGATCTGATCTCTGGCGGCGCAGGCATCGACCAGGTCGTGGGCGGGGCGGGCGACGACCGGCTCGGCGGCGGCCCGGGCAACGATCTGCCGCTCGACGGCGGCGCGGGCAACGATACCTACCTCTTCGGCGCGGGCGACGGGCAGGATGTCGCGATCGACACGCAGGGGGTCAACGGCGTGCAGCTGCTTGGCGGTCTCACCGAGACGCAAGTGACGCTACAGCGCGCGGGGAACGATCTCGTCATCCTCGTCAACGGCACAACGGATCGCTTCACTGCGCGCGACTGGTTCGGCAACCCGGCGGCGTGGAACCAGCTCGGGCTCGGCGACGGCACGGTATTCGATCGCGCGGCTGTTGATGCGCATCTGGTGCGCAACCAGGCGCCGATCCTCGCGCAGGATTCGGCCTCGGCGTCCGAGGACGGCACGTTGACGGCGAGCGGCAACGCGTTCGCGAACGACGTCGATCCCGAAGGCCGGGCGCTCCGCGTGACTAACCCCGGCACCTATGGCGGCGTCTTCGGCTCGCTTTCGCTTGCCGCAAGTGGCGCATTCAACTACACGCTGGCAAATACTTCGTCGGCGGTGCAGACCCTTCGCGCTGGACAGAACGTTTCGGAGAGCTTCATCTACACCGCGACCGACGACGATCCCACGGGCGCGGCGAGCGCCTCCTCATCCATCGTGGTCACCATTTCCGGTGCGAACGATTCGCCGGTGGCCGCGCTGGATTCGGCTTTCGCAGCCGAAGACAACGTCGTGCTCGCGAACGGCAATGTCCTTGCCAACGACAGCGACATCGACGCGGGGACGGTCCTCAGCGTGTCGAACGCAGGCACCTATGTGGGGGCTTTCGGCAGCTTGTTGCTGTCCGCCAACGGGGTCTATTCGTACACGCTTGCCAATGACTCGGCGGCAGTGCAGGCGCTGGGCCGAAACAGTTTGGTGACGGATCGCTTCAGCTACGGCGCGACCGACGGCATCGCCGTCGTTGCTTCGTCGCTGGATGTCGTGGTGGCCGGCACGAACGACGCGCCGGTGCTCGCGATGCCGCTGGCGGACCAGACTGCGACCGCGGGCAAATCGTTCGCGTATGCGGTGCCTCAGGGCAGCTTCACCGACATCGACGCGGGCGATGTGCTCTCCTACAGCGCCACGCTGGCGGACGGGTTCGCGCTGCCGGCCTGGCTGACCTTCAACGCCTCGACGCAGACCTTTACGGGAAGCGTGCCGCGCGATGCGACGGGATTCATCGATCTCAATGTCACCGCCGCCGACGGACCGATCGGCGGAGAAGAAGGCGGGCTTTCTGCTTCGGATGAATTCCGCCTCACGTTTGCGAGCGGCGGCGGTGGGGGCGGTGGGGGCGGTGGGGGTGGTGGAGGCGGTGGTGGCGGAGGAGGAAGTAACGCCAACGCTGGCGTGGGTAACGGGGAAGATGCGCCGCCGCCGGGGCAGGACTACAACTTCAACGACGGTCCGGGCACATCTCCCGGCAACCCGGGCGCCAAGGGCGGCAACGGCTATGTTCCCCCGCAGCGCTCGGGGATCAACGTTTCAGTTCCGGTACTGCGGCAAGCGGGCAGCGCGTCGCTCGCGTATGCGAACGGGCACGGCGGGGCGATCGACCATGCGAGCGAGGACACGCATCCAAACCAAGGGCATCACCAGGACGAGTCGACTCAGGCTCTCGCCTCGGCACCGGCACCGCAAAGCGATAGCGCGGCCTTAGGCGCTGCGTCCGAAGCGCAGAGTCCCGCGGCGTCCGGCAAAGAGACAACCTCCGATACGACTCACGGCAATTCGGCGGAAAGCAACGGACGCGACGACTTGGCCAATTCGATTTGGGCGCGGCTCGCGCAATCGACCGACTACGACTTCGAGGCGCTCATCCTGGCGCTCGAAGGCTCGCAGGGCGCCCGCGACGGCGCGCTTACACCCGCAGAGATCGCACGGCGCTGGGCCGCGGTGCGCGATTTCGCCGATACGTTGGCCGACGACACCGGCGAGGATGCGCGCTACGCCGCGCTGACCGGATGGCAGCGATTCGCCGGGATGCAAGGGCTCGGCGCGAGCGGCCTGGGGCTGGGTTGGGGCTTTGCGGGACTCGCGGGCGCCGCCCGGGGGCTCGAAGACCTGCGTCCGCTCGAAGGGCTGCAGGAAGGACTCGCGAGGCTCGGTTGACACGATGCAAAGGGTCGTGAAGGCAGTGGAGGCGGGGCTATCGGCCGATCCGGCCGACTTCTCCCCGCCGTTGCTGCGCATCCAGGAGCGGCCCCCGGCGCCGCTCGCGGGCTGGATGCTGCGGCTGCTGGTCGCGCTGCTCGCAGGGATCGTGCTCTGGACGGTATTTGGCCGGCTCGATATCGTCGCGGTGGCCGACGGCAAGCTTGTGCCGACCACCTACCTCAAGATCGTGCAGCCGGCGGAGCAGGGGATCGTCAAGGAGATCCTGGTGAAGGAGGGCGAGGCGGTGAAGGAAGGCCAGGTGGTGATCCGCATGGATCCTGCGCTCACCGGGGCCGATGTCAAGTCGATGCAGGCGGAGTATCACAACAAGCGCGTCGCGCTGCGGCGGATCGACGCGCAGATGAATGGCACCCGTCTGGTGCGGGAAAAAGACGACCCGGCGGAGCTCTATGCTCAGGTGGAGACCCAGTACATGGCGAACGTGCGCGCCTACGAGAACGCCCTCGCACAGGAGAAGAGCCTGCTGGGAAAGGCGCGGCACGATCTTGCCGGCGCGCAGGCCACCAGGGCGAAGCTTGAGCAGGTGCTGCCGCACTACGTCGAGCAGGAGAAGGCGTTCGAGAAGCTGCAGCGCGACGGCTTCGCCGGCCGCATCATGGTCACCGACAAGCAGCGCGAGCGGATCGAGAAAGAGCAGGACCTGCGTGTGCAGGAATCCACCATCCTTTCGAACCGGGCGCTGATCGAGCAGTCCGAACGCAAGATCGCGCAAATCACGGCGGACTACCGGCGTCAACTCCAGACCGAACGCGTCGAGGCCGCCGCGCAGGCGGAAAAGGCGCGCCAGGAACTCGCCAAGCAGGAGCACCGCTTCGGCCTGCTGGAATTGCGCGCGCCGCAACCGGGCGTGGTGAAGGACCTCGCCACGCACACCGCCGGCACGGTGGCCGCACCGGGCACCATCCTGATGACGCTGGTGCCCGAAAACGACGACATGCTGGCGGAGGTCTGGGTCTCGAACCAGGACGTGGGCTTCATCCGGCCGGGGCAGGAGGTGAAGCTGAAGCTGGTTGCTTTCCAGTTCCAGAAATACGGCATGATCGAGGGCAGGGTGAGGCAGGTGAGCGCGGACGCGACCGAAGCGCCGTCGGCCAACACGCGCTCGGACGCGCTCACCGGGCGCGACCGGCCAATGGGTCCGCTATCCTTCCGCGCGCTGGTGGATCTGAAAACGCAGGAACTGGTGACGGACAGGGAACGCTATCGCCTCGGCTCAGGCATGCAGGTTGCGGGCGAAATTCACCTCGGCACCCGCAGCATCCTCGAATACGTCCTTTCGCCCGTGCAGAAGGCCTGGCACGAGGCGGGGCGGGAAAGATAAAGCTGGGTCCCCACGTGCGCGGGGAAGACAAACTTTAACTGCGGAGCTGGGCGACTTTTTTCTCCGACAGGCTGTGGACCGAGAAGCGCAGGTCCACCGCCTTCCAGTGCCCGGTCTCGGTTTCCAGCGCCGCCGCGGCGAGCGGGTTTTCCTCCAGCCAGGCTTGCGGCAGGTCGAGCGCGTAACCCGCGTCGTCGCCGGCTACGCCGAGCAGCGGGAAGCGCGCGTCGGTGCGGTTGCGGAGCACGAGAGCCGCGATGCGCAGCGCGAAGACGAGCGTCCAGTCGCTGCCCTCGAGGCCTTCGTCGCGCATCTTGCCGAGCTTGCCGCGGTGCGCGAGCACGATGCGCGCCAGGCGCTGCTGCTCCATGCGCGAAAAACCGGGCATGTCGGCGTTCGACAGGATGTAGGCTGAATGCTTGTGGTACTGCGCGTGCGCCACCGACAGCCCGATTTCAGCCAGCCGCGCCGCCCAGTCGAGCAGGAGCCGTTCGCCCTCGTGCTCTTCCTTGTCTGGGAATATTGAATCGAAAATCCTCAGCGCCAGGGATTGCACCCGTTCCGCCTGCGCGGCATCGACGTGGTAGCGGCGCATGAACTGAGCGACGGTGGCCTCGCGCATGTCGCGGTGCTGCACGCGCCCGAGCAGGTCGTAGAGCACGCCGTGGCGCAGCGCACCGTCGGACACCGCCATGCGCTCGATCTTCAGTTCTGAAAACGCGGCGAGCATGATGGCGAGCCCCCCTGGCAGCACCGGCGCGCGGTCCTTGCGCAGGCCCGCGATGCGGTCGGGGTCGGCGCGCTCGTGCTTGATGAGCAGGCTTTTAAGGCGCTCCAGGCCCTCGAGCGTGATGCCCTCCCCGGTGAAGCCGTTTTCGCGCAGGATGGTTTCCAGCGCGCGCGCGGTGCCCGAGGAGCCGACCGCCTCCTGCCAGCCCTGCTCGCGGTACTCGCGCACCATGCCGGCAAGCTCCTGGCGCGCGGCGAGTTCTGCCTTCTTCAGCCGCGATTTTTCCACCTTGCCGTCCGGGAAGTAGGCGAGGCTGTAGCTGACGCAGCCCATGTAAAGGCTCTCGGTCAGCTGCGGTTCGAGTCCCTTGCCGATGATGAACTCGGTCGAGCCACCGCCGATGTCCACCACCAGCCGGTTCTGCGCCGAAGGGGGCATGGAGTGCGCGACGCCGAGGTAGATCAGGCGCGCTTCTTCGCGGCCGGCGATCACTTCGATCGGAAAGCCGAGCGCTTCGCGCGCTTCGCGCAGGAACTGCGGCGCGTTCTTCGCCACCCGCAGCGCGTTGGTGCCGACCGCGCGCACCGCGCTGCGCGGCAGGCCGCGCAGCCGCTCGCCGATGCGCTCGAGCGCCTCCAGCGCGCGCGCCTGGGTGGCGCGGTCGATGCGTTTCTCGGCGGTCAGTCCCGCGCCCAGGCGCACCACTTCGCGCAGCGTATCCAGGGGGTAGATCTGCCCGTCGACCACGCGCCCCACCTGGAGGTGGAAGCTGTTCGAGCCGAGGTCGACGGCGGCGAGCAGGTCAGGGCTGGCCATGGCGGGACCAGCTTACACGCTGTGGATAACTCGGCAAGTCGCGGTTTCATTTGCTTTCATTTTTCGGCAATGTTTGTCGTGTAGGCTGGCCAAAATCGCTGGTCCCCTCTGTCGTTGCCATGGTCAAGAAAAACCTCTCGCCGTCCCATTTCCTCAACCGGGAACTGGGCCTGCTCGAATTCAACCGGCGCGTGCTGGCGCAGGCGGCGGACGACTCGGTGCCGCTGCTCGAGCGCTTGCGCTTCCTTACCATCGTCTCCTCGAATCTCGACGAATTCTTCGAGATCCGCGTCGCCGGCCTGAAAGAGCAGATCAAGATCGGCGTCAAGGGGACGAGCCCCGACGGCCGCAGCCCGGCGCAGGTCTATGAACTGGTCTCGGCGCAGGCGCGTGCCCTGGTCGGCGAGCAATACCGGCTGCTCAACAGCGTGCTGCTGCCCGCGCTGGCGAAGCAGAGCGTGATTTTTCCGCGTCGCGAGGACTGGAGCGAGCCGCAGCGCGCCTGGATCCGCGATTACTTCATGCGCGAGCTGCTGCCCGTGCTGACGCCGATCGGCCTCGACCCGGCGCACCCGTTTCCGCGCGTGCTCAACAAGTCGCTCAACCTGGCCATCGAGCTGGAGGGCCGCGATTCCTTCGGCCGCCAGTCGCGCGCCGCCATCGTGCAGGCGCCGCGCGCGCTGCCGCGCGTCATCCGCCTGCCAGCCGATGTCGCCGGCGCCGAGTACGCCTTCGTGTTCCTGTCTTCGATTCTGCACGCGCACGTGGACGAGTTGTTCTCCGGCATGGAAATCAAGGGCTGCCACCAGTTCCGGGTCACGCGCAACTCGAACCTCTTCGTGGACGACGAGGAGATCAAGAACATGCGCATCGCCATCCAGGGCGAGCTGCTGCAGCGCCACTTCGGCGACGGCGTGCGCCTGGAGGTGGCCGACAACTGCTCGCAGCAGACGGTCGACTTCCTGCTGCAGCAGTTCGGGCTGTCGGATGCCGACCTGTACCGCGTCGATGGCCCGGTGAACCTGTACCGCTTGCGCGAGGTGACCGACCGGGTCGACCGGCCGGAACTCAAATACCCGGTGTTCCAGCCGGCGCCGCCGCCCGCGCTGGCGGGCCAGAAGGACATCTACGCGGTGCTGAAGAAGCAGGACGTGCTGCTGCACCATCCCTACGAGTCCTTCACGCCGGTGATCGATTTCATCCGCACCTCGGTCACCGATCCTCTGGTGATCGCGATCAAACAGACGGTGTACCGCACGGGCACCGACTCCGAGCTGATGGAAATCCTCATCGAGGCGGCGAAACGCGGCAAGGAAGTGACGGTGGTGGTGGAGCTGATGGCGCGCTTCGACGAAGAAGTGAACATCACCTGGGCGTCGCGCCTGGAGGAGGTTGGCGCGCACGTTGTCTACGGCGTGGTCGGCCACAAGACGCACGCCAAGATGGCGCTGGTGGTCCGGCGCGAGGATGGCCCGCAGGGCAGCGTGCTCAGGCGCTACGCGCACCTCGCCACCGGCAACTACCACCCGCGCACCGCAAGGCAGTACACCGATTTCGGCCTGCTCACGGCGCGCGAAGAAATCTGCTCCGACGTGAACGACGTGTTCAAGCAACTGACTGGCTTGGGGCGCTCCAGCCGCATGAAACACCTGTGGCTCTCGCCCTTCACGCTGCACAAGCGCGTGGTGGCCGCAGTGAGGAACGAGGTGCGCCTGGCGAAAGAAGGCAAACCGGCGCGCATCATGGCGAAAATGAACGCGCTGCTCGAGCCCGAGCTGATCGAGGAGCTGTACCTCGCCTCGCAGGCCGGCGTGCAGATCGACCTGCTGATCCGCGGCGTTTGCGCGCTGCGCCCCGGCGTCGCGGGCCTGTCGGAGAACATCCGCGTGCGCTCGGTGGTCGGGCGCTTCCTCGAGCACACGCGGCTGTTCTATTTCGGCAACGAGGGCGCCGAGGACGTCTATCTTTCCAGCGCCGACTGGATGGACCGCAATTTCTTCCGCCGCATCGAGCTCGCCTTCCCGGTCCTCGATCCGGTGCTCAAGCAGCGCGTCATCCGCGAAGGCCTGCAGGCCTACCTGGACGACGCGGGCCAGGCCTGGGTGATGAACTCCGAGGGCGCCTACGAGGCGCCCGCGCCGCGGCGCGGCAAGGGGCGCGTGGTGCAGGAAGAACTGCTGCGCACGTTGATTCCGGCAGCCTGATAAATTCAGCCCAGGATGGCGGGCTCCCGCAAAGGCGCGACCGGCGTGCGCAGGCTGCTCAATGCCGCGCGCTACTCCTTTGCAGGACTCTTCTCGGCCCTGTCCGAGGCCGCATTCCGGCAGGAACTCGCGCTAGCGGCGGTCCTGATCCCGCTCGGCTGGTATCTCGGCGACAGCGGCGTCGAGCGCGCGCTGCTCGCCGGCAGCGTGCTGCTGGTGCTGATCGTGGAACTGCTCAACTCCGCGGTCGAAGCAGTCGTGGACCGCGTTTCGCTCGAGGATCATGCGCTCTCCAAGCGCGCCAAGGATCTTGGCAGCGCGGCGGTGATGCTTGCCCTCGTCAACGCGGCGGTTGTCTGGATGCTGGTGCTGCTCTGAACGCTCAGGGCCGCAGGTAGGCGTAGCCTTCGCGCTGCTGCAAGCGGGCGATTTCGGCCACCCCCGAGGGCACCCAGCTGGATTCCTCGATGAACTGGTCCTGCGTGAGCTTGCGGTTGCGCAGCGTGATCTGGCACACATCGAAGCGCACGCCCTGGCTTTTCAGGTCCTGCACGATCGCCTCGTAGGAATTGCCGTTGGCGTCCTTCTTGCCTTTCATGAGGTAGTCGACGCCCAGTGCGTGCGCGACGACGACGATCTGCGCCTTGGGGTTGACCTCGAGGTGGTTGCGGATGTTGCGCAGGCCGTTGCTGGCCTGGGGCAGACCCTCGTTCAGGTGATAGACCACCTTGTCGGGACCAATCGGACTGTTCATCGAACTGCCGGTATTCGCGCAGCCGGCGATGGTGAGTACTGTCAGAATTCCAATGAACCTGTTCATCTGTCTCCTCCTTCAAGCGAGTCCGGCATTGTGCTCCATGCCGATGAGCCGCGGCACGTTGACGGCGCGCGGCGCGATCGTCTTCCTGTCCTTCAGGTAGCGTTCGACGATATCCCAGACCGGCTCTCCGGCCACGCCTTCGGCCACCGGCGCCCAGCCGGCGACCTTGTAGCGCTTGTCGGCCTCGATCAATTTGTTTTTTATCCTTAAATCAGAAATTCTCGAACCCATTCGCGCGGTGGGGTCGCAGGCATACGTCATGCCGCCCACGCGCACCATGTCGCCGCCCTGCTGCAGGTAGGGATCCGGATTGAACAGGTTGTCGCAGACGTCTTCCAGGACCGCCTTGATCTGCACGCCGCTGAGTTCGTTCAGCGTCACCTGGGGATAGGTGATGGCGGTCTGGTCCATCAGGTGCTCGCGCAGGATCGGTTGACCGGGCAGCAGCGTCGTGCCCCAGCGGAAACCCGGCGAGAAGCCGATCTCGGCGTCCTTGACCGCCATCAGCGCGTCGAGAATCAGCTGATCGAAGCTGCCGTTGAAATTGCCGCGGCGGTAGAGCAGGCCCTCGGTCACAGCGAGCGGCTCCTCCAACCTCGCCTTGAACGGCGCGCGCAGGCGCTCGATGAGGGCCTGCATCGCCTGGTCGGGCGCGAGCAGGTTGGCGAACACCGGCAGCAGCCGGTAGCGGAAGTCCGTGACGCCGGACCCTTTTACCTCCAGGTCGAGCACGGAAAGGAATTTTCCGTTGCAGCCCGAATTTGCGACCACGGTCTTGCCGCCGCCGTTGGCGATCACTAGCGGCACCGGCACGCCGTCGTGCGTGTGGCCGCCGAGGATGGCGTCGATGCCGCGCACGCGGCCGGCCAGCTTCACGTCCACGTCCATGCCGTTGTGCGACAGCAGCACCACGGCGCGCGCGCCCTTGGCGCGGACTTCTTCGACCACTTTCTGCAACCCGGTTTCCTGGATACCGAAGGTCCACTGCGCGACAAAATGCCGCGGATTGGCGATCGGCGTGTAGGGAAAGGCCTGGCCGATCACCGCCACCGGAACGCCGTTCATCTCGCGCATGACGTAGGGCTTGAACACCGGGTCGTTGAAGTCCGCGGTCTTCACGTTCTGCGCCAGGAATTCGATCGGCGCGAGGCCCTTCACCGCTGCCAGCATCCGCTGCTCGCCGTAGGTGAACTCCCAGTGCGCGGTCATCAGATCCACGCCCAGCTGTTGCTGCGCTTCGATCATGTCCTGGCCGCGCGTCCACAGCGCGGTCGCTGAACCCTGCCAGGTGTCGCCGCCATCCAGCAGCAGCGCGCCTGGCCGCGACGCCCGCAGCCGCTTGACCAGCGTGGCGAGGTGCGCAAAACCGCCGAGCTTGCCGTAGCGCCGCGCCGCCGCCTCGAAATCCAGGTAAGTGAAGGCATGCGCTTCGGCGCTGCCCGCGGCGATGCCCGCGCGCCGCAGCAGATGCTCGCCCACGAGGTGCGGTGCGCGCCCCGCGGCGTCGCCCACGCCAATATTGGCGCTCGGCTCGCGGAAATACGTCGGCAGCAGCTGCGCGTGGCAGTCGGTGAAGTGCAGGAAATTCACGTTGCCGAAGGGCGGCAGGTCGTACAGCGCCCGTGCCACCTCGTTCGCCTGGGCTCGCGGCGCGCCCAGCGGCGCGCCGGCCGCCGCCGCCGCGGCGAGCGCGCCCAGGAACTCCCGCCGGTTCACTGGTTTACGGGCGAATTCGGGTCGAGCAGCAAGGCGGTCAGATCCTTCATCTGTTGCTCGGTCAGAATGCCGTTGTGGCCGAAGCGCGGCATGTTCGAGCAGGCGGAGAAGGCCTGGGCGTTGTAGATCTTGCCGTAGGTGTAGCGCTGGATCGGCTCGCTCGCGCCGCGCAGCTTGCCGAAGTTGTACAGGCTCGGGCCAATCGTGCCGAAGGAAATCTCCGCTTTGCTCAACTGGTGGCAGGCATAGCAGTTGGCCCCGGCCGGGACCTTCGGATCGTCGGAGAACTGCTTGCCGATGCCGGTTTGCGCGATGCGCTCGCCCAGCCGCCAGTCGCCCATCAGCTTGCCGTCGGCCGGATACTTGATCGAAGCGTGATTCGTTTTCTCGATACGCGCGGCAACCTCCTTGGGCAGTTCGATCGTGGGCGGCCTGCTGCACAGGTTCTGCGCATCATCCTGGATCAGCCGGTCCATGCCGGCCTGGCCGCGTTGGTTGAATGAGGCTTTCATGACCTCCAGGGCTTTCTGGCTTGCTTCCTGATCGCTCATGCCGACGCAGCCGGCCAGCGTGGCAAAGGCTGCAAAGCCTGCAAGCCGCGAGAGAGAAGTGTTTGCGATCCTCATGAGCCGTCTCCCTAGCGCTTGATCGAGGGCGCGTTGAAAGCCGCGCCGTTCGCGTTGTAGGCGAGGAAAGTGGTGAGCGCCACCGACGCTTCGGAGCCGTATTTCATTTCCGGAAAGCGCTGCTGGCGGAAGCAGTCGTACAGCCGCCACTGGAAGGTGCGCAATTCGCCCTGCGACACCCGGTACGCGGGCCAGGTGGTGTAGCCCAGTTGCGCGCCGGCTTTTTGCGTCAGGTTGGGCAGGTCCTGCAAGCGGATGCGCTTGCCGTCCTCGGCGTGGCAGGTCGAACAGGCGAAGTCATGCGGTCCGGCGCGGAAGTAGAAAATTTTCTCGCCCAGCCGGTAGGCTTCCTTTTCCTTCGCGTGGTGGAGCGCGACGTTCATCGTCACCCCCCTCGATTCCGATGTTACGTACGCGGTCAGCGCCTCGAGATCGGCGCGATTGCTGCCGGCGCCGAAGGGGCGCCTGGTCGCGTCCGCGAGCGTGAATCCCTGCAGCGTCACCATGCAATGCACCAACCGCGTCTCGAGGTCCATGACGCGGTCGGCGTCGGCAAAATGGCGCGGCAGCGCCGCATAGGCGCCTTTCACCACGCCCGCACCCTTGCCGAGATCGCATTGTTCCAGCGAGACATTCTTCGGCCCGCGCTTCTGTTTCCAGAGGCCTTCGCCGCGCGCTTCCCAGAGCTCGGCCGGATTACCGTCCTGCAGTTGCTGGCGATATTTGGCGATCTCGTCAACGGTGTTGCTTTGCGCCGCGGCGTCCATGGCGAATGTCAGCGCCGCCACGGCGGTCACGATCGGAAACTTGACCCGAATCATTTCGGCTCCTCGTTTTTAACCCAGTGAATCCGCCCAGATCGTGCGGGCCCAGTGCCAGGCGAAGGTGCCTTCGGCCTCGCTGCGCGCCGGTGACACGCCACCCGACCCCTTGACTGCGATCAGAGTGCCCTGGTCGGCATCCCATTGGTGCACCGACGAGACCCGGATCGCTTCCGTTTGCGATACGAAGCTGTAGCAGGTATTGATGATCTTCGGGTCGGGCCCGCTACCGCGGCCGTCGAGCGCGCCGATGATCGCGGCCGCGGCGATTTTGGCGTGGTTGTTGGCCATGCTCGCCGACTTGGGCATGCCGGGCGCCGACAGCGTCGCGTCGCCGAGCACGTGGATGCCCGGCACTTTCTTCGATTCCATGCTGCGCCAGTCCACGTCGCACCAGCGGTCGTTGTGCGTGATGAGGCCGGCACTTACGGCGATATCGCCGGCGCGATGGGGCGGCACCACGTTCAGCACGTCGCCCTTCACGTCGTCGACTTCCAGCTTCACGGTCATCGTTTTCGCGTCCACGGCGACTGCCCTGGCATTGCCGCGATACTCGAGGATGCCGGCGTAGAGATCTTTCCAGGCCGCCTTGAACAGGCCGGGTTTCGAGGTCACGTCCGGATTGGCATCGAGCACCAGCAGCTTGGCGCGCGGCTTGGCCCGCTTGAGGTAGGCGGCGATCATGCTGGCGCGCTCGTAGGGCCCCGGCGGGCAACGGTAGGGCGCGAGCGGGATGGAGAGCACCACCACGCCGCCGTTGTTCATTTGCTCCAGTTGCTGGCGTAGCGCGGTCGTCTGCGGTCCGGCCTTCCAGGCGTGCAGCACGCGGCCTGACTGCATCGCCGCCTCGTAGCCCTGGATCTCGCCGAAGTTGAAATCGATCCCCGGCGAAACGATCAGCCGCTCGTAGGCGATGTCGCCGCCGCGCGCGAGGCGCACGTTTTTCTTCGCCGCGTCCACCGCGACCGCTTCATCGCGCACCAGTTGCACGCCGTGGCGCGCCAGGCCGTCGTAGCCGTGGCTGATTTCCCGCATGTTCGAATCGCCCGACAGCACCAGATTGGAGATCGGGCAGGAAACAAAGCTGCTTTCGCGCTCGACCAGCACTACATCGATGGCCGGATTCCACAGCCGGATGTACTTGGCGGCGGTCGCGCCGCCAAAGCCGCCGCCGATCACCACCACGCGAGACTTGGCAGGGGTGGTGGCGCAGCCCGCCAGGGAAATCGCGCCGGCGTACTTGAGGAAGTCTCTGCGTTTCATGGCGCCTCCTAGCGTTTTTGCGCGGCGAACCATGCCGCCATCGCGTCGATTTGCGGGTCGGTGTAGCCCTTGGCGATCTGGTGCATCACGGTCGCCGGGCGCTTGCCGTCGCGGAACGCCCGCATCTGCGTGGCGATGTGATCGCGCGGCAGGCCGGCCAGGGGAATCAGGGGACTGTCCTTGGTGGCAATGCGCCCCTCGGTGCCGTGGCAGATCGCGCACGATGCGGCGAGGTTGCGGCCCTGCAAGTCCTGCGCGGTCGCCGGTGCGCTTGCGGCGGCGCAAGTAACCGCAATCGCGAGCGCGAAAATTCTCTTGTGCATGGTTCTCTCCCTCAATTAATGACTGCTTCGTCGCTGCGCTTGTCGCCCTTGTTGTCTTCCCAGGTGACGACGACTTTGTCGCCTTTCTGTCCGCCCTTGAAACTGAATTCCAGGAACGGGTTCTTCGCCACCGCCGGCCCCCACTGCGCCGACAGCACGGTCTTGCCCTGGTGCGTCGCCGTGACGTTGCGGATGTAGTGCGCCGGCACCAGGTTGCCGGCGCTGTCCTTCCTCTGGCCGGTTTCCATCTCGTGGCTCATCAGGATTCTCACGTTCACCAGCCCGTCGCGGGCGGCAATGCGGATTCTCATCGGGTCTGCCATGTGCTTGCTCCCAGTTCGCTCAGCCGCCGCAGCCGCCGAGCGTGATCTTGATTTCCTTCTTCGCCACGTAGAACTTGCCCTCGGCCTTGACCAGCGCGTAGACGTCCGAGCTCTGACCCATCTTCACGCGCGTCGAGACCTCGGGCGCGGTGCCCGCCGGAATGCTGAAGCTCGCCGCCAGCGGCTGCGGATTCTTCTCGATCAGCAGCGTGATCGACTCGGTGCCGGGCAGTTTGCTCTCGATGGCAATCGGCACCACCGCGCCGTTTTCGGCAATTTCGGGCGCCTTGATGAGGATTGCCGCCGAAGCGGCCGGACTCTGCGCGCCGAGAGCCCGCATCGCCTCCGGCACCGTCTTCATCGAGAACGCTGCCTGGTTCCAGTCCTGCGCGAGCGCTTGCCCCGGCTTGAGCACACCCGCGGCAAACAGCATTGCCAGCACACCGGCGCCGCCGCCGGTTTGCAGTGCTTTTCTGCGTGAATGATTCATGTTTTCTCCTGTTTGATCGTTTGCCAGATCTCAACCCGTATTCATGATCCGCCAGTATTGCACCTTCATGGTCGCCGCGGCTCCCGCCACGATCGCCAGGAACGTGACCATCGAGCCGAGCGCCAGGGTCGAGAATCCCGAGATCCCTTGCCCGACCGTGCAGCCGAGCGCGGTAATGCCGCCAAAGCCCATCAGGATGCCGCCCAGCATGTGCAGCGCGGTGTCCTCGGCGTCGCGGAAGCCTTGCCAGCGGAAGCTGCGCGTGGCGATGGCGTAGGCGGCCGAACCGGCGATCACCCCCAGGGCCGAAGCGATGCCGTAGGTGAGGATCTTCGACTGGTCGGTCCAGAACATCAGGTATTCCAGGGAGTAGGCAAGCGGTGCGACGAAAGAAAAGGCCTCCATGCGCCCGCTGTTGGTGGCGACGAAGGCTTCCTGGAGCGTTTTGGGATCCTCGGCGAGATAGCCGAGATGCCCGCTCACATACCATCCGCCGACGACCACCAGGCCGGTCACTACGCCGCCCAGGGTGTAATCGAAGCTGGCGCGGAATTGCCGGCTCGCATAAACGAATGCGAGCAGCCCGCCGCCGACCAGCGCCGCCAGAATCGCGGTCGACGTTTCTCCTGACAGTCCCAGCCAGGGGGACAGGAGCGAAGGCAGGCTCTGCCCCGGCGCGAGCGTGATCGAGGCTTTTTCGAGCACGCCCACGCGGAACGCACCGAACAGGCCGCGCAAGGTCATGTATGCCGCAATGCCAAGGAAAACATACACCACCACCGACTTCAGGTTGCCTGCACCGATGCGCACCAGCGTCTTGGAGCCGCAGCCCGAGCCCAGCGTCATGCCGACGCCGAACAGAAAGCCGCCCACGCTGTAGGACAGCCAGAGGAAGTTCGCGCCCGTGTAGATCGATTTGGCGAGGTCGATCGTGCCGGTGAGCTGGAGCGCGCTGGTGCCGAGCACCGCCACCGCGATGGCAAGCAGCCACATGCGCATGCGGCTCAGGTCGCCCATGTTCACCCAGTCGGACACCGCGCCCATGGTGCAGAAATTGGTCTTGTTGGCGACCGCGCCGAACACGAAAGAGAGCGCAAACGCGCCGCCGGTGACATAGGGCGCAAGCTGGGCAGGCGTGATCTCATTCATGGCCAGGCGCCAATATAGCTCCCCGCGGCTTCAGCTTGCCGGCGCCGGAATGTTCGCTACGCCGGCGAACGCCGGGGGCGCGGGCTACTTGCGTTTCATGAAAAACGTGAATTCCTTGTTCGACGCATCGTGCGACAGCAGTTCGTTGCCGGTCTGCATTGAGAAAGTCTGAAAATCCCTTACCGAGCCGGGGTCGGTGGCAAGAATCCTGAGCACCTGCCCCGCGGTCATGTCATTGAGGGCCTTCTTCGCGCGCAGTATGGGCAGCGGGCAATTGAGGCCGCGGGCGTCCACTTCCTTGTCGTAGTGCATCGTGCCGTCCTATGGAGTCAACTCGCGACAATCTTCTAGCATATACAATCTCGGATGAACAGCGCGCCGCCCGAAAAGGCCGCCATGCGCTTCGACCTGCATACACTCCCTCTATAGCCACATAGCCCTTTTTTGCGCAGGCGGCCTCGCCTCGACCCGTAGAATCAGCCATGAGGAGGGATATTGATGTTCACCAATAATCCGTTTGCCGGGCTTTCGGCGTCCATACCGCCTGCCGTCATGCAGACCTATGTCCTCATCATGATCGTCCTGGTTGCAGCGGGGACGTTGTTTGACATCGTGCATAAGGGGAGCGCCAGGTATTTTTTCGATAATTGGCGGAAATCGAAGAGCGCAGGACCGTGGCAAGTCGGTGGCGGCGAACTGGTGTCGCTCGCCGTCAAGACCGGCCTGGTGGACGTTCTGGCGTCCGGGGAATTCTGCAGCGCGCGCCGCCGCGTCGCCCATCTGCTGACCATGTACGGGTTCGTGATCTACGTCGTCACCACCGCCGTCATGGTGTTCGGCTACCCGACGCCCGCGACGCCGACGCCCGGTATATTGCCGCTGCTCTGGTGGATTGGCGGCCTGATGATTTGCCTCGGCGGATACTGGTTCTGGTTCTTCATCCGGGTTGATGTCGTTGCCGAGGGCAATTCACCGTTCCGCATCATGCCCGCGGATCTGTTCATCCTCTCGCTTCTGGGCAGCGTAACGCTGGGCCTGATCTGGGCCTTCCTGCAAACGAGGGCCAGTTCCGGCGCCAACGTGTTCTTCGGCTTGTACATCATCGCCACGACGGTACTGTTCGGATCGGTACCGTGGTCCAAATTCGCGCACATGTTTTTCAAGCCCGCGGCGGCGCTCGAGAAAAGGGTTTCCTACGCGAACGGCACGAGGAGCAACCTGCCCGGCCCCGCCGACAAGCCCGAGCGGTTCGGCAGCGCTCGCGAACAACCCCGGCATTACTGAAGGAAAGCCATGCCTACTTTCGTTTACATGACCCGGTGCGACGGCTGCGGACATTGTGTCGATATCTGCCCCTCCGACATCATGCACATCGATAAGACCACGCGGCGGGCCTACAACATCGAGCCGAACATGTGCTGGGAGTGCTACTCCTGCGTGAAGGCCTGCCCGCAAAACGCCATCGATGTCCGCGGTTATGCCGACTTCGCCCCTCTGGGCCACAGTGTCCGGGTGCTTCGGGAAGAGGCCAAGGCGACGATTTCGTGGCGGCTCAGGTTCCGGGACGGCCGCGAGAAGAACTTCGTGTCCCCGATCCGGACGACGCCCTGGGGATCGATCAAGGGGCCGGCCGAGTACGCTGCGCCGGCACCTGAGGATTTCGCCAAACAGGAACTCGCGCACGAGCCGGAAGCGCTCAATATCAGCGGGGGATTGCCCGCATTGCGTCGAGATCAACTCAAGGTGGGGGTGGTCTGATGGGCCTGTTCGGAGGCAGGAAAACCGTATTCGTTGACGCGGACATCCTCGTCATCGGTGGCGGCATGGCCGGCTGCGGGGCAACCTACGAATCCCGGTACTGGGGGCGCGACCTGAAGATCGTTTGCGTCGAGAAAGCGAACATCGAGCGCAGCGGCGCCGTCGCCCAGGGTCTCTACGCCATCAACTGCTACATGGGCATGCAATGGGGCGAGAACCAGCCCGAGGACCATGTCCGCTATGCGCGCAACGACCTCATGGGCCTGGTGCGCGAGGACCTGGGCTACGACATCGCCCGGCATGTGGACTCCTCGGTGCACAAGTTCGAGGAATGGGGCCTGCCGATCATGAAGGACCCCAAGACCGGACGGTATCTGCGCGAGGGCAAGTGGCAGATCATGATCCACGGCGAAAGCTACAAGCCGATTGTCGCCGAGGCGGCCCGCAAGGCCGCATCCGAGGTCTGCAACCGGATCATGGTCAGCCACCTGTTGATGGACAAGACGAAGGCCAACCGGGTCGCCGGCGCCGTCGGGTTCAACGTCCGGACGGGTGATTTCCATGTGTTCCGCGCGAAAGCCGTCATCGTCTCTGCCGGTGGTGCGTCGCACATCTTCCAGCCACGCGCCGTGGGCGAGGGCATGGGGCGGACCTGGTATGCGCCCTGGAGCAGCGGGTCCGCCTACGCTTTGCCGATCCAGGTCGGCGCCAAGATGACGCAGATGGAAAACCGCATCGTCCTGACCCGTTTCAAGGACGGCTACGGCCCCGTGGGCGCCTACTTTCTCCATCTGAAGACGTACACGCAGAACGGCTATGGCGAGGAGTACGAGTCGAAGTGGTACGACGACACCAGGGCTTTGGTGGGCGACTACATCGACCGTCACCCGGTGCCGACCTGCCTGCGCAACCACGCCCTCATCAAGGAGGTCGCGGCCGGCCGCGGTCCCATCCGCATGGTGACCAAGGAGGCCTTCCAGGATCCCCACAAGGAGACCGTCGGCTGGGAGAACTTCCTCGGCATGACGATCGGGCAAGCCGTCGTCTGGGCGTCGCAGAACATCGACCCCAAGCACATCAATCCCGAGCTGACCACCTCCGAGCCTTACGTCATGGGCTCTCACGCCACCTGCTCCGGCGCGTGGGCGAGCGGACCGGAAGACTACGCCCCCGCGGAATATCAGTGGGGATACAACCGGATGATGACGGTCGATGGGCTTTTCGGCGCCGGCGACACCATCGGCGGCACCGCGCACAAGTTCTCGTCAGGGTCTTTTACGGAAGGCCGGATCGCCGCCAAGGCGGCGGTCAAGTATGTGAATGACATGGGGAAAGCCCAGCCCCAGGTCAGCGAACAGGAATATCGCGACCTCGAGAAGGTGATTTACCAGCCGCTGGAGAACTATCGGGTCGGCCGCAACGAGATCGTCGCCGGGACCGTGTCGCCGAGCTACCTCCTTCCGCTCCACGGTCTTCAGCGCCTCGAGAAGATCATGGACGAATACGTCGGCGGCACCAGCACCAACTACATGACCAACGGGGTGTTGCTCAACCGCGGCCTGGAGCTGCTGGCAATGCTGAAGGAAGACATGGACCGCATGGGCGCCGAAGACCTTCACCAGCTGCAGCGCACCTGGGAGCTGCACCACCGGATTCTGGCCTCGGAGTCCGTCACCCATCACACGCTATTCCGCGAGGAAACGCGGTGGCCGGGGTATTACTACCGCGGCGATCACATGAAGCTGGATGACGAGAAATGGCATTGCTTCACCCTGTCCCGCTACGACCGCAATACCGGCAAGTGGGCAATGGAGAAGGCGCCCGTCTACCACATCATCGACTGACTATGCTTGAATAGGCGATGGCCGATCGTCGCCTGCAGGTCTTTCACGCGGTCGCGAAGCACCTCTCCTTCACCAAGGCGGCCGATGCGCTGTTCATGACGCAGCCGGCGGTGACGTTCCAGATCAAGCAGCTAGAGGGCCAGATCCCCCTCAGGCCGCCGCTCATTCGCAATTTTTCGGTGGTTTATCCGAAGGAAAGATTCCACTCCAAGCTGGTGGGCAGCTTCCTGCAATTCGCCAGGGTCTGGCTGGCCGGCACGCGGGGGCCGAGCGTCGCGCGCAGCGCCAACGATGCAGGCTGAATAACATGGCGGATCTCGTACCGCCGCACGGCGCAGCGCCTCTCAAACCGCTCATGCTTGCCGGCGGAGCGCTTGCCGCCGAGCGCGCGCGCGCGGCTTCCCTGCGCAGCGTGCCGGTGAGCTCGCGCGAGAAGGGCGACCTCATCATGCTGGGCATCGGCGGCTTTTCTCCGCTCGACGGATTCATGAGTCACGCCGACTGGCAAGGCGTCTGCCGGGACTACCGCACGGCGGCGGGCATCTTCTGGCCCATCCCGATCACGCTCTCTGTCGATGCGGCGACCGCGGATGCGATTCGCGTCGGCGACAGCATCGCGCTTACGGACCCGGACAGCGGAGGGCCGCTCGCCACCATGAGCGTGACCGAAAAGTACGCCATCGACAAGGCGCTCGAGTGCTCCTCGGTGTTCCGCACCGCCGATCAGGAGCATCCCGGCGTGCGCATGGTCATGCGGCAACCGGAGATCAATCTCGCCGGGCCGCTCAAGGTCCTGTCCGACGGCGGCTTCAAGGCGAAATACGGCGCGCTTTTCATGACTCCCGCGGAAACGCGCGCCGAATTCGCGCGCCTGGGCTGGTCGCGCGTCGCCGCGTTCCAGACGCGCAACCCGATGCATCGTTCGCACGAGTATCTGACCAAGATCGCCATTGAGGTCTGCGACGGCGTGCTGGTCCATTCGCTGCTCGGCAATCTCAAG
>Ga0247727_10007148_pt1 | contig 21465 bp, 12 predicted proteins | sample WisWelCaveWW1625_FD_202498 | JGI IMG/M metagenome (GOLD analysis project Ga0247727, IMG submission 202498) | Biofilm microbial communities from Wishing Well Cave, Virginia, United States - WW16-25 | ecosystem: Environmental > Aquatic > Deep subsurface > Groundwater > Cave microbial mat | place... | reverse complement strand
TCTCTTCGATGATATGGTCATTTCAGGCGCGGTGGGGTATGTCAAACCTGAGCCTGAGATCTATCAAATCATGCTCGACAAGATTCAAAGACCCGCACATGAATGTCTGTTCATTGACGACTCGCTGCCAAACATCAATCAGGCAAAACAAATGGGGTTTGTTACAATTCACTTCACATCTTCTGTTCAATTGGATGAAGAATTAATTCAAATGGGAATACTTAAATAATGGATATGAAACCGCTTCTCTCTCACATTGAGCTGGAACTCCAACGACAGGTTTCGCGTCTCGATCAGCCGCGCACCAAACCCTTCCACGAGATGCTCACCTATCACATGGGCTGGACAGGTGACGGCGCAGGACCTGAAGCAACCGGCAAAAGGATTCGACCACTGATGGTGTTGTTGTGTTCATCTGCTTGTGGAGCAAGTTGGCAACTTGCGCTACCAGCCGCGGCGGCGATTGAATTAGTGCATAATTTTTCGCTAGTGCATGATGATATTCAGGATAATTCGCCGAAGCGGAGAGGGCGCGATACCGCATGGGTGAAATGGGGTACGCCGATGGCGATCAATGTTGGCGATGCGTTATTTGTCATTTCGAGTCAGGCAATCATTGATTTGAAGGAAAATTATTCGGCAGAAGTCGTCGTGAAGGCGGCAGAGATTCTGCACAACACATGTCTTGAATTAACACGCGGTCAGTTTTTGGATATGTCGTATGAAGAGCGAACGGATTTAGGTGCGGAAGATTACTGGCCCATGATCGCAGGCAAGACTGCGGCATTGATCTCCGCATGTTGTCATCTCGGCGCGTTGCTCGGCGGCGCGGATGAAGAAAAGCAGGAGGTCTATCGTTCGTTTGGGCATTATCTTGGGTTGGCATTTCAGGTGCAGGATGACATTCTTGGCATTTGGGGTGACGAGAAGGTGACGGGCAAGTCCGTTGCGAGTGATCTGGTGGAAGGAAAAAATTCGCTTCCTGTTTTGGCAGGGTTGGATAAGAAAGGCAAGTTCGCGGAACGTTGGGCAAAAGGACCCATCACACCTGACGAAGTAGGCGAAATCTCGCGCCTGCTGGCGAGTGAGGGCGGCTTGCTCGTAGCACAAGAATCAGCGAAGCAGATGACCGATCTCGCGTTGAGAAGTTTGGAGGAGGCTGAGCCAGGCGGCGAGGCAGGCGACGCGTTGTTCGGGCTGGCGAAAAAACTTCTTAATCGGGATCAGTAATCGGTTGGGAGTGAAGCGGGGTTTCATCCTGTTTTATTTGCATTGACATTCATTTATCCGGTGGCTATAATTTCGTTCAATTCGCGGGTGTAGTTCAGTGGTAGAACGCTTGCTTCCCAAGCAAGATATCGCGGGTTCGAGTCCCGCCACCCGCTCAAATCCGCAGAAATACTGCGCTTAAGTCGAGGAGAAAATCCTCGACGTTTTTGTTTGGTAATTTGTAAGGTTGCTGTCATGTCATCCCCCATAGGTAGTATGTAAAATCAGTGTGAAGGTCGCTGACGAATGACACAGAACGATAAAGGAACGATTTTATATGTTGAGGACAATCCCGACAACCGGATGTTGGTGCGCCGCGTGTTGCTTTCAGAAGATTATTCGCTGATGGAAGCGAAGAATGCAGGGGAAGCCCTCGCCATATTGAAGACAAGCCAGCCTGATTTAATTTTAATGGATATTAATATGCCCGATATGGATGGGTATACATTGACTACGCAGATCAAAGCGATGACCGGCTTTGAACGCGTTCCCATTCTCGCGATCACGGCGAACGTGATGCGAGGCGACCGCGAGAAAACGCTCGAAGCAGGCTGCGATGGATACATCCAAAAGCCGATTGACATTGACCAACTCACCCGCGAAATAGAAAAATTCCTGCCAAGGAGCGCACATGCCTGATAACGTGCTGGACACACAACCCATACGAAAGCCAACCATTCCGAAAGATGCAACGGTTTTGGTTGTGGAAGATAATGTCGCCAACTTCGTGTTGATCGCCAGAATGCTTGGGTATTTGGGAATCCATTGCGAATGGAAGACCTCCGGCTATGAGGTGGTGGAATATGCCGATACGCTCCCGCGCCTCGACTTGATCCTGATGGACATCCGCCTCCCCTACGAGGACGGGTACGGCGCATTGAAAAAAATCCGCGCATCGGATAAGTTGAGATCAATCCCGATCATTGCCGTGACTGCGGAATCCAGCACCGATCAAATGAACAAGGCAAAAGATTCCGGCTTCGACGGTTTCCTCGGCAAACCGCTCGACCCTGATAAATTTCCCGACCAGATCCGCCGCATTTTAAACGGAGAAGCCGTTTGGGAATACAGTTAGCTGATTTTTACTTACCATGAGCGTCAATAACATCGAGAGAATCCCGTTCTTTTTTACGGCATACTTTATCGCCAATGGTGATCGCCTGCTTCTCACACAATTCTACGACCCGCAAGAACGTGAGACGCAGGCGACCATTCCGCGCGGCAATGAGCTGGTCATCCGTGATATAGAAGCGCATCTCAAAAACGGATTCGTAAGAATAGATTCTGTAACCGAATCAACGCTTCCCATATCGTTGACCTTGTACCCGCGCCAGTTGGGGTGTGAGACAGCCGCCTACATTCCAGTGATGCAGGATCGGCAGATTCTTGGTCTGCTTATGATCGGCGCACGACCCGGGCAAATTTTGGGTGATGATGTGATCGAATCCTTTCAACGCACAATTCGGCTCGCAACAAACGTGGTCGCAAAAACAATGATATCGGCTCAACCGATTGAAAATGACCGCCGCGCCCTTGAAACGAGGGCATTGAATATCCTCGCGTCTGATGCGGCGACGGTGAGTGATCTCAAAACATTTTATACATCCATTCACGATCAATTCCGCACCGTGGTCGGCGATCACGGTTTTGTGATTGCGCTTTATGATCAAAAAACTAATTCCATTAGCATCCCGTATCTTTTTGAAGAAGGAAATTTCTCATCGTTGGACTCTTTCCCGCTTGGAGAAGGGCTTACTTCATTATTAATCCGTACGCGCGAACCGCTTTTGCTGGTGGAAGATACAGAGAAACGCGCGACCGCCATGGGAGCCAAAGTTTCCGGTAAACCGGCAAAATCATGGCTGGGGGTTCCATTGCTGGCGCGCGGCGAAGCAATCGGCGCGGTTATCATCCAGGATTTGGAACATGAACATAGTTTCAACGAAGACGATCTTCGATTTGCCGCTTCGGTTGCCAGCCAGATTTCCGGCGCGATTTTCAATATTCGCCTGCTCAATGAAAGCCAGCAAACCGCTCTCCAATTTGAGACCGCCGCGGAGATTGCCCGTGACATCAGCAGTTCACTAAACCTGGATGAGTTGCTGCAAAAAGCTGTGGACTTGATCCGATCGCGATTCAATTTTTATCACGCCGCGATATTCCTCAAGGATTTGCCCGGGGAATTCGTTGTGATCCGCGAAGCAACGGGTGAAGCCGGCGTACAACTCAAGCGGGCCGGGCACAAACTCGCAGTCGGGTCAAAATCGGTCGTAGGCGTTGTGTCTGACCAAGGCGAATTGCTGGTGGTGAACGATACGACGCGAGAGTCTGCATATTATCCAAATCCCCTTTTGCCAGACACCCGATCCGAAGCGGCGATCCCTCTAAAAGTCGGTGATCGAATCCTTGGGGTATTGGATGTGCAGAGCAACCTTCCGTATGCGTTTTCGGATGACAACCTGCGCATCCTGCAAATCCTTGCAGACCAGTTGGCAATCGCAGTGATCAACTCCGAACTCTTTGCGGAAACACAGGAGCATCTTGCCCAGCACCGCTTACTCCATCACATCACGACAACAGCCGCATCAGGGACAACCCTCGATGAAGCATTGCAATCCGCGGTCAATGGCTTGCAGGTTACATTGGGCGGTGACCGGGTTTCGATCCTGCTTGTTGATCGCGAGAGAAAGACACTCGAAGTCAAAGCCGCGGTGGGGTATGCGGAAGAGATTTTGAAATTAAAAATCCCCATCGGGAACGGAATAACCGGTTGGTCTGCTTTACATCGCAGGACTTTGCGTGTGAATAACATCTCGCAGGATACCCGTTATATCGAGGGAAGCCCAAATACCAAGTCGGAGATGGCGATTCCCCTCCTCTACCGCAGTGAACTCCTGGGCGTATTAAATGTTGAAAGCGAACAAGTCGCCGCGTATGCAGAAAATGACGAGGAATTGTTAGGCACCCTGGGCGGCAGCCTCGCGGCAATTATTGCGAACGCCCGCCTGCTCGAACAAATCCGTGCGCAAGCAGAACGCGAACGAGTTCTATTTGAGATTTCAGATAAGATCCGCCGCACAACTGACATGCAAACAATCCTTGCCACAACCGCAAGTGAACTTACCCGCGCGGTTGGCGCAACCAGCGCGCGGATCAAACTCGGAGCAAGCCCTGGTAACTCCGGCAGGCATAAGGGGGCGGGAAATGAATAAATATTTCTCCTTGAGCCGCTTCTTCACGCGCACCGATGGATGGTACTTAATTATTGTCATCGAAATCGCGCAGGTGATCGCCCTGCTCGGCGCGATCCCTGGCTATATATCAATCCGATTGAATGCAGAGTTCAATGAACAGCAGGCGCAGGCATTAGCGAGCGTCATGCCTCTTTTGATTTTACTGAGCTTCGTGGCTTTGGTCTATGTCAGTTGGCGAATCACGCCCACTGCGCGAAAAAGATTGGATGAACTCGCGGCTGGTTCAACAAAATCGAATCCCAAGGATGAGTTCAATGCGTGGCGGGAGATCACAAGCCTTACCACGCGTTATGGCATCGCGGCTGTCGTTATTATTCTTCTATTGAATGTGCTACCCGCTTCTCTGATTGCTTTCAATCAGAGCAATGTAATCTCGTCACCGTTCCAACCCACTTCACTGAATTCACCGATCCCTGCATACATTTTATTGGGCGGGATTGCATCAATTCTCGGATCTGTCATACTTGCCGTATTATTGATTGACCGCTTCACGCGGCCTCTGAGGCTGATCCTTGTTCCCAGTGACTTTGAGACTCAGCTGAAAGGACGCGCCGGCGCGCTGGTCGTCGGGAAATTCCTGGTCTTGATCCTGGCGCTCATCACGATTGGCGTGTTACTCATCGTCCCAATTGGATATCAACAAACGGTTCGAATTCTATATGCTGAAGTCAGTTCGCTGGAAATTTTCACTGACTTGCGGACTCAATCCATCCTCCTCAGCGTCCTGGCGCTCTTAATGGGAGCCGGGTATTCCTACTACGTCTCCAAATCCATATCCGATCCCGTCAGAGAATTAATCGAAACGTTCGATAAGATCGAAAGGGGAGATTTATCCGCTCGTGCGCCGATCAGCGCCACAGACGAGTTGGGAATCGTCACCATGCAATTCAACCGCACGGTATCCCGCCTTGAAGCGTTGCAAAGCACATTGGAACAGCAAGTCTCGGAACGCACAAAGTTGTTGACCGCCACAAACGAAGTCGCAAGAGTCGCATCGTCCAGCCTTGACCCGGACAAACTGCTCGCCGGCGTGATCAATCTTTTCACGGAACAATTCGGTTATTACTTCGCCGCGCTCTACTTGCTGGACCCAAGTGAAAAATGGGCAGAGTTAAGAGAAGCGACTGGTGAGGCAGGGAACTTGCTTAAACAAAATCGGCACAGGCTTGAGGTTTCGGGCAAGAGCATGGTTGGCGGCGCCATTCGTGATAAGTCAGCACGCATTGCCCAGATTGCATCGGAAGAAAAACAACGCTTCGAAAATCCACTTCTCCCCTACACGAGGTCTGAGATCGCACTGCCGCTCATGGTCGGTGACCGGGTTCTTGGTGCGTTGAACGTTCAGTCCACCAAAGAATCTGATTTCGGGCAGGACGCCATCAATACCATGCAGAATATGGCAGGGCAGGTCGCAATTGCATTAGAGAATGCGCGTCTATTCCAGGAAGCGCAACAGAACATTCGAGAAATGCGCGCCATTCAACAACAATATTTGCTTACCGGCTGGAGCGGTATGTCCAGCCAGCCGGAAGAAATGGAATATGGCGTCGGCGATGAGTCTGACGGGATCACGAATAAGATCGAAGTGCCGATCAGCCTGCGCGATCAAATCCTTGGGCAAATCAATCTTGAAGGGAACGAACAATGGTCTCCCGAGCAGAAAAGCCTTATAGATGCCGTTGCAACTCAAGCCGCCATTGCGCTCGAAAACGCGAGGCTCGTTAGCGAGTCCCGTCAGATCGCTTTGCGTGAACGCATGTTGGCAGAGATCAACTCAAAAATCTGGTCTTCCGCAACCATTGATGGCGTACTTCAAACCGTTGTGAAAGAACTCGGCAGGCGGCTGGATGCTTCACGCGCCACCATCGAATTGCACATGGAAGATCGTTCATAAACCATGAATACCCGACGATACCCAACCCTCCGTACCAGACTAGCTGTCGTAATAATTTTTCTCGCTGCGTTATTTGCCGCAGGCTTATCCTACGTTCTCTATGAGAATTTTCGCGAAGAGTTGAGAGGTAGTTTACGCCATCGTCTCGAAAATATAACCACGCTTGCCGGGTTACAACAAACTGGCGACGACTTGATAAAGGTCGAAGCCACGGGCGATGAATACTTCGAAAAAATCCATGAGCGGAACGTGAAAATCAAACGCGCTGACTCGGAACTACGGTTTGTGTATACCATGAGGAAAGATGAGCAGGGAATCTACTTTATTGTTGACGCGCGTTTGTCCCCCGATGAGCAATTGATCTCTGAATACGGGGATCGCTATGAAGAACCAAGCGACACACTGGTTGAAAATTTCGATTCGATGACTCGAACCGTCCTTGAGCCTGATTTTTACACCGACGAATTCGGGACATTCCTATCAGGATATACACCTATCTTTACTTCTGACGGTAAACGAGTCGGCGTATTAGGTGTGGATATTTCTGCAAATACGATCCTGGCGCAGGAACGCGAGTATCTTGTCAGGCTGATAACAATTTATTTCAGCACGCTTCCTTTATTATTCATTGCCGGAATTATCTCCGCAAGTTATCTTGCCAGACCCATCGTCCGGTTAAGGGATGCGGCTGACAAAATAAGCAAGGGAGATTTTTCGTACAGGATTACAAAAATCCCGGAGACGCGCGAACTGGCGGAACTTGCCGTTGATTTCAACGCGATGACTGCGAACCTGAGCAGTTTGATCAATGACCTGGAACGGCGCGTCGCAGAACGCACGGAAGACATCGCAAAAAAGACAGACCAACTTCGCGCCGCGTCCTACATCGCACGCCAAACCGCCGAAGTGCAGGACCTCTCCCTGCTCCTTAATATTGTCGTAAAATTGGTAACAGATCAATTTGGTTTTTATCACACCGGCATTTTCCTCACGAATGAAGCAGGTGATGAAGTGACGTTGCAAGCCGCTTCTTCTGAAGGCGGCCGGCGGATGGTCCAAAAAGGACATGCGCTCAAAGTTGGGACACAGGGCATTGTGGGATACGTTGCGAGTCAGAAAAAAACACGCATCGCCCTGGACGTTGGGACGGATGCTGTTTTCTTCAACAATCCCGATCTCCCATTGACACGCTCCGAGATCGCCCTGCCCCTCCTGGTGCGCGGAAAAATTCTTGGCGTATTGGATATTCAGTCCGACAAACCCGGCGCATTCACCGTTGAGGATATTGATGTGCTCGAAACTCTTTCTGATCAGGTGGCAGTCGCGATTGATAACGCGCGTTTGCTGGATGAATCTCAGGCGGCGTTCCTGCAACTCGAGGCGCTGACAGCCGTCCGCACGCGCGAAGCGTGGAGTCAAAAACTCGAGGAGGGGCAACGCGCGTTCACATATACTCCGCTTGGACTGCGCGCTGAAAAATCGTCCAATAATGAAGATAATGCCATCACTGTCCCCATCACGTTACGAGGGCAGAAAATCGGAAACATTTCGATTGCGCGAAAAAACGACGCCGACTGGAGCCAGCCGGACGAAGATATGGTCGCTGAAGTGGCGACACAGGCGGGACTGGCGATTGACAACATTCGACTGCTCGAGGAAGCAACGCAAAAGGCGAGGCAGGAACAGACCGTGGGTGAAATGGCATTTCGATTTAATCAAGCGCTGGATATAGACTCCCTGCTTCAAACGGCTACGCGTGAACTGGGCCAACTCCCCGGTGTGGAGGAAGCGACCGTCTTTATTGGCGATATCAGCGATCAGGAGAAAGCCGCGACTGGCGCGAATCGAAAAGGCAAAAGCGAGCGGAGGGACGATTCGTGATCCTGACCCGTAAATTAATTGCCCCCACCGTAATATTATTTATCGTCTTGCTCGCCGGGCTTTTTGCGTATTTCTTCGTAAGCCTTCATAATGCGACTCACGAAGCCGAAGAAGGGGATCTCGCTTCCTTCAATGATTCGTTTTCAGCGGAAGTGGAAAATCAAAAACAACTCGCGCTGGCGCTTGCATCCGCGGCGGCAGGCAACCCTGCCATACAGGAAGCTCTTGCACAGACTGACAGGCAGAGGTTACGCGAGCTGACTATGCCGAGTTATGAACTCTTGAAGGAAAATAACGGGAACATTATTCTTTATCAATATCATCTAACTGATGGAACTCTCTTTTTCAACGCAAACGACCCAGCGGCTTCCGGGACATTTGAAAAAACCTTAAGCCCGGCAGTCTTGTTGGCGAATAGTGCGCAACAGCCTGTTGCAGGCTTGGAAGCGGAAAACGGCAAGTTGGGCATACGCGGCATTGTTCCCATGTATTATCAAGGAGAGCATATTGGCTCTGTAGAATTCGGGATCGGGTTTAATGAAGCCTTGTTGGCTGATTTGAAGGGAAAATACGGCGGCGAATGGCAGATTTTGCTTGCCAAAGATATTTTCCCCGACGCCGCTCCTGCGGCCGTCAGCCCGAATGCCGACTTGATGGTATTTGCCACAACCCAGGATTCATCCTTGTTCAACGCACCAGACAGTTACATCAGCGCGCTGAACGGTGAATCAACGATCACACATCCCAGCGTTGATGGGCGCGATTACGCCATCCTTTCTGCGCCAGTGTACGATTACTCGGAAAACATCGTCGGTGTACTCGACATTGTTTACGACCATACACACATTTCGTCAGCGCAAAATTCCCGGTTGATCTTTGCAGGCTTGGCAAGCCTCGGCGCATTATCCCTCGGCATCCTTGTGCTTGTACTACTTACCCGCCGTACGCTCCAGCCCATTCAAACGCTGACGCGCGCCGCCGCGGAGATCGCCGAAGGCAATATGTCTTCGTATGCCAATATCGAAGCCGGTAACGATGAAATCGGCGTTCTTATAAACGCCTTCAACCGTATGGCGGCTCAGATCCGAAATTCTATTGTCAGCTTGGAGCAACGCGTCGCCGACCGCACATATGACCTCGAGAGTCAAACGTTGCGATTCCGCGTGGCGGCTGAAATCGCCCGCGACTCGACCTCTGCCCGCGATCTCGGCGATTTGCTCGACCGCTCCGCCCAATTAATTCTTGATCGTTTTCACTATTATCACGCAGGCATCTTTATCGTTGATAAGAGCAATGAATTCGCCACACTCGTTGCCTCACCAACAGAGGCAGGCAGAGCCATGATCGCGAACAACTACCGGGTCCGTGTGGGAGATATTGGAACTGTCGGACGCGTCGCCGCAACAGGCGATCCTCGCATCACCCTTGACACACGGTTTGATGCGGTTCTCTTAACCAACCCCCTCCTCCCGGACACACGCTCGGAAATGGTATTGCCATTGAAGACCGAAAATAAAGTGATTGGCATCCTTGATATTCAGAGCGATCAACTACAGGCTTTCAGACAGGATGATATTGCCATTATGCAGGTCATTGCAGATCAACTCGCAACCGCGATTGAGCGTACGCGTTTATTGCAGGAAGTGGCGCAGAATCTAAATGAACTTGAGCGCGCGTACGGTCAATACACGCGTGAGGGCTGGCAAAAACTTCGCACAAGCGGGCGCATTCGAAACAAAGGATATCGTTTTGATAACATCCGTATCGAGCCAGCCACGCAATTATCAAATATTGGTACCGAAGCCCTTGCCAAAGGCATCGTTGTCAACTCAAATGGAAGCGATTCCAATCACGAAATCGCCATACCGATTAAATTGCGGGGTCAAACCATCGGAGTGGTAAACGCAAAACTCAGGGAAGGGTATAGCGAAAACTCGGTATCCACCCTGGAACTCGCAATTGAACGTCTCTCCTCCGCATTGGAAAGCGCGCGCCTCTACGAAGAGGCAAGTATCCGTGCAGATCGCGAACAAGCCATTTCACAAATCACCAGCGCAATCGGCTCCTCCAGCGAATATGAAACCATCCTGCGCACCACGGTCAGGGAAATTGGTAACCTGCTGAACGACACCGAAGTTTCAATCCAGATACTCGGTGATGCCAACGAAAAAAACCCGCAGAGTAAATAAACGTACAGCAAAGATAAAAAGAGATGAATCGAATTAACCGGATTTTTAAGACTGAAACTCAAAAATATGCGCTTGCAGGCGCCTTGTTTGGGTTACTGTTCCCAGTCATCGCAACTGTCCTAAGGATCGTCGGCGCCAATCTGCCATTTGATGTATCAAGTGTAATCTTTGTACAATCCACAGACCCGCTCATGTGGATCATTGACAGCGCGCCGTTTTTCCTTGGTCTCTTCGCCGCATTTGCGGGCCGCCGGCAGGATAACCTGCAAAAATTATATGAGGAATTAAGCAGGCAGGGCATGGAACTTGAAAATGCGCAGGGGACGCTTGAACAACGCGTGAAAGACCGTACTCTGGCGCTTGAAAAGAGAGCCGCCCAATTTCAGATTATTGCAGGCACGGCGCGTACCATTGCCGCAATACAGGGCTTGGATTCACTTCTTCCTGAAATTACAAAACTGGTCAGCGAGCAATTCAATTATTATCACACCGGCATTTTTCTCCTGAATGAGCCGCGCGAATACGCAGTCCTTCGGGCGGCAAATAGTGAGGGCGGAGGGAAAATGCTCGCACGGCAACACAGTCTCCGGGTGGATAACAATAGCATCGTCGGATATACCGCATTACTCGGGGAACCCCGCGTCGCACTGGACGTTGGAGTTGATTCTGTTTACTTCAACAACCCAGACCTCCCAGACACGCGCTCCGAGATGGCGCTCCCCCTCCGAATAGGCGGGCGCGTAATCGGTGTGCTCGATGTGCAAAGCACTCAAACTAACGCGTTCGTCGAGGAGGATATTAATGTGCTTACCATCCTTGCCGACCAGGTGGCGATCGCCATAGAAAACGCGCGCCTATTCAGTGATGCGAACGCTGCGCTTTCTGATTCACAGGCAACCTTTGAAAAATATATCAAGCAGGAGTGGAGCAATTTTGGTCAACAGGCAAGGCACACCGGGTTTCTATATGACGGGAAACAGGTGGTACCTATGAACGGCCAGCCAAAGCGCGAACAGGCGAAGCGCCTTGCACAAACAGGGAGCCTCACCCTGGATAAATCCTCCTCCAACATCGCTGTGCCAATTAAACTTCGCGGACAGACCATCGGCGTTCTGGATGTGCGCCCAAAAAAGGGGCATCGCCAATGGACTCAGGATGAATTGGCATTACTCGAAGCCGCGGCAGAACGCGCCGCCCTTGCCCTGGAAAATGCCCGCCTCGTTGAAAGCGCCCAGCGCCGCGCCGCGCGCGAACGCGCCATCGGAGAAATTTCATCCAAAATTGGCGCAGTCAGCGAAAGAGACATGATCCTGCAAGCCGCCGTGGAGGAGTTGGGCCGCAAAATTGGCAATACAGAGATCGTCATCGAGCTGGCGATGGAAAAATAAATGAAAGCGCCTCGTACAAGGGTCTTCTATGTGGAACTCAATTATTAAATTCTTTACACCGCCTTTCTTCTCGAACGACGAGAACAAAACACGCGTCGCGCGTTACGTGCATTGGATCGCACTCGCATTCATGCTCGCCATCCTTGCCTATATATTCTTCAGCAAAATCGGATCCGGTTCCTTTGCTTTCAACTTCTTCGATTTAACATTAATCGGCGTATTCTTTGTGATCTCTGCGATATGGGGAATGGCAAAATATGGCAATGTGAGGCTTGCCAGCATTCTTCTCGTTGTGATTCTCTGGGTTGCCGTGAACGGAACCGCGTTCTATGGAGCGGGCGTGCGAGATTCGTCTTTCATAGCAAACTTTGTCGTTCTGCTGACGGCTGGTTTGTTGGTTGGCTGGGGAGCGGCAGTTTCACTTTCCATATTAACCATCGCGGTTGGCATTGGTTTGGCAAACGCAGAGGTTGCTGGGCTTTCACCATCCATCTATTCTCCCGCCTCGCCAGTAATCGCATCGTACGAAATGGCTGTGATTTTTGTCATATTCGCTGCGTTTATTTACCTACTGATCAGCGGTCTTGAAAGCGCCATCAAAAGCGCACAAGCGGGAACAAACCAGTTGGAAAAAGCAAACCTTGAACTCAACAATGCCCGTGTGCGCCTGGAAGAGAACCGCAACGAACTACTGATCGCCAACGAACAGCTGAAACGACGCGCGGAACGCATGAGCACAATTTCAAACATTTCCAAAACCATTACGCTGGTGCAACAGATGGAACGATTGCTTCCCTCCGTGGTGAACACCATCAGCCAGAGGTTTGATTTCTATCACGCTGGCATCTACCTGCTCGACGACCAAAAACAGTTCGCCATGTTTCGCGCCTCCAGCAGTGAAGGCGGTTTGCGAATGTTAAAACGCGGACATCGTATCCAAGTTGCCGGAGAGGGAATTATCGGGTTGGTAGCATATCGAGGGGAGGCGCGCATCGCACTGGATGAAGGTCTGAATGCGGTTAAATTCGACAACCCTGATCTTCCAAAAACGCGCTCGCAGATCGTCCTGCCGCTCAAGGCGAGAGAGGTCGTCATTGGAGTATTGGATATCCAATCCGCTGAACCAAACGCATTCACTGAGGAAGATATATCAGCCCTGCTCATCCTGGCTGACCAGGCGGCAATAGCGATTCAAAACGCGCATTCTTCGGAGCAAGCAGAAGAGTCCCTGCGCAGGGCAGAAACTGCTTCACAACAATTGACAGGCAAAGCCTGGAAGGGATACCTGGAAACTTTCGAGCAAAGAGGCTATCGCTATGACGGAGTCAAGCCCGAGCGTTTGAAAGAGGCGGGTTTTTCATCCGAATCCAAAAATGGATTAAGCATCCCGGTTCGATTGCGTGGTCAGACCATTGGGCGCTTGAAATTAAACCCACCGGAGGCTTCGCGGCAATGGACCGAGGATGAAATTGCCATGGCGGAAGCAACCGCTGAACGCGTCGCGCTCGCCCTGGAAGGAGCGCGCCTGCTGGATGACGCGCAAAAAAGAGCCGCGCGCGAGACCTTCCTCTCGGATGTTTCTGCAAAACTCGGCGCTTCCTTTCAATTAGACTCGATCTTACGGGATACCGTGGAAGAGCTCGGGCAAACCTTTAAGAACACTGCTGTCTCATTCCAATTGATCAATCCTTCTTCGATGCCGGTGAACGAGGATGTGAATATTATGGATAAAAAGACACCCGTGAATGGGAAAGATTCGGAATAAGCCATGACCATCGAACAAAAAACCAACCCCCGCGATATGGATGAGAGATTCTTTGCCCGAGCCTGGCGATTCCTCACCGATGCGCACCCTTCAGTTACAGAAGTCGGCGAACGAAGGCGCGCGCAGCTGCTCTCCGCATTGTCCCTGATTCTAACCATATCTTTTACGTGGGCTATCCTGTCATCGGTGGCCGCAAACAATACGCTAAATCTGCTGATTTCCCTCACGTTACTCGCCTACATATTCAGCCGTACTAAGTATTATCGCGCCGGCGCATATTTCTTTTCATTCGGTTTCACCTCCCTGGCTTATATCCCAATCTACATCGGCACAGCCAATAGCATCGATTCGTCCATATCGAGCATTGTACCCATATCGTTGATCCTTGCCAGCGCAATCCTCTCACAAAGAGGCTTTCTGTTCCTCGCAATCGCGGCGGTTATTGCCACCGTCCGTGTAACTACATACGCTGATCCAAAATATCTGTTAGACCCGAACCTCACCTTCGGCAGGACCTATGGCATTGTCTTTTCAATCGCCGCGATCTTATATGGTATCAATGCATTTCGTTCAAGCGTGGAACGCGCCCGTCTCAAAGAGGTCCAGTTTATCAACACCGAACTGAAAGAACTGACAACCAACCTTGAAACCCGTGTGAACGACCGTACGCGAGAACTCGAAAAAGCAAACCAGCAAACATCACGCCGCGCCGCCCAACTGCAAACAATCGCAGAACTCTCACACTCCATTGCGCAGGTGCAAAACCCGAGTGAAATATTCCCAACCGCCGCGACATTGATCAGCGAACAATTTGGTTTTTATCACGTTGGTGTTTTCCTAGTTGATGGCAATACCGAATTTGCGATTCTACAGGCGGCAAACAGCGAGGGCGGAAAAAGGATGCTCGAACGCGGTCATCGATTGATGCTTGGAACCGGCGTGGTGGGATTCGCCGCGGAAACCGGAAAACCCCGCATCGCCCTGGATGTTGGGATTGATCCTGTTTTCTTCAACAACCCAGACCTCCCGGAAACTCGTTCGGAGGTTGCACTCCCGTTAATATCCGGCGATAAAACAATCGGTGTTCTTGATGTGCAAAGTACGGAACCTGGAGCCTTCAACGAGGAAGACCTTCAAGTATTGAGTACCCTTGCAAATCAGGTGGCGATCGCGCTGGAGAATGCGCGCCTGCTCTCTGAGGCGCGGGCATCTGCAACCCAGGTGCAGGAAGTGTACAACGAGTTCGTGCGAACAGAGTGGAGCCGCGCTGCAAGAAACGCTGAACAAGCCGGGTTCCGTTATAACATCGGGCGCATTGAAATGATGGAAACCCCATTACAGGACGCCGGCATTGTATCGGCTGTGCAGACGGGCAAAATGGTTTCGAGCCAAACCAACGGGTCGGAAGAGAAGCGTGCTACAGTCGCTGTGCCAGTAAAATTGCGCGGGGAAGTAATCGGGGTCTTGCAGATCGAATCCACAGATTCGTCTCGAACATGGCGCGAGAACGAGTTGAGCCTGATGGAAGCAGTGGCAGAGCGCGCCGCGCTCGCCATGGAAAATGCCCGCCTGTTCCAGGATGCGCGACGCCGCGCCGCGAAGGAAAAATTGATCTCCGAAGCCACCTCGCGCATCAGCGGTTCGCTGAATATCGAAAATATTTTACAAACAACGGCAAGCGAATTAGAACGCGTTCTCGGAGGCTCCGAAGTGCTGATCCAATTCAAAAGCAAGGATTCGGCATGAGTTTGAATCAAAACCCGCTCAACCCTGAAGACCAGCAACGGGCGCGCAACGCGTATTTGGTGTCTGTTGTTTTCACGCTGGCGTTTCTAACCGTGGCTCTCATGTATGCTGTGTTGGCGTTGCAAAACCCGGTAGGGCAACTCATTGATCTTACTGTCATGATGTCCACCGTTGCGGCTGTTTCAGCATACTCCATTCGACTCGTCAGAAACAATCGGATTGACCTGGGGATTGGTATGACTGTTGCAGTGATCATGGTTGCACTACCCGTCTCTTCCTTGCTTGTTGAAGGATTGGGCATTTTTCTGGGCATCACGCAACTGGTCGGCATATCTGTGGTCGCGGGGTTGGTTTTACCCAGGCGTCACGCGTACTGGGTTATCGCAGTCAATTTTATTAGTTCAGTCGCGGTCATCCTTCTAGACATTTTCGGTTCACAAGAGCGTTATTCCCTGCCCATCGCGCAGATCTTCGTTCCCGCAATCATCACTTTGGGTTTGGCAGTTTTTGCAGTCCTCGTAGCGAGAGAGTTTAGAAATTTCAGCCTGAGGGTAAAGATCGTGCTGGGAATTCTTGTAACCGGCGCCACCGCCCTGGGAACCCTTGCTTATATTGCCATCGACAACACCGCTCAAATCACCGATTCACTTTCAGGAAGGCTGGAAACCAGCGTAAGTTTACTGGCTGAGGAACAACTGATCAACTCTGCGTTTTCTGAATCCAATTCTGCCAACCAATCGTTCAAGGATATTGCAGATCAGACCATGAACCTTGCCCGGTATTGGAGCAATCTCGAAACAGAACACGAGGGATTAAGCCAGGGCGCCTATTGGGATGCAAGCACAAGCCTGTTTCAATTGGAAGCCGGTCATTATGGAAACCCGGCCGGAGATGTCTCCTCGGTGTATGTGCCGGCAAAATTGACCCTCACCGATACTCTACTCGCCAGCCTGAACACATCCGCCTATCTTGATTTTTACGCCCCTGAAATTCTCGAAGCGAATCCCGCCATCCTTGCCGTGTATGGGATAGACACGCGCGGCGTCACCCGTTATTACCCAAATATCGAACTCGCAACCTTGTTGCCGCCGGATTTCGACCCAACCACAAGACCCTACTACGAAATTACCGCGCCGTTGTTCAACCCGCAAAAAACAGCGCGCTGGTCCATCCCGTATGTGGATGCGGCAGGAGGCGGCTTGGTCGTAACGGTTGCCTCACCAGTCTATTATGGCGAGGAGTTTGGCGGCATTGTCGCGGCAGATATGAAACTCGCCGCGATCACCCAGCAGATCGAACAGATTCAGATCGGGCAAACCGGCTATGCATTCATGTTGGATGACGCGGGGCGCATTATCTCGATGCCTGCCGCCGGGTACGAATTATTTGGGATCAATCCTGATGAGGTCAACCCGGAGGAATATTTCAAACTAACGGTTCTGGATCAGGGCTCGGATGAACTTCGGAGCGCGATGAACCGCATGGTGTCCGGTGGAAGCGGCTTGCTGATACTTCCAATCGATGGCACAGAGACCTATGTGGCGTTTGCGCCGGTAAGAGCGAATGGATACAGCGTTGGTATTGTTGTCCCAACGTCCGAGTTGCAGGGTGCGATCATCACTGCACGCAATGAAACACAACAACAAATACAATCCGCCGCGCAACTGGCAATTCTTATTCTTATCAGCCTCCTGTTGGCGGCGGTGGCGATCAGCCTGGGCATCGGCGGAATCATCGCCGCGCCCATCCTGAGACTCACCCAAACAGCGAACCAGATTGTCGCCGGTGATCTCACGGCACAGGCGAACGTCACTTCGCGCGATGAGACCGGGTTGCTTGCCCAGGCATTCAACACCATGACAAACCGCCTGCGCGAGACCCTCGCAGGATTGGAACAACGCGTGGAAGAGAGAACTTCTGAATTGGTAACTGCCAACAAGAGCATCGAACAACGCGCCCTGCAATTTGAATCCATTGCAAAGGTGACCCGCACGATCAGTTCCACGAGAGACCTGGACGCGCTCCTGCCGCAGATCACGACGGCGATCAGCGGTCAATTTGGGTTTTATCACGTTGGCATATTCCTTTTAGATCCACGCAAAGAATATGCGGTATTAAGCGCCGCGAACAGTGACGGCGGCAAACAGATGCTAGCGAACAACCATAAATTAAAAGTGGGCGAAACAGGCATCGTCGGTTTTGTGACGGGCGCAGGAAAGCCACGCGTCGCGCTGGACACCGGAGCGGACGCAGTTTTCTTCAACAACCCATCCCTCCCGGAAACCCGCTCCGAAATTGCCTTGCCGCTCCTCGTCGGGCAGGAGGTCATCGGCGCGCTGGATGTTCAAAGCACGGCGCAAAATGCCTTTGGGCAGGAAGATATCACCATCCTTACGACGCTTGCAGACCAGGTAAGTGTTGCCATTCAAAACGCAAAACAGTTTGAGGAAAACAGAAAAGCCCTTGCAGAATCAGACTCGCTCTCCCGTCAGTTCGTTCGGGCAGGCTGGCAGGATTTCACAAAAAGCCGGAAGGTGGTTGGTATTCGTCATTCAGGCGCACGGGCAACCTTGCTGTACGGCAAAAACGGCAAAGGCACAGGCGAAAACGAATCGGACGGCAACCAACCCAAGGCGAAGCGCGGACCCGCTTCTTTATCCCTCCCATTAAAACTGCGCGGCGAGGTGATCGGTTCGGTGGATGTACGCGCTCCGGGCAATCGTCCATGGGATCAAGATGAACTGGATATCGTCGCTGCGATCATCGAACGCGCCGCTCTCGCCATGGAAAACGCGAGACTGTTGGAAGAGAGTCAAAAGCGAGCCTCGAAGGAACGTGCCATCGGAGAAATCTCGGCAAAGATCAGCGCGCAAAGTAACATTGCTGAACTGCTCAAAACAGCCGCACAGGAATTAAGCCGTACACTACCGGGCGCGGAGATCGCCATCCAAATCAACAAAGACCAGGACCTGGAGTAAGTTTTGCGCAGAAATGAATCTGATCAAGAGAAACCATGAATAGAATCCTCAAGGCATTAACCAATTGGTTCTCCAATCTCACGTATCCGAGAAAATTCAACGTGATTACGTTGATCTTCGTGTTTCCGATCATCGCCTTCCTGCCCTTGATCCAAAATCAAACCGTTCGCATTGATCAATACGGCGCGCAGGAATTGTTTGGCACCCTCTACCTTCGCCCCCTCTGGCGGTTGACTGACGCGATACAGACGCATCAGCTGGTTAGCGAACAATACCTAAACGGTGAAGTTGAATTTTCACAAGTCGATGTTGCCCAGAAAGCGGTTGACTCAGAGTTCGATACATACGAGTTCGTGCAAAGTCAGGAAATTCTCTCTCTCGAACTCAGGGATGATGAAAAAAATATCAAAGACCGGTGGGTTGCCTTGAAAGCCGCTGTAGAGAACGGCGACCCTGCCAACGTGAAATTGCTTCACGCCAATCTGCTCGAAAGCATTCGTCTACTGGTCGCCCGCGTCGGCGATTACTCGAACTTGATCCTCGACCCCGACTTGGACACATACTACGTTATGGATAGTGTCCTGCTCAAGTTACCTGAGAACCAATCCATCATTTTTGAGATTCATCAACGGACACTCGCAAACTCGCGCGGGCAGGCATTAACCAGTGAGGATGAGACCCGGTTCCAAGTTCTCTTGAGCAGGTTGGCGTTAAATTTGAACGCCATGGACCGAAACATCAATGTGGCGCGCGGCAATACCACCAACCGGGAGATTACAGCCCTTGTCCCCACACCGCTCGCGGAGTACGAATCCGCGTTGCAAGCCTATATTGAGTTTATCAATACGGAAGGGTTGAAAAACACAACCTCTGAATCTGGCATCATGAACGCAAAACTAATTGCCGAATTCGAGAAAGCCAGGCGGGCTAACCTGGCGTTTTACGAATCGGCATCGGCAGGATTACAGGCTGGCGTATCGGCGCGCGTCAATTCACTCATATTGCAGTTCTATGTCATTGCGCTTGTAGCCCTAGCAAGTGTGGCGGGTGCGTTCCTGTTGGGTCAAAGCATCATGAGCGCGATCAGCGAGCCCTTGTATCAACTGGCAGAAACGTCTCAAAAACTTGCCTCTGGCGACTTAACGGCCCGCGTCTCGACAGAAACCTCTGATGAACTTGGGAAGGTTGCGCTCGCATTCAATCAAATGGCGCAAGAACTGGAGGCGGATAAGTCATCGCTCGTTGCTCGCGCCGCGGAACTGGAATCCGCCAAACAAATCAGCGAGAAGCGGGCGCAAGACTTGCAGTTCATTAGTGAAATCTCAAGGGCGATTACGAGTGAGCAAAAACTTAACCCCCTGCTGCCCCTCATAGTAAGACTCGTGAGCGAAAAATTCAAGTATTACCACATTGGGATATTCCTCATGGACAACCGCCGGGAATATGCGGTGCTGGAAGCAACGAACAGCGAAGGCGGCAAACGGATGCTAAAGCGCGCCCATCGCCTCCGCCTCGGAACCGGCATCGTGGGATACGTTGCCGCGACAGGAAACCCACGCATCGCTCTGGACGTTGGGACTGACGCGGCATTCTTCAACAACCCCGACCTCCCAGACACCCATTCAGAAATGGCGCTACCACTTCGAGTTTCCGGTAACATGATCGGCGTTCTGGATGTGCAAAGCACCGACTCAAACGCGTTCAACGAAGATGATGTAGAAGTGCTCTCCACGCTTGCCGACCAAGTTGCCGTTGCCATTCAGAACTCCCGCACGTACGAGACAACACAGAACTTCCTCGAAGAAGCACAACGAACTTCGGGTTCCTTTTTGCAGAATTCCTGGCGGGCTTTCAAATCTGAGAATCAATTTTTGGGTTATTCCATTTCGGGAGACATACTCATCCCGCTCGACAACTCCATGGAAACATCCCTGTTTTCGAAAGTTATAAAAGAAGGGGAGCGCGTCGTCGAAAATGGAGAAAACGCAAACCTTGCGATCCCGATTCGCCTGGCGGGAAATGTTGTCGGCGTTGTGAATATTCAGTTACCTGAAGATCACGAATGGGAAGCCGATGAAATTGATATTGCTGAGGCAGTGGCAGACCGATTATCGCTGGCGCTGGAGGCTGCGACGCTTCTCGAAGCAACACAAAAACGCGCTGAGATCGAACGCCTCACTGCCGATATTACCGGAAAGATTGGCGCCACCACGCAATTCGATTCGATCCTGCGCACCGCCGCGGAAGAACTCAGCCGCGTGCTCGGCGGTTCGGATGTGCTGGTGCAGATCCAATCTGGAGGGTCGAAAGAAAACGATGAACGCGCGCCCAGTGCCGCCCTGAAAGATGCAAGGTTGGAACAATAAGTGAAAGAGACAGCGCGATGAAAAATAAATCACTCGACTTAAACATGATTCCACTTTGGCTCCGCAACCGATGGGGGGTTGTCCTATTGGGATTTGCCATCTACCTCGCGGCATACCTGTTTTGGATTATTTTTCATGACCCTGCTGACCCAAACACTCTGGTCATTGCGGACCTGGCGTATATTCCTCTCAGCGCGCTTGCGGCAGCCAGCGCGTTACGGGTTTCACGTAATCCCATACTGGATGCCGCCACCCGCCGCGCATGGAACGTCATGGCTGTCGGGTTTGCATCCACAGTCATAGCCGACCTGGTCTGGTTTTATTATGAAGTGATCTTGCAGACGGCGCCGTTTCCCTCACTGGCAGATGTGTTCTATTTAGCCACCTATATCTTTATATTCGCGGGCATGATCCTTTTGCCAACCGCCCGCCTGGGAAGTTACGAACGCACAACCTTTTGGTTGGATCTGTCCATTGTGATGGTGTCGGCATGGATGCTAGTCTGGTATTTCATTGTCATCCCAGCCGCCACCGCAAGCTCAAGTGATTTTCTAAGCCAGATGCTGGCGGCGATATACCCGATCGTTGACTTGTTGATGCTAGCGGGCGTACCGGCAATCCTTCTGCGTCGCCCGCCTGCGCATATACGAGCTGCGCTGGTCATTTTTATTCCCGGCATTATCAGTTACTTCATTGCAGATGTATTGTTCGCCATCACCACCCAAAACGGCACGT
>Ga0247727_10007147_pt1 | contig 21468 bp, 13 predicted proteins | sample WisWelCaveWW1625_FD_202498 | JGI IMG/M metagenome (GOLD analysis project Ga0247727, IMG submission 202498) | Biofilm microbial communities from Wishing Well Cave, Virginia, United States - WW16-25 | ecosystem: Environmental > Aquatic > Deep subsurface > Groundwater > Cave microbial mat | place... | reverse complement strand
ATTCCTGAATGAACTCGCGGCTGAAATTCTCCGGTGAGAAAAGTATTTCGTAGTGCGCGGTGGATTGCACTTGCAGGTTACTGGCGCGGATCAGCCCCTCTATGCGGCCGGCGTGGGCGAGTCCGATATACAGGGCGAACGCCGCGCTCAGGGAGGCGGCCAGGGCAGCGAAACTATTGCCTCCTGAGGCGGCACACGGCGATGGCTTGCCGCTCGCGCGGCGCAGCGCAACGAAGCAAATCAATAGGCTGAAAACCACCGGAATGGCCAATGCAAAGATCCATCGCGCTCCAAAAAAGCCCATCCGGAATCCCAGAGAGCCATGGAGGATGCCCAGGAGAGGGACGGCGATGAGCAGCGGCGCCATCCAGCGCCGGGCCCCGCCCGGAGGTGCCAGTGCAGCGAAAGCGGAGAACAATCGCCGGGCACAGACTGCTCCAACCGCGACGAGCAACGTCCCAGCCAGCGCGACGACAAACACGCGAGCTGTCGGGGTATTTGGCAGCCCGGCCAGGGTGAGGATTCTTGCCAGGCGCCCCCGCGCCAGCCAGGCGTAGGCACCCAGGTCCGAAACCAAGATGATTGCGCACCACAGTCCGCAATAATTCAGCGCCAGTGCCGGGAGCGCGCGCCGGGAGTGAATCCAGCCGATGGAAATCCCTGCCAGCAGGAGCAGCTCCGTGACGGCGGGGCCAATCCGCAGGAATTGCGGAACCATGCCGCTGGCGCCGGGTTCCGTGCTGCTGATGAAAACGCGGAACGGAGTAATCTGCCAGTCGAGCACAGGCACGCCCAGCAGCGGGGCCAGTAGGGCGTCAAACAGCACGCGGTCCAGGAGCAGCGCCAGCCAGTAGCCGATGTAGGCGAGAGCGAGCCACTCCAGGAGGGCGGCGGGCCAGCGAAAAAGTGGGCGCATACTCGGTGTTGGATGCCTGAAAAGGAACGCCGGTTCCGGCTCCCAGTGTACGCGCGTTCGCCTATTCGGGTTCGCTCCGGGTCTGCGACTGCGCTCAGTGCACGGGGAAGCGGGTCTTCCCGCGGGCGGAAAACTGCACGCCTTCCATCATGGAGACGGCAACGTCCGCGGCGAGATTATGCGGCTGGAAAAAGGTTTGGATGTCAAAGTCGGGAAACCCCTTCTTGGTGAGGCGCGCTGGCAGCAGCGAGCGAATCCTTTCCGGCGCCTCCGTGTTCATCTCACAGAGGGTGTCGTAGAGAAGCTGGTGGTCTGCGTCGAGGAAGGGATAGTTGGAAAGGATGGCGCGGCCATCGGAAAATACGGAACGTTGAGCAGTGCCCTGGCACATGGCGCGGAGCGCGTACAATTCCGATTCGACGATAATGCTGCGGCGCTCCTCGGGGCTGAAGATCATCCCAGGCCCTCCAGGGAGTGAGGTGGCGCCAGCCAGGAAGCAAGCTCCCGCACCGATGCTGACAATCCCTGGACGAAGGGGCTCAATCGGGATGAGTGGCGGGCAAAGCGCATAAGAAATGCTAGCATTCTCCCTCGCCGAGTCCAGTACTTTTTCCTTGCCGGAACGGCAGGAGCCAACGCACGGGGGCACACGCAAAGCTTCGATGTTGTGAAACCGCGAGGAGGGCAGAATGGCCATCATGAAGCAACTGACCGTGACCCTGGACAACAGGCCCGGCGCGCTGGCCGAGCTGTGCAGCGAGCTGGCCAAGGTGGCTGTGAACATCCAGGCCATCCAGGCATCGGAGGCTGGAGCGCTGAGCCCGGTCCGTATGATCGTAACTCAAACGGAGACCGCCAAGCGCGTCTGCGAGTTCCTGCAACTGAAATGGGCGGAGGAGCCGGTGCTCGCCATACGCGTAGGCGACCGCCCGGGGGCGCTGGGGCGCGTGACCCGGAAGCTGGCTGAAAGGCACATCAACATTGAATACCTCTATGGCACCATCGAACGCGGCGCGCGGCAGGCGCTGATCGTCATCGGGGTGAAAAACGCGGAGGCCGCCGCGCGCATCATCCGTTGAAAATGAGATCCATATGTATCGCCACGACGATTTGGGCGGCACTTCTCCTGCCGTGCGACAGCGGGAGTTGCCGCGAGCCTTTGCAGGTCCCCGCCGCTCCTGCTGCGCCTCTCACGGTAGTCACCGGCGACGCCGTGCCCGAGGGGCTTCGCTTGCGGCTGGTGGAGGCCATCAATGCCGACCGCGGGGCAGCCGGCGTCAAGCCCGTGTCCTACTCTTCAGAACTTTCGCGCGCCGGGGATGCGCATTGCGCGGAGATGTTGCGCGAGGGCTATATGAGCCACTGGAACCTGGCCGGCTGGAAGCCCTACGTGCGTTACAGCCAGGCAGGGATCCGCGATTCCACTTCAGAAAATTTGTGGAGCATCCGGCAGCCGAATTTCGGCTCGTCCGCGGAAGAAGTATGGGCGGGAATTCATGAGGGGCACCGCCGCTTCATGGCCGAGCAGCCGCCCAACGACGGGCACCGCAAAAGTATTCTCGACCCGCGCCACCAAACCGTAGGAATCGGCATTGCTCATGGCCCCGCCGGCCTGCGCATGATGGAGTTATTTGCCGCACGCGCCGCGGAACTGGAGAGCCTGCCCGCACGCGCCCGGCTGCGCGACGACCTGGCCGTGCGCGGGATTGTCCGCGGCGCCGGCCTGAGCTTGTTTGCCATCGTCATCTACTACGAGCCCCTGCCCATCCCGCCGTCAAAACTCGCGCTTCAGACTTCGGGAGCGTATGGCTTGCCCTCGGAGGAGTGGGTGGAGCGGCCGCTGCTGGGCGACACCCTGTACAGCGATGGGACGCAGGGGACAGTCCTGGTCAGTGCGAACGGCAGGTTCGTGGCGCCGCTGCGATTCTGGAAGAACAAACCCGGCATATACACAGTTACTGTCTGGGTGCGGGAAGGCCGCGGAAAAGCGTTCATCGGGGCAATGACTTCGATACTCGTCGAGGAGTGAGGCGCAAACCCGAAAGCCGATTCGCGTTGGGCCTAATGAGGGATGAGGGGCGCAGCAAGCAGCGCCCCTACGAGTTTATTCACATTCCGGCAGACAAGTTGGAACGGCACTAGACATCTTCGCCGGCGTCCAGGCGACGTTGCGCGGCGTCGAGGCGGGCCTGCAAGCCAGAAGCCAGGCGTTCGAGAAGCTCGGCGTCTTTCAGGCTCACAAAGTCCAGGTAGCGCATCCCGATCACAATGGGCCACTCCCCCTTCTGCAAGAAGAGAACGAGCTGCGTGCGCGTGGAGTCCAGCAGGGCTTCGTGCAGGTGGGCGTCAGGGTCCACGCTGCGCAGAAGCGGCGCGATACGTTGCAGGATTTGGTTGCGGCGCTCCAGGCTAAGCATTCGGGTTCGTTTACCTCCGCGCGCTAATCCCTCAAGTGGTGCGGCACGCTGGTGACCACAATCCCCGGACGAAACAGCAGCGCGCCCTTCAGCAACAGGCTGGTCTGGTTGTGCAGCAGGTTATGCCACCACCGGGCGGGCACAAACTCCGGCAAGAGCACAGTTACTTTGTCATCGTGCCGCAGATCCTCCACCTCCTGGATAAATCGAAGCAGCGGCAGGACCACGGCACGGTACGGCGAATCGAGGACAATCAGGGGCACGTCCTGGAACTGCTTGCGCCAGCTTTCCAGAATTTCCTCGCGCGGCCGTCCATCGGTGTTCAGCGTGACGGGGATGACGTCCCTGGAAATCGAAGTAGCGTATTCGATGGCCGTGAGGATTACTTTGTTCGGTGTCGCGGGCACAGGGACTATCACGGTGTGCCGGGCCAGGCGCGGGCGCACGGTGTCCGACATGGAAAGCTGCATGGAGACGTGGAAATAATGCCGGCGCGTCTTCCAGAACAGGAACATGATGGCCGGAACCGCAACCACCACCACCCACGCGCCGTGGAAGAACTTGAAGTACGCAATGATGAGCAACACCGCGCCGGTTACCAGCGCGCCGATGGCATTCAGGGCCAGCCGCCAGCCGCGGCCCGGCGCCGCGCTGTGCCACCAGTGGACGACCAGCCCGGATTGCGAAAGCGTGAAGGAGAGGAATACGCCGATCGCGTACAACGGCAGCAAGGCGTGGACACTGCCGCTAAAATAAACCAGCAGCACGGTGGCCAGGACGCCCAGCACCACAATTCCGTTGGAAAACACCAGGCGATCGCCCATGTTGGCGAGCTGCCGGGGGACAAAGCGGTCGCCGGCCAGGATGGAGGCCAGGCGGGGGAAGCCGGCAAAACACGTATTGGCGGCCAAAATGAGAATGAGCATCGTGGAGAACTGCATCACGTAGTAGAAAATTCCCTGGCCGAAGACGATGCGCGCAATCTGGGAAAGAACCGTTTCCGAGCCATCCGCCTTGGGCACAATGCCGAACTCGAATGCGACGTAGCTGATGCCCAGGAACATCCCTCCCAGGATGGCGGCCATCACGTACAGGGTGACCTGGGCATTGCGCACTACCGGCTGACGAAATGCCTGCACGCCGTTCGAGACCGCTTCCACACCCGTGAGCGCCGTGCATCCCTGGGAGAATGCGCGCAGCACGAGGATTCCGGCTCCTGCCGCGGCTAAATCCGTTTCCGGAGTTATCTGCGGCGGGGGCAGCGTGATGCCTTCGACAAAATGCCTCCACAGCCCGGCTGCAATCATGAAGAACGTCGCGAAGATGAAGGTGTAAACGGGAACGGCAAATACGCGCGCCGATTCCCGCACGCCGCGCAGATTGGCCAGCAGGACAATGACAATGGCCGCCACGCCGATGGCCGTGCGGTAGGGAAATAGTGTGTGGTAGGCGGACGTAAGCGCGGCGACGCCGGCGGCCACGCTGACGGCCACCGTGAGCACGTAGTCAATGAGCAGCGCTGCCGCAGCCACCAGGCCGGCCCCCACGCCCAAATTTTCTTTGGCCACGGTGTAGGCCCCGCCGCCGCTCGGATAGGCGTGGATGAGCTGCGCGTAGGAAAAAACCACGATGATCAGCAGGACAGCAATCGAAGCGGCGACCGGGATGACCGAATGCAGCAGGGCAGTCCCCACCACCACCAGGACCAGAAGGATTTCCTCAGTGGCATAGGCCGCCGAAGAGAGGTTGTCGGAGGCGAAAACGGTCAGCGCCGCCACTTTGGACAACCGCTGCTCGTGCATTTCCGCGGTGCGCAGCGGGGAGCCGAGAAGCAGACGCTTCAGACGGGGAAACATTTAGTCCGAGAAGCAGAATTACACATTCTGCGCCTGAAAGGCAAAGACGGATTGCGGGCTCAGGGTGACGTTTTGGGCGCAAGGGGCGCGATATTCGCGCCGCGAATCTGCTCGTTGAGCTCCGGGAGTTCTTTCCCTGCCAGTGCCTTCCATTTCTCGAGATGCGGGGCCAGGCGGGATTTCACGGACTCGAATACCTCGTAGGACTGCTGCGTCGGCGCAGAATCTGCGCTCTCGACCAGCGAGGCCAGCGCCACCAGTTTGTTGTTGAGGCCGATGGGGTAGTTGAGCGCGTCCTGCGAGCTGCGGGATTTCACCTGGATGATACCCTCTTCGATAGGCCCGAGTTTTTTCTCCATGCCAGCTATGGCCGCAGCCAATTCTTTGCTGGCATCGCCATCCGGCAGGCGTCTTTTGACCGCAGCCAGTTGCGCGCGGAGGTCGCGGATAGCATTGACGGCGCCGTGGGCGGCATTGACCTGCTCGCGGATCTGCCACAGCAATGCAAATTGTTTTTCGACGTCGGCCCGGGTGGCCCGGACGCGAGGATCGAGCTGCACTTCAAAGTTTACGGATTGTGATTTTCCCGCCAGCGTGAGCCGCGCCTGGTACGCGCCAGGGGCGATCTGCGGCCCGGCCGTGGACCCGCCCCAGAGGACAGCGCCGGGGACGTTGGTGGCATTGTCGAAGCGCAGATCCCAGACAAATCGGTTGAGCCCGGCCTCCGTGGTGAGGCGGTCGCGCCGCGTCGGAGGGCCGGGAGCTTCGCCGGCAGGAGGCCCGGCAGCAGCTGGTTCCTTGCTCGAAAACTTGCGGACGGACGCGCCCTGAGCATCAAGGATTTCAAGCGTGATTTCGTCCTTGACCGCGGACTTGAGCGAATAGTGAAAGACTGCCGGCCCCGGAGGATTTTGTCCGGTCACCGCACCAGCTCCGGCCCCCCGGCCGCCCCCGCGCACACGGAACACGGACCGCGGCGTAAACAGATGCGCGTCCGCAGCGGCAGTTTTCTCGTTCCACTGCTGGAGCGGAGTGAGGTCGTCAAGGATCCAGAACGAGCGCCCGTGCGTGGCCACGACGAGGTCATTATTCTTCACTGCCAGGTCGTGGATGGGTGTGGTGGGCAGGTTGAGCTGGAGCGGCTGCCACTGCGCGCCATCATTGAAAGACACGAAGACGCCGGTTTCCGTGCCTGCATAGAGGAGTCCATTGCGCGCGGGGTCTTCGCGGACGGCGCGGACAAACGTGTTTTCTGGAATCCCCGCCGTCAGTTTCGTCCACGTTTTTCCATAGTCTGAAGTCTTGTAGATGTAGGGCCGGAAGTCATCGAGCTCGTGGCGGTCCACGGCGACGTAGGCAGCGGCGGCGTCGTGCGGAGAGGCCTCGATGATGCTGATCAGGCTCCATTCGGGGAGATCTTTGGGCATGACGTTTTTCCAGTTCTTGCCGGCGTCGAGCGTCAGATGCACCAGCCCGTCGTCGCTGCCCGCCCAGATGAGGTCTTTCTGTTTCGGCGATTCGGCCAGTGCGAAGATGGTGTCGTAGTATTCGACGCTGGTGTTGTCCTTGGTGATGGGCCCGCCGGAGGACTGCTGGCGCGATTTGTCGTTGCGTGTCAGGTCCGGGCTGATGGCCGTCCAGCTCATCCCGCCGTTGGTGGATTTGAACAGGACTTCGGCGGCGTGAAACAGCACGTCGTGGTCGTGGATGGAGATGTGGATCGGCGCGGTCCACTGGAAGCGGTGCCTGAGCTCCGCGGCGCCCGCGCCCATTGGGTTTTCCGGCCAGGCGTTGATTTCCTGGGCCTGGCGCGTGCGGCGGTCGTAGCGCGTGATGTGTCCGCCGTAGCAGCCGGCGTACACGATGTTGTGGTCGGTGGGGTGCACGGCGATGTAGCCGCTTTCACAGCCGCCCACTTCATACCAGTCCTGCCGCCCGATGGCGCCGGAATCACTGCGGCTGGCAATGGCCACCGTGGAGTTGTCCTGCTGCGCGCCGTACACATGGTAGGGGAACTGGTTGTCGGTGGTGACGTGGTAGAACTGCGCGGTGGGCTGGGTGTCCTGGCGCGTCCAGGTGCGGCCGCCGTTGACGCTGACGTTGGCGCCGCCGTCGTTGGCATTAATCATCCGCTGCGGATTGCCGGGGTCAACCCACAGGCCGTGGTTGTCTCCATGGGGGACAGCGATCTGGGTGAAAGTGCGACCGCCGTCGGTCGATCGATAAAAGCCGGTGTTCAGCACATAGACGGTCTCGGCATGCTGCGGGTCGGCGATGACGTGGGTGTAATACCACGCGCGCTGACGATACCGGCGGTCGTCGGTCATCAGACGCCAGTTGTCTCCGCCGTCGTCGCTGCGGTAGAGCCCGCCATCCTCGGCTTCAATGAGCGCCCAGACGCGGCTGGGGTCGGCGCCGGAAACGCTCACGCCAATGCGGCCCAGCGTGCCTTTGGGCAGGCCGCCGCCTTCCAGTTTTTTCCACGTGCTCCCGCCGTCAACCGAGCGGTACAAGCCGCTGCCGGGGCCACCGCTGGACATCCCGTGCGGGGAGCGCGACGCTTCCCACAGCGCGGCGTAGAGGATGTTGGCGTTGCCAGGGGCAAAGGTGATCTCGATGCCGCCGGTTTTCTCATCGCGGTAAAGCACCTTTTCCCATGTTTTGCCGCCGTCGGCGGTGCGAAAGATGCCGCGCTCGATGTTGGGGCCGTACACGTGTCCGAGGGCGGCGACCAGCGCGATTTCGGGATTACGTGGGTGGACGATAACGCGGCCGATGTGGCGCGTGTCGCGCAGGCCGATATGTTTCCAGGTCTTGCCGGCGTCTGTGGACTTGTACACGCCGTCGCCGTGAGAAATGTTTCCCCGGATGCAGGCTTCACCTGTTCCAACGTAGACGATGTTGGCGTCGGAGTCCGCCACGGCAATGCTGCCGATGGAAGAAACACTCTGGTTGTCGAAGATAGGCGACCAGGTGTTGCCGCCGTCCGTAGATTTCCACACGCCGCCGGCGACGGCGCCGAAGTAGTAAGTGTTGGGATCGCCGGGCACACCCGCTACACCAATGGCGCGGCCGCCTCGCGCGGGGCCTATCGAGCGCCAGCGCATGGCCTTGAATGGCGATTCGGGCGACTGCTGCGCTGTTAGAGGCAGCAAGCTGGCCAACGCGCACACCAAAGCCGCGAATGCATAGATGCCTCGACGAAAATGCATATAGACCCCCCCAGGGAAGGTGGGGGCCTATCCTACTCGCTGGGGCGGAGAAGCGGAAGAAGTTTCGTGATGTGCCACAGCCATTCCTGGCTGTGGAGGCTCAAACGCCTGAGGGAAGTTTCACTACATCATGAAACCGAGATTTGCAGTCGGGAAATTGGCCAGATTGGGGAACACCGCGGGCAGGTCGCCCGGCGGAACTCCGAACCACAGCGCCAGCGTGGCGCCAAACTGGTCGAGCGCAGTCGTGGGAATCCAGCGGCCATTTGAGGATGCGTCGTCGCCCATGCCGAGAGCAAACTGCGGCAGGCGGCCGTAGATATCCCCGCCACGAACCGCGCCGCCCATCACAATCTGGTGACTGCCCCAGCCGTGGTCGCTGCCCGCGCCGGAAGCGGGGCGCAGAGTGCGGCCAAATTCAGAAAGCGTGAAGGTAGTGACTTCGTTGACCAAGCTGAGCTCGACCAGTGCATCGTAAAACGCTCGCAGGCCGGCGTCGAGCTGCGTGAACAAGGTGTTCTGATCCGGCACCTGGTTGGAGTGCGTGTCGTAGCCGCCCATAGAGGCGAAAAAGACCTGGCGTTGCAGGTTGGCGTCGAGTGCCGTGCGGGCCTTGAGGATGCGCGCAATCTGGGCCAGCTGGTTGCCAATCGAAGTGTTCGGAAAGGCCGTGGCCAGCGGAGTGATGCCCGCCAGCGCCGCCGAGAGTGCCGCGCTCTGCTGCAACGCCGCGCCAGTGATACTGCTGGCGGCCTGGATCATGGAGATGCCGGTGTCAAACGTGAGCAGTTGTTGCAGTGAGGCAACGCGTGCGTTGGCTTCGGGGGAGCCCGCTCCGGCAATGCTCAAGCCGATGCTGAGAGGGTTCGTGGTGGGCGCCAGGGCATAGGGCTGGGTCTGTATGCCGGTGCAGATAATGGCTGTGCCCGCCACAGTAGTGATGGGCGGGTATTGCGCGCCGACGTTGAACAATGTGTGCACGCGGTCGGCAGTGCGTCCGGCCCAGCCGGTGGTGCCGAAGCCGTCAAACTGCGAGGTCTGCCACTGCTGCTGCTGGTCGGAATGGGAAAACAGGTTGGCTGGGACGGGTTTACTCCGGGCCAGATATTCAGCACGGGTGATGGGCTCATAGAGCGTGCCCATGTTGGCGACCACGGCCGCGCGACTGCTCTGGAACAGGGACCGAGTCTGCGCCAGGGCGGGGTGGAAGGCGAAGTCGCGCACGCCGCTGGGTTGCGCCGTGGCCGCCTGGACGGCCGTGGGTGTCAGATCGGCCTGCGTAAGAGCCAGGCCGCCGCTCGACTGGGCGGCACGGACAGCAAGGTAGCTCGCGTAGTCAAACCCAGCCACGTTCGAGACCATCGGCACGATGAGGTTGTTGCCGTCATTGCCGCCGAACAGAAAAATGCAGACCAGAGCGCGGTAGTTTCCGCCGCCCTGCGCCAGGGCGTTGAGGACGCCGTAGCGTTCCAGAGCGGCTGCGACGCTCAGTGCGCCAGCCGTGGTGCAGGTCTTGCAGATGAATTTGCGGCGCGAAAGCTGCATACGGCCTCCTACTTTTGCACGTTGTACTGCGACGAGGTGGCCACCAGATAGACCGCCTGGCGCACGCGGTCGCGGAGCTGGTTGGCCCCCGCAGGCACGGCAGTGACCCCCGTCAGGATGCTCTGGCGCATTTGCGCCGACATCGTGCCGTGCATCATCAGGACGTTCAGGACATCCAGCAACTGCCCGGGCGCGTCCGGATTCGCGGCCAGAGACACGAAGAAGGGCAGACTCAGACTGTTCATGGTGCCGGGTACGGCGCCGTACACGTACAGGTTGACGATGTTGGACCGCGCCAGTGTGGTAGCCGAGTGCTGGATCTGGAATTCCGGTCCCAGCAGCGGCATCCCGGGGATGAGATATTCCGGAGAAAAGTAGCTGAACACCGTGGGCGAGAAGAACAGGTTCTGGCCCATCGCAGCGATGATGCCGGCCCAGCGGCTGCCATCGCTGACAGCGACGGTGGCGCGCATCAGGTTGGTCATAAACAACACCGGCTCTTTGAACTTGCCGAAGTTGGGATCCACAAAAGTCGGGTCGTCGCCGGCACGGGCTTCCGGGTCCAGCAGAATGGCAGCGATAATGGCCCGCATGTCCCCGCGCTGGCCGCTGCCGAAGCCAAACGCGCTTCCGCTGGCAAAGGCAGCGGCCACGCGCTGCACGTAGGCCGGAGAAGGATTGCTGGTTACAAACTGCTGGATGAGCAGCTTGGACACGAATGGAGCGATGCTCGGATACGTGAACAGATTGTCCAGCGTGCCGGTCAAATCCTGGAGAGCGGTCTGGTTGGGCGGCAAGGTGAAACCGTTGAGTAAAACTTTCTGGCTGGGGTCGTGGTGGCTTTCCACGGCGACCAGCGGGCCGCTGAAGTTCGGCGGGCGTGGCCAGATGCGGTTCACCCCCGGCGGGTTCTGGTAGGTCCAGCCGGTGAGCGCGCAGGCGTTGTTTTCGACGACGGACTGGTCGTATGTGGGCATGGGGTTGCCACTGCCGTCGAGGATGAGCGTGCCGTCCTGGTTGAGCTGCCAGACGCCGATGGTAAACAATTGCATCAGCTCGCGGCCATAGTTCTCGTTGCAACTGATGCCCAGCGCGGGGTTGGCGCGGTCATTGTTGGCAATGTCCTGGTACAAGCCCATGGCCGGGTTCAGGGTCACATTCTCCATAATCTGACGGTAGTTGGTGAAGGGGTGGGCCTGATGCATCCGCAGATAGGATGTAAAGCCCTCGTCAATGTTCACCACGATCCACGACACTACCCAGATTTTTTGCAGCGCGAACGCCACGCGCTGGCGGAGCTGGTCCGGGGCGTACAGGGCATTAACCAGGAAGCGCGACTGCACCGGCCCGGGGTTGTTGGTGGTGGGATCGGCGTCGGGGTCCGGGTACAGCGAGGAGGGTGCGTTGAACTGGTCCGTCAACCACTGCGTGAATCCCACCTGCTGCACCTGATTGAGGCTGTCGAACGTGGGGCCGAAGGTGGCCTGTTCGAGAAATCGGGCCGCAGCGAGGGGCGTCACCTGCTGCGCGGAGACCACCTGCAAGGGCATGCTGGGGGATGTCGTGCCGCCGGGGTTGGGATTGCTGACAGCCACAGAGAATGCGCCCGCCTGGGAAGCCATCACGTTGGCCAGCAACAAGGTGCTGGTGACAACAGTGGTGGTGACTGCTGTACCGTTGAAGACAATCTGCGTGCCGCTGACGAAACCCGTCCCGCTGACGGCAAGCTGAAAAGCCCCAGTGCCTGCGACGCTGGGATTCACCGAGTTGATGACCGGCAGGGGATTGAGCAGTGTGACCGCGGCTGTTCCGGAAGTGGCCGGGGATGACACGCTGGTGGCGCGAACGGAGACATTATTCGGGTTTGGAACCGCTGCGGGAGATGTGTACAGGCCGCTGGCGTTGATGGTGCCGTTGGTGGCGTCTCCGCCAACGACTCCGTTTACGGCCCAGGTGACCACTGGATTCGCGGTGCCGATCACCGTGGCGGAGAATTGCTGTGTGTCGCCGGCGCGAATGCTAGGGGCGGCAGGCGTGACGGTCACCGTGACCGGCGGAGGCGGCGGGGGAGGCGGAGGGCCGCTCAAGCCCCCTCCACATCCGGATTGCACGACGCCCGCCACAACGAGCGCAAGGAGGAAAAGTGCGTGTCGTTTCACCCCGACCTCCCGTAGGGGCAAGCTTGAGCTTGCCCTCGTAATCCTGAAAATATTATGCCTTAAAAGAATAGAACCCGGGAGGGCGGAAAAGGTTGCGCCGTGCAATGGGGCAGGTAGGCCTGACCGGGCTGGCCTTCAGTCTTCTTCCAGGGCCATGATGATCATCTCGTAGGGCAGGGGGATGGGCTTCTTGGGGATTGGATTCTGCTTGACGTTTTTCGATAGCAGGTCGAGGTTGATGCGCGGAATCCCCAGAACCCGGAATTCTTCCCCGGTCTCCGCGGTGGCAATGCGCACGGCGGGCGGAGTGCCGGCGGCAAAGACCATCCGCCGGGGAGAAGTGGTCACCGGGTCGCCATCGAGGTCGAACACTTCCGCCAGCACGGTATACCCATCCACGCGCTTGGTGGGGTTGTTCTTGAGGCGGATCTTGAAATCGACGTAGTTGTAGCCGACGGCGGTAACGGCGATGGTGGTTGCAGACTTGCTGGCCTTGTAGCTCAGCGTCTTCTTCTCATACTGCGCGAAGGCGGCATCGGCCTTCTTGGGAGTGAAGCCAGGGATGCCGGCGAAGGTATGCCGGACATCGATGCCGTCAAACTCGGTCACCGGGTGCACCTCGAAAACGTGCGCCGGGTTGCTGTTTGCGGGTTTGGGCACGGCACTGCCCTGCGTCTGCTTGCCCGTAGCATGCTCGAACCAGAGCCGCCACACGCCCTGTATGGGCACTTTGGTCCCCTCCTTGTTACGGGCGCGCTCCACGGCGGGCATGGCGCTGCGGGCATTGGTGATTTCAATCACCAGGGGGAGACCCAGGTCATCGAGCCGCCCTGCGATGTGCAGGTCGCCATCCTTCGAGGCGGCGTTGATGGTGGGCTTGACGTGGTCCACACTGAAGGTAGTGGAGACGATGGTCACGCGGTTTTTGTGTTTGCTGATGAACGAATTGTGCAGCACGAGCGTGGACTGCGCCAGAGCCGGCGCCACGGGCCACGCCAGGCCGGCCAGGACCGCAGTGATCAGGAGGCGTTGCGAAACTTTCATCCTTTCTTCCCCTCCGCGGCTGCGCTTTTCTTCCCGGTTTCCGCGGCGCTCACGCTGGAGCGGAGTTTCAGCAAATTTTGCAGCACGTTGAACCAGAACGGAGCGCCCAAAGACACCGCGATGGCCGTCATCAGCCAGCCGAAGATGTGCTGCGAAAATGCCCAGCCAATCCACTCCGTGAAAATCAGGAATGAGCCCAGTGTGGACAGCAATTGGAAAGTGTCCTGCGCGGCGGCCGTTTCAATGTCCTCCAGAACCTCGACACAGGGTCTGCAGGTAGCCGTCTTCTGGGCGGCCTCGCAGGCTGCTTTGTCCGCGTCACAGGGGCTCTGACAGCCGCGGGAGTCGGCCAGCTTTTTGGCTTTGAGACATTCCTCCAGCTTTGCCCCGCCTGCTTTGCCCTTTCCCAAGGCCTCAATCGCCGCGGCTTCCGCCACCCGGCGGTTTAGTTCCTTCAACTCCGCAGACCATCCCAGCAGCGGATTCAGCAGCTTGGCATCCTCGCTGGCAAAGGCGGCGCGTTCCGCGGCTACTTCCTGAACGGAAGGAACTATCGTCGGGCCTTCGTCGGCCGTGTCCGAGCTCGTGTAGGCCGCGGGAGGCGGCTCCACACGCTGCCGGGCGCGCTCCACAATCTGGTCGCGCAAAACCGGATTCTTGAACAGCGCGTCAACCATCCCCAGGGTATCGGCGTTGGCGGCGAAAGTGAGCAGGACGGCGATGACGAAGTTGCGCCATTGCGCGTCGCGGCGGTAGTTACCTCCCACGCGGTCCATGGCTTCGTTGAACCAAGCCTCCACACGCGCCTCGAATTCCGCGCGGTTGCTCCCCGTGGCGCGAAGCATCAGAGTGAAGGGTGAATTCGGTTCTTTTTGCGCAAACGCGGCGGCAGCACCTTCAAACGTGACCGCCGCGCCGGGGGAAGCGCCAAGGATCCAATCGCAGACCACGTGGACGAAGGTTTTCGGCTGGAGATAGGAAGGCTTCTTGCCCTTTGCGCACAGTGCGGCAATCAGGGGATGCGAATAGAATTCATCATATCGGCTCCCAGGATCTTTGAGTCCGCCCAGCAGGCGCTGAATGCCCAGGTCCAGCGTGCCGGCCCGCAATCGCTTCCGCCCCGCATGCCATTCATTTACGGCCGTGCACATCAAGGCTAGGACGAGATAAACGAAGAAAAGCCCGATCAGCACTTCCAGCAGGCCGAGGTCAAACATGGGACCTCCGTTTCCAGGTGCTTCGATGGATGGCAGTATACACAAAAGTTATTTTAGCCAAGCATGGCATTTGGGCTGCGCTCACCCGCCTGCGGCGGGCGCGGCCCAGCCCCGCGTCCTGCGGGCGGCCTCGTGCCAGCCTCGGCACAATGCGCGGCGGCGGGAAGCACTCATACGCGGCCGGAACGCGGCGTCGAGGTCCCAGTGGCGTGTGAGTTCGCCGAGATTTTTCCAGAATCCGACGCCCAGGCCGGCCAGGTATGCGGCGCCGAGCGCTGTCGTCTCGGTCACCACCGGCCGTTCGACCGGGCAACCGAGGATGTCCGCCTGGAACTGAAGCAGCAGGGAATTGACGGCGGCGCCGCCGTCCACGCGAAGCCGGCGCAGGCGCCGGCCGGTGTCCTGTTGCATGGCGTGCAGGACGTCGCGGGTCTGGAAGGCCATCGCCTCCAGTGTCGCGCGCGCCAGGTGGGCGGCCGTGGTTCCACGCTCGAGGCCAAAGATCGCTCCGCGAGCATAGGGGTCCCAGTGTGGCGCGCCCAGGCCCACAAACGCGGGGACGAAATACACTCCGGCGCTTGAGGGCACAGAATCGGCAAGCGTTTGCACGTCCGATGAATAACGGATGACGCGCAGGGCGTCGCGCAGCCATTGCACCGCAGCCCCGGCAATGAAGATCGAACCTTCTAGGCAGTACGTGGTGCGCCCGCCAATGCGCCAGCCGACCGTGGTCAGCAATCCCGACCGCGACGTTACGGGCCGGGAGCCGGTGTTGAGAAGGAGGAAGCAGCCGGTGCCGTAGGTATTCTTGGCCATCCCCGGCACAAAGCAGCACTGCCCGAAAAGCGCCGCCTGCTGATCGCCGGCAATTCCGGCGATGGGGATGGGCGCTCCGAACCACCGCGAGTCTGTCTCCCCAATGACGCCGCTGGAATCGCAAAGCTCGGAGAGCATCGCGCGAGGGATGCCGAGGATGCGCAGCAGTTCCTCGTCCCAATCCAGCGCGTGGATATTGAAAAGCAGCGTGCGGCTGGCATTGCTGGCGTCGGTGGCATGGACGCGTCCCCCCGTGAGGCGCCAGAGGAGAAACGAATCCACCGTGCCGGCCAGGATTTCTCCGCGCAGGGCGCGGCGGCGAAGGCCCGGAATGCGGTCCAAGAGATATTTGATTTTCGTGCCCGAGAAATAAGGGTCGAGGAGAAGGCCGGTCTTGCGGCGAAACAGCTTCTCGAGGCCGCGGCGCTTCAGGGAGTCGCAGATGGGTGCGGAGATGCGGCTCTGCCAGACCATGGCGTTGTGGACGGGCCTGCCCGTGGCGCGCTCCCACAAGATTACAGTCTCGCGCTGGTTGGTGATGCCGATGGCGGCGATTTCACACGCGCGGGCTTTCGCGCGCCGGATGGCTGCACGCGCGGTGCGCAGTTGCGACTGCCAGATCGCTTCCGGGTTGTGCTCGACGTGGCCGGGGGCAGGGAAGAGTTGCGGGAATTCCTGCTGCGCGGCGGAGACGATGCGGCCGCCGCGGTCGAACAAGATGGCGCGGCTCGATGTGGTGCCCTGATCCAGCGCGAGAACGTAACGGGCCATTTCCACCTCTCGTGCGGGGTGCAAATCTACTCCGCAAAACAGGCATCTCCAAAGCAGAATCTGACAGAGGGAGGCACCGACGGACAGGGTGTTGCGCAAAAGGGGCGGGAAGGCCGGTTAGTCGGCGCGGACTTCCTGCCAGCGTCTGGGGCGTTTGTTCGCGGCCAGGATTTTCTTGCGCAGGCGGAGAGACTGCGGCGTAACTTCGACAAACTCATCGTCGGCGATGAACTCGATGGCCTGTTCGAGGCTGAGTTCGCGATGGGGAATGAGGCGAATGGCCTCGTCGGCCCCGGAGGAACGCATATTCGTGAGCTTCTTTTCTTTGGTGGCGTTGACGTCGAGGTCGGCTTCGCGCGAGTTTTCGCCGATCACCATCCCTTCATACACTTGTGCGCCCGGGCCGATGAACAGCTCGCCGCGCTCCTGGAGGTTGAAGAGTGCGAAGGCGGTGGACTGCCCGTTGCGGTCCGCAACCAATGCTCCTGTCGGGCGGGAAGCCATCTCGCCGGCGTACTCAGTCCAGCCGTCGAAAATGGAATGAATCAGCGCCGTTCCGCGCGTGTCTGTGAGCAGCTGGCTGCGCAGGCCGATCAGCCCGCGGGAGGGGATGCGGAATTCGATGCGCACACGGCCCGAGCCGTGGTTGACCATTTTGGCCATCTCGCCGCGCCGGCTGCCCAGCGTCTCAATGACGATGCCCGTGAAGTTCTCCGGGCAGTCAATCACCAGCAGCTCGCGAGGCTCGAGTCGGCGGCCGCCTTCACTCCGGACCACGATTTCCGGCCTCCCCACCATCAGCTCGTAGCCTTCGCGACGCATGGTCTCAATGAGAATGGCGAGCTGCAGTTCGCCGCGGCCCAGGACGCGGAAGGCGTCCGCGGTGCATGTCTCCTCGACGCGGATGGATACGTTGGTGAGGAGTTCCTTCTGGAGGCGGTCGCGAAGATCCCGCGAAGTGACCAGGGTGCCTTCCTTGCCGGCCAGCGGAGACGTGTTGACCGTAAACACCATCGCCAGGGTGGGTTCGTCGATGGTGAGCGGCTCCAGCGGCGCAGGGTTCTCCAGGTCGGTGAGAGATTCGCCGATTTGGATGCCCTCAACGCCGGCCACGGCAACGATATCGCCCGCGCAGACTTCCTCTGCCTCTTTCCGCTCCAGGCCGCGAAAGGTAAACAACTTGGTAATCTTGGTGGGCTGGACGGCGCCGCCCAGCTTGGCAATTCCCACGGTGTCGCCCCGGCGCAACGTGCCGGAGAAAACGCGGCCAATGGCGATACGTCCGAGGAAATCGCTGTAGTCGAGATTGGTGACCTGAATCTGCAGCTGGGCCAGGGGATGGCCCGCCGGCGCTGGCAAGTGGGCCAGGATGGATTCGAACAGTGGCCGCAAATCTGTGCCGGGGGTGTCGCGCCTCGCGCTGGCGGTACCCGCCTTCGCGTTGGTGTAAAGGACGGGAAAGTGCAGCTGATCTTCGGTTGCGTCCAGGTCTATGAACAGGTCGTAGATTTCATCCAGCACTTCGGCGGGCCGGGCATCAGGGCGGTCGATCTTATTGAGAACCACGACCTGCGGCAGCTTGGCCTGCAAGGCCTTCTGCAAGACGTAGCGCGTCTGCGGCAGGGGACCTTCGCTGGCGTCCACCAGCAGCAGGACGCCATCCACCATGCGCAGAGCGCGCTCGACCTCGCCGCCGAAATCGGAATGCCCGGGGGTGTCCACAATATTAATCTTGGTGTCGCCAAAATTGAGCGCCGTATTCTTGGCCAGGATAGTGATGCCGCGCTCGCGTTCAAGCTCGTTGGAGTCCATCACGCGCTCGGCTACGGCCTGGTTCTGGCGGAAGATGCCGGACTGGCGCAGCATGGCGTCCACCAGCGTGGTTTTGCCGTGGTCCACGTGGGCGATGATGGCGATGTTGCGAATCAGAGCGGACATTGGCGATTTTCCGAATCCCGCTGCAAAGGCGAAAGGAGCCGGGTTTGCGGGGAGATGCGCCCGCCCCCCCGAAGGTTCGGGGCTCCGGGACAGGTGGTGCCGGGGGACGGAATCGAACCGCCGACGCCGGCCTTTTCAGGGCCGCGCTCTACCAGTGAGCTACCCCGGCACCGGTGCAAAACTCAATTATAAGGGAAAAGACGATGCGGGCAAAATCGCGGCGCGAGGCACGAAGCGGCGTTACTTCAAGGAGCCGTCGAATTCCTTCATCCAGTCCTTTTTCTTGAGAACCTCGCGGGCCTTGGAGCCGTCGGGCGGGCCGACGATGCCGTCTTTTTCCATGATGTCAATCAGGCGCGCGGCGCGCCCATAGCCGATGCGCAAGCGGCGCTGGAGCGTGGACGTGGAGGCGCGCCCCATCTCGCAAACCACTCGGACGGCTTCCTGATACAGGTGGTCGTCCACGGGCTCGGCGTCTTCGTCGCCGTCGTCGCCGACGATGTCTTCGCGCGGCGGCTTGAGGATTTCCTCGTTGTACATGGCCTTGGCCTGCGAGCGCCAGAACTCGCACACCGCGCTGATTTCTTCCTCGCTGACCAGGGGCCCGTGGATGCGGTGCAGGCGCGCCGAACCGGCCGGCAGGCTGAGCATATCGCCGCGGCCAAGCAAGGATTCGGCGCCATTGGCGTCGAGGATGGTGCGCGAGTCCACCTTGCTGGCCACGCGGAAGGAGATGCGCGCGGGGAAATTGGCCTTAATCAGGCCGGTGATGACGTCCACCGAGGGCCGCTGCGTGGCCAGGATGAGGTGGATACCCACCGCGCGGGCCATTTGCGCCAGCCGGGTGATGGACTCCTCGACGCCGTTGGTGTCTACCATCATCAAGTCGGCGAGCTCGTCAATCACGATGACCAGGTAGGGCAGGGGCTTGTGCTCCAGCTCCTCGCCTTCGTCGAACAGCGACAGCGACTGTTGCTTCTGGAACGTGCGGTTGTACTGGTCGATGTTGCGGACGCCGCGCTGGGCCAGCAGCTTGAGGCGGTTCTCCATCTCGCGCGTGGCGTTGCGCAGCACGTTGCTGGCCACCTTGGCGTCGGTGACCACAGGCGTGAACAGATGCGGGATATCTTCGTAGAGGCCCAGCTCCAGGCGTTTGGGATCCACGAGAACCAGCTTCAGCTCGTCCGGCGTGGCCTTGTACAGCATGGAGAGCAGCAGGGAGTTGATGAATACGCTCTTGCCGGTGCCGGTGGAGCCGGCAATGAGCAGGTGCGGCATCTGCGAGAGCTCGGCCACGCGCATGCGGCCAATGAGGTCTTTGCCCATGGTCAGCGAGAGGCGCGAAGCCGAATTGACGTATTCAGGAGATTCCACAATTTCGCGCAGCATGATGGTCTGGCGGTGCTGGTTGGGCACTTCAATGCCCACGGTGGATTTCCCGGGGATGCGCTCGATCAACACGGCTTCCGCGCGCAGGGCCAGGCAGAGGTCGTCGGCGAGGCTGGTGATGCGGCTGTACTTGATCCCGGCCTCGGGCTTGAACTCGTAGGTGGTTACCACCGGGCCGGGATTGATCTGCGTGACGCGCCCGGCGACGCCAAACTCCTTGCACTTGGCTTCGATGGCGTGGGCGCATTCCTTCAATTCCGACTCGCCTACTTGCTCGGCGCGTTCGGGAAGGCGAAGCAGGCCGGGGGAGGGCAGCCGATAACTTCGGCGGCCATGGGCAATGCGCGGCTCGTGGGCGGCCCTTGCGGACGGGACGGGAACCGCCGTTACCGGCGCGGCGGGCTCTTTCATCCTGTTCAACAGAGCGCCAAAGCGTGACTCTGGCGCGGCGGCTGTTCTCCTCGCAGTATCTTTCTCCTTCTCGAGTGAAGGCAGCACCTGGAGCGGTGCAGCCGGGCGGCCGGCAATCTTGATCTCGGCGACTTTTTGCTGCATCTCCTGCTGATGGCGGGCTTCGCGCCAGGCCACCCAGCGGCCACGCAGCCGACTGAACAGGGCTACCGGTGCCCCCAGCGGCCCGCGGAGGTGCTCCGCGGTGGTGGAAAAGGAAAAACGCGTTGTCAGGAACAGGGCACACAAAAACCCGGCGGTGGCCACCACATGGGCGCCGATGGGATTAAAGGCGGCGAGCAGGCCGTCGGACACCAAGCCGCCAAGCAAACCACCGGGGGGAATTGCGCCGCGAACCGCCGGCATCCCCAACAGCATGAGCAGAGCCGTGAGAGTGAGATAAAGGAGCATGAGGCCAATGAGCTTGGCGTAAGGCGACTCGATGGCCTGTGTGCGGAACCAGTGCATGGCTAGAAGGAAGATGCTGATGGGCAGCACGAAGGCGGCGTAACCGGCAACCTGGAACAGTAGATCTGCCAGGTGCGCGCCGACAGGCCCGATCCAGTTCCGGACGGGAGCCACGGCCGAAGCCGGCGCGTCCACATTGAGCGATGGGTCGTAAGGATTGTATGAAAGCAGGCTGAGGGCCAGCAGCAGGGCCAGGGTGATGCCCAGAAACCCGACCATCTCGTTCAGCCGCCGATTCTCAGTGGGCGATAGGATTCGCACAGAAATCTCCTTGCCAGGAACCATGCGGGGAAGGGCATTGCGTTTACCGGCGCGGATGGGCCGGTGGATGGGCGATCACGCGACCCGTGAGGAATACACACACCCACGAGCTCGCGAGGCCCGCGCGGGCGCTAGCGCGCAGGGCCCATCTGGAGGAACGCAAGCACCAGTATCACGCCCCCCAGGGCGATGCGGTAGTAGATAAAGGGATGGAGTGTTCGTGTCTGTAAATACCTCAGCAGGAAGGCAATCACCAGGTAGCCGGCCACAGCGGAGACCACCGCGCCCACCAGAAAGGAGGCCAGCGTTTCGCCCGTGAGCTCCACGTGCCGCAGGTCGAAAACTTTCTTGGCCGAGGCGCCGGCAATGATGGGGGTCGAAAGCAGAAAAGTGAAGCGCGCGGAAGCTTCGCGGGAAAGTCCGCGGAAGAGTCCCGCGGTGATGGTAATGCCGGAGCGCGACACACCAGGTACCAGGGCGATGGCCTGCGCAGATCCGATCAGCATGGCGTCGGTGAGCGAAAGCTCTTCCATGGCGCGAAAATTCGAATGCCGGCGCGCAAATACTTCCGCCAGACACATCAAGCCAGCAACCAGAATCAGCATCCCGGCCATGAGGACGGGACTCCGAAACGTGGTTTCAATCGTGCTCTCCAACAGGACGCCCGCCACGGCGGCGGGAACCGTGGCCGCGACGATGTACCAGAACATCCGCCGCGCCCGCGCTACCTGCTCCGGCGCCGCCGAAGAAGGAAAGCGCACCCCGATGCCGGCGAGGCCCAATTCAATCCAGGTGCGGAAAAAATAAAGCACAACGGCAGCGAGTGTGCCGATGTGAACGGCCATCGTGAACGCCAGGCCGGGATCGCCCCAGCCAAACAGCCAGGGAATCAGGAAAAGATGGGCCGTGCTGCTGATGGGGAGAAACTCGGTGACTGCCTGGACCAGCGCAAGGAGCACGGCTTGAAAAATGCTCATGCCTTTTGCGACTCCGCAGGCTTGGTAAGAAG
>Ga0247727_10007146_pt1 | contig 21470 bp, 18 predicted proteins | sample WisWelCaveWW1625_FD_202498 | JGI IMG/M metagenome (GOLD analysis project Ga0247727, IMG submission 202498) | Biofilm microbial communities from Wishing Well Cave, Virginia, United States - WW16-25 | ecosystem: Environmental > Aquatic > Deep subsurface > Groundwater > Cave microbial mat | place... | reverse complement strand
GTCTTTGTTGATTTGCTCAACTGCCTGACGGATTTTATTGACTGCGCGGTCTGTCTGCGCAAAAGCCAGCGTGCAGAAAAGCAGGAGTATCAATGTGTAGATTGTTTTCATCATAATTACCGCTAACGCGGTATTAATGACAATAGGCGTCCTAAAAAGAATCGGTAAACGCGACAGAAATCACGCTGTTTCTGTCGCATAAACCGTTTTGCAGAATTGCAGATTAGCACTTCCAAGGGCTCTAAAAAACTGCATCTACCTCATTGAAATCTGACCGGCGCCATCCATCTTATGCGACAGATTCCTGTCGCATAAACCGGCAAGGGATCGTCAGCAAATGGCTTGAGGTGAGCCTCAACGCCTCTGATGCGCTCTAATGAAAGCAGCAATTACGCGTTAGGTTTTACGCTCCGGCAAATCTATTCCATCGATGACGCCGACGATTACTGCTTGCACCGGCACCTTCGCATCGCCCAACAAGAGTCGCGCGCCGCTGCCCTCGCGATTGACCAACACAAGATCGTTCGGACCGGCGTCTACTTTGTCGATGGCGATGAAGGAGGTGCTGCGAGGCGTTTGCGTGTCCAGCTCAACCGGCTGCACGATGAGCAATTTGTAGCCGGCGAGATGGGAATTTTTGATCGTTGAGACGACATCTCCAACGACGCGACAGATGAGCATGGAGGTAAGATAAAAGTAAAATCTCATAGCAACGGATTACTCAGATTACGCTGATTTAATCCGTGCAATCAGTGAAATCGGTTGCTGGTTTTTGGTTCGGTATCGTCTGAGCAACCGTTATAACATCATCCTGGCGACTTCATCACACAGCGCTTCTGCTTCTTTCAAAGTCCGGGCTTCCGACATGATGCGAATGATCGGCTCGGTGTTTGATGCGCGCACCTGCACCCATGCACGATCCCGTAGGATTTTAATTCCATCCAATTTGTCGAGGCGTTCGTGCTGGAATTCTTTTTCGACCTTATCCAAAATCTTCTGCGCATCGATTCCTTCGCGAAGCTCGACTTTGCGCTTGCACATCACGTATTGCGGTAGGCTGGCGTGCAGGGCCGACATTGGCCCGCCAAATTCGACAAGCTGTTGAAGCGTCATGGCGATTCCTACCATGGCGTCGCGGCCAAGATGAACATCCGGCAGAATGACGCCGCCGTTCCCCTCGCCGCCGATGACCGCGCCGATTTCGCGCATACGCTTCGCCACGTTTATTTCCCCGACGCGAGTGCGCTCTACTGTGCAGCCGTACCTCGCCGCAATGTCATCTATTGCCAGTGTTGTGGAGACGTTGACGGCGACGTTGCCGCGGCGTTTTTGCAAAATAAGATTAACGGCGATGGCCAGTGTGTATTCCTCGCCAAGCGGCGTGCCGTGCTCTGACACCAATGCCAAGCGATCGCTATCGGGATCGACCGCGAGACCGAAGTCGGCGCGATGTTCGCGAACCGCCTTGCCCAGCTCGACAAGATTTTCCGGCAACGGCTCGGGCGTTCGTGCAAAGCGTCCGTTCGGCTTGCCGTTGATGATGATGGCTTCACAGCCGAAATGCTCCAGCAATTGCGGCACGATCACCCCGCCGGCGCCGTTGACGCAATCGGCAACGACGCGAAACGTGCGGCGGCGAATCCTTTCCGCATCAATAAAAGAAAGTTTTTTGATTTCTTCGAGATGATCGTCGACGGCTCTGCCATACGACGAGAGCCGGCCCAACAGGTCCCACGTTTTGAAGGCGTAAGTTTTTTTATTGCGAATCTCCAGCACCTTGGCGCCCTGCTCGGCGTCGAGGAACAAGCCGTCGGGCGCCAACATTTTGAGACCGTTCCACATCACCGGGTTATGGCTCGCAGTGAGCACGATGCCCCCGGCAGCGCGCAGTTTTTTCGTGGCAAGCTGCGTGGTGAGCGTTGGCGCAATGCCGATGTCGACCACTTCGCAGCCCACGGCAAGTAGGCCGGCAGACACCGCGCCGGAAAGCATTGGCCCGGAGATTCGCGAATCGCGGCCCATGACCACTTTGCCCGAGTTGCAATAGTGGCCGAATGCCTGTGCGAAAGAAAGCGCCACTTCAGGAGTCAACCCTTCGCCGACGATGCCGCGCACTCCCGAGATGCTGATCATGAGGGTTGACACGAATCTTCTCCTCTCATCACGTGTCCTAATGACGACAAGCATTTAGAGATAGTTAATTTCGAAGACGCGGCAAATTAGCAATTTTTGCCAGTAAATGCAAATCCAAAGAAACTTGCCACGACGCGCGACGCATCACCCCGATTTTGCACGATGAAGCGCTTTGCAAATAATCTTGCCGCTGCCATGTTAGCTACGATTTTTAGTCTCGATCCATAAATTATTCTTGACTTTTCTGATCGTTTTAATATTATTCACGCGATTATCATTTTGATTTATTATTTTCTCCCGGTTCCTTTTATTCGGGACAAGAGGCGCAATGCATTTTGGCTTGACTACTATCCGAACGAGTTTTAGCGCGAGTGGCGAAATGTCAAAACCTGGAAAGGAGAAAACATGGCCGAGCTTAAAACCAAACAAACCGAACAAAGCGTTGAAAAATTTCTGAACAGCATCGCCGACAAGAAGAAACGCGAGGATTGTTTCACCGTTTTGGAGATGATGAAACAGATCACCAAGATGGACCCCAAAATGTGGGGTCCCAGCATCGTCGGGTTTGGAACCTATCATTACAAGTATGAAAGCGGCCACGAAGGCGACATGTGTATGATCGGATTCTCTCCTCGAAAACAAAACTTGACGCTCTACATCTTGCCGGGATTTGGAAAATATAAAGAGCTTATGAAAAAACTCGGCAAATACAAAACCGGCAAGTCGTGTTTGTACATCAACAAGCTCGAAGACGTCGACATCGCCACGCTGAAGAAGCTGATTAAAGAAGGCTTCACCTACATGGCCGAGAAGTACGCATAGAATCGGACTGTTCATTAACGCAGGTGTGACATGATTCGCAAGAGCGTTTTTTTCGTTCTCATCGCAGTTCTGTCGTTGTGTGCTTGTCAAAAGGCGGACACGCTTACCGAGGGCGAAAAAGAAGCAATCAGAAGCAGTGTAAAGCAGACGCTCAATGACTATTACGATGCCATTAGAACCGGCGGCATGATGGCTGAGTTTGACTATCTTGACAACTCATCCGATTTCTTCTGGGTACCACCCGGATATTCTTCATGGATATCTTTTGATTCCGTGGCTACGGTTCTCAAAGCGAATGCGCCTCTATTCAGTTTGGTCGATAACGTGTGGGATACTCTCCGCGTCGATCCGCTGACTCGCGAGTACGCGACCTACTCAGGAAAATTTCATGGAACCATGACCGACACTACAGGCGGAGTTACAACAGTCGCTGGAATTGAAACAGGGGTTGTCGTTAAACGAAAAGATGGCTGGAAGCTTCTGAGAGGTCAGACTTCTCTGCTGCCGTAAGAGCACAAATGGCGTTCGCATGGTGAACACCATTCTATCGATGCGAAGCACTGAGCGCACACACAACGAGAAAGAGAAAATTATTATGAACGCAGATTCCGCAGCACTTTCACTGGAAAAACCGAAGGCTTATCGGGCAATCTTCTGGGGCGGTTTGATCGCCGGGACACTGGATATCTTGGCGGCGTTTGTCAGCAGTGGCTTGCGTGGGGGAACCCCAACCCGCGTCTTGCAGGCAATTGCCAGCGGGCTGTTGGGTGCAGATTCTTTCCAGGGCGGTTTCACCACCGCCGCACTCGGCCTCGTGTTGCACTTCTTCATCGCGACGACAGCGACCGCGGTTTACTATGCAGCGAGCCGCAAGCTCAAGGTGCTGATCGATCAGGCCATTGTTTGCGGCCTTGCTTACGGTATCCCGGTTTATCTGGTTATGAATCTTGTCGTGCTGCCACTCTCGGCGGTTACTTTCAAAACATCACACACCTTTAGTGCCGTCGCCACGTCCGTATTGATTCTCATGTTCTGCGTCGGGTTGCCGATCGCGCTCGTTGTTCGCCGCTACTCGAAATAGGAAATAAAAGCGCACGCAAAGACGCCAAGTCGCAAAGAATGCGCAAAGGAAAATCAATTGAAGTCTTCTTTGCGGGTTCTCTGCGCCTTTGCGTCTCTGCGTGAATTCTTTTCGTTTTTCTGCAAAGATTTAGACAACTATGCAAAACAAATTGGACTTATCCGGCAAGAATTTGCCTTCCCTCCCAGAGTCGATTCGGGAACTCACCGCTCTCGAAGAATTGAATTTAGATCAGAACCAGTTGACTTCGCTCCCCGAATGGATTGGCCAGTTGACCAATCTCAAATCCCTGAGTCTCTACAGCAACCAATTGACTTCTCTCCCGGAGTCGGTGTGGCAGTTGACAAATCTCCAAAAACTGAATTTGGCGGAGAATCATTTTTCTTCTCTCTCTGAGCGCATCGGACATCTGGCCGATTTGCAGATGCTGGATTTGGGTCATAACGAATTGAGCGTTTTGCCCGAGTCGATTGGAAATCTGCGAAACCTGACTTTCCTCTACGTGAGCAACAATCAACTCACATCTCTGCCTGAGTCATTTGAGAATCTAAGCAGTTTGATTTACCTGAACCTCACGGATAACCGGTTGGCTGCTCTTCCGGAGAGCATTGGAAGTCTGACGCGCCTGATCGAGCTTCGGCTCTACAACAACCTGTTTGCCGCCCTTCCCGACGAATTGGGTCAATTGCGGAAACTGAGAGAATTGCATTTGATGAACAACAAGCTCGAATCGCTTCCTGCCTCGATTGGAGGTCTCGCTAGCCTGAAGAAACTCGACTTGCAAGACAACAAATTGACTTCACTGCCTGAGTCGCTTGGCGAACTCACCAGTCTCACCGACCTGAATTTGAGAAATAATCGGTTGGCTGCGCTGCCGGAGTCGCTTGGCAATTTGAAAAATCTCCGGTATCTGGACTTGCGAGCGAACAGATTGACGGAGCTTCCCGCGAGGTTCGACAAGCTCACCTCCCGGAGCCCGGAGACTGAGCTTGTCGAAGTCGAGCTGCCAAGTCTTGAGAAATTAGATTTGCGGTGGAACAAGTTATCTTCTCTGCCGGACTGGGTTCAACGCCTTGAACAGCGCGGATGTACGGTTTTCGTGTGAGCCGAAGATTATTCTTGACTTTCCACTACGAGTTTTGGTATAATTCACGCAATTATTGTTTCAACCTCTTCTTTTCGTTCGTTGCGTTGCTTTATTGAAAATGGTGGGCCGTCCCAGTTCAATGACCAAGACAATCGCACAACTTGAAGCTCAGGATTCCTGCGACACAATTTTGGCACAAGCACAAGAATAAATCAAGTAGCGTTCACATTTCCTAAATACAAAGCTCATCCGCCTAAATTGTGCGCTGCTCTGTGCATTCTGCGATTCATAGGGTTGGCAAGTAAGTTTTGATTACATCTTATATTCACCTCTTAAAGAATAATCTACTAATTGCGATGTACTTACACAATACGATATTCATTCGTTAGTCGATGGGCCCTTTTTCAATTCAATCGCATAGAAGTGCAACTTTAATCACAACGCATTTATTATGTAACGGGAATCTTATGCGTTTAAGGACAATTTCACTTTCAGAAATCGCTGTTACGATATTCTTGCTCCAGCTCTTGGCTATGATAGGTTGCTCTACTGCACCCAAACCCAAGCAGAATGTTCGAGTAAAGGATAAGCAAGAACGCAAAGAAGAAGACCCACATCCGGAATGGACACAGACACCAGATGAATGTGAAGAGGCGAGACGGATTGCTACCGAAGCAACCAAACTCCCTTCGCCGAAAGATCGAATAAAGAGGTTTGAACAAGCGTTGGCACTTTGTCCAAAGGGATATGGTTTCCATTTTCGCCTTGCTGTGACATTAGAAGAAGAACAGGAGTCTCCCAAAAATAAAAAACCTGATTATTCCAGAGTGGAAGCTGAATACCGAGAAACTCTGAGAATTAATCCATCTCATACGGGTGCAATTTTTCATTTGGCAGGTATAGAGTATGTAATGGGGAGGTTTGACAGCGCGGCTGTACATTATGATAAATTTTTAGAATTGGAAAAAGAAAATAAAAAAAGTAAGGAAATGTATCTTGGCGCTGAACGCATGAGCATTAAATGTGGTTGGCTTGCAAAGTTGCCTCCAAATTCTATAAATTTACAATCGCTACGCCTAGACCCCGATCGATATTCAGGGTTGAACACCTTAATTGGTGATATTGCACTCGAACTTGGAAAGGCCGCAACAGATGTGACAGGCAAAATAGGTTATGAAGCAGCGGGTACAGGGATTTGGGTCGGTATGCAGTTATTAGGCAAGTCTGAAATGAATTTCGACTGGGGTGTCAAAGCCATCAAAAAGGGGGATTATACGAAGTTATATATGAAATCCCTTGAAAATCTGCCAAAAGCAGTTAACAAAAAAGGTATAAAAAGTCAGGAAGTATCGCTTCTACTAATGTGGACCTTTGTTGGTGGGCGCAATCTACAGGATAAAGTAAGACCATCTGAATTGGCGCCATTTGCCCGCGCCCTGATCCATGAGATAGAGTCATCAAAAGATTACTTGTCACCTTTAATGCGTAGTATACTGGAAAAGTCTAATATAACACCATCAAAAGAGAAATGGCATGATATGTTAGAGGGTCAATGGGCTTATCGGTTGGCTCAAGCCTATGAGACTTTGGGAGATGCAGCAACAAATAATGGAGATACTCGTGCTTTCACTTTTTATAAGTATGCTATTGATCTTATAAACCAAACCATTTCTTTAGAGTCTGCCGATGAAGCTTTTTATGAAGTCATGCCAGTTAGCAGACTTATGAATCATAAACTCGTAATACGATATAAAACAGCTTCAGACAATTTAAAAACCCCTCAGTTAGAAGCCAATTTCTTGGATTCGTTAATCAATATCTATACAGAATAGTCAAAAGAAAAACATCTAAGAAAGGATTCTCCCCAGTTAGGCACGAGTTTCGCTGATGGATTGTTGATTTGGTCAAGAGACCGTTTTCAGGCTGGCGATCTGAGTTTGGAAGATCTACGAAAATACAAAAATCTAATGCATTCTCTCAAATCTTTAACGAAATCCTCGGATGAGATTTTCCATATCACTCTCGGGTGGGCTAAATTGCTCAATGATTGGGGTGAATGCAATCGTGCAATTGCAATTATCGAACAGCTTAAAAAAATTTCTCCTAATTTTCGAAAAATTTCCGCAGGACATCGCATCGCCGCAGGGGCCTATATAGATGCCGACATGTTGGATAGTATCAGCATACACATTAGCCGTTATGATTCGTCCCGTCAATTAAGTGTATTCAGCGATCGAAGTAGCTTGGCGAAGAAGTTTATGGAATTAGGTAATTACGATATGTCGTTAAAAATATGGGAATCGTGCAACAATCTTCTAACAAACGACCGTAAACTCGAAACTATTACTTTGGGTTTCACCAGGCTTGTGGTATGGTCATTAGAAAATGTTCCTCTTGCTCAAAGTACAAAAAAATTGGACGCATTGCTTGAACCGTGGTCCCACGTGGCCCAGTCAAATTGGATTATATTTAGGATAAATTCGAGCCGTCTCCTTCAGTCCTTGGTTTTACCCGCAAATCATAGGCAAAAAATGCAGCTATTGTTCAGTCGAATTCTTCAGATCTGTCGTAATAGCGATAAGTGTACAGACGAGATTCAAAAAAAATTCCAATCATTTTTTTATGAAAATACCGGTCAATACGAAAAGGTTCTTAATCATCTCCAAAGTACGCCCGCTGCACCATGGCGCAACAATCCTGATAGCCTGAACCAGATGTCGTACTTGTTTGACTTTGAGAACGCCAAAATCGCAATATTACAGCATGAATTGGGAAACTATAATGAAGCCATTGCTATTCGACGCATGCTTCTCAAGAAGGTTTTGCCTTATGCTGATGTACTGCCCGAAACGGTTACCGATATAAAGATTCGATTGGCAGAAAGCTTGGCTGCGATTGGAAAGCGAAACGAAGCCGAAATGTTACTGAAAGAAGCTATTCGGACCTTTGAAAGATTTCCAATTTCAGGTGTAAGTGCCAGACATAAACGAGCAAAGACTGCACTGACAAAGTTAACTCAAGGTGAGACTGACGTTGCACCGCATGGAATAGCTGCTACCAGATTTTCAAGATGAACTATACCGATTTGCATAATAAGGATATTTTTGTTCTGATGAACCCAAGCATCTACGGAGGATTTTATGTGCAATAAACTGCTTAGAAGCGTAGCTAATTGTGAATATGGAATATTCGCAATTGGTTTACTAATCTTCGTTCTCTTTGGGAAGGCTGATGCGCAAACCAGAAAGGCTGATTCGCAAATTAAATGCTGGCTTTTTATAGTTCATACGAGATGTAACTGGGCAGTGTCTGGTGAGCCAGATGATTGGCTCAAAGGTGGCTGGAAATCCGAGTTTGATTCATACGAAAAATGCATAGCATTTGCCGAGCAGAATTATGGGCCGTATGCAAAGGGTAGTTGGGCAGATGAGAATTGTGAAAAGTGGTTTGAAAGCTATTGCGAACCGTGCGCTAAATCTAAACCTGATCCAAGGAAGTCTTCGTCCGAACAGAAAAACAAACGTTCTGGGGCTAATACTGATTCGCAGCGGCCTCAAGGACAGCGAAGAAGTGGCACAGTTCCTCAGAACAAGCCAAGTGACGCCGAAGAAGCAGCTAATACAATTCTTCAAGCCGCCCCTGGCATTCAGAATGCAATCGATAGGAACAAGGAGGAACGTAAAATAAGAAATGCCGAAGATCGCGACTTTGAGGGCAAGCCAGAAGGATATCATTCTGATGATCCCGTATCTGATGATGAATGGGGCATTCCTTCAAAACAGGAATCCGATGCTGACAACGTTACTTACGACGTGAAAGATGGTAATCTAGGACGCGAAGGCACTATATCACCACATTCAAATATGAGCAAGGATGATCTCTTACGTCAGGTGTTCTCTGAAAACATGAAAATGTCTGAAATCTTAGGCGAGCCAGTATACAAAAATGACGGCAAACTAGATTACATTCGTGGTGTCTACGTTGATGGCTCAATGGTAAATTTCTACGATGACAATAGGGACAATCAATTGGATAAGTTCATCGCAGAATTTTCTGATGGAACGAAAACTGCTGTTGCTGACATGGATAAAGATGGCAGCCTTGATATAAAACTTGAAACAGCTCGTGACGGCAGCAGAAACTTAATGAATCTAGAACCACCGAAGGTAAGTGGATCTGATAATATCGCGGTGACTTTCAAGGCAGAAATATCAACAGGATGGGACAACCCACTCGGTCACATTTGGGTTCAGTTTGATGATGCCGGAACCTTCGGGTTCTATCCCGCTGGAGATGGCATAGGCTTTTTTGTTCCCGGAGTGGTTGCGGACGATTCATGGAAAAAGGCCAACGTCTCCTATACCTTCCATGTTTCCGAGGAGGCAGCCCAACGTGGCTTACAAGTAATTGAGTCTTATCGGCGACAACACTACAGCATTTTCACACAGAATTGTAAAGACATGGTCTACGATGTCGCTGTCGCTATGGGCCTAAAAACACCATCTTCATTTCTTGCAAGTCCGGCGGAATTGTTGGCGAAACTCGTGGATGCCAATTGAGGCGCAAGGCACGGCATTGCCTGCGCGCTGGGCGCTTTGTTCGCCTTATGCCGAAAAATACCGAACCATGATAATGTGCTGGGCTTGATAGTTTGTCGAAGAGAAGGAGCATCTGATGCGTATTGCACGGTTGGTGAAGTTCAGGTGCCTTTCGACGGGGCTCACCTTCGACAAGCTCAGGTGACGGCTGTATCGGCGGCGTAAGTACGCCTTTGTTGCTGACCATCGAGGTCGTTGACGTTGACACGGTTCATGCCCAGGCCGCATCGCGTGGCCAGCAGATTGTTTCTCCGCTGCCCCTCAAATTATTCTTGACTTCCCAATACGGGGTTTGATATAATTCACGCAAGCATTATTTCAACTTCTTCTCTTTTCCTTGGTTGACCTGCTTTTTGAAATGGTGAGGTGGTCGTTGGAGAGTATTTGCACGCGCTTCAATCCACTCGGCCTTTGGCACTCTCCAAGAATGGTAATAATTCTGGCGGATTTCTCGATATGCCAGAGGCGTGAATGTTTATAGACTTGTGGGCATATCTTAACACCCAAACACCGTCACGGGAACTACCACTCCGTCTTGATCACGCGCCGTTTTTGAAAGAAAACCACTAACACCAAGCCGACGATAAAACCGCCGATGTGCGCGAACCAGGCAACGCCGCCTCCCGATTCCATGCCCAAGCTGGAGATGCCGCTGGTGAGTTGCATGAAAAACCAAAAGCCCAGCACAAAAATTGCCGGCACGCGCACGGTGTTCACAAAAAAGATGATCCAGAAGAGAATCAATATCCGCGCGCGGGGAAACTTCACCAAGTAAGCGCCTAACACGCCGCTGATGGCGCCGCTCGCGCCGACCATCGGCACCATCGATTGCGGCTCGATGGCGATATGCAGCGCCGCGGCGCCAATGCCGGAGAGAATGTAGAAAAAGAGATAACGGCCATGTCCCATGACGCCTTCGACGTTGTCTCCGAAGATGTAGAGATAAAGCAGGTTCGAGAGCAGATGAAGAAGGCCGCCGTGCAGAAACATCGAGGTCAGCAGGGAAAAATATCCCTGGCCGTTGGTGATTTCTACCGGCACGGCGCCGTAGGCATAAACGAAAGCTTGGAGATCGACGCTCGGAAGTCGAAACTGGTGAAAGAAAACGAGGATATTCAGCGCGATAAGCCCGTAGTTGACGAACGGCGTCATCATGCGCGGGTTGTCGTCGTGAAGCGGGATCATGGTTCCTCCTCCTCTGGTCTTCGAAACTCGACATGAATTGGTGAGAGGGTGAGTGGGTGAAAAAGCATACATTTTCCACCTACACTCCTTTTCTCCCGTTCACCCTCTCATTCACTCTCTTCTTTATCGCACGATGAAACTCACCGAGCGTTCCACCGCATTGCCGCTGCGATCGACCGCGCGAATCGAGTATTCATGACCACCGGCGGACAAGGGTTGCTTCGGCGTGTAAATAATCACGTCGCGCTCCGGATCGTATTCGGCAATCACTTTGACGCCATCAAGTCGCAACGCGATCGCCTCTTCCGACTCAAAGCCGGACATTTCATCGCGGACTTCGACGCTGATGAGCGGGCGATTGCTGCGAACGGCAGCGCCGGCGCGTGGCTCCATTCTGCCCAATTCCGGCGGCCGGTTGTCGCGGAAGATGGCGAAATCGCCGAGCGCGAACGTGCGCGCCCAGACCTGGCGCTTGGCAACTTCCAGCCGGTTATCGACGAATTCCCATTTGTTCCTGTCTCGCGTGTAGATGCCAAGCTGTTGCAACTCGAAGAGCGAATCGGCAAAAGCGATGACGACGTTTGCGCCCTCGGCGAGCGGGACGTCTTGCGGCGCACACCGGTAAACCTCGCTGCGGCGCAGGGGGTCCGGCAGAGCCATGCTATCTATTTCAACCCAGTCGTGAAGCGTGCCGAATAAAGATCCGCTCCAAAAATTGAGCTGCATTTTGCGGTCGGGCGAGACCAGCGATCCGGCGCCCTTCGCCGGAATGTGAGTGAGTGAAAAGCTGTCAACCACCTCGGCTCGTTGTCCGGATAAATCCTCCGCGCTTGCTTCGATCGTCACGTCTCCGCTCAAACTTGCCAACGGCACTTGCGCGATAAAAAGATTCGGCTCGACCGGGAGAAGTTGCGGCTGCAGATTTTTGTCCTGGCGTCTCTCAGTCGCTGCATCGCTGGTAATGTTCACCAGCGGCGGTGAGACGAGAGGGTGGGGGGCTTCGATTTCAAGACGCAGATACTGCGGGTAGAATTCGTGGCGAAGCTGTAGGGTCAACGGCTGCGCCGGCCCGCGAGAAAAAGAAACCGGAATGAAGTACGGCAGCGAGCGCACGCTGTCGGCGTCAATGGCAACCAACCGAATGAGGTCTGCGCCGGAGGTGTTGATCGTCAATTGCGCGCCGGCGGACTTCGGCAGGGGGATGATGCCGCCGTCGGGACGAGGTTGAAGGATGGTTTGCAACCCTGCCGGGATTTTTTTCCAGCCGGTTCTCATCACTCTTTGGCGATGGTTATTTTTCAACGTTCCGTAGTTTTCGAATTCTGTGTCTCGGCCACGCGCGGTTTCTTTTTCACGAATGTACACTTCAACGTCTCGAACCTCGCGCGTCGTGGTAATCTGCCTGATTGCCAGCGTCTGATCGTCGCTGCTCTGTAAGATCGGCTCGATGCGAAAAGACGGCCCGGCCAGGATGCGGCCTTCCAGCGTGCTGACGTTGCCAAAGTAATCGCCGACCTCGACGCGGAACGTGTGCATGCCCCAGTTTAAGCCGCCGGAATTTCGCGCCGTCGATCCATCGCCGGCAGAGGAAAACTCACCTCCACTTTTTTCTTTGATGAGCACGGCACCGCCCCACGAATTGAGCTGGCTGTAAAACGACAGCGGATTGCCCGGTTCTCTGTAGAGTTTGTAAAATTCGCCGTAGCCATGATAGTTCAGCGCGAAGTCGCGGTCAAGCTCGACGAAGCGATTGTGATCGTAATCCAATTCGTCGTAAGTCGACTGAAATTGCAGTTCATCATCAACAAAGAGTTTTAGTGAATAGACCGAGTAGCGATTGTCGACTCCGGCGGCATAGTCGTAAGCAGAAATCGCAAAGCCAATGTTGCCAGAAACGGCGATGGGCTGGTCGATAGATTGTCTCCAACCGTTGCGCAGCGCCGGATGAAAAATCTGCGGGCGAAAATCTTCGTTCACCGTGCTGCCGAGCGTCAAGGGCCGCACAGATAGCGCTATAATCTGTGGCGGGCTGTTGTCGTTGAGTTTGAAGCCCATGCGCAGAGGGTTGGTTGGGCGGTCGCCGGCGGTGCGCAGCTCGAAATGCAAATGCGGGACGCCGATGCCGCTCTGGCCGGTGTAGGCGATCACTTCGCCTTTTTTCACCAGCAGCGCGCCGGGCGAAAATTCCTTGACGATGCTGTAGCGTCCGCGGCGTTCTTGCTCATCTTCGGCAATCGCTTGCAAGCGGTCGGAGAATTTCAGCAAATGGGCATACAGGGCAATTTCGCCGTTGTCGAGTCTTATGTAAAGCGCCCGGCCATAGCCGAACGGTGAGACGCGCATGCGCATTATGTGGCCGTCGCGCACGGCGATGGCTTCATAGCCGACGCGGTTCCAGGTTTTCACGTCCATGCCGGCATGAAAACGTCGTGGCCGCGATTCTCCGAACGTGGAAGTGATCCACTGGCTGGCGTTGGTCGGCCAGGCGTAGTCTTGGGCGGCAGTTTGAGTTGTCAACATGAGCAAAGCGAATAGCAGTCTGTTTTTCATCCCTCATCGTCCAAAATTTTTCTCAACACAAATGGTTCGTCAGTGATGATGCCATCGACACCCAATCGCGTTAATCGCTCCAGCTCTTCGCGGCTCGACGCTCCCCAAACCATCACGCGTAATCCCGCGTTTTTACATTTTTGAATGAAACTTTCGTTCGCCACAGCAACGTGAATATTCAGACCGCTCACGCCCGAGAGACGGGAGAGCGGCAATTCGCTGCGGCGAACATCTCCGCCTCCGTTCCGTTTCGTTAAAGAGTAAGGAAAACGGAGCGGGGCCCGCCTCGTAAAGAAGCTAAGGAAGCGGAGCGAGGAAAGCCGCCGATCGATCAACAACGCCGTGGCGATGCGTTTATCCAGCCGCATGATGCGCCTCAGCACCAGCGGATTGAAAGAAGAAACCAGACAATCGTGCGCCATGCGCCGGCGATGCAGCATGGCTACCACCGCCGCCTCGATACCCGCCTTGGCGCGCGCCATGGATTTGATTTCGATGTTGATGCGCATGCGGCCATTTGACCATCGCAGCACTTCATCAAGCGTCGGCAGCGGCTCGTGCGCGAATCGCGCATGAAAATACGAACCGGCGTCGAGCTTGCGCAACTGCTCGAGAGTCTTGGTGCGAACGTAACCGCGGCCGTTGGTGGTGCGGTTCAGGCGCGCATCGTGAATGACTACCAATTCGCCGCTGCGGCACATGCGCACGTCAAGCTCGATGCCGTCGGCGCCGTAGGCTTCGGCGAGACGAAATGCGGCGAGCGTGTTTTCGGGCGCTTCCCGGCATACACCACGATGCGCCAAGTTTAGCAAACGCCCGTCGTAAAACGATGACATTGTGTTCAACTAAGATTCCGATTTTGCATCCCGGCCCATTAGGATCGAAACCGCCGATGGATGGATGGGGCGGGCGCTTCGGCTTCGGCCAACGGAGCCATGAAGGAAATTCAGGTTTGGCTTTGCCGATCAAAGTTAAGGAAAGATACAAGCAGCGCTCAAAAAAACAAACCAAAACTTCCGAGATGCCCAAATTTTTTTCATTGCCTTTTTGTGATTATTTCCCGGCTGATCAGTTCGAGCACGCGCCCGGCTTGAAAGCTGCGAGAAAATTCGAGCGGCACGGCGTGGCTTACTGTTGATAATGTTCCACCCTTGAATTCTGTATAAAAAGCTAACAAGGCTCGCGCGATACTGTCAATTTCGTAGAAGCTGCATGTCCGGGTCGGCGCATGGTTCTGCAAGACCTGCATCCCATCCACGGGTTTGCCGATACAGAGCGCTGGTCGCTGCGCGGCGAAATACTCATACGTCTTGCCGCCGATGTAAACGTCGCTGGTGTCGGGGGCGGCAATATAGACAAGCACGACGGCCTGACGCATGGCAAGAATCGCCTTGGCATGGCTGACATAGGCCGGCAAATCTACATATTCGATCAGATTGTTTTCTCGAACACGCTGGACAACTTTACCGGTGAGATCGGCGCCGACGAAACGCAAGCGCGCCTCGCCCGGCGCAAGCTGCGACATTTCAATAAAAGCGCGAAAGCCTTCGATCAAGGTTTGAGGATTCGTTATGTTTGTGATGGCGCCGCAAAAGACGACGGTGAACGATCTGTCGAGTTCGGCGGGCATTGAAAAATCATCGGGATCGTAGCCATTGGCGACGACGTGGAATTTCAAATGCTCGTATTTGCTTTGCATTTTCATCTCGTCGGCAAGGCGCTGTGAAATTACCGTGATCGAGTCTGCGCGGCGCAGGATGAATCTCTGCAAAGCAAGATTGAGCCGGCGATGGAGGGCGGTCGGCTCCGGCTGAAAATCGCCGCCGCTCCAACTGTCGCGAAAGTCGGCGAGCCAAACGATCCCAAAAAGCTTTTTGAGAAGCCAGCCCATGAAATGGCTCGAATGCGGCGGGCCGGAAGTGATGGCCGCTTCGTGTTTTTCCCGTCGAAGAAGAAGCGCGGCGCGCCAAAGAGCAAAGGGCAGCCACAAAATTCGGCTGTCCGGAACAAACAACCATGACATCCAACGGCGTCGCTTTGCCTGTGTTGGCGAGGCGCTTTGTTTTTGCAAATGAAACAACACTCGCCCCGGATCAAGCGACTCGGTGCGTATGATCCTGATGCCGGCGACATCGGACAAAAGCGACTCATCGCGAGCGTAATAGGCGATGGGTTTGACCGTAATCACCGTGGGCGAAGCGCCCAGCCGTTTGAGATATTTGCACCATTTTGCAAGACGCTGCGTGCCGCCCATGCCGAGAGGCGGGAAATAGTAGGCGATGAGGAGAATGCGCAAAATTGGTCTCAAAGAGTTAAGATGTTGCAAAAAATCTCACGCAAAGACGCCGAGCCGCAAAGGCATCGCAAAGATTCTTAATGACAGAATGGTTTGTGACAAAATAATGTTTAGAAGATTCTGAATTAGTTTGCTCGAATGTCGTACTCGCTCTGATGAAGCCAGGCTTTTCTTTGCGTATTCTCCGCGTCTCTGCGACTTTGCGAGCGCTTCTGTTTTTGGATTTTGGTTGGGCCGTTTTTGAGCTTTATATATACGATTTTCGGTGCAGCCGGATTTTTTCGATGACTTTAATAGTTTTGAAGCGCGTGCGGCACCACGAATTTTTCAAATAACTCTCCCAGCGTTTTGCGGCGCGTGCAAAGAAATCGTCGCCGCTCAACCTTGCCATGATATGCAATAACTGCGCGTGAATGCGCACATACTTTTCGCCGGCGAGGCGGCGCGTGGGATGCAAATCGTACAGCGTCCAATAACCCGTGTCATAGCGCGCGAGATTTTTTTTCAGACCGGCGACGCACAGCTCAAATAGCTTCTGCGATGGCACATCGCCGAAATGGAGAGCATAGTCGCGTAATCCAATCAACGCAAAGAGAAAGCCATTGAGAACGAGTGAACGAGGGGCGGTCGGGTATTCTTCAAAAGCCGGAGAGCCGTCTGGATAGGATTGCACGACGCCGCCATGGGCGATTGGATGAATGAAGGCACGCACGGCGCGATGCGCCGCGGCCTCGTAAGTTTTGCTGTCGCCCATTTGGCTCATGCGCAGCAGCAGAGAGATGGCCTCGCCCTGCGCCGCAGCAGAAATCCACGGGGCGCGTTGTTTGTAAAACGGCTGGTCATAATGATAAACCCAGGCGCCGATGCCGTTTTTCCAATCGACTTGATTTTCGACGAGCCATTCGGCCATCGAGTGGGCGATGAACTGGTGCGGCACTCTTCCTTCGCGAGCAAAGCTGCTGAGAAAATGCAGGCCGTATCGGGCGATGCTCACAGGATCGTAGCGCCAGCCGAAGCGACTGCCCATATAGACGTGCGGAATGTTCTGCCCGTCAAACTGCAGCGTGGAGAAATCATCGATCCCGCTCCAATCAAAAGGATAGATCAGGGTAAGTTTTTCATCGCGCCAGAGATTTGTCGGCAGCGTCATAAGCCGTTTACCTCGCCCAATCAAAATTTGTTCGCGCCGCTTGAAATCGTCATCGATGAAAGTCAGGTGATAATCCGAAAATCTTTTTCACTCTCGCGATCTCGGAATTTTCGAAAAAGCCCAGCGCGAAGAGCGCGATCGGAAATGCCAGCAACAAGCCGGCCCGTCCTATGAACGGGATTGAAAAAATCCGCTCAATAGCAAAAAGCGCGGCCACGACGCCAGCCAACTTTACCAGCCGCAGCCACTCATAATCGACCCGATACAGCCGCTGCGAAATGAGGTACGAGCTTGCCGCCATGGCAACGTAGGCAAAGACCGCTGCCCAAGCTGCCCCGATCATCCCAAACTTGGGGATGAGCGCATAGTTGAGGGCGACATTCGCGACCGCGCCTATGCCGGTGACCACCGGCAAATAGATGGTTTTTTTTTTAAGCTGCAGACCGACGATGAAAATCGTGTAGGCGCCGGGGAAAAATTCCGCGAACAGGATCAGCGGGACGATCACCGTGCTCTGCCAGTACTCTTTGCCCAAAATCGTAAAACCGCCGAGATTGAGCCTTACGAGGTCATCGACAAAAAAACACGTGCCCAGAAAAACCACGCCACTGACCAGACTGAAATAGGTTAACACCCGGCTGAAGATAATCTTGGCATCCGGCTGCTTGGAGGTGCTGAGAAAAAACGGCTGCCAGGCAAAGCGAAACGCCGCGACCATGAGCGCCATGATCATGCCGAACTTATAACCGGCGTTGAAAATTCCCACGGTGGCGAGGCCGGTATAATGTTTCAAAAACATGCGGCTGAGATTTTCGATGAGAATCACCGACAGCACCGATGGAATATAGGGCAAGCCAAACGCCAGCAGCTCTTTGAAAATCGAATTGCGAAACCGCAAATCCAGATGGCGGAGCGTAAGGTGGCCCAGGGCAAGGAAGCTGAAAATGGAAGCGATGAGGTTTGCTTCGAAAACGCCGGCAATTCCACGTTTAAGATGTATGATCAGAAAATAATTGAGCGCGAAATTCAGCGCCACATTGGCGATCTTGAGGATGGCGAAGGTTCGCGAGCGTTCTTCGGCGCGCAGGATGAGGAATGGCAATGCGCTCAGCGCGTCGAAAAAAAGAATGCCCACGCATAATTGCATAATATACGCATACTCGGCGGAGCCGAGCTGCCAGTGGGCAAGAGCCGGCGCCAAAAACCAACCGATCATGGACAAAATGGCTGAAATCAGCGTAATCGAATGAAAACTGGTGCTGAAAACGCCCCGCCTGTCGAAGGTGGTATCATCAAGCAGATAGTAGCGCAGAAAAGCCGAATCGATGCCAAAAGTATAAAAAACTCCTGTGATGGCAAGATAAGCAAATCCCAAGGTGACTACACCGTAAGCCTCGGTCGGGAAAACATTGGTATGAAATGGAAGGAGCAAAAAGCTTATCGAACGAGCAAGCATGAGGCTCAGTCCGTAAACTGCCGAATGTTTGGTCAGGCGTTTGATGCTGGCGAACATGCAAAAGCTCGATTCCGAAGATGAAAGTGATTTGGCCGTTCAATATATCGGCAGGCCAAAAGAAAGTCAAGACAAAACTAAGCCCACATCTTGTGCTATGACGATGACCTTGACCCAAATGCTGTGGCGTAGCTGCGACGGCATTGTCTAAAGTTAAAATTATTCGCCTCATCAACGATTAAGTTATTGACAAAATTTTCGAGTTTTTGTATATTTCCGGGCGTTTTACAACTTCTATAAAAAGAACGGCACGCATGACCAAAACGGAGGGAGTGTGGCCAAACTAACAGGTGGTCTGCGTTCTCGAACCGACCAGTCGTTAGAGAAGTACCTCCAGGAAATCGGTGAAGTAACCCTTCTCAATCCCGATGAAGAAATTGAATTAGCCAAACGCATTCGAAATGGCGATCAGGCCGCGTTGGAGCGCTTGGTCGAATCCAATTTGCGATTTGTGGTCAGCGTGGCGAAGCAGTATCAGGGCCAGGGCTTGACATTGGGTGATCTCATCAACGAAGGCAATTTGGGTTTGATCAAAGCCGCCAACCGTTTTGATGAGACGCGCGGCTTTAAGTTCATCAGTTATGCCGTTTGGTGGATACGCCAATCGATTCTTCAGGCATTGGCCGAGCAATCCCGCGTCGTGCGTCTGCCGCTGAACCGGGTTGGGGCGTTGAACAAAATTGGCAAAGCCCTTAGTGCGTTGGAGCAGGAGTATGAAAGGGAGCCTTCGGCAACGGAAATCGCCGAGCAGCTCGAAATGACGCCTTTCGAGGTGTCCGACACGCTGAAGATATCGGGCAAGCACCTGTCGCTGGATGCCCCCTTCAATCAAGACGAAAACAGCCGGTTGCTTGACGTTTTGGAAAACGACGAGATGCCGGCGCCGGATAATTTGTTGATTAGTGAATCGCTCAAAATCGAAGTGCAGCGAGCGCTAGCCACTTTAACCCGCCGCGAAGCAGAAGTCGTGAAGCTCTATTTCGGTCTTGGCCGCGAACACCCCCTGACCCTTGAAGAAATCGGCGAGCAATTTCGCTTGACGCGAGAACGAGTTCGCCAAATCAAGGAAAAAGCCATCAAGCGCTTGCGACACGCCTCACGTAGTAAACCACTTCGTAGTTACCTTGGTTAGCTGGCACAGAATTTGAAATTTATTTGCGCAGACTACCGCAGTTGGCTCTACATAGACCTTGTTCATTCAGGTGGGCCTTTTGATTTCGAAAAACGGCGTGAATTTACGATTCTGTAACAGAATCGGATTTTTTGCTTGACAGAGCGGCTTGTATTTTTTATATTGAGCCGCAAAATATATCCTTACATGCACTTAAGCTACAACCGCGCGAAATCTGCCTCGGGTCGGTAGATTGGGTTGGCGTTTTTTTTTCAGGCTTTGGGGCTAAAACTCTAACAACATGGTGAGGGGTATCTTTTGAAAGCATCAGGTATCTGCTTGGCTCATTTTGAGGAGGAAGGAAAATGCGCGACAAAAAGATCAAGCTGATCTATTTTTCGCTGCAAGGGTCGGAAGCACGGGAGGTGAGTCTATCGTGGAAGAGGATTCTCTCCCTGATGTTCTCATCCTTCGTGGTCTTGTTGTTGCTCGTCGGCTCTTCGATTGCGATCTTCACCGACTTCTACCACAACGCCCGAATCGATATGCTAGGAAAGAGCAATCACCAACTAAGCATGCAGCTTAGAACGATGGGTGAAAAGGTGGAGCGTATCGAAAATCAAATGCAAGTCATCGAAGAACAGGATGATGATTTGCGGGTTTTTGCCGATCTGCCCCAAATCGACAAGGACCTTCGCAAGGTGGGCGTCGGTGGCACCAATGAAGTTGAAAACTACAGTATGAATTTGTTGCCGATTGATTTGAGCCAGAAAACGACAGAGCTCCACAGTATTCTTGATCAATTGGAGCGCCGGCTCTCATTGTCGTTGGAGAATCACAAGGAAGTAAAAAACCGGCTGGTTCAAAACAGCCAGCGAATCAAACACTTCCCATCGATACGTCCGGTGGTGCAGGGCGAGGGGCGATACACGGACAAATTTGGCATGCGGCTTGATCCGTTTGTCGAACGCAAGATGCACCATGATGGAATCGACATCTCTGCCGAGGTCGGCACGGTCGTTTATGCTTCGGCCGCCGGGGTTGTGATAAAAGCGATCAAGAATTTTGCGCCAATGCGCGGATATGGAAAAGAAGTCATTATCGATCATGGCTATGGCCTGAAGACCCGTTATGGACATTTATCTGAAATTTCGGTGCGTGAAGGCCAGCGCGTGAATCGTTGGGATTCCATCGGCACGGTCGGCGAGACGGGGCGTGCTACCGGGCCGCATCTGCATTTTGAAGTGATGATGAACGACGCGCCGGTAAATCCCGAGAATTATATTCTGAACTAAGATAACTTCCATAAGTTTTACAAAGCGCATTCCCTATGGGAAGCGCTTTTGTTTTTTTATCTCTCCCCACCAAATTTTTTCTTCAAAAAAAACTTCTTGCATTTCTTTTCAATCTTTCTAAATTGCCCCACCTTTTTTCTAAGCAGGCCGCTTTTTGAAATCGGAATGATTATTAAAAGCCTTCATCGCTGCAAAGTCATGCGCGATGGATGAGCGTGAAAAATGGAAGAGTGCCTTCGCTGCGCCGGTTGGGAAGGCTCTTGCCCATCAACCCGGCATGAAGATGTTGAAACGCTGGTGATGGAATGATTCCTACATCTTCACAGAGTTCAATCACTGCACCCGTGGCAACCACTGACGCGGGTTTTCAATAACTCAATCAATCAAACGGAGGATGTTATGCTTTTCAAGGGAAGTCTGCTGCGACTATTTACGGTTGGTTTTTTCATATATGCTCGAAGCGTTGCCGGCCAAACTACGGAGGCCGACACGCTACGTGAGCTTATGCGACGAGTCGAGATCCTGGCGCAGGAAATCGAGAAAGGCAAACTCGGAGAAACGAGTGAGCGAAAATATGAAAGGCATTTGGGTATGGGGCCGGCGGCCTCGCACGTTTACCAATTGAAAAAAGCCGGCGTTTCTCTGGCAG
>Ga0247727_10007145_pt1 | contig 21475 bp, 19 predicted proteins | sample WisWelCaveWW1625_FD_202498 | JGI IMG/M metagenome (GOLD analysis project Ga0247727, IMG submission 202498) | Biofilm microbial communities from Wishing Well Cave, Virginia, United States - WW16-25 | ecosystem: Environmental > Aquatic > Deep subsurface > Groundwater > Cave microbial mat | place... | reverse complement strand
TGATCGCGCAGGTGCAGGAGCAGGCGGAATCGGTCGTCGAGCACCCCGTCAAGGTCACCCTGCTGGCCGAGCGCTGGGACCCGCGCGACGCCGGCCTGATGTGGTGAGCCGGGACCAGGCGGACCGGTGACGCGCGGGCACCTCGACTCCGTCGTCGCGACGACGCGCGGGGACGACGGCACGACGGGGCTGCTCTACGGGGGCGATCGGATCTCGAAGGACGACCCTCGGGCGGAGGCCTACGGCACGATCGACGAGGCGGTCGCCGCGCTGGGCCTGGCACGCGCGCAGCTCGGCCTGCGCGAGCGGCTCGGCGTCCTGTCGGCGGGCTTCGGAGAGCTCGGGCCGCTCGTTCTGCGCCTCCAGCGCGAGCTATTCGTGGTCGGCGCCGAGCTGGCCACGAACCCCGCCGCCTGGGATCGACTGGAGGATGGGCGCACGCGGGTCTCGGCCGCGATGGTCGCGGACCTCGAACGGGTGCTGGTCGAGCTCGAGGCGCGGATGGAGATGCCGCGCGAGTTCGTGGTCCCGGGCGAGACGCCGACGAGTGCGGCATTCGAGCTAGCCCGGACGGTCGTCCGCCGCGCGGAACGGCGCGCCGTAACGCTTGCCGCCGCGGGCCTCGTGCCGGGCCGGCATCTCGTGCCGTACCTGAACCGCCTGGCCGACCTGCTGTGGATCCTCGCCCGGACGGCGGAGGCGGCGGAGGCGAGGCCGGCGACGCCGGCGACGAACCCCGAAACGAAACGGGCGCGCCCGCGTCCGTCAGTCAGCCACCGCACGGAGGGATCGACACGATGACATCGCCGACGTACGAGGCCACCGCCCGCCCGGGCACCGCCGTCTCGGCCGCGCTGCTCAGCTACTCGTTCCTGTGGATGTTCGCCGGCCTCCTGCTCACCGCCGGCGTCGCGTTCGTCGTGCAGTCCGACGACGGCCTGCTGGGATTCACGGCGGGCGCGATCCTGCCGCTCTTCTTCGGCCAGCTCGGACTCGTCGCCGTGATCTCGTGGGGCATCCGCCGGATCTCGGCGACCGTCGCGCTCCTGCTGTTCTTCGTCTACGCGGCCAGCCTCGGCCTGACGATCGGCCTGATCGTCACGCTGTACACCGGCGAGTCGGTCGTGACTGCCTTCCTGTCCGCCGCGGCGATGTTCGGCGCGGCCGGACTCTACGGCTTCACGACGAAGCGCTCGCTCGCCGGCCTTGGCGGTACGCTCACGATGGGGCTCGTCGGCCTGATCGTCGCCTCGATCGTCAACGTCTTCCTCGGCAGCAGCCCGCTCGGCTGGATCATCTCGCTCGGCGGCGTCGGTCTGTTCACCGTGCTGACCGCCTACGACGTCCAGCGGATCTCGAGCGGGGCGCTCATCCTGCCGGCCGGCTCGGTCGAGAAAGCGGCGGTCTACGGCGCTCTCGCGCTGTACCTCGACTTCATCAACCTGTTCCTGTTCCTGTTGCGGCTGCTCGGCGGCCGCCGCTGACGGCGGCCCGTCGGGCGCCGGCACGCACCCGACGCGCACCCGGACTCGTTCGGCGGCCGGTGCGATGATGCCCGACGCCGTGCGTCTGCCGACCGGACCCGCCGTCGCGTTCCTGTTCACCGACATCGAGGGCTCGACGCGCCTCGAGCAGGCCATCGGCACCGCGACGTGGGCCGACCTGCTCGCCAGCCACGACGCGATCCTGCGGACCGCCATCGAGGAGGCCGGCGGCGTCGTCGTCAAGACCGAGGGCGACGCGTTCTTCGCCGCGTTCGCCGACCCCGCGGCGGCGACGCGAGCCGCCGTCGGCGCCCAGCGCGGTGTCGCGCGGAGGGACTGGTCGGGCGAGGCTCTGCGCGTGCGGATGGGTCTCCACCTCGGCGAGGGCCGCCTGAAAGACGAGTCCGACTACGTCGGCATCGACGTGAACTACGCGGCGCGCATCGCGGCCGCCGCGAACGGCGGACAGATTGTCCTGTCCGACGTCCTCGTCCGTGCGCTGGGCGCCGAAGGACCCGCGCTCCTCGGAGCCCTCGGCGACGGTGTCGAGATCGTGGACGAGGGACCGCGCCGGGTGAAGGACTTCGGCGATCCGCGCCGGCTCCATCGTCTCGTCATCCCCGAGGCGGCGGACGACCGACGCCCGCTGCGCACGCTCGAGGCGCCGTCCAACCTGCCCGAGGCGGCGACCTCGCTCGTCGGTCGGGAGACCGAGATCGCGCTCATCGTCGACCTCATCGCCCGATCGCGGATCGTCACGCTCACCGGGCCCGGCGGGGCGGGCAAGACCCGGCTCGCCATCGCCGCGGCGTCCCTCGTCCGGGAGCGGTTCCCGCACGGCACCTGGTTCGTGGACCTCGCCCCGACGGCGCACGCTGCGCTCCTGGAGGCGACCGTGGCCGCGGCGATCGGAGTGCGCGAGTCGACGTCCCGGACCGTCGCCGACGAGCTGCGCGAGCATCTCCGCGAGCGGGCCCTCCTCATCGTGCTCGACAACCTCGAACAGCTGCTGCCCGACGTCGCTGCGCGCGTGACCGCGCTGCTTCGCGACGCACCCGGGCTGCGCGTCGTCGTCACCAGCCGGGAGGTCCTTCGGGTCGCCGGGGAGCAGCAGTTCCAGGTCCCCCCGCTCGCGCCGGTCGAGGCGGTGAACCTGTTCGTCGATCGCGCCCGGCTGCAGCGACCGGACTTCGAGCTGACCGATGAGAACGCGCCGGTCGTCCGAGCTATCTGCGAGCGCCTCGAAGGCCTGCCGCTCGCGATCGAGCTCTCCGCCGCCCGGATCCGACTGTTCGGCGTCACTGCGATCCGGGACCGGCTGGCGCGGAGCCTCGATCTCGTCGCCTCGACCCGCGATGTCCCCGAGCGCCAGCGGACCCTTCGAGGGGCCATCGCGTGGAGTCACGACCTGCTGGGCGACGGGGAACGGACCCTCTTCCGGCGCCTCGCCCCGTTCGTCGGCGGCTGGACCGCGGAGCAGGCCGGACACGTGGTTGACCCGGACGGCACCCTTGAGCCGGACGTCCTCGCGGGCCTGGAGTCATTGGCTGACAAGAGCCTTGTCAGGATCGAGCCGACCGAGCACGGCGACCCGCGCTTCTCGCACCACGCCGTCGTCGCCGAATACTCGGTCGAGCAGCTCGAGGCGAGCGGTGAGCGTGCCGCCTGCGAACGGCGTCATGCCGCCGCGTACCTCGCCCTCGCCGAGGCCGCCCGGCCGCACCTCGTCGGAGCCGACTCGGACCCGTGGCTCGACCGACTCGACCACGAGCGATACAACCTGCGCGCGGCGATGCGCTGGTCGCTCGATGTCGGTGAACCCGCCTGCGGACTCCGGATCGCCGCAGCGATGTGGCGCTGGTGGCACCAGCGGGCGCGGATCCGCGAGGGCCGAGAGCTGCTCGATGAGCTGCTCGCCCACCCCGCCGCGCGGGCCGACCCACGCGCCCGCTCGGGCGCCCTTTCGGCGGCCGGTGGATTGGCCTACTGGGCCGAGGACTTCGCGGCCGCGCGCGGCCCTTACGAGGAGCGTCTCCAGCTCGCGGAGAGCCTCGGCGACCCGGCTGAGCTGGCCTCCGCTCACTACGACATCGGCTTCCTGTCGATGGTCGAGCGTGATGCCGAGCGGCTCAGGTTCCACGAGGAACGGGCCGTCGCGTTGTCCGAGCAGGTCGGCGACCCGGACGGAGCGACGACGGCTCGGCAGGCGCTCGTGCTGGTCGCGTTCCTGGCGGGCGACTTCGGGACCGCCCGCCGGCTCGAGGAGCAGAACCTCGATCATTTCCGGACCACCGGCTCATCGTTCCGGACGGCCGACAGCCTCACCCTCCTGGCGGCGGTGCTCGCGGAGCTGGGCGAGGTCGAGCAGGCCTGGGCGGCCGCGCGCGAGGCGCTCGACATCTCTGCGCCGCGGGACCTGGTCAGCACGATCGTGGGCGCCCTCGGGGTCTCCGCCCTGCTGATGCTTCGTCACGGCGACCGGGAGGCGGGGGCGCGCGTCGCCGGCGCGGCTCAGGCGCTCGCCCGCGAGCGTGAGATCGCGACCGCCCTCACCCAGGTCCTCCATCTGCCGGACCCGGTCGAGCTGGCGTCGGCGATCCTCGGGCCGGATCGCGCGGCGATCCTGGTCGCCAACGGCGAGGCGATGCCGCTTGCCGAGATCCTCCGGCTGGCGGCCGGCTCCTCCGGCGACGCGGTCAGGGCAGCAGCCCGGCGACCGACGGCAGGATGAGGTCCGCCAACGGGGCGAGCTCGCTCCGCCTGCCGACGCCCGACAGCACGCCGACGGTCAGCCCCGCGCCCGCGGCGCGGGCCATCCGCAGGTCGCTCGGCGAGTCGCCGATGACGGCGGTCCGTGCCGGGCCGACGTCGAGCACGGCGCACAAGTGGTGGACCATGTCCGGTGCCGGCTTCGGCCTGACGCCGTCGTCCGCGCACACGATCGCTGCGAAGCGGTCCGACAGGCCGAGCGCGTCGAGCGTCCGCGTCGTCGGCTCGCGGTCGTCGGTCGTGGCGATCGCAAGGCGACGCCGCACGCCTCCGCGATCCACCCCCGCGGCGAGGCCGTCAAGGAGCCTGCCCAGATCCGCGAGCGGCTGGGCCGCTGCCACCGGGTCAGGCGACGACCAGCGAGCGGCGACGGCCCGCACGGCCGCCGCCTCCGTCACGCCGCTCCCTCGCAGCACCTCGACCGCGAGGTCCTGCAGTCGCGCCATCGGCGTCGCAGCGAGCGCCCCGTGGGCTCGCGTCCGGCCGGTCCGCGCGTCCACGCCGAACGCGCCAAGAAGCGGCAGCTCGACCGCCCTGCCCGTGTCGGCAGCGAGGCCTCGGGCGAGTGCGACCGCCCAACCGCCCCACATGCCGTGGAAGTCGATGAGCGTGCCGTCCTTGTCGAAGACGATGAGATCGATCTTCGCGAGGCGACCGACGAGGTTCGTCACGCTCCTTCGACGGGGTCGGACGCGCCCGGCCTCGCCGTGACCGCGCCACCCAGGATGAGGCACGCCTCCCGCGGGAACCACACCCCGACGGCGTCAGCGACGGCCGGCGGCCTCGAGTGCGGTTCATTGAACGTGTCCACCGAGAGGACCGGCCCACCGTCGCCGAGCCTGACGCGGATGCGGACGACGGAGCCGAGAAAGCTGACGTCGGAGATGGCGCCGCGGAGCCGGTTCGAGCCGTCCGGCCCGTCGCCGAGCGACAGCCCCTCAGGTCGCAGGGCGACCGTCACCGCCCCGCCGGAGCCGGCGCTCACCGAGCCTGCCGCGTGGACCTCCTGGCCGGCGATGGCGATCCGGCCCGCGGCCGCCTCGACGACCCGAGCCTCGACGAGATTGAGCGTGCCGACGAACGACGCGACGAACGGCGTCGCCGGGAAGTTGTAGATCTCGAACGGCGAGCCGACCTGCTCCATCCGGCCGTCGCTCATGACGACGACCCGGTCGGACAGCGACAGCGCCTCCTCCTGGTCGTGGGTCACGTAGACAGTGGTGATGCCGAGCTGGCGCTGGATCGCCCGGATCTCGGCGCGCAGGGCGACCCGGATCTTCGCGTCGAGCGCGGACAGCGGCTCGTCGAGCAGCAGCACCTGCGGCTCGATGGCAAGCGCCCGGGCGAGCGCGACGCGCTGCTGCTGGCCGCCGGACAGCTGATACGGATAGCGTCCGCCGCGGCCCTCGAGGTGGATGAGGCCGAGCAGCTCGTCGACCCTCGCGTCGATCTTTGCCTTCGGGCGGCCCCGGACCCGGAGACCGAAGCCGATGTTCTGCGCGACCGTCATGTTCGGGAACAGCGCGTAACTCTGGAACACCATGCCGACGTTGCGCCGGTTCGGCGGCAGATCGGTGATGTCGATGCTCGCGATCTCGATCCTGCCGGCCGTCGGCTGCTCGAAGCCGGCGATCATCCGCAGCGTCGTCGTCTTGCCGCAGCCCGACGGCCCGAGGAACGACACGAACTCGCCGCGCTCCATGGCGAGGTCGAAGTCGAGGACCGCGGCAGTGGTGCCGAAGTACTTCTGGATCCCGGTCAAGGTCAGGAAGGACATCGGGTCGATCTCCTAGCGGGCGCCGGTGATCTGGACGCGCTCGCGCGCACCACGGCCGATGAGGGCGATGAAGATCATCGCCACCCAGGTCAGTCCGAAGCTGATGAGCGAGACGGCCGCCGGCTCGAAGGCCTTGTTCTGGCCCAGCAGCGAGAGGTAGACGCCGAACTGGTTATTGCGCGCGAGGAACACGGCGATCGTGTATTCGCCGATCACGATCGCGAGCGTCAGGAAGGCGCCCGACAGCAATGCCGTGCGGAGGTTCGGCAGGATGACCCGCAGCAGGATCCGTCCCCAGCCGGCGCCGAGGCTCTGCGCCGCCTCCGTCAGCGTCCGGACGTCGATCGCGGCGAGTCCGGTATCGACCGCGCGATACATGTACGGGAACGAGAGGACGACGTACGCCGCGACGAGAAGGGCATCGGAGCCGAGCTCGGTCCGCGTGAACACGAACGGCTTGGCGCTGTAGATGCGGATGATGCCGAACACAAGGATGACCGCCGGGATGATGAACGGCATGAGCGTCACGAATTCCACCGCGGTCCGCAGGTGGGGCACCTTGAGCCGGACCCAGAATGCCGTCGGCACGATGATCGCGATGGAGATGGCGATGGTGATGAGGCCGATGGTGAACGAGTAGAGCAGGCTGGAGCCGAACTTCGGGTCGTCGAGCACGTTCTGGTAAGCGAGCCCGAACGGCTTCGCCCGCAGCGAGAACTCCAGCGTCGCGATGAGCGGGAAGACGAAATAGAGGACGCCGATCGCGAGGATGAGCCAGGCGATCAGCGAGCCGCGGTGCCGCCCAGGTGATGGCGGGCCGAGCCGCAGCCACGAGCGCATGACGCCGAGCGGTCCGAAGGGCGGCGAGGCGCTGCCGCGGCTCATGTTCGAAGCCACCGCTCGGAGCGGCGCTGGAGGATGGTGTACACGCCGATGCAGGCAGCCATGATGACGACCATCCCCATCGCCATCGCGTAGCCGAGTCCCGGGTTGTGGAGGACGTCGCCGCGGATCTGGCGACCGATCGCGATCGTCGCGATCTCGATCGTCCCACCGGTCAGCTGGAAGGCCGTCGCCTGAGCGCCGAACGCGTTGCCGAACAGCAGGATCATCGTTCCCAGGATGGACGGCGCCAGGATCGGCAGCGCGACGTGGCGCCAGTACTGCGTCGCCGAGGCACCGAGGTTCTCGGCAGCCTCGCGCCACTCGCGCCGGAGCCCGTCGAGCGCCGGAGCGATGATCAGCACCATGAGCGGGAACTGGAAATAGAGGTAGACGAGCTCGAGTCCGGCCTTGCTGTAGATCGTGAAACCGAGGTCGCGCCGCAGATTGATGCCCCAGGTCTCCAGGAGGAACTTGGTGATGAGTCCGAGGTTGCCGATCGTGAACACGAAGGCGAGCGCGAGCGGCACTCCGGCGAAGTTCGAGGCGACGCCGGAGAACGTCATGACCGCCGAGCGCATCCAGCCGGGCAGGCCGCCCATGATCACCGCCCAGGCGAGCAGAAAGCCGAATAGTCCGCCGCCGACGGCCGTCACGAGCGAGATCTCGATGCTGTTTCTGAACGCCACCGGGATCGTCCCAGTGGTCAGATCGGCGAAGTTCTGAACTGTGTAGCCACCCTCGCCATCCTGGAAGCTGCCGACCACCAGGAAGCCGACCGGCAGCCCGAGCGCGGCCAGCGAGAACAGGAAGAACGGCAGGACGCCGACCCAGGCGAAGCTGGGCCGGCGTCCTGCGCGAGCGGCGAGGGTCGTCACGACCGGTGGTCGGACGAGCAGCCTAGGCGGCCGTGCGGTCTACTGGACGACCGCGCCCACGACGTTCGGCCATTCCGTGGTGATGAGCGTCTTGGCCGCGCCCAGCTGATCGAGGGTCGGGAAGACCGCGCCCTCGACGTCTGGGAGCTTGGCCAGCGCGTCCGCCGGGATGGCGTTCCGCGCCAGGAGGTCCGGGTAACGGATCGGGTGGCAGTAGCCGTTCAGCCAGAGGTTCTGGCCCTCGTCGCTGTACAGCCACTCCATCCACAGCTTGGCCGCGTTCGGATGCGGCGCGTAGGCGCTGATCGCCTGGACGTAGACGCCCGCGAAGCGGCCGGACGCCGGCACCACGACCGCGATCTCCGGGCCGCCGGAAGCGGCCGACGCGTCGCGGTTCGAGAGCGCGTTGTAGGTCCAGCGGACCGTGATCGGGGTCTCACCCGAGGCGATCGTTCCGGGCTTGGCGATGACCGGCACGAAGTTGCCCGCATCGTTGAGCTGCTTGAAGAAGTCGAGGCCCTTCGACGCGTCGTCGAGCGAGCCGCCGTTGGCGAGCGACGCCGCGAACACGGTCTGGATCGCCTGGTTCGAGGACAGCGGGTCGCCCGGCAGGGCGACCTGACTCGCGTACTCGGGCTTCAGGAGGTCTGACCAGTCGGCGGGGACGTTCGGGACAGCCGCGGTGTTGACCTCGAACGACAGGACGCCGTAGTAGTCGCCGTACCAGTAGCCATCAGCGTCCTTGGCGCTGTCGGGGATCGTGTCCCAGGTGGCGACCTTGTAGGGCACGATGAGGCCCTCGTCCTTGGCGCTCGGGCCGAACGCGAGGCCGACGTCGATGACGTCCGGCGCCTGCGGCCCTGGGTTGTCCTTGTTCGCCTTGATGGCCTCGATCTCGTCGCCGGAGCCGGCGTTCGGATCGAGCTCGTTGACCGAGATCGCGTACTTTGCCTTGAAGCCGTTGATGACGCCGCCGTAGTTGCACCAGTCGTGCGGCAGGGCGATCGTCGTCAGCGTGCCCTCGGCCTTCGCGGCGGCGACGAGGGCGGCCATCGGATCCTCGCTCGGGGCGGCGGACGGCTCCTCGCTCGGAGCGACCGACGGTGCCTCGGACGGCGCCGTGGATGCCGCAGGACCGCACGCGGCGACGACGATCGCGAGGATCGCCAGCACCGCGAGCAGGCGGGCGGAGAGATGCTTCGTGTTCAATGCTCCTCCTCCAGTGGGTGGTCGCAGGTCACCCCCGTCCCGGAAGAGGGCGCCGCGCCGTATGAACTCGCCGAGGATAGCGGGTCGCGCGCCGTCCGGGAAGTGGACGAACCACCGCCGATGCCCGCGAGCGAGTTCTATGATGCGAGCACGATGATGGCCGACGCACCGAAGTCCGCCGGTCCGCGGACGTTGGAGGACCCGCTCGCCGAGGCGCTCCGCGTCGTCGACGCCGCGAACGCGCGCAGACTCCTCGTCCGGTTGATCGGCGGCATGGCCGTACGCGCCCACGCTCCGGGCTGGCCGACCCGCGCGCGCCGCGTCGAGGTCGATCTCGACTTCGTGACTCGTACGCGCGACCGGGCCGAGTTCTTCCGCCTGCTTGAGGCTGAGGGCTACACGCCGGACCGGCGCCACAACGCGTTGTTCGGCGGAACGCAGGCCTATTTCGTGGACGAGGCACGTCATCGGCCTGTCGACGTCATCGTCGACAAGCTGGAGATGTGCCACCGGATCGAGTTCGCCGACCGCCTCGCGATGTCGAGCCCGACGCTCCCGCTGGCCGAGTTGCTGCTGTCCAAGCTGCAGGTCGTCAAGATCAATAGGAAGGATGTCCTCGACGCCTTGATCCTGCTGGCCGATCACCCGCTGGCCCAGGACGACGGGGAGGCCGACACACGGCACGGCCTGGGCGCCGTCAACGTGCGCCGGATCCTCGAGTCCACGTCGAACGACTGGGGTTGGTGGCGGACCGTCACCGGCAACCTGGATACCCTTGGTCGATACCTCGACTCGGAGTTGCAGGACGGGGACCTCGACATCGGGCGACCCATGCGCTTCGACCCGCGCGCGCAGATCGCGGCGCTCCGACAGGCGATCGAGGCGGCACCCAAGTCGACTCGCTGGAAGCTTCGCTCGCAGGTTGGGGAGCGGGTGCTGTGGTATGCGGAACCGGAGGAAGTGGGGCACTTCTCAGAATGAGATCGCGCGGCAGGGGCTTGTCGCGCGAGCCCGGTGACCGAATACTCGCCGGGCCACGGAGGATCGGATGAGGATCTTCTTCGCCACGGACATCCACGGCTCGGAGATCTGCTGGCGAAAGTTCCTGAACGCGGGCGCATTCCACAAGGCCGACGTGCTCGTCATGGGCGGCGACATGACCGGCAAGGCGATGGTCCCGATCACCGGCGAGGGCGGCACGTGGCGAGTCACGCTCCAGGAGCAGGAGCATCTCCTTGCGAGTGAGGACGAGGTCGCCGCGATGGAGAAGCGAATCCGCGATCGCGGCTACTACCCGATCCGCCTCTCGCCCGACGAGGTCGCGGCTTGGGCCGCGGATCCGTCACTCGTAGACGCGCGGTTCAAGGCCGAGATGCTCGCCATGGTCGAACGCTGGATGGCGCTTGCCGATGAGCGCCTCGACGGCAATTCGATCCACTGCGTCGTCTCGCCCGCCAATGACGACATCTTCGAGATCGACCCGATCATCGAATCGGCGAGGCGCGTGAGCCTCGGCGAGAGCAACCTGATCGACCTCGACGGGTTCTCCCTGGTGTCGACCGGATGGGCCAATCCGACGCCCTGGAACACGTTCCGGGAGCTGCCGGAGCCCGACCTGCGCGTCCGGATCGATAGCCTCGTGGCTGGTGTGCCCGACAAGCGGCGGGCGATCTTCAACTTCCACGCGCCGCCGTATGGCTCGAACCTGGACAACGCCCCCAAGATCGATGCCGACATGCGCTATGTCTCCGGCGGCCAGGCGCTCATCCCGGTCGGGTCGCACGCGATCCGCGACGCCATCCTCGAGTACGGCCCGGTGCTGTCGCTGCACGGCCACATCCACGAGGGCCGCGGTGCGGTGAAGCTCGGCAGGACGCTCGCGGTCAACCCCGGGAGCATGTACGAAGACGGCGTTCTCCAAGCGGCGATCGTGGACCTTGACCCGAAGAGAGCGGAGGTGAAACGCTACCTGTTGATCAACGGATAGGGAGAGGAGGAGGCTCATGGCTACGGATGCAAAGGCTGGGATGGCCGCGGCGCCGTCCCTGTTCCTGCGCAATGCGACCGGACTGGTGAAGGGCTGGTCCGGCTTCGACGCGTTCGCCTACTCGTTCATGTCGGTGAACCTCGTCACACTTGGCATGTTCTACAGCCTGGCGATCTTTGCTTACGTGCCCGACGGGTCGGCGATCGCCTCGATCATCGTCACGGCCATCGGCATGACCTTCATGGCGATCGCCTACGCCGGCCTGATCGCGGTCATGCCCCGGGCAGGTGGCGACTACGTGTGGCAGACCCGAGTGCTCGACGGGATCCCGGGCGCCGTCATCGGTGGCGCATTCGGCGCGATCGCGGTCTTCCTGGTCGGCACCGCGCTCGCCCTCGGCGACGTGACCACCTACGGCGGAGCCGCGCTCGGCGTCATCGTGGGCGCCTTCCTGGGCATCAAGCGGGGCGGCCTCGGATTCGTCCTATCCGCCACCGGCTGGTGGTTCATCCTCGCGCTCTGGGCGCCGATCTACGGGTTCATCCTGAAGATCGAGTTCGTCCAGCCGATGGCGGCGCTCCTCGGCTGGCAGGACGGCGTGAACTTCTTCGGGACGGCCGACGGCACGTTCGTCGTCTCGATCGCGACGATCGTCATCACGTCGGGCCTCGTGGCGCTGGGCATGGCCGGCTACGCCCGGATCCAGCGCTGGAGCCTGTATGTCGGGCTAGCTGCGCTGGCCGTGATGTTCTTGCTCATGCTCATCTCGAACGTGGACACGTTCAAGGCGGCGTACGACCGGGAGGCGCAGAGCCTTTTCGGCGTCTCGAACGCCTATCAGGCGACGATCGATCAGGCTGCCGCGGAACCCGGCTTCGAATACGCGGGCTCTGCGCTCGATGCCTTCGGCTTCGGGCCGGGCACCCTCCTGCTGGTGCCGTTCATGCTCTTCTTCCTGCTGTATCCGAACTGGGGCGCGACGCTCTACGGCGAGGTCCGCGGGGCGGGCGACTTCCGGAAGGTGCTCAACGGCATGCTCGGCGGCCTGTGGGTGACCGCCGGGCTCGCGGTCGTGTTCGTCGTCCTCGCGGCCAATACGTTCGGCTGGACGTTCTTCAACGCCTCGAACGTGACGTATGTCAACTACGCCTACGCTTACACGACAACGCCGCCGCCAATGCCGATCTGGGGCTACCCGCCGATGCTCGCGGCGTTTCTGATCGACAGCCACATCGTCCAGGCGCTCATCGTCCTGGCCTTCGCGGCCTGGTGGATCGGCTGGACCGGGACGCTCTTCCTGTCATCGACGCGGATGATCTTCGCGGCGGCGTTCGACCGCGTCCTGCCCGAGTGGGCGGCGCGTGTGTCCGAGAATCGCGGCGTTCCCTGGGCGGCGCTGGCGTTGATCATGGTGCCATCAGTGTTCCTGAGCTGGTTGTACGCATACAACTCCGACTTCTATGGCTTGACGCTCGACGCCACGCTCGTGATCGCCGTGACCTTCTTCGGCACGTCGATCGCTGCAACGATCCTGCCGTACTGGAAGAAGGACATGTACGAGTCGTCGCCGGTCGCTCGCTACAAGATCCTTGGGTTGCCGCTGCTCGCGGTCGCCGGAGCGGTCTCCACGATCTTCCTGAGCTGGGTCCTGTTCATGTGGATCACCAACGCCCTGTACGGGATCGGGATCGGCAACGTTAATTCGATGCTGTTCCTCGGTGTGCTCTACGGCGCCGCGGCGATCCTGTATGTCGTCGCTCGCGCGGTCCGGCGTTCCCAGGGTGTAGACCTTGATGCGATTCACGCGGAGATCCCCGCGGAGTAGGGTTTCGTCCTCGAGGCCGGGGCATCGCCCGATGCCCCGGCCTCGTCGTTTCAGTGGAGGACTGACGTGGCCGTCGCCCCGGTCGAGCGCCTGGCGATGTATGTCGACGGGCGCTGGGCAGACTCCGAGAGCGGCGCGATCCTGAGCGCCACCAGCCCGTCGACCGGCGCAACGATCGGCGCGATCGCGGCCGGCACGCGGGCCGACGCGCAGCGGGCTATCGCCGCCGCGGCAGCCGCGCAACATGCGTGGGCAGCCCTCTCGGCCTTCGACCGGTCGGCCACCCTCACGCGCATCGCCGACGCGATCGAAGCGCGCCGCGACGGGCTCGCGCGGGCGCTCACCACCGATCAGGGCAAGCCGCTCCATGCCGAGGCGTATGGCGAGGTCGACGAGCTGGTCGTGTACTTCCGGATGGCGGCCGCCGACGCGACGCGGATCGAGGGGCTCATGCCGCCGTCGGTCGATGCCACGAAGCGGATCCTCGTCTACCGCGTGCCTCGCGGCGTGGTCGGCGTCATCACACCGTGGAACTGGCCGTACACGATGCCGGGCGAGATCATCGCGCCCGCTCTCGCGGCCGGCAACACCGTCGTCTGGAACCCGGCGACGACGACGTCGCTGTGCGCCGTCCGCCTCGCCGAGGCGATCGAGGCGGCCGACCTGCCGCCCGGCGTCTTCAACCTCGTGACCGGCGCCGGCGCAGACGTCGGCGATGAGCTGGCCGCGAACCCGGGCACCACCGCCGTCGGCTTCATCGGCTCGACGGCCACCGGCCGGCGCGTGGCGGAGCGGGCGGCCGGCAAGGAGCTGCTGCTGGAGATGGGCGGCAACGGGCCGCTCGTCGTCCTCGCGGACGCGGATCTCGAGGCGGCCGTGGCCGCCACGCTCACGGCCTGCTTCCTGAACGCGGGTCAGAGCTGCACGGCCGGCGAGCGGGTGCTCGTCGACCGCGAGGTCCACGACGCGTATCTCGAGGCGCTACTCGCCGCGGTAGCGCTCCGGATCCGGCTGGGCGACCCGTTCGACGGTGCGACCACCATGGGCCCGCTGAATAACGAGAAGACCGCGGCGAAGACCGAGCGTCACATCGCCGACGCCGTCGCCCAGGGGGCGCGCGTCGTCGCTGGCGGCGGTCGGGCACCGCAGCACGGGAGCCCATTGTTCTACGAGCCGACGGTCCTCGACGCGGTCGCCGGGGCGATGGAGATCGCCCGCGAGGAGACCTTCGGCCCGGTCGTCCCGATCACCTCGATCTCCGGCGTCGACGAGGCGATCCGGATCGTCAACGCCTCGCCGTACGGGCTGTTGTCGGCGATCTTCACGGCGGACCTGCGGGCCGGCCTCCGGTTCGCCGAACAGGTCCGCTCCGGCTGGGTCAACATCAATGAAGGCACGAACTACTGGGAGTCGCACCTGCCGTTCGGCGGCCGGGCCGGCTCACAGAGCGGACTCGGCCGCGTCGGCGGCCGGTTCTCGATGGAGCGCTTGACGGAACTCAAGACCGTCGTCGTCAACCTGGGCTGACGGGACGCGGCCACGGCGGAGCGCCGGGTCGCCAGGAGGGATCTCGCGACATGGCCGCACTTCCGGATCGGGCGCGCGTCGTCGTCATCGGCGCCGGGATCGTCGGCAACAGCATGGCCTGGCATCTCGCCCGCCTCGGCTGGCGCGACATCGTGCTGCTCGACAAGGGCACCTTGCCGAACCCGGGCGGTTCGACCGGCCATGCCTCGAACTTCATCTTCCTCGTCGATCACAGCAAGGAGATGACCGCCTTCACGCTCGACAGCGTCCGCCAATACGAAGAGCTCGGCGTCTCGACAACGAGCGGCGGCATCGAGGTGGCACGCACGCCCGAGCGGATGGAGGAGCTGAAACGCCGCCTCGCGTCGTCGAAGTCGTGGGGCATCGAGTCGGAGCTCGTGACGCCCGAGCAGGTCCAGGCGCTCGTGCCGTTCCTCGACCCGTCGGTCATCCTCGGCGGCTGGTACACGCCGGGGGTCCGGGTCGTCGACTCGCTGCGCGGCGGGACGCTCATGCGCGAGCGCGCCCAGGCGCTGGGCGCGCTGACCGTCGGCGCTGGTGTGGAGGTGACCGGCCTCGACGTTGAGCGCGGGCGGATCCGGCGCGTCCGCACGGACAGCGGGGACATCGAGGCCGAGACGGTCGTCGTCTGCGCCGGGGTCTGGAGCCCGCGGATCGCCCGGCTGGCAGGTGCCTCCATCCCGCTGACGCCCGCCATCCACCAGATGATCAGCGTCGGGCCGGTGCCGATCCTGTCCGCCACGGTCGGCGAGATCGGCTACCCGATCGTGCGCGACATGGACACCAACATGTACGAGCGCCAGCACGGCAGCGACATGGAGGTCGGCTCGTACGCTCATCGGACGATCCACGTCGCGCCCGACGACATCCCGTCGATCGCCGAGTCGGCCCTCTCGCCGACGGAGCTGCCGTTCACGCGGGACGACTTCGACCTTCAGATGGAGCAGGCGCTCGAGCTGATGCCGTCCATCATCGGCGACGAGAAGGTGGGCATCCGCCACGCCATCAACGGCCTGCTTTCGCTGACCCCGGACGGCAATCCGATCATCGGCGAGACGTCGGAGGTCAAGGGCCTCTGGTCGGTCGCCGCGATCTGGATCAAGGAGGCGCCAGGCATCGCGAGGACGGTGGCCGAATGGATGACGAACGGCGAGCCGGAGATCGATCCCCACGGCTCGGATGTCGCCCGCTTCTACGACCACCACAAGACCGAGCAGCACATCCGCGCGAGGACCGCGGAGGGCTTCAACAAGACGTACGGGATCGTCCATCCGATGGAGCAATGGGAGTCGAACCGGCCGATCAAGCTCTCGCCGGCCTACGAGCGCCAGAAGGCGCTCGGTGCGGTCTTCTTCGAGGCCGCCGGCTGGGAGCGCCCGTTCTGGTACGAATCGAACCGGCCGCTGCTCGACGAGTACGGCGAACGCGTCATGCCCCGGCTCGCCGAGTGGGAATCGCGCTGGTGGAGCCCGATCGTGAACGCCGAGCATCTGGCGATGCGCGACCGGGCCGGCATGGTGGACCTGTCCGCGTTCGTCATCTTCGACGTCACCGGACCGGGCGCGGCCGCGTATCTCGAGCGGCTGTGCGTCAACCGGGTGGACGTGCCGGCCGCTAGGACGGTCTACACGCCGCTGCTCAACCCCGCGGGCGGCATCCTTGCCGACCTGACGATCATGCGCCTGGCCCATGACCGCTTCCGGGTCGTTACGGGCGGCGGCATGGGCATGCGCGACAAGAAGATCTTCACCGACGCGCTGCCGGCTGACGGCTCCGCGCAGCTCTTCGACGCGACGAACTCGTGGACGACGATCGGACTGTGGGGTCCGCGGGCGCGGGACATCCTGTCGGCGGTCACGGGGGCGGACGTCAGCCACGCTGGCTTCCCGTTCCTGACCACGAAGACTGTCGACATCGACGGCGTCCGGGCGCTCGCCTCGCGCATCTCGTACGTGGGCGAGCTCGGCTGGGAGATCTACGTCCCGATCGAGCAGGGCCTCCGGGTCTGGGACGCGCTGTGGTCCGCCGGGCGGCCACACGGCATGGCGCCGGTGGGCATCGGCACGTACGCCGTGACGGCGCGGCTCGAGAAGGGCTACCGCGCCCACGGCAACGAGCTGGAGCTCGAGTACGACCTCGTCGAGGCGGGCATGGCCAGGCCGACGGTCAAGGACGCCGACTTCGTCGGCAAGGCGGCGTATCTCGAGCAGCGGGCGCGGCCGCCGGCGGCGGTGCTGTGCACCCTGACGATCGACGATCCGACGTCTTCGAGCGGAGTCAAGCGCTACATGCTGGGCCGTGAGCCGATCCTGACCCGCGACGGGCGCTCTCTTGTCGACGCGAAGGGGCGTCGCTCGTATGTGACGTCCGCTGGCTCAGGGCCGTCGGTAGGGAAGCATCTCCTGATGTCGTACCTGCCGCCGGCGCAGGCCGTCGTCGGGACGCCGCTCGCCGTCGAGTACTTCGGCGAGCGCTACCCGGTGACGGTCGCCGTCGCCGGCGCGACGCCGCTGTTCGACCCGGACAACGCCCGGATCCGGTCGTAGGGCCCGGTGAATGTCCTCGTCTGCGTCAAGCGCGTCCCCCAGACGGGCGGCCGGATCGTCCTGACGCCCGACGGTCGCTCGATCGACACGAAGTTCCTCGGCTTCACCATCAGCCCGCACGAGGAGTGCGCCTTGGAGGAAGCCGTTCGGCTCGTCGAGGCCCATGGCGGGTCGGCGGCCGTGCTGACGCTCGGGCCGGCGGAGGCCGAGGAGCAGCTCCGCGACGCGATGGCGATCGGTGCCGAGCGGGCGATCCTCCTCGAGACGGATGGCTCCGAGTGGGATCCGGTCTCGACGGCGGGCGCCATCGTCGCCGCGATCCGCGACCAGGAGGGGGCCAACGGGCCGTTCGACCTGATCATTTTCGGCAACGAATCGGCCGACACCGGCGGCTTTCAGGTCGGCATCCGGGTCGCGGTGGCGCTCGACCGGCCGATCGCGACGGCCCTCAAGGGGCTGACGGTCGGCGCGGACTCGGTCGTCGCTCGGCGCGAGGCACCGGGCGGTGGTTGGGACACGTTCGAGCTGACGCTGCCGGCGGTGGTCTCGGTGAAAGAGGGCATCAACCTGCCGCGATATCCGTCCGTGCCCGGTCGGCTCCGGGCGAAGCGGAAGGAGATCGAGCGCGTTGTGCCTGCTCGGCCAGCGGCAGGCGTCCCGACCGGGCCGGACAAGATCGTGCTGCGTGTGCCGGTCGAGGAAGGCGCCGTGGTCGAGGTGCTCGGCCGCGGCCCGGAGGCGGCGCCCGCCGTCGTCGAGATGCTCGCCCGGATCGGGGTCCTGCCGTGATTGGATTGCGCACCTCGGTCCTCGCGTCAGCCCGCGCGCCCGATCGCCTGGGGCACCTCGAATCCTTGTGGTGCGACCGCCATGGCGGCAGCGGGCAAATGCCGCGATGCAGTCGTGGCAACGTGATCGTCGAGCGAGCCAACCGTGCCGGCAATCTCGCCCGGCGGGCGGACGCGGCGGTGGGCCGTCGCAGTCGCGGCTTGACGACGCCCCCCACGTCTTCAGCGGCCGTGGGGCGAGAACCCGTGCGACAGCCCGGCCGCAGCGCGGCGCACCGCACAGCCACATGACCGGCGTTCTCGTCTACGTCGAGCAGGCCGACGGCGACGCGGACAGGGTCTCGCTCGAGTCGCTGGCGCTGGCGCGCGCGCTCGGCAGACGGGTCGAGGCGGTCGTCATCGGCGGGCCAGCGTCGGGTGTGGACGCCGTCGCCGCATCGCTCGGCGCGCACGGGGCGGCGATCGTCCACGTCGTCGAAGACGCGCGGCTGAATGCGTTTGCGCCGGAGGCGCTCGGGGCGGTCATCGCGCAGGTAGTCGCTGCGCGATCGCCCACGGTCGTCGTCGGGCCTGGCACCGAGAGAGGGAACGAGGTGGTCGCCCACGCGGCGGCGCGACTCGGCCTGCCGATGGCTGCCAACGTCATCTCGGTCGAAGCCGATGGATCGGGCTGGCGGTTGTCGCGGCAGCGCTGGGCCGGCAGCCTGATTGAGGAGGCGTCGCTTGATGCCCCGCTGGGCATCATCACGGTCGCACCGCATACAACTGCGCACGCCGAAGTTGCCGGCGCGCCCACCTCTTCGGTCATGCCCTTCACGCCGAGGCTCACCGACCGCGACCTCCGCGTCCGCTTCACCGGCCGCGAGGCTCCGGCTGCCGGCTCGATCTCGCTTGGCGACGCGAAGGTCGTCGTCGGCGGCGGCCGCGGCGTCGGCTCGGCGGCGGGCTTCGCCGCGTTGCAGGAGCTGGCCGACCTCCTCGGCGGCGCCGTCGGCGTGTCACGCGCGGTGACCTCGCTCGGCTGGCGGCCGCACACGGAGCAGATCGGCCAGACCGGCGTCCGCATCGCGCCCGACCTCTACATCGCCTGCGGCATCAGCGGCGCGATCCAGCACATCGTCGGCTGCAAGGCGGCGAAGCGGATCCTGGCCATCAACACCGACGCCGACGCGCCGATCATGGGCCGCGCCACCTACGCCGTCATCGGCGACGCGAGCGCGATCGTGCCGGCGATCAGCGCCGCGATCCGGGCGCGGAGGGCCGCTAACTAGGCGACCCCACGCGATGCCGGTGTAACACAACGAAGTGTGCTGTTGTCTGCACATTACTTCGCACACTTGGAGATCACGACGTGGCCCTGGCGAGAACCAATCTCACGCTCCCCGAGGACCTGATCCGCGAGATCGACGAGATCGCCGGGCCACGTGGCAGGAGCCGATACGTGGCTGACGCCGTTGCCCAGCGCCTCAAGCGCGATCGACTACGTCGCGCCGTCGAGGCCGCTGCCGGCTCGCTCGTCCGGAACGGTCGAGCGATGTCGAGGGACGAAGTCAGCGCCTTGGTGGAAGAGTTGCGGTCCGAGGTGGCGGACTGACGGTGCGCTACCCGCTGGACTCGACGCTCCTTATCGACCACGGGAACGGAGATCCCGCCGCGACCGAGCTGCTGGCGCGGCTCGTCGACGAAGGCCATGACGTCTACACCTGCGACGTCGTCACCTGCGAGACCCTGTCGCGCGGTGACCCTGCGGACCTACGTCACCTCGAAACGCTGCTTGATGCTCTCGACTACGTCGCCACGACACCGACCGCCGCTCGCTGGGCGGCCGCCTCGAGACGACTTCGCAACCTCGCCGGCGGCAAGCGCGTGCTCGGCGACGCGCTCATCGCCGGTGTGGCGGTGGACATCGCCGCGACCGTCGTGACCCGAAATCGGCCCGATTTCGTCCGTCAGGGGCTCCGAGTCCTGGAGTATTGAATCTGGCGCTTCCGGCGCTTCGATCCGGGCGCGGACGATCGGCGGTGCAGAGTCGGACGACCTCGAGAGCCAGTGAGATCTACCGGCCGGGCGGAAACGGCAACGGCTCCGGCTCCCCCGTGGTCACGCGAAGACGGTCGGACGGGACGAAGGGCTCTCGAGGCCGGTCATCGAGCCATGGTCGTCATCTGTCAGGACCGGGGTCGGGAGCCGGTGCCTGGCCCGGCGGGAACGTCTGCGCCGGCCCGGCTGACACGGCAAGGGTCTGCCGGTCCTCGGCGACGCGGACAAGGAGCGGCGGGCCGGCGACGAAGTGGTAGATCACGTGGCCGATCTGGGGGCTCGACACCAGGCACCGCGCGCCCGGCGGACACCACGAGCCGTAGCGGAACTCGATCGCCACGACCAGTGAAGCGATCCCGGTGAGTGCGGCATTCGCGGCGAGGACCGCCTCGCTACACGTCAAGGTCGGTTGTGGCGTGTAGCGGGTCGAGTCGTCGCACCAGATCCGGGGGCCGGAGACGGGCGGCGGAGAGGGGGACGGGCTGCAACCCGCGGCGAGGGTTGCGACGGCCAGCGCGAACACGAACACGGCCGCAATCGCGATCGCGGCGGCGGCCGTGACACGAGCCGCTCGGGGCTGGTCCTCAGCCACGCAGCCGTTCGCCGATCCGGGCCGACGCCGCGAGGACGGCCGCCGACACCGTCGCCGCGGCGCCGGGGCCGGCCGGATCCGGGAAGCGGTAGCTCGGGCCGTGTACGTGGACGGCGGCGATAGTTTCGCCATCCGCCCCGACGACCGGCGCGGCGACGGAGGTGAGTCCATCGGCGAACTCGCCATGGACCCAGGCGAAGCCGTCGCTGCGGACCTGAGTGACGCGTTCCCGGAGGCGCGCGGGGTCGTCGAGCGTTCGCGGCGTGAACCAGGCCAGCGGCCGCGACAGGAAGTCGTCGAGCGCCGCCGGCGAGAGGTGGGCGAGGAAGACCTGCCCGGAGGGCACGGCGTGCATCGGCACGCGCACGCCGGTCCAGTCGCGGACCTGGACCTCGTGGCCGGCGTCGACCTGGTCGACGTAGTGGACGACGTCGCCGTCCGGCACGGACAGTCCGGCCGCCTCGCCGACCTCAGCGGCGAGCTCGACCAAGTGCGGATGGGCGAGGGTGATGAGGTCGCGGGTCGGCGCGGCGCTGCGGCCGAGCTCGGCGATCCGCCCGCCGAGCCGGTAGCGGCTGTCGTCGGCGAGCTGCTCCACGGCGCCCTGTCGGACGAGGGTGGCGAGGAGCCGCGCGACCGTGCTCTTGGGCAGGCTCGCCCGATCGGCCAGCTCGGTCACGCCCCGCGGGCCGTCCTCAAGGGCGGTCAGCACCGCGAACGCTCGCTCGATGGACTGGACTATGGACACAGGCCGCTCCGCTCGCTACGCTGTGGGTCGTTCCATCATACGGCACCGTTCCGCATCGTGGAACCCCTTTGGAGAGCGGACGGCTGCAGGCGAATAGACGCAGGACACGAACGAACGATGGCGCAGGACGACACGGGCGAACTCGACCTCTCGACCCTGGCCGACGACGAGCTCGTCGAGCAGATGCACAACGACCTCTACGACGGCCTCGCCGCTGCGATCACGGAGGGGACGAGCATCCTGCTCGGACGCGGCTGGGGCCCCGAGCGGGTCCTCAACGACGCGCTCGTCGAGGGCATGCGCATCGTGGGCATCGACTTTCGCGACGGCATCCTGTTCGTGCCCGAGGTCCTCCTTGCGGCGAACTCGATGAAGGCCGGCATGTCGATCCTGCGGCCGTTG
>Ga0247727_10007144_pt1 | contig 21476 bp, 14 predicted proteins | sample WisWelCaveWW1625_FD_202498 | JGI IMG/M metagenome (GOLD analysis project Ga0247727, IMG submission 202498) | Biofilm microbial communities from Wishing Well Cave, Virginia, United States - WW16-25 | ecosystem: Environmental > Aquatic > Deep subsurface > Groundwater > Cave microbial mat | place... | reverse complement strand
AAGGGGAAGCTCTGCGATCGATTGGCGCAAGAGCTCGAGCGCAGCACGCTGCTCTGCTGGATCGCCGGTGACCAGGAACCGTCCAAAGAGCCGGGCCGCCTCCAGGCGCCGTTGCACGCAATCTCTGGAAGCCTTCTGCTCTGGCAATGTCAGGAATCCGGCCGGAAACGTTCCCGAAACCTCCGGGCCTTGCGGCTCTTCGAGCAGATGGATGCCGGTCGTTGCCTCTAGAGTGCCGAGCAGGGCCGGCGGGTGATCGGCCCGGAATCGTGATTTCAACAGATCGAGGATGTGCACCAGATCGGTTCGTCCGCCGTGGGTCTCGGGTCGCGGAAGGAGCCATCTCGAGGTCCAAGGACAGACGCTCGCGAGAGACTCAGGGGCGCATGCTGTCGACAGACGGCTCGCCATCTGACTCTGCGACCGCAGAGTCAACGCGAGCCAGTGCGCGGCTTCCCCGACTTCGGCCGAGGTCGAGCGCAAAAGCTCGGTCCAGCGGACCAGTCCTGGAAGCGAGACAAGGGATTCGACGCAATCACGGCCATGCAGCGCACACCACAAGGCCATGGCGTCGAGCTCGAGCTGGAGCTCCCGTGCCGCAGTCGGAGTCCAGCGAAGGAGAAAGCTTCCGCTGCTGTAGGCCGCCGAGGGCCTTGCTCGAATCTGTCTTTCGAAAAGGTCGGGGTCGAGCCAGGCCACGCTGTCGACTCCAGGACGGTCGAGGCGCTGCACCTGCTCGATTCCTTCCTGATCGACCAGCTCGATCAGGGGAAGAACAGTGATTGAGGTGGCATTCCTGCGACCGGCGAACAGCACGCACCCGATCGGGTCGAGTCGACGGGAGAGCTCGGGGAGCAGGCCGGCCAGCAAACGCGAAGGCGATTGCGCGCCGGCGTCGGGGGGAATGCGCGTTGCCACCGGCTCCTCTGGAAGCGGGGACTCGGCGAGCGGATCGGTGATCCATGCGACCACCACGGAGATCTGAAGGGACTTGACCATCGTGCACAGAGGCTCGCAACCGGACAGGTCGGTGGATGCAGCGAGCCAGGAGTCCAAGGTGGGGTTTGCGGAGTCCGCGATGGCCGGCAGCTCGACCTCCAGTACCGAGCGCGGCGTGCCCGCCTCCCCCTGGGAGCTCGCATGGCGCACGATCATCACGCAGACCAGAAGTGTCCGCAGAGCCACGCATGGTCGCATCGCGGGCCGTCGATCAGTCATCCGAAGAAGGCAGCTCCAAGAGCAGGGCGTCGATCTCCTGGACCGGGCTGTCGTGACGCTGCGCGATGGAATGCTCGCGACCGCGCAGCAGCATCTCGCGCGCGAGTCGATGGTTCCCGAGGTGGATCAGGCAGCGGGCGCGGTAGATGTACGCCATCACCCAGTCCGGCTTGCTCTCAAGAGCAGCGGCAAAGTGCTTTTCCGCTTCCTCATGCTGGAGGACGGCAACGAGGCTCGTGCCCAGGCTGAAACGTGCGAGCTCGTTGCCCGGGTTCTGCTCGACGAGCCGGCGGAATTTTTCCACTTTCTCGAGGGTCATCGGTTTCTCGGAACGATTGCCAGATTAGTCGCAATCGAGTCTACCGCGCCGCGTTTCCTCCAGGGGCGGGGGCGGTTCCTATCATGTTCCCCGGGTTCGACGTGGGAGATCGGCGATGATCGAGAAAGCGAGCACTGTGTGCAGCCGCGATTGTCCGGACGCGTGCCGGGTCGTGGTGAGCGTCGAGGCGGGGCGGGCGATCCGACTCCAGGGCGACCCCGACGACCCCGTGACGCGCGGCTTCCTGTGCGAGCGGACCAGTCGGTTTCTCGAGCGCCAGTATGCCTCGGATCGCTTCCTCCACCCGTGCCTGCGCAGAGGCGGCCGGCTGGCGCCGGTGTCCTGGGATGAAGCGCTCGACTTCGCGGCCGACAAACTGAGGTCGGTCCGCGCCGAGAGCGGTGGTGCGGCCATTTTTCACTACCGATCGGGCGGCTCGCTCGGCCTTCAGAAGCTGGTGGCCGACGCGGTCTTCGAGGCTTTCGGGCCGGTGACGATCAAGTCCGGCAACGTGTGCGACGGCGCCGGCGAAGCGGCGCAACGAATCGACTTCGGACACTACGACAGCCACGACCTGCTCGATTGCATGAGCAGCAAGGTGATCGTCCTCTGGGGCAAGAACGTGCACGTCTCCGGACCGCATCTTCTGCCGGTCCTCAACGAGGCGCGGCGCCGCGGAGCGATGCTGGTGGCGATCGACGTCATTCCCACCCGCTTGCAGAGACTCGCGGACCTGTTCGTGCAAGTCCGGCCGGGCGGCGACTTCTTCCTGGCGATGGCACTGGCGAACCGGTTGTTCGCGATGGGGGCCGTCGATCCACAGGCGCCGGAGTACTGCGATCACTTCGAGGACTATCGAACGCTGGTGAGCTCGCGCAGCGCAGGCGAATGGGCCGCTCTCGCCGACGTCTCCGAGCAGCAGCTTCAGGTGCTGGCGGACGCCTACGGAAGGCGCCGTCCCGGTTCGATCTTCATCGGCTGGGGTCTGGCGCGCCGGCGCTTCGGCGCCGCCAGCGTGCGGGCGATCGACGCCCTCGCAGCGATCACCGGCAACCTCGGGATCAAGGGTGGCGGCGTGTCGTTCTACTTTGCGCGGCGCAGCGCGTTCGACACGAGCAGCGTTCGCGGTGAGGACGTCGCGCCGCGCACGATCCGCGAGGCGTGCTTCGGTCCGGACGTGATCGCGGCGAAGGATCCGCCGATTCGCGCGATCTGGATCACCGCAGGCAACCCCGTGTCGATGCTGCCTGAGTCAAGGACGGTTGAGAAGGCGCTGCGACAGGCGGAGCTCACGGTCGTTGTCGACACCCACCCGACCGACACCACGGACTGCGCCGACCTGGTGCTGCCAACGTTGACCTTTCTCGAGGACCAGGACCTGTTCGGCGCCTACGGCAATCACCATCTGCGTGCCTCGACTCCGGTCCTTGCGGCGCCCGAGGGTCCTCGTCACGAGGTTCAAATTCTCTGCGATCTCGCGCAGCGACTGGGGTGCGCCGACCCTCTGCCGAAAACGCGCGAGGAGTGGCAGAGCCGGTGGATGGGTCGATTGGAGAAGGCTTCAATCACGGTCGAGCGCATGCAGAAGGAGGCCGTGAAGAATCCGTTTGCCAGCGAGGTGCTCTTCCCCGAGCGGGTGTTTCCGACGCCGAGCGGCAGGATGCAGCTCCTGCACCAGGCGATTCCCGCGCCCGAATCCGAGGAGGAGTATCCCTTCACTCTCTTGTCGACCTCGACACCCAAGGCCCAGTCCTCCCAGCAGGCTCAGCACAGGAGACAAGGACTCGCCGAGATCCGCGTTCATCCCGGTGCAGTGCCGACACTGGCCGATGGCAGCAGGGTGTTTCTCGAAAGCCGGATCGGCCGTCTGGAGGTCGTTCTGAGGCATGACCCGACGCTGCGCACCGACCTCGTCGTCATCGAGAAGGGTGGAATGATGCGCGATGGCCGCTGCTGCAACGAGCTCGTGGGCGCAGTCGAATCGGACCAAGGCGGCGCTGCAGCCTACTACGACGCCCGCGTTCGAATCGTGCTGTGACGGCCTACTGCGGTCGCGCGCGTGCGGCCATCGCGTCCTGGGTCGAGAGTTCCTCCTCCGCAAGCGCCTGCAGCTCCTCCGGAGTGACCAGCAGACGGTTGGATCGAACCTGGCGCACTCCGCTGCGCTTGAGCCAGGCCACGGCGCGGCCGTTCACCCAGCCGAACAACTGCTCGTCCTGATCCAGGCGCAGGGGAGGGAGCTCGCAGTGCACCGCGGCGCCGTTGGCGAGGCGGCGGACCTGAGCTGCTGCGATATCGATCCGCGGATAGAGGGGGAGAGCCTCTTCAATCGGCAGCAGATGAGAGCCGTCGACGACTTCGGGTGCGAGCGCCCTCGACAGGTCGAAGCCGCTCGACTCGATGCGGCACAACGATTCGAGAAAGCCTCCGATCCCGAGGTTCTCCCCCAGGTCACGGGCGATGGAACGCACGTAGGTTCCGCCCGCGCACGCAATGCGCGTTCGAACCCGGGGAAAGTCATATTCGAGGACCTCGAGCTCGAACACCCGCGCCTTGCGTGCCGGAGCGTCGACCTTTGTACCGGCACGAGCCAGCTCGTACAACCGCTTCCCCTGAAGCTTGATGGCGCTGTAGGAGGGCGGTCGCTGCTCGATCTCGCCGACGAACTGAGCGGCGATCCGGCGAACGGTCTCCTCGGAGGGTGCCATCGGCTCCGGATCGACCCAGGTGATCGGGCCCTCGGCATCGTCGGTTTCGGATCGCCCGCCGAGCCGAAGAGTGGCGAGGTACACCTTGCGCGAGCGACTCAGGAGGTCCTGGAGCCGCCGGGCGCGACCCACGACCAGAACCAGCACTCCCGTGGCCAGCGGGTCGAGAGTTCCGCAGTGGCCGATTTCCTTGGTCCGCAGCCGTTTGCAGGCCGCATCGACCGCTTCGCGAGAAGTGATCCGCGCCGGCTTGTTCACGATCAGGATGCCGTCGATCGAAGCCATTGCCGGTTCTCTTGGGAGGTGTGCAGGTGTTGCCTTGGAAGCTCTTTGTCCTGCCGAAGACAAAGCGCATCACTGTAGCCCTCGGCCTCCGGGGTCTCAATGCAGTGGAGGCAAGCGTCGATTCACTCTTCAACCCTGGATTCCCGCTTTCGCGGGAATGACGGCTCCCGTGACGCAGGCTCCCAGCCCTGTGGCCCACGATGCCCTCCGGGCTAGAATCTCCGGGTAACACCAGGCGGATCGGACGCTGTAAGTGAACAACCTACAGCAAAGGAGAACCAATAGTGCTCTCACGCTTGACGGCGTTCGTGCTGGCTCTTGCCCCCGTGGGAGGTGCCGGCGAGTCGGACCCCGGACTGCCGGACTTCCTGCTTTCCAGCACCAGCGGCGAGCGCATCGGTCTGTTCAACGCAGGCCAGAGCCATGCGGCCACCGTGATCGCGCTTGCGTTTCCCGGCTGCGCCGAGGCGGAGAGCTCGACCAAGGAGCTGGCAAAGCTGGCGCGCGCGGACAAGAGCGCTGCGGCTCGTTATCTGCTGGTCTCGACCTCTCCCAAGCTTGAGGGCTCGGCGCTTCAGCAGTGGGCCGGAAGGCTCGGCGTGGGCTTTCCGGTGCTGTGCGATCCACTCCAGACTCTGGCGCAGAGCTGGGACGTGGGCTCCACTTTCGAGGTCTTTGTCTTCGATCGCGAGTTCAACCTTTGTTTTCGAGGCGGATCGGGTGCCGGGTCCGCGCCACAGAAGGCACCCGGTGCGATCGATCTCAAGGACGTGATCGGGCGACTGGCCGCGGGAGTGAAGCTCATTCGGACCGCGCCGTCGGGTAAGCCGCTACCCACCCAGCTCGCCGGCACGCGCTTCGAGGAGATCAACTACCATCAGCACGTCGAGCCCGTCATCGCCAGGCAGTGTCTGGAATGCCACCGCGAGGGACAGATCGGTCCGATGACGCTTGAGAGCTACGGCGACGTCAAGGGTTGGGCGCCGATGATCGCCGAGGTTGTTCTCGAGGAGCGCATGCCGCCATGGCACGCCAATCCCCGCTACGGAGAGTTCAAGAACGCCCGGCGACTGACCGACACAGAGAAGGCCATCCTGCTGCAATGGTCGGACCTGGGTGCGCCCGAAGGCAAAGCCGACGTGAGCAAGGATTTCACGCCCGAACGGTACGTCGAGGGAGGCTGGTCGATCGGCGAACCCGACCGGATCTTCGAGCTGCCCAAGGATGAGTTCGTCCCGGCGGAAGGCGTGATCGGCTACCGCTATGTGATGGTCGACCCTGGATTCACCGAGGACTGCTACGTTCAGGCAGTCGAGGTGCGGCCCACCAACACCGCCCTCACCCACCATGTTCTGATCCTTCTGGTACCGCCCGGCCTGTCGGCGCGTGACGCGATGGATGATCCCAACTTCTTTCTGGCCTCCGGCAACTTTGCCGTCAACGTGCCGGGCGGGAGGCCGATGATCCTTCCCGACGGCTATGGCATCGAGGTGAAGAAGGGCGCACGCTTCCTGTTCCAGCTTCACTACACCCCCAACGGGGAGGCCGGCTACGACCGCTCGAGGCTGGGGATCCGATTGGCTAAGGCCAAGGTGACGCACCGGGTCAGGAGCCGCGCGCTGGTGGAATTCAACTTCCGCATTCCTCCGCAGGAGGCGAACTACCAGTTCGAGGCGCGCCATTCGTTCGAGCAGCCGGTGCGCCTGCTCGCGATCTTTCCTCATCTTCACGCCCGCGGAAAGGCATTTCGGGTCGAGCGAGAGTACGGCAAGAAGTCCGAGGTGCTGCTCGACGTGCCTCGCTACGATTTCAACTGGCAGCACACCTATGAATTGCAGGCGCCCGTCGCGATCCGGGCGGGGGATTCCCTGCACTTGACCGCGGGCTGGGACAATTCGAGCGGCAACGCCAGCAATCCGGACCCCAACGCCACGGTTCGGTGGGGAGACCAGACGTTCGAGGAGATGTTCGTGGCGTACATCACCTACATCGACGAGGAGCCCGCGCGGTAGAGCGTCGAACGCCTCGTCTCAGGCTCCGGTAGGTAGACGTCATCATCAGCGGTTCGCAGTTTTCCTGGTTGCAACTTCATTGCGACTTCGGGTCTCCCTGGAGGTCGCGGAGAACAGTCTCACACCCCGGGGCGGCGGACCCCAGGTTCGCGCTCGCAGAGGTCAATGGAATGCACGGCTCGTGCATCGGGAGGATCTCGATGGAACGGTACCGATGGAAGAAAGCGGCACTGATCTCCGGCTTTCTGGGAGTCATGGGGCCGGGCGCGCTGATGGTGGCTCTTTCGGCCGGTGCGGCCGGGCAGGCGTCGGCCGCGGAAAAGCGACTCGAGTGCATCGAGGGACAGCTCGCCGAGGTTCTGGCGCGACTTCACCAAGGCGCGGATCCCGGAGGCTTGGGCAACGGGAACATCAAGAAACCGCGCAGGCTGCGCCGGGAGCGCGAAGCGTCGGACACCGTCTGGATCGACAACCCTGACGCGCTCGTCCAAAGGGTCGCTCAGCTGGAACGGCGGGTCGCTGGTTTGTCCGGCGAAGGGAGCCGATCCAATCCGGCAGAGCTCGGGGGATCGGCTTCTGAGTGGCTCGCGCTCACCCGTCTCTCGGCGCCGGTCGGCGGCCTCGCGAAGGATGAGGTCCAACCGGTTCTCGATTCCGAGGCCGATCGGAGCGTGGTCGCCGCGGAGCAGAAGGTGGCGGCACTCGAGGAGCGCATCGCCGACCTGGAGCTCTTGGAGCGACAGATCCTGTCGCGCGTCGATCAGCATCTGGTCGACGCCCGCAATCAACGCGACCAGATCATCCAGGACGTCCTCGCCGAGACCGGTCATCTCAACGAAGTTCGCGAATCGCAGGCCGGGAAGCTCGACGTCGCCGCGGTCGTGTCGGGAGCGCAGGACACGATCCTGGGCAGCGATCTCCCGGACGTGGTCCGGGGGATCGAGCATTTCCTGGTCAATATCGACCAGATGATGGGCGACGGAGTCTCGGATCCGCTGGAGAGCTGGTCCGATCGAATGCGAGATTTCCACGCGGGCCGGGGGTTGATGGATACGGGTGCTGAGCTCGAGGGAGTGACGATCGCGGACCTGCTCGCAGGAATGAGCCAGCAGTACCAGGGAATGCCGATGCCTGCGGAAGCGGCACAGGTGGCGCAGATGCTCACGCAATACGGGGCCCTTGGCTATGTGCGGATGTGGAAGACCAGCTTCAAGCACATGGACCTCGGCGAGGTGTTCGCGCAGATTGCCGGCGACACGCGCGGCATGAATCCCAGCGCGATCCTCTATGAGCTCGCCCTGCACTGCCCGGGCCGGATCCTGCCCGCCGCCGTCGCGGGTCTGGCATCGGCCCTGGAGGGACTGGATCTGTGCGTCGTGTTCGAGGTGCTCGCTTCCGAGCTCAAGGGTGTGACGCCGGTTCCGCTGCTCGCCGGAGTGGAGGCGGGACTCCAGGGCGGGGACGTGAGCAAGATGCTGTCGGTGGCTGCCAGTCAGATGCCAGAGATCGATCTCGGCAGGATCCTCTATCGGATCGGCGAGTCCTTCGAGACCGTGAGTCTGGGGACGGCCCTCGACACGATGGCGACCGAGCTCGACGGCGTGACGATCGCTGACGCCATCGAAGAAGCGGAGCAGGGGCTCGAGCAGATGGGCCTGGGACCGGTCGAGCTGCCGGTCGTTCTCAAGCGAAGCGGCGAGAGCCTGCGGCGTCTCGAGCTGCCGCGGCGCATCGAAGGTCTTGCCGGGATGCTCGAGCAGATGTCCGGCTATCTCCAGCAGACGCGAGTGGAGCTGGGCCTCGTGCAGGTCGACGCCGAGCGGCATGCGCTCGAGCGACTGGAAGCGACCGGTGAGGGGACCACGCCAGAGCTCGCTTTGAAGGAAGAGGAGTGGACCGGAACAGCGGTCCCGATGAGCGATGACTCGTCCTTTTCGGAGATCCCTCAGAACCAGGATTCGGTCGATTCGATCCGTGAGAGCCTGGTGCCGCTGAGCGACGACGGCAGCGCCGATCCGGCCGAGCAGGAGGCCGAATCCGAGGTGGGCAGTGAGGCGCTGGAGGAAAGCCGCAAGGAGATCGAGTGGCTCGAGAAGGCGTTGCAGGACCTCAAGTCCCAGGGATTCAAGGACGACCATCCGGCGATCCTCAAGGCCCGCAAGAAGCTGGCAGAGGCCAAAGTCGTGATCCGCGCCGACCCGGAATGAGCCGGACCTACTCCGAAAGCTCGAGGTCGATCGTTTCCTTGCCCTTGCGGATTGCGGTCGCCTGCACGCGAACCGTGAGCGGTTCTCCAACGGCGTAGTCGGTCGGCGACATTCGCCGGCGGCGAAGCGTGGAGACGTGCACCAGCCCGTCGCGGTGACCGTCGAGGTTGACGAACACGCCGAATTCAGTGATGCCTGCGATTGTTCCGGCGAATCGCATCCCCGGGCGGTAGCTCCTGAGCGCCGGCCGCTCGAGGTCGTAGTAGCTCTCGTCGCGCCAGCCGAAGGTGACGCGCTGCACGTGCTCGATGGGAATCGAGCGCACTTCGTTGCGGCCACCGAGCTTGAGCTCGATCTGCTGCGGCAGGCGGAGCGCCGCGCGGCGCCGGCGGCCGTCGGAGTCCTTCCAGTGAGCGCTCGGCCGCCGGAGCAGCGTCCACAGAGAGCGCGGGATCTCGATGCGGATCTCTACCGTCTCGCGACGCGTGATGGTGCTGCCGTCATGGAGAACGAGCCCGCGGTTCTGGACGTCCCCCCGGAGCAACGCGTCGCCGAAAAGCTCGACGCGGTCCCAGGTGGGCAGGCGCTCGATCACCCGCACCATCCCCTCGAGGTCCCGGATCGGCGCTTCCAGCCTGCACAGGCCGAGCCGGACGAGAAGCAACCGGAAGCCGGACAGTCTGCACGGCGCGAGCAGGCCCCGAAGCGCGGATTCGAGATCCCGCGTGCGTACGACGCCCTCCTCGTTCGCGACCATCGTTCCCAGGTCGACTCGATCATTGGTCAGCACCAGGAGCGAATGCGCCAGCCCGGTCCGAAGGGGCGCGCCGTTCTTCTGTAGATATGCGAGCAAATCGCAGAGCTTGGTCCGGTTGCGGGCGAGCGGATCCTCGTGGATGCGGATCTCGCCGCTGCTCGAGACCTGACGCCATTTGGAAGTCCCGACCATTTCCACGTCGCCGCCCCAATGCTTGACCTCCAGGGCGACGAGGGCGAACGGGCTTGCGACCAGAAAGTCGATCTCGTGCTTGCCCTTCTCCGAGGTCTTGGGGACGCGCAGCGCGCGAAAACACCTCACCGGAAGCGCGAGGCGCAGGTTTTCGATGATCCTCGACGCCTGGATCTCTCCGGTTTCACCGGCCTGCTCGGCGACATCGGGCGGATGCCTTTTCCGGGCGCGGCGGATCCAGCGCAGCTTGTCGAGAAGACGCATTTGCGTCGATCAGCTCGCCAGCGAGAACACGAATGGAACGCGCACCCGGTAAGGAAGCGACGACGACCGCGGACGAAAGGTCCATTGCAGGAGAGCCTTGCGCGCGGCCTCGTCCAGCGCGGCATGGCCGCTCGATTGCTCGACCAAGGCCTCCTTCACCGACCCGTCGGCGGACACGTCCGCGACCAGCACCACCGTACCCTCGAGTCGAAGACGAAAGGCACGCAATGGATAGGCGGGACTGGGCGCGAACATCGCGAGCGGCTGGCCGTCGAGAATCTGGTCATGAGCGGCGGAAGGATCGGTGACTTCGACGGCAGGCACCACAGGGTCCACCGGCGCCGGCTCCTCGTCCGGCGGCTGCTCTTCCTCCACTGGCCTGCTGGCACGGATCGCGCGCGCCAGGAGCCGGGGATCGATCTCCCTGGGCTTCTTGATCACTGGAGGATCGAGCGCTGGCTCCGGCTCGGGGAGAAGCTCCGCTTCCGGGTCCGCCTCCGCGGGGGTTTCGGCGATCGGTGGGGACTCGAGCGGCCGCGATTTGGGCTCGCTCTCGACCGGAAGGATCTCCTGGGCCGCGTGGTTGAGGATCATGAGCTTGATCGGCGGACGCCGGTGCTCGATGAAGGTCAGCAGGGAAGTGCCTGCGAGAGCGGCGATCAACGCCGCATGGATCAGCAGCGAGCTGACCAGACTCAGACTTCTTGTTCTCAGAATTGCCACCGTGCGCTGAATACGACGTTGGTCCCGGGTTCGTTGACTCCCGAGCCGTGGATCCGGTAGTCGCGGTTGGTCAGGTTCTCGACGGCGAGACCGAGAGTCCAGCCGTCGCCCACGCGGAGGCCTCCGCGCAGAGTGTACACCGTATAGCCCGGAGTGCCGCCCACGGGGATCCTCTGGGTATCCGCCGCGTCGGAGGCGCTCAGGCGGTCCTGGTCGTCGGCGACGGTGGTCAATCCTTCGACGAAGTAATGCTGCAGGGCCGGCTCGTAGCGGATGCGCAGTGAGCCGCGGGCCGGCGGCAGCCTGCTCAACGGCTCTTCCTCGTCGACGCCGGGCGCGACCGGTGCGATCGGTGCGTCGACGACGCCGAACACGTAGGCGAAATCCCCGCCGACCGTCCACGCATCATTCAGCCGAACGCTGGCATTCAAGTCGACACCGTACACATGACCTTCGCCGGCATTGGCCTTCTCTACCTCGTTCAACCCGTTGACGACGTTGCCCGTGGGAAAGCGCACGATCAGGTCCTCGATGAAGGTGTAGTACACGCCACCCTCGAGGGTGTAGCGCTCCTTCAAATGTCGCAATCCCAGCTCCAGGCCGGTGAAGATCTCCTCCTCGAGACCGGGCGAGGGAGTTTCCAGCTCGTTGCTGCGCGCGACATCGAGACGGGTGAGATCCGAAAGATTGGGCATGCGCACCGACCGGAACAGCGCGAAGTGCGCGGAGGTTTCCGGAGTGAAGCGATGCAGCAGGCGTGCCTCGGCAGACAGCGCCGAGTAGTCGTCCTCGATGCTGATGCGATTGCCCGTGGCCGGATCCTGGACACTGTCGGCATCGGCGCCGGCCGCCGACCAGCGGCCACCGAACAAGAGCGACCACCGCTCTGACAGGTCGATGTCGTCCTCGAAGAACGCGCCGTACAGATCGTAGAGGGCATCGTCCGCGACCGCTCCCTGGATGCCCCTTGAGGCGAACGAGCCGTCGGCGTTGAAGTCGAGGTGGCTGCTGTCGACCTGGTCCCGGTAGTAATCGGCGCCATAGCGCAGATTGCCGGCATTCGTCAGGTTTTCGAAGTTGACGAAACCGCCGATCGTGTCGACGTCGACGTCGTCCTCGTCGCTGCGCCCGTCGCTGCGGGTACGGTCGCGCATCTCCTCGCTGGAGTGAAATCCGATTCCCGCCTGCACTCGGTCGAAGAACCCGCCGTCCCGCCAGTCGACGCGAGTGTAGGTGAAGTCGCGGTACTGCCTCAAGTCGTGCTCGAGCTCCGTCCCGGCGACCGTGCCGTGCCACACTACACCGTCGACGGTGCGATGGGTTCTGGGCACGTCGAACTGGCGTTCCTGCTGGTAGCCGAACTCCCACTGACTGTGCCCGGCGAGGCGCCAGGCGAGCTTGCCGTCAATGGAGTAGGAGCTCCAGGCGGTTCCCTCCTGTAGGCCGACGTGGCGACCACCTTCGAGATCACTGAAGTTGCGGTCGGTAAAACCAAAGCGGTAGGCGACGGCGCCCGCGTTTCCGCCGGCCTCGGTGTGGGCGATCCATGACTGGTCGGCGCTCGCGAGGCGCAGGGCGACGGCGGCGGAGTGATCCTGACCTTCCACGAAAGAGCCGGCCGGACGAGTCTCCATCACCACGGTGCCACCGGCGGCGTCCGGGCCGTACCGGACTCCGCCGCTGCCGTACCTCACCTCCATCGTTTCGATCAGCTCGGAGTCGATCGTCGCCAGATACTGATTGGGGCCGTCGCGCCACGTGGAGTTGTTGAACCGAAACCCGTCGAGCACGTACAGCGTGCGGAACCCCGTGAATCCGTGAAGGATGGGTGATGCCTGACCCGGACCGGTTCGCTGCACAGTGGTGCCCGTCGTCTCCCGCAGACCGTCGGGGAGAAACCTGGCCATTCGTTCCTCGAGATAGATGGCACGCGTGAGGTGCTCGCCGAGGATCGCCTCGTAGCCGAAGTCTCCCAGCGCCGGAGGAGGAACTCTCACGGGGGGCAGGTCGATCACCTGCTGCCGGTTCCAGCGCTCGAAAGGCTCTTCGAGCAGGCTTTCCGTCTGCTGCTCCTGCGGCGCTCTTTTGGGATTACAGGCGCACGCACAGACAAGGACCAGGATCGACACATCCATCGGTTGCCTTTCGGGCCGTTCCAGAAGGATGAAGGACCATTGAACGACGCTTTCGGACGCTGGTTCGAGAATTCTCTCAGGGCTCGTTCGGGCGGTGTACGGGACCGAAGAAACCGGGCAGGGTGCCACCCCCTTGATCGGTCCAGGCGAATGGTTTCGAATCCTCCACCTTCGCCGCCGGAAGCGGCAAGGATCGAGGAGAGCGCTCCGATGCCCAAGGTTTACTTTCAACGTGAATTCAAGGAGGTGGAGACCGCGGAAGGCAGGGACCTCCGCACGATCGCCCTGGAGAACGGCATCGAGCTCTACCCCGGCCTCTTCAAGTATCTGAATTGCCGTGGTCGCGGCCTGTGCGGGACCTGCAGGGTCCGCGTCCGGCAGCAGGACCTTCTCTCCCCGCGCACCCGCGCCGAGACGGCCAAGCTCCCCGAGACCGATCCGACCTTGCGCCTTGCCTGCCAGACCGCCTGTTACGGGGACGTCGACGTTCAGACCTTCCCGCGTCCGCGACAGGGATGGATGGAGCATCCGTGCTACCAGCATCTGATCGAGGACGTGAAGGAAAAGGGCTTCAACGCACGCGCCACCGATTGACCCGGCTCTTCGCACTCTCCGACCCGCATCTTTCGCTCGCCACGCCGGGCAAGGAGATGGATCGATTCGGGGAGCACTGGCGCGACCATTCCCGGACGATCGAGAGCCGCTGGCGCGAAGTCGTCGCTCTGGAGGATGTGGTCCTCATCCCGGGTGACATCTCCTGGGCGATGCGCCTGCCTCAGGCGCTCGCGGACCTCGAGTTCCTCGGCCGTCTTCCGGGACGCAAGGTCATCCTGCGCGGCAATCACGATTACTGGTGGAGCTCGCTCTCGAAGGTTCGCCACGCTCTGCCTGCAGGAATGTACGCCGTCGATGGTGACGCGGTCGAGGTCGGACCGTTCGTGATCGGAGGGACGCGCCTCTGGGACATCCCCGGAGTCAGCTTTGCTGACTTTATCGATTGGACCGGCGACCGGGCGCCGATCAGCGCCATGATCAGCGAGGACGACGTGCAGCGATCACGGCGCATCTACGAGCGCGAGATGGGACGTCTGCGACGAGCGATGCAGGATCTCTCAGGGCGGCGTCCGGCGGCCGATCGTCCGGTCCGGGTGGCGCTCACTCACTACCCGCCGTGCTCCGCCGATCTTTCCCAGACCGACGCGACGCTCTGCATCGAGGCGAGCGGGGCCAGCCACTGCGTGTTCGGACACCTCCACTCGGTCCGGCGCGACCGTGGCGCGGTCTTCGGACGCGGCCGAGAAGTCGAGTACCATCTCACCTCGTGCGACTTTCTGGACTTTCGACCGAAGCTGATCGCCGAGGCGGCGCCTTGAGACTGCTCAAGGTCGTGGCGGTCTCGGCGGGGGTTCTCGTAGTTCTGGAGCTCGTGGCACGCTGCTTGAGACCGGAGGATCCGCGGTTTCGCCGCGGCCAGGACGTGTTCCAGGCGATCGGCGGCCTCGACCTCGCGGAGGTGGACGCCATCATCGAGGGCCATCCCGACCTGTTCTGGAGGATGAAGAGCGGAGTGCGCGGCCGGCGCTGGCTGCCGCCCCTATGGCGGGACACGCGTTCCAACTCTCTGGGGTTTCGCGATCACGAGCTGTCCGGCTCGAAGGCGAAGAGCGAGCTCCGGGTGCTGTGCCTGGGAGACTCCTGCACCTACGGCTCGGGCGTTCCGATGGGGGACAGCTTTCCAGAGCTCCTCGAGGGAATGCTCGCGGGAGTCGATCGAACGCGGATCTTTGAGGTGATCAACGCCGGTTTCCCCGGCTACACCTGCTTCCAGGGATTCGAGCTTCTCAAGATGCTTGGGAAAGAGCTTCAGCCCGACATCGTCCTCGCTTCGTTCGGGTTCAACGAGAACAGTGTGTGGTCAGGCCTGACCGATCCCCAGACTCATGCCCGCCTCAATAAAGCACCCCTGCGTCTTCTGCTGCGCTCGGCCCTCCTGCGCATCCTTGCCCGGCCTTTTGTCGGTGCGGCCGTGGTCGAGGGGAGGGACGCGAACAAGGACCAGTCACACAGCAACCTCGGCGACGCTCCGGGGGCGGCGCTGCGTCGCATGTCGCCGGAGCTGTACGGGGAGTACCTCGAAAAGATCATCGAGCTCAGCCTCGAGCTCGGCGCAAGACCGGTGCTGATCCTGCATCCGACGCGTCCGGAGTCGCGAACTCCGGAGACCGTCGACCCAAGGGACGTACCCGGGGATTTCGACCTGCAGGAGTTCATGCAGAGCTCGCAGCACATGAAAGACCTGCGCAGCACTCTTCGTGACGTCGCCCAGAGGTCGGGCACGCCCCTCCTCGACCTGGAAGCCCCCTTCCAGGATCGCGCCGAATGTTTCATCGACAACTGCCACCTCAATCGACAGGGCTGTCTGTTGCAGGCGAGGCTCCTCTACCAGCTCCTCAAGAACCAGTGTCTCGTGCCCCCGTCGCCACCAGAGCCGGGACCGGACGAACCCCCTCACTGAGCAAGAGTCGACCCGATTCCATGTCCACCCACTCCTCGATTCCGTCTCCAGAGGGCGACTTGCGCCGGCATTTCGTGCAGTCCGTGTGGAACGAAGCGGCGACCCTGGTCGAACAGGATCGAGTCGAGGTCATCGCCGGCGCCCAGGACGATGTCTGGCTGCTCGTCAGCGAGGCCCGGGCCGAGGAAGTCGCTTTGCGGATGAGCAGTCGCGGACTTCACACGGACTGCTCCTGCGAGGAATTTGAGGCGGGGCATCTGTGCGTGCACCTGTGCGCCGCAGTGCAGTACGCGCTGTCCAAGGATCTTCTGCCGCGCGAGATCAGCCTCCTGATCTACGGTCTTCCGGAGTCGGAGGAGGAACCGCAGGAGTCAGGGGGGAGCGCGGTCGCAACGCAGGAACCCGAGTTGATTCCTGCCGCCGACGAAGAAGTCGTCGCGCCTGAGAAGGATCACGCGAAGGAACGCGATCGGATCCAGCCCGCGTGGGCGGAGTTCCTGGTCGCAATGGGGTCGCGCCGCAGCGTGCGGCCGCTGCTCCCCAAAGGCGAAGGCGAGCGCCAACTGGTCTACTTCGTCGATCCCTCGGAGGTCAGGGAAGAGGCACGATTCGTTCTCCACCTGGGCTGGCGGGAACGCATCAAGTCCGGAGACTTCGGGCCGCTTCAGCTCAGCAGCCTCCCCCGCAGCGAAGCCGAGCAGATCCTGTCCGCCGAGGATTCACGGATCCTCGAGCTCCTGAGCGGAGCGATCACCGCATCTTCCGGAACCCATCGGTGGGAGCGGTTCAGCTCGTGCGTGCTTACCGAGAACCTGCTCCCGGTCCTCCTGCCGCGTCTGTGCGCGACACGGCGGCTTCTACAGCAGGACAGCAGCACCGAGGACGCCTGGAACCCAAAGGAGGTTGAGTTCGATGACGCTCCCTTCATGGCCGAGCTGTGCCTCGACCGGCCGGGGGGAGCGGGTGCCTATCGACTGAGCGCGCGTTTCGTTCGTGGCCAGGAGACCGTCGAGCTCGACCGGCCCCGATTCATCGTGGCTCCGGGTTTCTTCTTGCTGGAAGACACACTTTCGTCGTTTCAGATGCACGGCTCGCTCGAATCGCTCGATCGGCTGCGCGAGCGCGGCAGCCTGTGGATTCCCGAGGATCAGATCGCGGAGTTTCAAAGGCGCTTCGACGCCCTCGAACGGCCGCCGTTCCTGGCCTGGCCGCAAGCTCTCGCGCGCACCGAGACTCATCCCTCGCCCGTTCCTCGCATCCGCATCCGCGGCTCGGTCAAGGGCATTCCGATGAAAGGCGCCGGGCGCAGGCTGTTTGCGTCCGTGTCCTTCCTGTACGGCAGAGCCCAGTCGGGACCGGTGGAGGTGGAGGCCGAGGACAATCGGTCGCGCGTCACCGATCTTGGGGGAAGCATCGTGGTGCGCGACTTTGCTGCTGAGGAGCGGGCGCTCGAGAGACTGGGTCGGCTTGGATTCCGGCTGGCCAGGGAGCGGCTGGGACCGGGGGTGTTCGGACAGCTTCTCGAGGTCGAGCCCGATCTCCTCGCCTCCGTCGTCGGCGAGCTGAACGCGCACGGATGGAAAGTGGAGGCGGAAGGCGCGATCTATCGGCGACCGAATCAGGTCAAGGTCTCAGTTCGCTCCGGAATCGATTGGTTCGACCTCGAGGGCGGGGCCTGCTACGACCAGCAGATGGTGTCCTTTCCTCAGCTCCTCGAGGCGGTGCGTCAGGGTCGCGGCTTCGTCGTCCTCGGCGACGGCAGCCGTGGTCTGCTGCCGGAGGAGTGGCTGGGGCGCAACGGCTTCCTGCTCCGTTCGGGCGAGGCCGCGGGAGAAGCGCTCCGGTACCGGTCGAGCCAGACTGCGCTGCTCGATGCGTTGCTGCTCGCCGAGCCGGAAGCGGAGATCGACCCGGTTTTCGCTCGCGCGCGCGAGGAGCTGGGGCGCTTCGAGGGCATCCGACCGATGGCGGCCCCCGCCGGGTTTCACGGAACCCTGCGTCCCTACCAGGAGCTGGGCCTCTCCTGGATCCAGTTCCTGGAGAAGTTCGGTTTCGGCGGCTGCCTTGCCGACGACATGGGCCTGGGGAAGACCATCCAGGTCCTGGCCGCTCTCGAGTGCCGCCGCGAGAACAACCGGCGACCCGCGCTCGTGGTCGTGCCGCGCTCGCTGATCTTCAACTGGAAGGACGAGGCGCTGCGCTTCACACCGGGGATCCGGGTCCTGGAGCACATCGGTCCGTCGCGCTCGCTGGAGCCGGCGACGTTGCTCTCGGCCGACGTGGTGCTGACGACCTACGGCACGCTGCGGCGCGACGCGGCCCTGCTGAAAGACATCGAGTTCGACTACGTCGTGCTCGACGAGGCGCAGTCGATCAAGAATCGCAACAGCGCGACCGCCAAGGCTGCCCGGCTGCTGCACTCGCGCCATCGCCTGGCTCTCAGCGGAACGCCGATCGAGAATCACCTCGGCGAGTTCTGGAGCCTGTTCGAGTTCCTGAACCCGGGAATGCTCGGGCGCGCCTCGGTGTTCCGCGATGCGGCCCTGCGCGTTCCGGAAGGTGGCGAGAACGCCGGCGGGACTCTGGTGCGCGCGTTGCGTCCGTTCCTGCTGCGGCGCACCAAGCAGCAGGTGGCGCGCGAGCTGCCGCCCAAGATGGAGCAGACGATCTACTCGGACCTCGATCCGGTGGAGCGACGCACCTATGACGAGCTCAAGCGCCACTACCAGGTCTCGTTCTTCGAGCAGATGGAGGAGAAGGAGCTGCGCCGCTCCCGGATCCAGGTGCTCGAAGCGCTGCTCCGGCTGCGGCAGGCCTCCTGCCACCTCGGGCTGCTCGACGAGCGCCGGCGGCCGGAGTCCTCGACCAAGCTCAACCTGCTTCTCGACCACCTCGAGGAGGTCCTGGAGGAAGGACACAAGGCTCTGGTGTTCTCGCAGTTCACCAGCTTTCTGGCGATCGTGCGCGAGCACCTGGACGCGCGCAAGGTGGTCTACGAGTACCTGGACGGCCAGACGCGCAATCGCGAAGCGCGGGTCAAGCGCTTCCAGAACGACAAGGACTGCAAGCTGTTCCTGATCAGCCTCAAGGCCGGCGGCCAGGGTCTCAACCTCACCGCCGCCGAGTACGTGTTCCTGCTCGATCCGTGGTGGAACCCGGCGGTGGAGGCGCAGGCGATCGACCGTGCGCACCGCATCGGTCAGACGCAGCAGGTGTTCGCGTACCGCCTGGTGGCGCGCGATACCGTCGAGGAGAAGGTTCTGCAGCTCCAGGCTCACAAGAAACGGCTCGCCGACGCCATCCTCGGGGGTGAGAGCGGAATGCTCGATCAGCTCAGCCGGGACGACCTGCGCGTTCTGCTGTCGTGATTAACCCGGATCATGCGTGAAGGTCGTAGCGAGAATGAGCCAAAGTTGGTTCTGGCGAGGACCTGCGACCGATTTCACCCGGAGCGACTTTGAACATGTCGTGAGGACTGAAATCGTCGCAACGACGAAGCCAGAAACAACTTTGGCCATTCGCAGTAGAGCTTCATGCATCATCCGGGTCAAGCCTTTCGGCGCGGGAAGAGCGTCTCAATCCCAGGGCGCCGACCACTCCTCGAAGAGCGACTGGTACTGCTCCTCGGTGACCTCGGGGCGCGTACGGCGCCATTCTCCGAGCACGTCGTGGACGATGCCGACCGGAAGGTCGGAGCGATGCGCGCGCATCGTCCAGAGGTAGCCGCGCGCGGCCGCGAGATCGCCTTTCCCGGCGTGCGCGCGGGCGAGCAGGAAGTGCGTCTCGCCGCTCTTGCCGCGCTGCTTCTCTTCGAGGTCGATCTCCATCAGTGCCTCGTCGTAGCGCTTGAGGTCGAGGTACTCGCGCACCAGCTGCAGCCTCGCTCGGGTGTGTTCTGGATAGGCCTCGATCAGCTTTTTCTTGAGCGCGATACGCTGCTCGTGGTCCTCCCGGAAGCGGCGCGAGGGGTGATCCACAAGCCTCCGCAGGATCTCGTGGATTTCCGCTTCACGCCGGGCAAGGTGGTCCTGGCCGAGCTTCTGGTGAACGCGCTGGAGGAGATAGTGTGAGCGCAGATGCTCGGGATGCTCGGCCACCGCCTGGCGAAGCTGCGACAGGGCGTCCTGCCAGCGGCCGAGGTCGCAAAGCATTGAGGCGTACAGCGACCGGTAGCCGGCACGCACCCGGTCCGCTCTCTCCACCGTGATCGCTCGTTCGAATTGAAGTACGGCCGCGTCGTGACGGGCGGCCGCTGCGAGGGACCGGGCGTAGGCGGCGTGGGTCAGGGCGCGGTAGGCGGGAACCGAGTCGATCTCGGCGCGGGCGAGCGCCGCCTCCAGCAAGGGTCGGGCGCGCGCGTCGTCGCCCATGGCCTGGCGGGCGGCGCCTTCACCGGCGCGCGCGAACGGTTGATCCGCATCCAGGAGGAGCGCGAGACGAAAGTGGCGCAGGGCGAGCGCGGGCTCGAGCCTCTGGATCAGATGGAAACCGTAGTTCACGTGCGCCCCGACGTTGGCCGGGTCGGTTCGAAGGGCTTCCTCGAACAGCTCTCGGGCGCTCTCGTCATGCGCGGCGTCGAGCTCGCGCATCGCGGCCTGCAGCTTCAGCATCGACTCCGCGACGTTTCCCGGCTTGGGAGCCTCGAGAGGCTCGTCCACGTAGCTCGGGGCCGGCGCCGGAGTTGAGATCTCGTCCTGCGGCTCACCCGCTGATGTCTGTTGCTTTTCGTGATCGCAGCCGACGAAGGTCGCAAGAAGGCACAGGCACACGTTGTGCCATGAAAGGCTTGCGGACAAGGAGGATCCTTCGTGGTTGAGGCTCATCGGCACCGGAGGTTCGAGAATGAACGCGGATTGCCCGAGTCTAGCGGTGACTCGTGTCGGGTCACCGATCGGAGGGGCTCGCGCATCGCCCGTCGCCCAATGGATCGTCGAACGGTAATCGGCGGCGGTGGACGCGACGATGTCGGGTGTGTCATGGAGCGAGGCCGGGTTACCCCAGTCGGACTGGGCGGCCGGGACCACTGGACCAGAGACGACCGCAAGGCCAGGCAGAACCGACGTGCCGCCGGTCGGGGCGAGAGTGAGATTGGAGTCGCAGATGCCGACTTCACCCCAGGGCGAGCCCACAACACAGTCGGCAGCAGATTCTGAGGCCCGGTCAACGGCGTAGGGATTCGTCGAGCGTGTCGAGCCGTGGAAATCCAGCCAACGGGCAGGAGGAGCTCTTGCTGGTATGGTTCAGGTGCAGACAAGGGCCGAGCTCAACGCCGCGTCGCCGTGTCGACCTCTCATGCTCCAGATTCACTCGTGACACATTCAGTCGCGTTCGACTACACCCGCGTGCTGCCGTTCCCCAGAGGGGGATACCGGGCCGTGCTCGAGCTCCAGCACCGCGTCCTGGAGGAGCGGATCCGCAAGGTCGTTCCCGACACGATCCTGCTCGGCGAGCACGAGCGCGTGATCACGCTGGGACGCGCGACCAAGGTGAAACCGGAAGGCCTTCCGTTGCCGGTCGTGGAGGTGGAGCGCGGGGGACAGGCTACGTGGCACGGGCCCGGACAGCTCGTCGGCTATCCGATCGTCGACCTCGTCACGCTAGGCATCTCAGTGCGCGAGTATCTCTCTTCCCTGGAGCGGGCGTTGATCGCGGCGCTCGCCGAATTCGCCATCGCCGCGCAATCCCGGGAAGGGGCGACCGGCGTATGGGTGGGGGATCGCAAGGTCGCGAGCATCGGAGTCGCCGTGCGCCGATTCGTCACCTACCACGGATTCGCCCTGAATCACTCGCCGGACCTCTCCGACTTCCGCTTCATCCAGCCTTGCGGCTTCTCTGCGGAGGTGATGACCTCGATGGAACAGATGCTCGGGACGCCTCCGTCTTTCGGCGCGGTCACGCTCTCCGTGCTGCGCTCGCTCGTCCGGACTCTCGACCTCGCCCCGCCGATCTGGGAAACGTCGCCTTGACCGTCGACCCTAGCCCAACTTCCGCAGTTCGCGACCGAGAGACCTAGAGCCACGGGCCTCGAGGGGTCGAGTTGGCACTACATTTTGGGTGACGGCACGGTCTTGGGAACTCGAAGGCATCGAGGGAGCACAGTTGTCGCACTCGGAACCGTCCCATTCAAGGGGGCAGGTTGGC
>Ga0247727_10007143_pt1 | contig 21478 bp, 21 predicted proteins | sample WisWelCaveWW1625_FD_202498 | JGI IMG/M metagenome (GOLD analysis project Ga0247727, IMG submission 202498) | Biofilm microbial communities from Wishing Well Cave, Virginia, United States - WW16-25 | ecosystem: Environmental > Aquatic > Deep subsurface > Groundwater > Cave microbial mat | place... | reverse complement strand
ATCGGGGTCAGCGAGGGCGATGTCCACATCACCAACATCGTCTACTGGCGCCCGCCGGGCAACCGCACGCCGACGCCGCAGGAGGCGCAGGTTTGCCGCCCCTTCCTGGAGCGGCAGGTGGAGCTCGTGGCGCCCGACCTGGTGATGCTGCTGGGCGGGGCGGCGGCCAACCACATCTTCAATGTCGCGGACGGCATCATGCGCGTGCGCGGCAGATGGCGGGAGGTGACGCTCGGCGCCCGCACGGTCCGCACCATCGCCACGCTGCATCCGGCCTATCTGCTGCGAACGCCGGCGGCCAAGCGGCTGACTTGGCGCGATTTGCTGGCCGTCAAGGCCGCGCTTGGCGCATAGCCCTGTGTAGCGGTGGGAGCCGGTTTGTGCTCCGGGCGCGGGGCGCTCTCGAGGCAGCCGGAGCGAGTTGTAGGCGCCTACGGTGGTTTGTAACGCGGGGCGAGGCAATTTTTGCTGTCTCGGCCGGCGGCTATCCCCATACCGGCCGAGCGGCCGAGGCCAAAAAAACCCTCGCCCCGCGTTACGGCAATGGGCCATCGACAGGCGGGCGCGTGCCCAACGCATGGCGGCCAACCGTCCGCGCCGGGAGGCAAGCAACCGGACTTGGTAAAAGTCGTCCGGCAATCTGCTAGAACAGGGTCATGCCGAAGCTCGACCCGACCCGCCCGTTCATTCCCGTACGCATCGCCGTGCTGACCGTGTCGGATACGCGCGGGCCCGCCGACGACAAGTCCGGCGACACGCTGGCAGGGTTAATAGGGGCAGCAGGCCACGAGCTGGCCGGCCGCGCGCTCGTCAAGGACGACGTGGAGGCGATCAGGGCCCAGGTGCGGGCGTGGATCGCCGACGCGGCCATCGATGTGGTTCTCAGCACCGGCGGCACCGGCTTCACCGGCCGCGACGTCACTCCCGAGGCGGTGAAACCGCTGTTCGAGAAGGAGATCGACGGCTTCTCCACGGCCTTTCACATGATCTCGTTCGAGAAGGTCGGCACCTCCACCATCCAGTCGCGCGCCTGCGGGGGCCTGGCTCGAGGCACCTACATCTTCTGCCTGCCGGGCTCGCCCGGGGCCTGCAAGGACGCCTGGAACGGCATCCTGGTGCACCAGCTCGACAACCGCCACCGCCCCTGCAACCTGGTCGAGATCATGCCGCGACTGGAGGAGCATCGGCGCCAAGGTTGAGCGCGTGTCATCCTGGCCGAGCCCCTCAGCGGTCACGGCTGCTACGACGGTGCGCAAGAGGGGCACGCAATGGCGAAGCCGGACAAAGTGTTCGAGCGCGTGATGGGGGGGCGGGGCACGATTTCCTTCCGAGATTTCGAGCGCCTGCTATTCGCTCTTGGCTTCGCGCATGATCGTACGAGCGAGAGCCATCGCATCTATGTGCATCCCCGGGTGAGCAGACCTCTGAGCGTGCAGCCGCGGGGTAAGGACGCGAAGCCGTACCAGGTGCGCCAACTCCGCGCGATGATTGAAGAATTCGACTTGAAACTGTAGAGTCGCCAGACCATGCACTATGCCATCATCGTTTTCTGGTCCGACGACGACGGCGCCTGGGTCGCCGATGTGCCGGATCTGCAGTCGTGCTCCGCCTTCGGTGACACACCGGAAGAGGCCGTTGCGGAGGTGCGCGTTGCGATGGAGGCATGGCTCGCCGCAGCCCGCGATGCGGGTCACGCCATTCCACAACCGCGCTATCGACCCCAGCATGAGGCGGCGGAGTAGGTTCCTTTCTGCAGGATCACCCGTGTCCCTTTTGTATGTTTTGAAAGGAAAGCGGGTCCGAGAGGTCGACACCTCCAATGGCTATCGGACCGCCGCGACGGGGTGGATGTCGAGCACATCGGCGAATACCTGGAGATCGACCGGCCGCGACGCCTGGTGTTCACGTTTCACACCGAGAGCGGCTCGACGGACCTGAGCCGCGTGACCATCGACATCGCAGCGCGTGGGAACGGCTGCGAGCTAACGCTGAGCCACGAAATCGACCCGAAGTGGGCCGAGTACAAGGATCGCACCGAGGCCGGCTGGACCATGATCCTCAACAGCCTCGCGACGACGCTCCGCTAGCTGGACTTGGAGGGGCCGCCCAACACTCGCTCCGCCAAGACCGCTTGCCTCTCCGGCCCGGTGGAATAGGGTGACGGGGAAACGCGCAGACGGGACAGATGCCAGCAGACACCTACGACTACATCATCGTCGGCGCCGGGACGGCGGGGTGCCTGCTCGCCAACCGGCTCTCTGCGGATCCGAGGCGGCGTGTGCTCCTTCTGGAGGCCGGCGGCAACGACAACTACCGCTGGATCCACATTCCGGTCGGCTATCTCTACCTGATGGGCAACCCGCGCACGGATTGGTGCTTCAAGACCGCCGCCGAGCCGGGGCTCAACGGCCGCAGCCTCGCCTACCCGCGCGGCCGCGTGCTCGGCGGCTGCTCGTCGATCAACGGCATGATCTACATGCGCGGCCAGGCGCGCGACTACGACCGCTGGCGGCAGATGGGCAATCGGGGGTGGGCCTGGGACGACGTGCTGCCCTACTTCAAGAAGCATGAGGACCAATGGGCGCTGGAACCCGGCGCCTTCGAGGACACGCATGCGCGAGGAGGGGAGTGGCGCATCGAGCTGGCACGCGTTCGCTGGCAGATCCTGGATGCGTTCCAGGATGCGGCAGCGCAGGCGGGCATTCCAAGGGTCGATGATTTCAATCGCGGCAACAACGAGGGTTGCGGCTATTTCCACGTGAACCAGAAGAGCGGCGTGCGCTGGAATACTGCGAAGGGCTTCCTGCGCCCCGTTCAGCACCGGCCCAACCTGAGTGTCGAAACGCACGCGGTTGTCGAACGCCTGGTGCTCGACGGCAAGCGCGTCACCGGATTGGCGATGCGCCAGCACGGGAACCTTCGCGTGGTGAGGGCTGCGCGGGAGGTCGTTCTGGCGGCAGGGGCGATCGGTTCGCCGCAAATCCTGCAGCTTTCAGGCATAGGCCCTGGCGGCGTGCTGAACCCCCTGGGCATCGACGTGCTGCACGAGTTGCAGGGTGTCGGGGAGAACCTGCAGGACCACCTGCAGGTGCGCTGCGCCTACAAGGTCACCGGCGTCAAGACCATGAACGAGCGCTTCCAGAGCCTGGTGCAGCGGGCCGGCTTCCTGTTGGAGTACGCGCTGCTGCGGCGGGGCCCCATGACGATGGCGCCCTCTCAGCTGGGCGCGTTCGTCAGGTCGGACCCGAGCCGTGAAACGCCCAACCTGCAATACCACGTGCAGCCGCTCACCTTGCCGAAGTTCGGCGAGCCGCTCGATCCGTTTCCGGCCTTCACCGCCAGTGTCGCCAACCTGCGCCCGACCAGCCGCGGCTGGGTGCGCATCACATCGCCGGACCCGCACGCGCATCCCGAGATCAGGCCCAACTACCTGTCGACGCAGGACGACCGGCGGGTGGCGGCGGACGCCGTTCGCGTGACCCGCCACATCGTCTCTATGCCGGCGCTGGCGAAGTTCAAGCCCAAGGAGTTCCGGCCAGGTGCGGAAATTCAAGGCGACGACGCGCTGGTGAAGGCCGCGGGCGACATCGGCACGACGATCTTTCACCCCGTGGGAACCTGCAGGATGGGCGGCGATGAGACGGCGGTGGTCGATACCCGGCTGAAGGTGCGAGGGCTCGGCGGGCTGCGGGTGGCCGACGCGTCCGTGATGCCGACGATCACCTCGGGCAATACCAACTCGCCGACACTGATGATTGCCGAGAAGGCCGCAGCCATGATCCTGGAGGATGCGCGGCAGATAATATAGGCAGGGGTCAGACCCCTCGCCTCCATCGTGGCGGACAAATACGCAACGTCAAGGCGAGGGGTCTGACCCCTTTCGTGTCAGGTTCTGCAGCGCCCGGCGCGCTCTCTGGCAAGCTCGCCTTCGACCTGCACGCCGAGGGCCCGTGTCCGGGAGAGCTGATCGGGTGTCATGCCCGACACCGATCCGCCCAGCAACTTCGATGCCGCGCGCACCTCTTCCACCGCCAGCGCCAACTCGCTGCAAGTCAGCCTCGTGCGCAAGGCGCGGTATGCAAACAGCCGAGTGCCGTTGGCATAGGCCTCGGGCGATTGCCGCTTGCCTATCCAGCCGCGATCGGGGCTTTCGATCATCGTCTTGAGCACGCCCTTGCACTGGGCGGCGGTGCCGCAACCCGTCTTTTCGGGTTCCGGTGCTAGGGCAGGAGCTGGCGTCGAAGCCACGGGGCCGAGCAGTCCGTCCAGGATGCCCGAATTCGGGTTTCCCGCCGCCGAACATCCCGCCAACAAAAGGACGCCAGCGATACCGGCGATCGGGAGGCGATCGCGGAATGCACCGAGACTCCAAAGACCGGACAAACTACGCACCAAACACCCCCACCGCGAAGCGATCCCCCCTGCATGGACCCAAAGTGGCCCTCGTTGACAAGGCCCAGATCTCCATTTGGCCCCTTTTTTTGCCCGAAGTTGGGCGGGGGTGGTGAAGGACCGCCCTTGTGACGAAGGCTGGAAGCACGAGCCAGCCTCCAGACATCCGCAGCGGGAAACGAAACCGCCGTGAAGCAGTGAAAGACAAGCCCCGGTCAACCGTTCGATGCCGATTGCACCCTTGGTGCTCGCAGCTACCGAAGCGAGCTGACTGGGAGCACATGCATAGGCAAGGCTGGTGAAATCCCCGCCAGTCAATACAAGGTCGATACCACGTTCAGGATTTGAGGAATGTCAGCGGGAACAAAAAGCGCTCTAACGCTTTGATTTAATTGGTGCCCAGGGGCAGAATTGAACTGCCGACACCATGATTTTCAGTCATGTGCTCTACCAACTGAGCTACCTGGGCATTTGGTCGCCCGAAGGGTTCGAGCCCCGCAAGGCGGCCGTTTATAGGGGCTGGGCCAGTGCCTGTCCAGCTGACCGACCCCGCCGGCACTCGCGATAGGCTGCGACGTGGTAACGTTAACTCGGCGAAGAGGCTGCCGCGGCGTCGGGTCGTGCTGAAATCGGCGGAGCTGCGCGAGATTCGCTGTCGCTGCGGTCGCGCGCCCAGGCGGCTCTGTTTCGTGCAGAGGAGGCGGTACCCGTGAAGATCAGCGACGTCCTCGCCGACAAGGGGGGGCAGGTCGTAACAGTGTGGCCGGACAAGCGGCTTGATCAAGTCCCGCAACTGTTCGATGAGCGCAACATTGCGTCGGTTGCCGTCGTCGACCATGTGGGCCGTCCGGTTGGCATCGTCACGGACCGCGAGCTGGTGCGCGCGCTGGCCCGGCACGGCGTGGCAGCCCTCGAATTTCCAGTGTCACACGTCATGCTCAGTCCGGCTCCGTCCTGCGCTCCCAATCACACGGTTGGCGACGTCATGCGGCTGATGACAGAGAAGCGCGTTCGGCACGTGCTGGTCATGCGCGACGACGCCATGGTGGGGATCGTCAGCATCGGCGATCTGGTCAAGATCCGCCTCGACGATGCTGAGCTGGAGAATCGCGTGCTGCGGGAGATGGCGCTGGCCCGGCTGGTCACCTGAAGCGGGACTTGCAGCGTGCGGGCTTCCCATCGACAGGCATGTTCAAGACGGGCCGTTTGCGGCAGGATGCAGCTGGCATGCCGCATCCCGCTTTGCACTCGAGGATCAGCTCATGTCTCTGAAGGGCCGAACCGCCGTCGTCACCGGCTCCACGTCCGGCATCGGCCACGGCATTGCGCTCGCGCTCGCCGGGGCCGGCGCCAATATCGTCGTCAATGGTCTCGGCACCGAGAAGGACAACGAGAAGGCGATCCGCGACGTCTCCGGGCAGGGCACGCGCGTCGCCTTCGACGGGGCCAACATGCTGCGGCACAATCAGATCGCCGGCATGATCGCCGCCGCTGAACGGGACTTCGGCTCGGTCGATATTCTGGTCAACAACGCCGGCATCCAGCACGTGGCGCCGGTCGAGGAGTTTCCGATCGAGCAGTGGGATGCCATCATCGCCATCAACCTCACCTCCGCGTTCCATACCGTGCGCGCGGCCGTTCCCGGCATGAGGCGGCGCAAGTGGGGGCGCATCATCAATATCTGCTCGGCGCACTCCCTGCGCGCTTCGCCCTACAAGAGCGCCTACGTGTCGGCCAAGCACGGGCTCGCCGGCTTCACCAAGGCGATTGCGCTGGAGCTTGCCGAAACCGGCATCACCGTCAACGCCATCTCGCCGGGCTTCGTGTGGACGCCCCTGGTCGAGAGGCAGATACCCGATCTCGCCAAGTCGGAGAGCATCGGCGAGGACGAGGCCAAACGCCAGATCCTCTCGCGCCAGCCGACCAACCGCTTCGTGACGGTGGACGAGGTGGCCGCACTCGCGGCATTCCTGGCGAGCGAGGCCGCAGGGTCCATCACCGGCGCCAACTACACGATCGACGGCGGCTGGACGGCGCAATAAATAGCCCGGCGCTCGCCGGCTTCCGGTCCTATTGCTGCGGCTTGTCTGCGGCCGCATACGGCGCCTTGCCCTCGAACGTCACGTCCCTCCCCATGATCGCGGAGGCAATGAAAACCACGGCGGCGAGCGTCAGGACGATTGCGAGCAGAGCCTCCTTGCTCCAGCGCTGCGCACCGAAGCGAGCGATCCACCCGCGCAGGACGCGAAGTGTTCCCATCGGCACATTTGCGCGCCGGCACATGGGCGCCGCCAGGGCGCCATTGGCCGCGCGACAGAAGGGCACATTCTTTCGCAAGCGGCTCCGCTACAGGCCGCGCATGATGCAGCCGAGCACCAGGATCACGTAGGCCGCAAGCAGGCCGTAGAACTGCCCGGGCTCACCAGTGAGCACAGGAATGGCGACGCCAAATTTCGCGAGCAGCACCGCCAGCGCCACGACAATCGATAGCAGAAAGATTAGGAATCCAGGTGCCTTCAGAGCCATGCGTCGTGCCTCCCCTTTTCCGGTCCGTCTCCGGCCACGTCTCAGCCCGGCGGACCGGGCAAACCGCGGCGCGCGAGCATAGCTGCTCGCGTCGCTCGCCGCTGAGCAACTTCCGGTGCAATAAACCTGACGCCTACTGCACTTTACGCTGGCACCGCCTCCCGCTTCGTCTTGACCGCGGCGTAGTAGGCCCACAGCAGGCGCGCTGCCACCCCGCGCCAAGGCCGCCAGCGCTCGGCGATCGCCATCATCTCGTCCCTGCCGGGCCGCTCGGCGAGGCCGAGGGCCTGCTGCGTCGCTATCTGCAGGGCAAGGTCCCCGGGCGCCCAGCCGTCGGCGCGGCCCAGGCAGAACATGATGTAGATGTCGGCCGTCCAGGGGCCGATGCCGACCACCTCGGTCAGGGCCGCGTGCACCTCTTCCTCGCCGGCGTGCTCGAGCCGGGCCAGGTCGAGGCCGTGCTGGCACGCGGTGGCGATGGCCCGGAGCGTGCGAATCTTCGGCCTGGAAAGGCCAGCTCGCGCTAGCTGCTTGTCCTCGAGCCCTAGCAAGGTGTGCGGCTCGAAGGGCTGGCAGGCGGCGGCAGTGCGCTCCCAGATCGCCGACGCGCTCGCCACCGAAAGCTGCTGGCCCACGATGATGCGGGCGAGCCCGTCGAACCCCGCCGGCCGGCGCCGCAGCGGTGGGGCTCCGGCGATGTCATGCACATGCCGCATGGTGGCGCACTTGCGCCGCAGTGCTCGCACGCCGGCGCGGATGTCCGCCTCCGTGGCAATGGTCCTCGCCGGCGTTCGCGATCTTTTGTCTGCTTCGGCAGATCCAGACACTTTCGGCGTCCGTAAGTTGGCATTAGACTTGGCGGAAGGCTGGGATTGCGCTCGAGCAGCGCGGTGATTTGCCATGCGGTGTGCACGACTTTTGTTGACTGCCGCGCTGTTCGCGAGCCTTGCAGGTGTAGCCGCGGTTCGGCCTGCGGCACAAGGCCCAGCACCGAGTCCGGAAGAAATCGCCACCTACTTAAATCAGCGGCACGGGTTCACGCTGAGCTACCCGACCGCGCAATTCAAGCCCCAGGAACCGCTCAGCGAGGACGGGCGGGTGTGGGTTTCGCGCGACGGCCAGGCGCGGCTGCTGGCCGGCGCCCTCCCCAACGCCGACGGCATGAACCTGCGCGACTACCGCGAGTTCCTTCTGAAGCAGAGCTATCCCGGCGCCGCCATCGACTATGCCCCCGTGCGCGATACCTGGTTCGTCCTGTCCGGCACGCGCGAGGGCACCATGTTCTACGAGCGCGTTACGTTCACCTGCGGTGGCCGCCTGATCAACAGCTGGGCCATTCTCTACCCCGCGGCCGAGCGCCAGGTCTACGACCGCGTCGTCGAGCGCGTGGCGCGCAGCTACCGTGCCGGGGCGCGCAATTGCGGATAGTCCTCCGCTCGGTTGAGGACACGGCAGCCGATGCCTGACCGGCCGGTCTTTCGCTTCGCCCCCAGCCCCAACGGCGCGCTGCATCTTGGCCATGCCCTCTCCGCCCTGCTGGGTCACGAGCAGGCGAAGGCTGCCGGCGGCCGGTTCCTGCTGCGCATCGAGGATATCGACAGCGGCCGTGCACGGCCCGAGTTCGTCGCCGGCATCTTCGAGGACCTGCGCTGGCTCGGGCTGGAGTGGGAGGAGCCGGTGGTGTTCCAGTCCTTCCGCATGCCGGCCTACGGCATCGCTGCCCGGCGCCTCGAGGCCCTGGGCCTTCTCTATCCGTGCTTTGCGACGCGTACCGAGATCGATGCGGCCGCGGCCAGGGACGAGACCGATCCGGATGGCGCGCCGCTCTACCCCGGCCTGTGGAAAGGCCGCGACCAGGCGGACATCGCGCGCATGCGGGCTGCCGGTGTGCCGTACGCCCTGCGCATCGACCTGGCAGCTGCGCGTCGGATGGCGGCGGACAAGCTTGGCGACGCGCCCCTGACGTTCGTTGAGCTCGACGCCGGCGGCATGCGGCAGGCGGTGGAGGCGCGGCCTCAGCGATGGGGCGATGCCGTGATCGTCAGGAAGGACGTGCCGACCAGCTACCACCTGGCTGTCGTTGTCGACGACGCCTGGCAAGGCGTAACGCATGTCACCCGCGGTCGCGATCTCTACGCGGCGACGGATCTGCACCGGCTGCTACAGGTGCTGCTCGACTTGCCGGAGCCCATCTACCGTCACCATCGGCTGATCGTTGACGAAACGGGGCGCAAGCTTGCCAAGAGTGCGCGCGACACGAGCCTGAAGTCCCTGCGGGAGAGAGGCGCAAGCGCGGGCAAGATCCGCCGCCTGGTCGGCCTCGAATGAGCGGCGGCGGCGCCACAGTGCTGGACCGCGACAATGTTAAGCCTTCCGCAATTCCTCTGAGCTACGGACGGCACCTGGGCGAGCCTCGCCCTGTTTTTGGCTTCCGCTTCCGGCTTTGGCTCCGACGTGCAACCGATCGTGCATCACCTCAACGGCGTTTTGGCATTTGTCTTCGGCAGGGCGGCCGCGCTAGGGGGGCGGGGATTCTTGCATTCCTTCTGGCCATCAATGATTGGCCGCAGGCGTGCATCGCGCCCTGTCGAGGTAGTGGCGCCGGCCCCAAGGCTCGACCCCCGCCGCGAGTGGGAAATGGTCATAGGTCTGGTCGCGCGGGAACTCTCGCGGGCCGCCGAACTCGCCGCCGCCCAAGCCCATGCCGCGCTGAAGATCGATGCAGCTGAGCACGCTTACAATCGTATCGTCGCCGACTGCGCGAAGATCTGCAGGCCATCGGCCGCGCCGACGTTCCGGCCCGCGCGCCAGCTTACACGACAGCCCGATTTGCCGGCACGCCAGCCGCTGGCGGCGTAACGCATTTTGTCACCGGTTCATCCTGAGGCCGGTCTTGCCGTCCCAGGCCTCGCTGCGGCCGTCGCGCCCGCCTTGGCAGTACAAGGCATAACCAGCGCCGCGCATTCGGCGGAGACAAGAGCGCCACATTTGGCCGAGGCGAAAGGATGCATTTACCCAATTCGTGCAGTGTTCGCTCCCGGCAGCAAGCCACGTGGCAGCCCGGTTCGATTTCGGTCGTTCACGGGGCGGTGTTGAGTTGCAGTACGGTTGAGTCGAGTTCTCCAGCCAATGGCCAAGCTCGTTCTGATCATCGACAACGATCCCGCCCAGCGTCGCATTCTCGATGAGATCGTCAAGCGGCTCGGCTACGGCACCAGGACTGCCCAGAGCGGCGAGCAGGCGCTCCAGATCATCAACGGCTCCGACCAGGGCGCAATTGCGCTCGTGCTGCTCGACCTCGTCATGCCGGGCATGGACGGCATGGAAGTCCTGAACAGGATTGCGCTCTTACCCGGCAGCCCGCCGGTGATCGTGCAAACGGCGCACGGGTCGATCGATGCCGCGATCGCCGCAACGCGCGCCGGCGCCGTCGACTTTGTCGTCAAGCCGACTTCGGCCGAGCGCCTGGAGGTTTCGATCAAGAGCGCGCTCAAGATCGAGGCGCTGCAAGGCGAGATCTCGCGCATCAAGAAGAAGGCCGAAGGCATACTCAACTTCTCCGATCTGGTTCTGCGCGCCGACGCCATGCAGCGCGTGGTCGCGCTCGGGCGCCGGGCCGCGGCCTCCAGCATCCCAGTCCTGATCGAGGGCGAGAGCGGGGTCGGCAAGGAGCTGATTGCGCGCGCCATCCAGGGTGAGAGCGAGCGCAGGTCGAGACCGTTCGTCGTCGTCAACTGCGGCGCCATCCCGGAGAACCTGGTCGAGAGCATCCTGTTCGGTCACGAGAAGGGGTCGTTCACCGGCGCTGTCGACAAGCGCGTCGGCAAGTTCCAGGAAGCGGACGGCGGTACGCTGTTCCTCGATGAGATCGGCGAGTTGCCGCTCGATGCCCAAGTCAAGCTGCTGCGTGCCCTGCATGACGGCGAGATCGATCCGGTCGGCGCCAAGAGGCCGATACGGGTGAACTTTCGCCTGATCTCGGCGAGCAACCGCGACATGATCCAGCTGGTCAAGGACGGTAAGTTCCGCGAGGATCTCTACTACCGCCTCAACGTCTTCCCGATCTGGGTTCCTCCCCTGCGCGACCGGCTCGACGACGTGACCGAGCTGGCGCGGCATTTCCTGGCTCGCTTCGCGGCCGAAGAGGGGCGGCGCGTGAACGCCATCAGTGGCCAGGCGCTGGACCTGCTTGCGAGGTACTCCTGGCCAGGCAACGTGCGCCAGCTCGAGAACGCCATGTTCCGTGCGGTGGTGCTCAGCGACGGGTACGAGCTCACCGCCAGCGAGTTCCCGCAGATTGCCGCGCAGGTGGGCGGCGTCAGTGTGGCCGCCCCCACAACCAAGCTCCCTGCGGGCCCGGTCATGCTCGGGGCCGAGCGCACGGTCCCGCACACGATCGCCGTCGGCAACGGCGGGCTTGGCATCCAGGCCATCACCGACCAAGGCGAGATCCGCTCGCTCGAGGCGATGGAAGCCGACATGATCCGACTGGCGCTCGGCCGCTACCGCGGGCACATGACCGAGGTTGCCAGGCGCCTCGGCATCGGCCGCTCGACGCTCTACCGCAAGATGCGCGAGTTCGGCCTGGCGGCGCGCCCGACCTGATCAGATGCTAGGCGCCCGCCGGGGCCGCGAAGCGACAGGAGTAGAGCGGCAAGTCATTGGCAAATCGTCGAATCCCGGGTGGGCGCGACGCTACCCGCCCCGATATTGCCGCATAAGGGAGTTCCAATGCAGTTGTTCGGCGTTCCTGACGCGATAGTCAGCCTTGCGCCTGGCCTGCGGGCGGGTTGCCGGACGGGGGACTCGAGAGGTCGGTTCGCGTGACGGGCGCATCCATGCCGCGCGCCGCCGGCCACAACGGGGGGACAATCACGTTGCAAGCGCGCTACCGTACATCGGCTGCCGCCGCTGTCGCCTTCGCGCTTTGGTCCGCTGTTGGAGCAGGTGCCGCCGCCGAAGCGCAGCGCACCCTCTCGCTTTACAACATTCACACTAAGGAGACCCTGACCTCCGTCTACAAGAAGAACGGAAAGTACGTCGCCGCCGAGATGCAGAAGATCGACTGGATCCTGCGGGACTGGCGCAGGGATGAGCCGACGACCATGGACCCGGAGCTGATCGACCTGCTCTGGGAGATTCACACCGAGCTCGGCTCGGCCGAGCCCATCCATATCATCTCGGGCTACCGCTCACGCGCCACCAATGACATGCTGAGAAGAACGGTCGGGGGCCAGGCGACCCAGAGTCGGCACATTCTCGGCAAGGCCGCCGACGTGCACTTTCCCGACGTGCCGCTGAAACGGCTGCGTTACTCCGCGCTCATACGGGAGAAGGGCGGCGTCGGCTACTATCCAACTTCCGCCCTTCCGTTCGTTCATGTCGACATCGACCGCCCCCGCGCCTGGCCGCGCCTGCCACGCTCCGAGCTGGCGCTGCTCTTCCCGAGCGGCCGCACGCAGCACCTCCCTGACGACGGCGAGCCGATCACCAAGGATGACGTGCGCGAGGCGCGTGCCAAGCACAAGGAATTAGCCACACAGCTGGCTGATTTCCATGCGTACCGCGGCAAGGCCAGGCCGCCGGTGCAGACCGCCGCGCTCACTCCGCCCTTGCCGCAGCTCCTGAGCCCGCCGCGGCTCGTCGAGCGGCGGACGCCATCGAGCGCCCGTGCAGCCGACCAGGAGCGCACGAAACTTGCGGCGTTGCCGGCCGACCCGCCGCCGCGTCTGCTGGCTCCGCCGGCGCTGGCGAGCCGCCAGCCGGGGCTGTATCGCGAGCCCAACGTGGTGGCGGCGCCGGCCTACGATGAAGAGCATCCGGAGGAACTCTCCTACCGGCCCTTCCCGATCGCGCCGCTCCTGACTGCAACCGCGTCTGCCGACGATCCGGCACTCGCCGTCATGGTCCACCCCAATCTCAGCAAGGTCCTGGAGCTGATGGACCAGGATTACATCACCCCGCCCATGCGGCTGCGCCCCGGCATCCACGAAGCCCAGCTCATGTGGGCGCAGCAATCCAAGGGCCAGGCCGTCGATCTATCGGTGCTTGCTGGCGACCCCGCGCGTGCCACGCGCGAGCGCGGCCGCAAGGTGGCGACCCAGCCGCAATAAGGGGTTACGGGGCATCAGCCCGCATCGCAAGGCTGGCCGCTCCCGTCACGATGGCCGCACAAAGGCCAGCATTACTTGCACAACGAGCGACGCCGCGGCGAGCGCAAGTGCCCAGGCTGCCCTGATGTTTGCGTCCTTGGCGGTGGCGTGTGCGGCCTCGGCGATGTCGGCGCTGCGCTCGGCCGCGGCCGCGGACTGCTTGGCAAAATCTTTGGCGTTGCGGACCAACTCGGTTTGCTCGGATTCGGTAGCGGCCGCGCTCGCGCGGTCCTGTTCGGCAAGCCACAGCTCCACCAGCCTCGCCTTGCGGCTGGCTTTGCCCCACGCTCCGACCGTATGCCGCTCGCGAACCTTTGCCGCGCCGAGTCGACTAAGCTCGGCGACGAACTGCTCACCGGCAAATGTCTCTTGTGCCATCGGTGGTCCGATAACTCGATTCGGCCGATCCGCTGGAGCGGCCAAACTTTGTCGGGCGACGTGGCTGTCGCAAATAGCTGTGGATCGAACCCTCAGTGGTCCCGGCCCCGCTGCGCTTGTGCCCTTCAGGCACTCGCGTCGCCGGCACGCGGCAGCCTCGCTACGCGGGTTCCGTATCGCCCTGAAGCTTGCCCAGCAGCCGCGCCAGCTCGCGTTGCTCGGGCTTGGAGAGGCGCGCGGCAACGCTGTCCTCGAAGGTACGGATTTTGTCGCGCGCGGCAAAAAACGCCGCCTCCCCGGCCGCGTCGAAGTACAGGGCATGACAGCGCCGGTCGCTGGCGAGCACCTCGCGCCTGACAAGGCCGCGCTGCTCCAGGCGGAAGATCACCGGGCTCATGGTCGACTTGTCGACGCCGAAGGCCGCCGCCAGCGCCACCTGGGTGATGCCGGGATTGGCCCGGATCAAGGTCAACACGCCGAACGATCCGGGGGTGAATGCGAAGTCCTTCAGGGTGGCCTCGAACTCGGAGAAGATCTTGGCCTGCGCGCGGCGCACCTGATAGCCGACGTAGTTCGGCAGCTCGTCGAAGTCGATGGCACGCTCGCCAGCCTCGCCCGGGATCCTGCGCTTCAATGCCGTGGTCGATCTTTTCATGCTGTTGCAATCCCTGTTTGCGGCACATTCCCCTTTGGCCACCGTGCCTCCACAGTGCCGGGATCGGGATGGTGATGAGGGGGTGCGCCGCAGTCGCGCCGGCTCGTGGACCGTGACGACACCAGGGTCCACGCAGACCGCCGGCGTAGAGTCCTGAAATTTGGTGGGCCTTACCTTGCACCAATCCGAAAAGCAGCCGGTCACACCAACTGTTTCATCTCACAACTATTAGGGTACGACGACTGCTCCGTCAAACCGGGCCGGTGGGCACTGCGGGTGCGGGCCGACCCGGTCGCGCCGGCGGCGGACCTCAGGTGAGGCTCCTCGTGCGCCAGGCATTGACGCCATAGAGGATCTGCGCGTTCGTGAGCGGGCTCACAAAACCGATTTCGTTCGCGAACATCGCGCGGGCCAGCTTGAGCAGGCTTTGGTCGTCCGCAATCGCAACAATTGAAGAAGCGTCGTAGGTATTCTCGGCAAAGTGCGACCACCTGCTCATGTATTGCAGCGCGAAGGCCGAATTCATCGAGCCCGTTCCGGAGTATTTGGCTGCGAGTTCGCCGATTGTGAATTTCCCGTTCTGCGCGATGCCGTAGCGTTCGCCGATCAGGTGATACCAGGCCGCAACTCCATGCTCCGGCGTCCGGTAGATCGTCGTGACATTGCCCCTGCTGTCGGGTTGGGTGCGCCCGACGAAGCCTCGGAACTCCGTCTGCCAGTTCGAGACGTTGAGCGCACCGGGGTTGTTGGTCCGTATCGAGCGTCGCACGCGCATGTCGTCGGGGTCGTGGCTGTAGAATCCGCTCTGAACGTGGGTTCCGAAGGTGACGTTGTACTTGGCATTGAACTGCCCGCTGACAATTCCAGTCTCAGGCGTTGAAATCGGTGACGTGGACTGTGCCAAGGGGCCGGGCCGCTGCGAGTCTGAACGGCCCCAGAACCGCCCGAGGCCGAGCGCGGCTCCAGTCTCCGGCCCGACTTCGCCGTCGACGACGAGGCCCCGTTGGCGCTGAAATGTGCCGACCGCGTGCGTTGTCAGCCTATCGAAGATTCCAGTCGCGTCCTTGACGGCGAGCAGGCCAAACGCGGCAAGCGCCTTCTGGATCAGGACGACGACTTCATCTTTGGGAGCGGGCGGTATGAGCTCGCGATAGACGAGGAGCCGGTTCGAGGCCATCGGCCCGCTGCCGTAGTCCACGCCGGGAAGCAGCACGCCCACGTTCCACCTTCGGTCGGTTGCCTTCCCTTTGATGATGCCACGATTCGCGCTGTGTGCCTCGTAGATTGCCTCACCGTCGCCGAGGCAGATGCCGATATGGCCCATTTGGCCGGGGGCCGGGGGATAGCGGAGAATGAACGCACCGGGCGTTCTCAACGCCTCGGCCTCGGAGACGACGATGCCCTTGGTGTTGGCGTCCTCCTGCCAATAGCCCGTATAGGCCTCGACGTTCTTTCCCTGGGGCCTGGTGCCAGACAGCAAGCGCGCGCCGTAGAGCGTCCCGTAGGCCCGCCACGCACAATACGAGGCATACTCCGCACAATCGAACGAGCCCCGCCAGTTCGAGTCCGAGTAGTCGATGATGATGTTCTCGTAGCGCTGGCCGACGTGTCGTTTCGCAATCTCGAGAATCTCGGCTCCCTTCTGCGGTCCAACCGTCTGCGTCCCCGATGCTGGAGACGCAGGCACGGCTGTGCCGTTGGTGCCCGGCACGACAGGTTCAGGCCGTGCAATAGGTTCGGTCCCGTTCACATCGATTTCAATGCCGCGCAATGCAATTGCGGCCAGACGCGGCTCGATCTCGGCCTCGAGCCGCTGAACCGGCTGCAGGTCGAATCCGGCTGTCTCGCCGCGAATGAGCCGCTTGCGGATCATAACCTTCTGCGTGGCGAGCGCGAGATCGAAGTCAAACAGCGCTTCCAGGTCACCGACGATCTGGCTGCGGGCAGCCGCGTCGGCTGCAGCGTCGTGAGCTATCTGGAGGCGCGACAAGGCCTGGGCGATGCGCGCCGCAAAACGATCCAATTGCCGAAGGACCGCCTCGGCCACTGACGCGCCGGCTGCCGGAACTGGAACCGCTCCTCCTGCAGCGATCTCGGAATCGCCCGGCGCGGTTCCTGGGGAGCTATCGAGGAGAAGAATGCTGGTCGATGGCATGGGCTTGGTTCCGTGCAAAGGCGGGTGTTTGGAACGTCCGCGATGGCAGCAGATGTACACGAACACTCCCGGCTAAACCGACGTAAGCGTCAAATGGGTAGCGCAGGAGCGATGAAAACTTCGTGTGCGCTCCGGCCGACATCCTCCGGTGCGCCATGCATCCCAGCCAAGTGCATTACCGCCGCCCGCGCCTCGACAGTGCTTCGCGTTCGCCTCCCCACGGGCGGTAGCGGTCGCGCTGGCATTTCCCCTTCCAACCCCAAAACAGCCGGACATGGCAGCCGTTTCGTGTCATAACAACCAAGGCACGGCGAATGGCCGCGAATCACAGCATCGACCTGTTGCCGGATCGGTTTCGCCGAGGAAATCAAGGGCTCTGCACGCATGGCATTGGAAGTCTCGTTCCGCAAGGAGATCGCGAGCTTGCGGTTGGGCGAAGGCCAGGAATTCCGCGGCGAAGGCATCCTCGCGGTCACCAAGGCGCTGCTGCAATCGGGCGTGGCCTACGTCGGCGGCTACCAGGGTGCGCCGGTCAGCCATCTGCTCGACGTGCTGCTGCAGGCGGAGGACCTGCTCTCCGAGCTCGGCGTGCATCTGCAGACCTGCACCAACGAGGCTGCAGCTGCGGCCATGCTGGGGGCCTCCATCCACTATCCCGTGCGCGGGGCCGTGACCTGGAAATCGATCGTCGGCACCAACGTCGCCGCCGACGCGCTCTCCAACCTGGCTTCAGCAGGCGTCACGGGCGGCGCGCTCATCGTCGTCGGCGAGGACTACGGCGAGGGCGCCAGCGTGATCCAGGAGCGCACCCACGCGTTCGCGCTCAAGTCGTCGCTGTGGCTGCTGGATCCGCGACCCGAGCTGCCGACCATCGTCAAGATGGTGGAGAAGGGCTTCGAGCTGTCGGAAGCCTCCAACACGCCGGTGATCATCGAGCTCAGGGTGCGCGCCTGCCACGTGTTCGGCGCGTTCTCGGCGAGCGACAACGTTGCCGCCCCTGTATCGGCCGCGCGCCGGACCGTGCCCACCGCGTTCAACTACGACCGCCTGGCGCATCCGCCGGCGACCTTCCGCCAGGAGGCCGACAAGGTCGAGCGGCGGCTGCCGGCGGCGCTCGAGTTCATCGTCGAGCACCAGCTCAACGAGACGCTGGGGCCGAAGGACGGCGACCTCGGCATCATCGTGCAGGGCGGGCTCTTCAACGTGCTCAACGGCCGCCTCGCCATGGCCGGCCTGTCCGACGCGCACGGCAATGTGCGGCTGCCGACGCACGTGCTCAATGTCACGCACCCACTGGTCCCCGAGGAGATCGCGCGCTTCTGTGCCGGCAAGCGCGCGGTGTTGGTGATGGAGGAGGGCTCGCCCGATTTCCTGGAGCAGGCGATCGGGCAGATCCTGCGCAAGGCCGATCTCAATACCAAGCTGCACGGCAAGGACATGCTGCCGAAGGCCGGCGAATACGCGCCGCCGGCGGTCGCCAAGGGGCTGGTGGCGTTCCTCGCGCGGTATGGGCGGAAGGCGGAGCCGCTGGAGGTCTGGCTGGCGAGCATGGACGCGCATCGCGCGGCGGTTGCCAAGGCGCTCAGCCCCCTGCCGCCGCGGCCGCCCAACTTCTGTACCGGCTGTCCGGAGCGCCCCGTTTTCTCCGCCATGAAGCTCCTGAAGCGCGACATCGGCCCCGTGCACGTCGCCGCCGACATCGGCTGCCATGCGTTCGCGACCTTCCCGCCGTTCTCGCAGGGGCATTCGATCCTGGGCTACGGCATGTCGCTGGCTTCCGCGGCCGCGGTGTCGGGCACGCAGACACGGCGCACCATCAGCGTCATGGGCGACGGCGGCTTCTGGCACAACGGCCTGCTGACCGGCGTCGCGGGCGCCGCCTTCAACAAGGACGATTCCGTGCTGGTGATCATGAACAACGGCTACGCCAGCGCCACCGGTCACCAGGACATTCCGTCGAGCGCGCCCAACGAGGAGGGGCGCGGCAAGGGCATCGAGATCGAGGCCGCGTTGCGGAGCCTGGGGCTCACCTGGGTCAAGCGGGTGCGCTCCTACGGCGTGTCAGGCGTGCTGAAGACACTGAAAGAAGCGATGACGGCGCCAGGCAAGGGCCTCAAGGTGATCATCGCCGACGGCGAATGCCAGCTGGCACGCCAGCGGCGCTTGCGCCCGGTCACGGCCAAGGCGGTGGCGGCCGGCGAGCGGGTGGTGCGCACGCGCTTCTGGGTCGACCCCGAGGTATGCACGGGCGACCATTCCTGCATGCGCATGTCGGGCTGCCCGTCGCTGACCCTGAAGCCCAGCGAGGATCCGCTGCGCAGCGATCCCGTCGCCCACGTCAATAACGACTGCGTCGGCTGCGGCCTGTGCGGTGAGGTGGCGCACGCGGCCCAGCTGTGCCCATCGTTCGCGCAGATCGACGTCATCCAGAACCCGAACGCCTGGGACCGGCTGCGGGTGAAGATTTCGCGCGGGCTGATGCGGCTGTTCGGCGGACGTACGAGCTCGCTCGAGCCCGCCGTGCCGGCACTGGCTCCAGCCGAGTGAGCCGATGGCGCAGCCCGAGCCCATTCGCCTGCTGATCGCCGCGCTCGGCGGCGAGGGCGGCGGCGTGCTGGCGGGCTGGATCAGCGAGGCCGCCGCGGCAAGCGGGCTCGGCGTCAGCCGCACCTCGATCCCCGGCGTGGCGCAGCGCACGGGCGCGACCACCTACTACGTCGAGATGGTCGCAAATCAGGGCGGCCCGCCGCCGATCCTGAGCCTCAATCCGGCGCCGGGGCAGGTCGACATCCTGCTCGCCACCGAGCTGCTGGAGGCCACGCGCATGGTGCAGGCGGGCTTCGCCACGCCCGACCGCACCCTGGTCATCGCAGCCGATCGCCGGGTCTATGCGACCGACGAAAAAATCGCCATGGGCGACGGCCGCTTCAGCGAGGACCAGCTGCGCGACGCGTTGGAGCGCTTCTCGCGGCGGCTGGTGCTGGCCGATTTTGCGGCCGTGGCGGCAGCGAGCGGCAGCCAGCTCAACGTCGTCATGCTCGGCGTGCTGGCGGGCCTGGGGGCCGTGCCGATCGAGGCGGACCGCTTGCGTGCCACCATCAAGGCCGAAGGCCGCGCGGTGGACGCCAACCTGCGCGGCTTCGAGGCGGGCTTGACGCTGGCGCAAAGCGGGTCAGACCCCTCGCACGGGCCGTTGCGAGAAATCGCCGGTGTAGAGGCGAGAGGTCTGACCCCCTCCACCCGTCATCCTGGAAGCCGAGACGCAGTCGAGGCTATCCGGGACCTCCATCAGGAAGCTGGACCAACTGTAGATCCCGGCTCTGCGCGGTCGGGCCTGGAGCGCGACCGCTTGGCCGGGATGACGGGTGGGGAGGCATTCGCGCAATTTCCACCAGAGGCGCACGCGGTACTGGCCGAAGGCGTCGCGCGCCTAACCGACTACCAGAACGAGGCCTACGCGCAGCGCTATCTTGCCCGCGTGCACCGGTTCGCCGGACGACCCGGCGCCGACGGCCCTTTCATCCGCGAGCTGGCCCGCCACCTCGCCGTGCGCATGAGCGTGGAGGACGTGATCCGCGTCGCCCAGCTGAAATTGCGCGAGGCGAGACTGGCGCGCGTCACCGGCGAGGCGCAGGCGCGCCCCGGCGATATCGTCGACATCACCGAGTATATGAAACCGGGGCCGGAGGAGATCTTCGGCGTCTTCCCGCCGGGTCTGGGGCGCTGGGCGCTGGGCCGAGTGCGCCACGACCGCTCCTGGCCGCTCAAGGTCAAGACCACGAGGCTTTCCGGCTTCCTACGCCTGAAGCTGCTCGCCGGCCTCAAGTTCTGGCGCCCCCGCACCTTGCGCTTCGCCGAAGAGGAGGCCTGGATCGAGCGCTGGCTCGGCCTGATCGAGCGCACCCTGGCGGTCGATCCGGCTGCCGCGCGCGAAGTGGTGGCTACGGCGGCGCTGGTGCGCGGCTACGCCGACACCTACAAGCGCGGGCTCGCCAGCTGGACCCGGATCATGGAGGCCGTGGTCGAGCCGGCTCTCGCTGGCAAGCTTGCGAGGGCACACTTTGCCGACGCCGTCCTGCAAGCCCGTTTGGCCGCCGTGAAGGACCCGGAGGGCGAGGCGCTGGCGCGCACCCTGGCAGCCATCGCCGAGGCGGCGGCGCCGGGAAAGCTCGCCGCCGAGTGACGGAGCATGTCCGCCCGGGCCATGCAACCGTTAACAGCTGCCTCCGCTTGACGGGCAATGACGCGTTGGATGTGCACCACGGGGCCTTTTGCTCGCCCTCACGGCTGAAGGCGGCGGCGGCTTCCGGAATGCCGTTTCCCGTAACGCGGGGCGGGCCCTTTTTTGGCCTTCGCCATCCGGCCGGTACCAGGGTAGCCAAAAAAAATCTCGGCGATCCTGGGCCTCGCCAGGCGGCAAGGAATCGATTTCCCCGAAATGGGGCATAGGCGCCGCTTCGCGCCCTCCCGATAGGCGCCCTCTACAACTGCGAAACCGATCGACCGCAGTCCGTTCGACAGGCAACCATTGATGATGGTCTGGCTCGACCGCGTTAGCCAAGCGCCGCCGATTTCTCTTCAGCGCGCCAGCATGCCGCGTAGCATGGCGCGCCCTCACGACCCACTTTGATCTTCAGTCAGCCACCCCATTCGGAGCTGCAGTCTTAGGAAGGGGAACCATGCGCCCATTCGCACCCGGTGTTCTCGGATCGCTGCTGCTGCTCTCGCTCCTGCCTGGAGCGCTGGCCGCCCACGAGTACACCAGCAAGGGCATCACCGTGGCCCACCCCTGGGCCCGGGCAACCCCGGGAGGCGCCAAGGTCGGCGGGGCGTTTTTCGAGATGAAGGCTGCCCCCGGCAAGGGCGACCGGCTGCTCGCGGTACGCAGCCCGTCGGCCGGCAACGTGGAAATCCACAACCACATCATGGACGGCGGCATCGCCCGCATGCGCCGGGTGGATGCAATTGCGGTTGCCGGCGGCATATCCGTCGTGCTGGCCCCAGGGGGCTACCACGTCATGCTGATGGACCTGAAGCAGCCGCTGAAACAGGGTGACCTTCTGAAGCTCACGCTGGTGTTCGAGAAGGCCGGCGAGGTCGAGGTCGATGCCACGGTGGAACCGATCGGCGCCATGGGTCCGCATGGGTTCGACCGTCAGCCCGGCGCCGCGAAGGCCGGCTCCCGCGACCACAAGCATTGAGCCGAACAACGGAACATTT
>Ga0247727_10007142_pt1 | contig 21479 bp, 40 predicted proteins | sample WisWelCaveWW1625_FD_202498 | JGI IMG/M metagenome (GOLD analysis project Ga0247727, IMG submission 202498) | Biofilm microbial communities from Wishing Well Cave, Virginia, United States - WW16-25 | ecosystem: Environmental > Aquatic > Deep subsurface > Groundwater > Cave microbial mat | place... | reverse complement strand
CTGCGCCTCTCACCTGATTCTCGAACGCTTTCAGCATCCTCAACAGTCCGACCGGCAGGCTGTTGAACGGGCACACAAATCCAGCATCGGCGAGCAACCTGACTGCCTCCTCGTGGTCGGCGTGTTCGGTGCAAATCTGTTTGGCGGTCGCCTGATCCGGGACACGAGGACAGATGACCTCGCCGGCCTCGGATACGATGCACCAAAAGTCTTCTTCCATTTGGGGTTGTGCATACCAGCGTGGCATACTAGCCTCTCCCGTCAGCCTGCAATATCTCGGTCACGGCCTTGTCCAATCATTGTCCGCCGCCATCTGCCCCGAGATGTTTCACATGATCCCATAATTCTAACGTCACGCCGCGTTCAAGCGCAACTTGCGCCCACCACCGCGCCGCGTGCGCCGGATTTTCACAGCCGCCAGATATCCGTCATCTCCCGTTCACAAGTCGCACTCCGCCCCGGCGCAGCCGCGCGCTTCGGTCTCGGTCTCCGCTTCGGGATAGGTCGGCGGCGTCACGCCCCACCCTGCGCGACGAAACCACAGCCAGCCGTCGTCCGCGCGGTAGGCGGCCGCGGAGCCGCAGCCGCAGAAGATCGAGCGGGTCGTCGTGCGCTCGTGACGCATCGCGCAGACGGGGCAGACGACGACGGCGATACCGCTCATGCCTGCTCTGCTTGCGCCCGCCCGCGCGCGTGGATGGGCGCGGCGCGGCAGGTCTGATGATGATTTTTAGATAGCCAGTGCAAAAAAATTCCGTCCGCAAATGAGAGCGGCATTTTATCCTTGCACCAGGGACAGACAGTGGCGGCGCAGGCTTGCTGCTCGGCCAGGACTGCGACGCGGATGGCTTCGTTAAGTTCGCCAACCGTGTAACGCGATTGTAAAGCAGTATCCAGGATATTCATTGTCTCATTCTCCTTCTGAGCCTGCCGCAGCACCCCGCGCCCGGATCGCGGCGGCGAGCGCGCGCGCAGTACGCTCGGTCTGCTCACCGATCAAACGTACCATCGCGCCGTCGGCCATCGCCTGCCGATCGTAATCGGCGGCGGCCTCGGCTAACGCCGCGCACGCTGCGCGCTCTGCGGCGCGCGCAACCGCTTCCCGCTCCGCGATGAGCGTTTCGTACGCCGCGAAGAGCGTTTCGTAGTCGGCCTGCAGGCCGCGCAGTTTCTCGCACAGCGCGGCGATGATCGACGCGCTTGAAAAACCGTAGGTCGCAAAGTCAAATTCTTGTGAAGTTGGCATTTTATTCTCCTTTCATCGTCGTCTGAAGACGATCCATGACCGGGCGCACGTCGGGCGCGTTCACGGCGGCTTGGTCACGTTCCCATTCGAGTTGCGCGCGCAGGGCCTCGACGCGCAAGCGGACAGCATAAGCCACGACGCCGATTGAGACATAGCCGCGTGATAACTTTTCCTGCTTGACACGCGCTTGGGCTTGCAAAGCAAGTTCGTTCAGGTCAATAACCTTTTTGAGCAACATATCACCAATCCCTTTTTGTCAATCCGGGTGTGACTACTGAATGCCATAGGCCGTGACAATTGCTGCATAGATCTTCCATCGGCCAAATCTCAGGATTGACGCTGTGCTGGCGCGCCAATGCGCGGGGAAAATAGTGATGCGTCTGAGCATACGGTTGACGACAGCGAGCGCAGTGCTTCGGCGGCATTGGCTCAACCCAGGGCAGGGAATCAAAGTTGACTTTCGACTTGTGGATGAATTTGCTTTCCCAATTCCGGCCACAACGGTTACAACGGCGAAAGACGACGCAGTGACCGTCGCTTTCTCTACGCCGGACGGTTATAAATTCTGCATGTCTGCAGTGAACACAATTCATTGGCCGCTACCTATGCTCTGAGATGTCTCACGTGATCCCATAATTCTAATGTCGCGCCGCGCTTAATAGCGACCCCGGCCCACCATCGCTCCTCGTCCGCCGCGCTCCGTTGGCAGACCGGAATAGTCGGCGCAACAATGCGCCTGATTTCCGGCGCGGGCGGAGGGACAAAGGCACGTAAGGCACGGCGATTGACCAGGCGGACGCGCTCCCCGGTCGCCCCGGTGCGGCAGACGATTTTTTCGGCGTCGTCCAGTTTGTGCCGCAATTGCTTTTCGCCCCAAGCCGGCGTACAACGATGGGTGTTGTACCACTGGAGCGCATCCCAGGCCTCCGCGCGCGATAGGCCAAAGCGGAAGCACTCGCAAGCCACGCGCAGGGTCGCATTGTGTCCGCCCTGCCCGCTGATGGCCGGGGGAAGTTTCTCTAAGTAAGCCAGCACGCGCTGATAAGTAGCCATCGTTGTACCTGTTGTAATTAATAAGCCCATCGCGCCCATTGTTTTCTTTTTATCCCTCCGCCCCCTTTCAGGGGGGCGGAGGGATAAAAACAGGGTTGGTACCGGTTGGTACTGCCTATTCAAAAAAGACTATAAATATAGTGTTTTGACCAGTACCACCACAGTTGGTACTGGTTGGTACTGGTGAACCAGTACCGCCCGGCTTTGGCGTGTCAATCGAGCTGGTAAAGCAGGAAACCGCCGCGATTGTTTTTCTGTTCGCCCAGTCGTTTTTCTATTTTCATTCTCCTGATGAGGTCGAGCGTTTTGCTTCGGTTGCCGCCGACGCGCTCATAGATCTGATTGGCGGACAGCGGCCCGAACTTCTTTATTTCTTCCAGGATGAGCGCGCGCATCGTCTCATCATCCTGTTCGGACTCTTCTTCGGCGGTTGTTTCTACCGGCCAGAAACGCGCGGTTTTCAATTCGTGGGCAGCATCATTCTCGAAAGTGAACTTGGCCGAGAAGGGTTTGACGGATGGGCCGCGCGATTTGGTGGGGGTGATCGTCACCGTCTCTTCTTGGCGCGTGACGAGCAATGATAGATCTAGCTTAGCTTCAATCGAGCCATGCCCGCGCAAGGTCTCCCCCGGCCGCGTGGCTAACCCATTGCTCTTGCGCTGGTGGTGGATGACGATGACGGCCAGTCCGGTTTCCGATAGCCAGCGCAGGCCGGACATCGGGCCGTTCATGTCGGCGGAATTTTCGTCGGCCTCGCCCGCGATGACGCTCAGATTGTCAATGATGAGCAGGCGGCAATCGCGGTCAATCAGGCGGGCGGCCAGAGTGCGGACGGACTCGGTTTCCCCGGCAGAGAAAATCGGATCGGGCATACTCACGTAGTAGAGCGGCGCGCTATCGGCTAGGCCGCGCGCGTGCGCCAGAGCCGCGAAGCGTTCGTGCGTCCGGCGCTGGCCGTTGTCGAAGTCCAGCCACATGACCGGTGCAGGGAAAGTCAGTCGCCCGCTCAGGGGATTGTCGGGTTGCGTCAGCCAGCGATAGCCAGCGGCGACGCTGACGGCCATATCGGAGAGGAGCATACTCTTGAGTGTGCCCGGCGCGCCGTACCAGATGGACAGACTCCCCTCAGAGACGAGGCCCTCGACAATCCACGTCAACGGCTCACGCGGAGAGAAAGCATCTTTGAGCGTGAAGACCTGCCAGGGATCTGGTTCACGGGTCAGAAGTTCAATGACGATCTGGGGCAGAGGAGCGAGGGCTTGCTCCGCTTCCCAGCGGTAGAGATTGCCCGTTGGGTGCAAACTGGGCGGCAGGACGATGTAACCGCCCGCGCCGCGCACGTCTATTCCGGGCGCGAGTTTGCCCGCGCTGTTTTTTATCTGGCAGCCAGGGGGGACGCGGAAGAGCAGATGCCGCCCGCCGCCGCCGGTGAGTGAGACGGCGGTTTGGAGGTGCAAGCCATGTTTCTGCGCGATGGCCTCCCATTCGGCCAGGCCGTCATATGCGCCGCGCTGATCCAGGTCAATGGCGACCAGACCCGACTTGCCGCAATTGAGTCCGATATTGGCCTGCGGCACTTTCCCCCACCAGCTGCGCACGGTCTCGACCTTCGTCGTGGCATCGTTCAGGCCGTGCGCCGTGAGCGGGGTCTTGTCGCGTGGCTTGAGCGGGAAAACATACCAACCCACGCGCGCATACTCTTCGGCTTGCTTTCCTAATTCAGACATGAGACAAAAAAAGACCCTTGCGCACAAATGACTCTGGCCCGGCGGCTGGCGAGCCACCTATGAGTCACGGCGCTCATAGATGCCAAGCCAGAGTCATTTGCCCGAAAAGGTCTTGCCGTGAACGACTGGTCGCTACTTCCAGCCGCGCCCGCGCTGAGCGAAGCCGAAGCGTCGCGCACGGACGAGCACCATTGTAGCGCGGGCGACGGCGGTTGTCAAGCTCTCTCGCCGCGCAAGTACCCCCGCTGTCTCTATTCCGCGACGTCTTCCCGCTCGACAATCTCCGGGATCAAGCTGGTCAGTGCGCTGAACTCGGCCAGGGCTTCCGCGATCTGCTTCCCGGCGATCTTCGCCAATGGCACTTCGTCCACGAATTCCAGCGGGATTTCGACTTGGAATTCGCGCGTGCTCGGCTCAGTGCTCCAATCATGTGCGCGCCGCACTTCGATCTTGAAACGAATAGAAGTTAACATGAGATGGTCTCCTTGTCTGATTGCCGCCCGCCCGCCGCCGGTAGGCTTTGCGCCGACCCGTCGCGGCCAGCGTCCGGCCCGCCTTACGGCGTCGCGCGCGGGCGAGCGGCCTAGCCCTAGAAGGGCAGAAGCGCCGTCAGCACCAATTTCTCGGCCTGCTCCAACGTGCGCTTGGAATTGCCGCGCAGCCAATCGCTGACGTGAACCGTACCGAGCGCCTGGCGGATATGCTCCTCTTTCACGCCGTTCTTTTTGCAGAATTCCAGCCAGCGCGCCTTGTCCGCCGTCTGCGGATTGCCTTTCGTTGCGCCGAACACCAAGAGCCGCACGTCAAAAGTTTTGACGTAATTCCCGCTCTTCGTCTTTTCTTTGCCCAGGTATGTGATCTGCACCGGGGTTTGCGGCTTGAGCACCTTCACCTGCTGTACCAGGTTCGCGCCCGCGTTCACAAAAACTTCCGTCTTAGTCTGGAAGATAGCGACCGGGATTTGCTTCTCCTGGTTCTGTGATTGCATGGTCGTAAAACCGCAGAACATGGCGCGCACCATTTCGCCCTCCTCGTTGAACTCGCGGTAGCGCGGATTGAGCGAGATGCCCGGTGAAGCCTCGTCCAGGTCGGGCAGCGCCTCCGGGTTGACTACCTGCGGCGCAATGAGCGCCGTGTCAATGACCGACTGAAGCGCGGTCGGGGGCGGGGCGGGCGGCTCATCCAGCAGCGACTCTTCTTCGGGGATATCTTCATACTCAAGTTCTTGTTCGGTGTTCATTGTGATTTCCTTTTCTCACGTATTGATTTTGATTACGCTCGGCGGGTCGGGCCGGATCGTTGACCTATTCACTCCAAATATAGCCAGCCTGTTGGTCGTCGTCCAGCGGCTCGACGCTGACGACCGTCTGCGGCATCCCGCCGTGCGCGATCGGGCATTTTATGATGTCGCCGGGGACGGGGACGACGTATTCCCCGAAGCGGCTTTCCAGCACGCAGCCGCAGGCGAGTACGATGCGGTACAGGCGGGCGGGGGCGTTCATTCCGTCTCCCCCAGCGCCCGGCGACAGGCGCGGATCGCGCCGGCGGAGACGTGCCAGGAGTGCTCATCGCCGTAGTCCCCCGGCACGTCGAAGCCATAGCCATTGCTGTCGCTCAATGCCTGGAGCGCGGCGCGCAGTTGCACCGCATCGGCGCGGACGATCCGCAGTTCGGCGCGCAGTTCTCGGACGAGCGCGCGGTACTCGTCCAGCGCGGCCCGGAGTTCGGCCAGTGGGTCGACGATCATGACGGCACCGCTTCGAGTTGGGCTTTGGAATGCGCGTCAATCCATTCTCGCGCCGCTCGTATCGCGGCGGCCTGGGTCGGCTCGTTGTCCGACATGACATGCACCGTCTCGCCGTTGGCATTGGTGATCTCGCACGAGAAGCCGTCACCGGGATAGTGCTCCGGCCAGAGGATGAGATGCCTGTATCGAATCATAAGTCTCTCCTGTGTCTGATTTCGTTCCCAGGCGGCTACCGCAGGAGTTGCACCCGCGCCGGGGCTATCATCCCGGAGGCGTCTCGCGTCTGTCGCAGCCGTGTCATCCCCCTGTATCGCCATGTACTCGCGGCAGTGGATTATTCCCACTTCTGCCGTTCTCTTTTCCATCTGGCAAATGAGAATGGCTTTGGGCCATGTTCCTGCGCCTGCATTCGTGAGACATATTCGAAATACAGAATAGTCTCATAATTTGTGCCAGGCATGATTTCCCTGCAATCCAGGCAATGCGCTTCGGCGCGTGCGGCTGACCAATACAGGCCGTGGGCCGAATGGCAGTACTGGCAGTGCAGGCCGAACCAATACTCGTCGCTGCCGTGCGACTCGATGGAGGCGCGGCAGGCTTCGGCGCGGTCGGCGGCGCGGCCCAGGGCGGCCAGATGGCGGGCGCGGTCGGCGTCAGTCATTGGGCTTGCTCCTGTTCGGGCGGCGGGAACATGAAGTAGCCGCCACTGGCGGCCGGCTCGCATCGCCAGTCACGCAGAAGAAATTGCATCAACACGCTGTGCAATCTGAGCATAGATGATTCGCTCGGATTGATAAAATAGTGCGTCTTATTGCAGCGAGTGAAAAAGGCGATTTTTCTTTCTGTCTGTGGCATCAGGTGGACGATCATAATCTGATTCATGGTTGGCTCCCGTTCCGGCGCGCCTGCCACGCATTCAGCGCGGCGGCGGCCAGGTCGCACGCCCGGAAGAGTTCCAGGTAATCTCGGTCGGTGATCGACTCCTGGACGATGGCGTAGCGGCGGCAATATCGCTCCAGGAGCAGCGGCGCGGTAAAACTAGAGCGCGGCGCGGCTTTGGCGGCCTGGCGGCGCGCGTAAGAGCGCAGATATTTCGCGTGCGCCTTAGGCGTCAGGGCCGCGTCCACGAACGGCTCGGCGAAACGTGGCTTCGCGGTCAGGTCGGCCAGCGGGTCGGGCAAGCGGCGGGCGGGCTTGGGCGCGCTGGGCGGCGCGCGGCGTGGGCGGCGGGCGGTCATGCGTCACCGCCGTCATCCGCGCGGATGACGTGTTCCTGCCCCACTACTTGCACCCCTACAATTTTCTTCCCCTCAAACTCGAATCTCATAAATACGTCCGGTTTGTCTGTTCCGCACAAGCCCAGCCAGGATTCCCCGCGTTCGTAGTCCCCTAGATATCCTTTCTCCTCCCAGCCCCCTTTAAGCAAATCATCATATAATTGTGTAATGACGTTCATCGCTTTTTGCTCCTTCTCCCGCCGGGCTTGCGTCCGGCGGGCTAATTGGGCGCGCCGTTTCATCGCTGACGCTCCGGGCCAGGCTATTTCTCGTATCGCTCCAACCCGGCGGCAATCAAATTCGCGCGCGGATAGGGCTTGCCCGTATGTGGGTCTTGATATCCATCCCGACACCCGCCGCAATCCAATACCTGAAGCCAACTCCCTTTACCATACACCGCATCGCGCACCGGGTTGAGGTAGAATTTTCCGCCGCACAGGATACAGTGACGGAACAGGCCGCGCTCATCGCAATCGGGAGGGGGCATGGGGCGGGGCATGACTAATCTTTCGTCGGGCGGGCAAACTTCCAGTAGTCGGCGCGCTGGCCGACGCTGACCTTGTGCCACTGGCCGTTCACTTGGACGACCGGGTGCGTGCCGTTAAGATGTAATATGGTCGCTTCGCGGACGTACAAGCCGCCGTCGCCAAATGCCAACTGGCCGATGACGTGGTGGGTATTCTCTAGCGTGATTTGGCATTGCTCAACTGGCTCTGCGCCGCGCAAGCCGCGTACTGGAACAAGTGCCAGGTCGCCCTGTCGGATGACACGGCTGTAATCGCAGCTGAAAATCCATTCCTGTACCACGCGGATGACATCCGCGCCGCGATTGACCGCCGAGCGGACGACATTGGCGGAAATGCTGTGGGCGAAGGCGTGACCGTCTTCGTTATGGCCGCAAAGGAAATAGTTTTTGCGAACATTTGTCCACCGCTTCCCGACGGTAGCCTGGCGGATTTGGATTACGGCTAGTAGCGCGCCAGAGTGCAGATCGTGACCGTATGCGTACAAATCCCAGTTCAGCGCCTGGCCGCGCCTCTTCCGGTCGAATTCTGCGCCAAACTCCCAACTACCGTGTTCATCGCTGGAGGCTCCGGCCTGCTCAACCAATTTTTTGATTTCGATTCTCAGGCTGGCATCCAGCGTATTCAGAATGATCTCGTCGTACTTGCCTCTGTTCATGGTCGTCTCCTGTGTCTGCTAGTTTGCGTTCTCAGGCGGCTACCGCCGGACTCGAACCGGCGCGCGGGCTATCAGCCGCGAGCACCTGGGATTGTCGTAGCCGTATCCTCACCGAGCATAGTTTCAATCTGTGAGAGTTTCGTTTCGTGGCCGTGCCAAACGATGTTTTTTAGGTCGGGGATTCTCAGGTATAGCCGATACTCGTCAGCGCAGTTCTGGCCGAGCCAGTACCCGTTGACCTGTTGCAGGCGGCGATGATAGCGGCGGCAGCAATCACAGCGGCGGTCGGGGCTGGCGGCGAGGGTGGGGGTTTGGGCGTTCATACCGCTGCTGGATAGAGCCTTAGATAACGTTCGGCAATTCTAAACGCTCGGACGCGATAGGGTGTATCGATCCGCCCGCGCCGCGCCATAAGTTTCGTGACGATAGCGCGTTTCTGACTGTAAGTCGGGCCAATCGGTTGGTACGTTCCTTTGCGGACTATCATTGTCGTTTCTCTTTTATTATTTCCTAAAATTCCACTGCCAAACTTGTGCCTGTTCAATATAGGCCGTGTAAACCTGATTGCCCACCTGGTAAACAATCGTGGCGATCCCGCGCCGCAGTTGGTATAGGACGCCGTGCAGGATTTCCGTCCGGCCCTGAAAGGCCACTGCTTGGCCTATCATCTTCCTAGTGATCCTGACTTTGGCGCTCATGGCTATTTGCTCCCCAGGCGGCGCGCCAGGCTCTTCTCTCCGAGCCAGGCGGCGTAATCGGTTTGCAGATAAACGCATAGGGCGGTTTCAATCGTGGGGGAGTAGGTCAAAAACAGGTCAAACGTGGGGCGCTGGCCGGACAGGATTTCGTCTACTATGGCACTGCCGCGCTCGGCCATGTAGTCGGCCGGGCCGGTCAATGTCTTGTTCTCGATGCTGAATTTGGGGGTCTGCTGATTCATCACTAATTGCTCCTGTGCAGGTATTCTGCGATGGCGCGGTTGTAGCGGAGGCGGCGGGTCATATGGCTAATCTTTCTAATTAGTGTGCAGAAGCGCGCGCCCTTTTCCATAAACCGCTTCTGTCGCACCCATTTCAAGCAGACGGTTGGCTTGCTCGATCCGCACTGCCAACTGTTCAGCGGTGATACTCGTCGAGAATTTGCGCGGCTGATACTGACCATCTTTGATTTCGTAGCCGTTGATAATCAGCTGCCGCGCGCGCAAGGCAAAGATGCCGCTGCGGGCATTACCGGTCGATCGGCGCATGATCTGGTCAAGTTCGTCAAGCACCTTCTTTACAATTTCATGCGTCTGGTTCATGTCTATCTCCGTTTCCTAATCCTTCTTCTATTATATACACATTTTACTCGTTGTCAATAGGCAGTTTATTATGTCGCGTAAACTCGTTATTGACAACCTGGAAAACCTGTGCTAGACTGCCGCCATGCCTATTCCGCGCAACGCGCCCGGCCTGCCGCCGGGCCTACTCGATTCCGCCGCCGCCGCCACTCTGCTGGGCGTCTCCCGCGAGGCCGTCCGCATGGCGGTCTGGTTGGGCCGCCTGAAACCCGCTTACTGCGCGAACGCCGGGTGGCTTTTCCGCCGCTCCGACGTGGAGCGATATGACGCCAGCCGCAAAAAGCGCCCGCGCAAATCCAAACCGAAAAATGAGTGACCATGTTGACGATCTTTTCGGCGGGTCTGCTGAGCGGGTGCTATCTCGCCTGGCTCACGCTCCGCCGCTTCCCACGCCTGCTCTATCTGGACGAGCGCCCCGCCGTGCTCGTGCCGCTCGTCCGCCACGAGTTTCGGCCCGGGATCCGCGCCGCGCCGCGCAATCACCGCGACCAGTGGTTGTGGTGGTCGTGGACATTTATCCGTATTGCCGAGCGCGTGGCGCAGGCCCGCGCCGTCCCCGAGGGCCGCTTGCCAGCCTACCGGACATTCGAGACCTGGGGGATGCCGCAGCGCGTTGCGCGGCGCTACGTCGTGGCGCTGGCGCGGGCGGGGATCGTAGAAATCCGCCTGCGCTCCGGCGTCTATTGGCGCGTGACCGCGCGCGCCGCGCGTTGGTCGGCGCTGGCCGCACAATCGTTCGCTGACGAGTCAGACCGTCCGCCGCGCTTCCGCTGGCAGTCCCAAAGGGATGCGGCGCGATGATCCCCCCGCTCCCGGCCGCCCGCTTCGCCGCTCACAGCGGGGGGAGTGAGCGTGGGATGTATGCACAGCGTGTCACGCTGTGCCAGTTGTGAACAGTTGTAATTACCATAAAGGATTGACGATGCGCCCCTTCCTGCCGTCGGTTGATGCCCCCGCCGACGAACGCGCGTCCGGCCCGCAGTTCGTTGCCGTCTGGCTGGCTCTGCTCCTGGCTGCATGCGCCTTCTGGACGGCGCTGGCCTGGGCGCTGTGGCGGCTGTGGGCCACCTATATCAGATAGGGTATAATCTCCCCGGCGCGTGTCCCCCCTACACGCGCCTATTGTCCTGGCCCGTTGTCCCACTATCCAGCGGGCCGGGAATTGACACGATATTTTTGCCGCGCGATGGACTCGCGGCGACCGCCCCTGATGGGGCGGTTTGTTTTCCATTAGTCTGCCCCGTTTGACAATTCCACGCTCGCGGGCGTACAATGAGTCCTCTCCTTCCTGACGGCGGTAGCCGGGCAGGGTTGTGTCCAGCCGGGCGGCGCGCTCCCCCTCCTGAGCAAGTCGAAGGATGCGCCGCCCGGCCCACGAAAGGAATTTTCCATGACTCTCTCGCCTGAAAATCTCGCCGCCGTCGCCGGCATCGCCCTCTCGCTCATTTTCTCCTATGCGCCCGGCCTATCCGCAAAATTCTCCGCGCTCGACCCGACGCGCAAGCGGCTCATTTTCGCGTTCGTGCTCCTGGCGACGGCCATCGGCTTCGTGGCTTACGAGTGCCGCGTTGATACCGCTTGCTATTCGGCCAACGTCGAACAGGCCGTGACCGTTTTCGTCGCCGCGCTCGTGGCGAGCCAGGGCGTCTATTTACTGACTCCGAAGAAATGATTGATCCCCGCGTCGCTTTCCTGTCCTATCTCATCGTCACGACGATGATCGGCGTCCTGGCCCGCAATCTGTTTGGGTTGTGGCGGGCGCGGCAGGGTCACGAACGCCGCCGCCGCCGTCTGTTTCGCTTGGCCGCGCTCGGCATCGCTTGTTACGCAATCTGGCTCTATAGTGACCACATCATTACCGGTCTGGCGATCCCGCCCCTTCTCGGACGGCCACTCGTCCTCGGCCTGAGTTTGGTGGCGCTCTTGGGTTCAGATTGAATATGACCGTGTGGGAAGTGGCGCTTCTAACGTTTGGCGGCGCATTCGGTTCGGCCCTGGGCGTGACCATGTTTTTCGATTCGCGATTGCGCGAACTGCGTGCGCGCGTAGCGAAATTGGAATACGAGGCGCGCCAGTCCTTGCAGCGGCAGGAATTTCTCATCGCGCTCATGCAACGGAATAACATCTCTGTCCCGGCAGCGACCGAGATCAACATCGGCGCGGGCGGAGAAATGAACGTCGGCGGCGACGTGGCCGGGCGGGATAAAATTACATCGTCGCCGCCCAAAGGCGAGGCTAAATGAATGACCTGTTTTTTATATTGCTCGGCGTCGGCCTGGGCTGGCTGTTGCGCTGGCTGTGGGACGCCATCGGGCGCGACGAGCCGATGCAGACGGACGAATAATGCCCCCCAACGGCCAACTCGACTGGCAGAATGTCTCCGTGCCGCTCAACGCGCTCGCGCCCTGGGCCGGCAATCCCCGTTACTCAACGCAGGCCCAAGCGAAGCGCCTGCTCGACTCGTGGAAGAAACTCGGCCAGTTCCAGACCATCGCCATCGGCCCGGTGGAAGGCGACCCGCCCGCGCATCCGGTTTACGATGGTCATCAACGTCTATCCGCGCTGCTCACGATTTATGGCCCGGACTATAGGGTGGATGCGCGCCAGGCTTCCCGCGCGCTCGCTGACGACGAGCGGCGCACGCTGACGTTGGCGGCGAACCTGGCCGTGGGGCAATGGAATTGGGATCAACTCGCCTCCTGGCCGGAGCAGACGCTTGTCGAATGGGGGATGGATGCGGCTCAGAAATCCGTGTGGGACAATGACGCGAATAATCTCAAGGAACTTCTGTGCGCGCAGTCGCCGCCCGCCGACGCCGAGCCGCAGATGGATCGGGCGGCGGCGTTGCAGGAGCAGTGGGACACGCGCCGGGGGCAGTTGTGGCGTCTGGGGGAACATCGGTTGTTATGCGGTGATTCAGCTAAGCGAGAAGATGTGGCGCGATTGATGCAAAATGAGAAAGCCGCACTTTTCGCTACTGATCCGCCGTATGGCGTAGATTACATCCAGGTCAAGCGTGGCATACCCGATTCTGGGTATGCCACGCTTGACCTGGATTATAGTGACATCATCGGGGATAATCTAAAAAACGAAGCGATGAAGGAATGGCTGGAAGGCGTATTCAATATCTGGCATGAATTTCTCAAGCTGGATTGTGCGTGGTATCTTTGGCATCCTATGTTGATGCAAGGCTATTTTGCCGCCGCCGCCGCCGCCGCCGCCGCCGCCGCCGCCGTCATCATTCATCGTCAAATCATTTGGGTCAAATCAGGTTTCAATTTGACGCGTTCGGGCATGTATCATTGGGCGCATGAGTTGTGTTTCTTTGGTTGGAGTAAAGGACATATCCCGCCCTGGTATGGCGAGAAAAATCAAACATCAGTTTGGAGCATAGACCGACATGATGGCAAGGGATTACATCCAACTGAAAAACCGTCAGCCTTGTGGGATGCGCCGATGCGAAATCACACTCGCGAAGGCGAGATTTGCGCTGAACCTTTTTGCGGGAGCGGCAGCCAAATCGTCATGGGGCAGAACTTGGGCCGCCGCGTTTATGCGATGGAAATAGAACCTAAATATGTTGCAGTCGCGCTCCAGCGAATGAAAGATGCCTTCCCCGGCATCGAAATCGAATTGCTTGAAAAGTAACTTGACCTATGGCCGACTTGAATCCTAATTCCGCGAAGGCCCGCACCCGGCAGCGGCAGGAGGCCGCGCGTCAGCGGCGTAAGCAAGCCTACCTGAACTGGTTGGCCGGTTACAAACTGCGCGAGATCGCCGAGATGCTTCATTACAACTCGGAGCAGGCCGTCCACGAGGCGATCAAATCCTATCGCAGCGAGGCCGACCGCAAGACGCGCACCGAGGCGCGGCTCTACGTGCTAGAGACGCTCGACGCGCTCAAGACGCGCGTTTGGCCGAGCGCGGCGCAGGGCGACGTGCGCGCGGTGGATTCCATCGTCAAATTGACTCGACTGTATGCCGAGTTGCAAAACTTGTTCGCGCCGCGCCGCCTGGAGCACACCGGCGCGGACGGCGGGCCGATCCAGTTCGCGCAACTCTCCGAGAAGGAACTCGATGACTTACTCGCTGGACTCTTTGCTCAGGTTGCCGCGCGCGCAGAAGGAACAAGCGGCACAAGTCCTGGCGGAGAAGGCGCGGCGGGCGGCCCAGCCGCCTGACCCGGCCCGTTTCGCTGAGCAGATTCTGGGCGCATCTCCCGCGCCTTATCAGTCCGAGATACTCGCGCAGTTGGTCAAGCGCCGCCGCGTAGCCGTGCGCGGGCCGCACGGCCTGGGCAAAACGGCGCTCGCGGCCTGGGCCGTGCTGTGGGGGCTAGGAACATTCGGCCAAGATGCGAAGATCGTCACGACCGCCAGCGCCTGGCGGCAGTTGACGAAATATCTCTGGCCCGAGATCCGCAAATGGGCCGCGCGTTGGAAAGCCAGCGGCCTGATCCTGCAGACCCTGAACGCTTATCAGGGTCAGGCCGAAGCCTTCGCCGTAGCCAGCGACAATCCGGCCTACATCGAAGGCGCTCATGCGGCAAAACTTCTGTATGTGCTAGACGAAGCGAAGACGATTCCGAACGCGACCTGGGACGCCATTGAAGGCGCTTTTGCAACCGGCGATTGTTATGCGCTCGCCATTTCGACGCCCGGCGACCGCGCGGGGCGGTTCTATGACATTCACCGCCGCGCGCCAGGCTACCTGGACTGGTGGACGCGCCACGTGACGCTCGCGGAGGCCGTCGCCGCCGGACGCATTGCGCCCGAATGGGCCGCCGCGCGCCTGACGCAGTGGGGAGCGCAGTCGCCGCTCTACCAGGCGCGCGTCCTGGGCGAATTCCCGGAGCAGTCCGAAGACGCGCTCATCTCGTTGGCCTGGATTGAGCGCGCCGCCCAGCGCGGCCTGGAACTAGAGTCGCCGCCAATAGACGGCGATACCTTCTGTGGCCAGGACGTGGCGCGCTATGGTTCGGATGACTCGGCCAACGTCTCACGGCGCGGCCTAATTGTTTTCCGTTACGAGGTCTGGTCGGGTCACGATACGATGTATACGGCCGGCCGCGCGCGCGCCATCGCGCTGGAGACGAATGCTCAGGCGGTCAACGTAGACGTGATCGGCGTCGGCGCAGGTGTGTTCGACCGGATGCGCGAAGTCGAAAACGAGCCAGCCGAACGAACGAACGTCCATAATTTTTCAGTCGGCGCGGTCAACGTCGGGGAACGCGCGCGCGACGCCGAGCGGTTCGCCAACTTGCGAGCTGAATTATGGTGGGGATTGCGTGAACGTTTTGAGCAGGATGAGATTGTACTCATGCCATCCTTATTGCTTGACCGTTTGAGCGGCGAATTGACGAGCGTCAAATACAAGACCAATTCGCGCGGGCAGATTGTGATAGAATCTAAGGACGACCTGAAGGCGCGCGGCCTGCCTTCGCCCGACGTGGCGGAGGCGTTGATGCTGGCCTTTGCGCCGTCCTGGAATCCGGCGGATTTGATTAGTTGGTAAAAGATGTCTACGACGTATGAGCAGGAGCAAGAATGGCATTGATTGAGCGGCTGATGGGTCAACCGTTTGAGCCGGATCACGAGCGGCGCATCAGTGTGCACGAGTTTTGCTCGGCCATGTACGAGGTGGCCTTTGGGCCGCGGACGCTGGCGCAGATCAAAACGTATTACGCGATGGATGCGGCGGACGAGCTGGAGGCCGATTTGCTGGCGGCGCTGGTGGTGGGCGGTGACCTGGCGAAGTTCCGTAAGGTAGAGGAATTTCACCACGTGCTGATCCTGGCCGAGCATCAGGCGACGTTCTACACAACTCCGACCGAGGTGCGGGCCCGGCTGGGGTTGCCCTAAAGGAGTTTGATATGAATCGTAGATCGGTGCTCAAGTTTTTTGCTGGTCTTCCGTTTCTGGCCTGGATGTCTAAGCCAGCGCTGAACATCTCCAGGCCCATGGAGCAGTGGCTGGCTTACGAGGTGCAGATCGTGTTTCAGCCGGATGGATTTGTTCTGTACTGGTAATGGCGCTGCAGGTCAAGGTCTCGTCGTTCAACACGACGACCGGCGCGGCGGGGGGCACGGTCAGCATCACGGACTGCGGCTTTCAGCCGCTGGCGGTCATCTTCTGGTGGACGAAGAGCACGACGACGGGGGCGACGGACGTCGTCGCGGGCAGCCACCTGTCGACCGGCGCGGGCTTTGCGGTGTCGTCTACGGCGCGCTCGGCCAATGGGATGCAGTCGGAGGATGCGTCGGCGGCGTCGGACACGGATAGGTGGCACGACAATACGCAGTGCGTGGAGGTGCGCACGATCACGGGCGCGGTGGACGGGTCGTTGGATTTCTCGGTGTTCACGGTGAACGGTTTTGATCTGGTGATCGATGATGCGTTCACGGCTTCGTATCACATTCACTATATCGCGTTTGGGGGGAGCGACTTGGCGAATGCTTTTACCAGTTCGTTTTCGTTCCCGATCGTGACCGGCAACTTTGACGTGACGGCGCCGGGCTTTCAGCCGGACGTGGTGTTTCTGGCCTATCCGCGCAACACCACCGCGCCGCCGGCTGTCAGCACGAATGCGGCCTGGTCATTCGGGTTTGCGGTGTCGAGCACGCAGCAGGCGACGGTGGGCGTCTCGTCAGTTCACGCCCAGGCGACGATGGAGACAGGCAGCTATGGCACGTCGCGCGAGTGCGTGGTGGGGATGACGACCAGCGCGCCGATCAATACGGTGAGCGCGGAGGCGGAGTTTGTCCAGTTCCTGAGCAACGGCTTCCGGTTGAATATTACCGACGCCGAGGGAACGACGGCGAATTGTTATTACCTGTGTCTGAAGGGCGGGCAGTGGGCGGCGGGGGAGGGCCTGACGAAGACGAACACGACGGACGATATTGTGGTGAGCGGGCTGGCGTTTCAGCCGGTGGGGGGGATGGTGATCTCACACGTCGAGGCGGAGTCGGCGGCGAACACGCCGACCGCGCACAACCGGGTTTCGATCGGGGCGTTTGACAGCGCGACGAGCCGCGGCTGTCAGGGGCATCTGGATCAGGACGCTGTGGCTGACTCGATCTGCACGCTGATCGTTGAGCACGACGCCGTCTACGCCTCGATCACGACCGGGGAGGCGATTGACGCTCTGATGGATGTGAAGAGCGTTGACTCTGGCGGGGCGACGTTCATCATGGACGACGCGGATAGCCAGGCGAATTGGTTTGGGTGGCTGATGTGCGGGAGCGCGGCGGCGGCGGCGACTTCATTGGCGCCGCCGCGGCGGCGTATCCCGGCGGGTCAGGCTGCCCATTTAGGAGGCGCGCGATGAGCATTGTGTACTGCATAGACATTCCGAGTACGGCGATCACAGTCGCGGTCGACGTCGTTGAATTCCAACCAGCTGACGACCACCCGCTGGAAATTGTAGCCGCTTTCCTATTTCAGACGACGGACTTTGGCGACGCGGCTGAGGAAATCTTGCCCCTGCAAATCATTCGCGGCTTTACCACCAGCGGTTCGGTCGGCGGGACAGCTGGGACTCCCCGCCCACTCCGCCGTGATGGAACGGCTCAATTTGTGCATGAAGTCGTTAATACAACGCTGGCCAGCGTTGGAACCTCACATGTCCTACTGACGGACGGCTGGAACGTGCGGATGCCCTACGTCATTCATCCGTGGGACTGGGAGGAATTTCCAATGGCGAGCCAACTGGATACGACGATGGTGCTGCGTTTGCCGTCTGCGCCAATAGACAGCATTACTATTCGAGGCTCCGTCTGGGTCAGGGAGTATTGACCGATGCTCAATCAATTATTTTTCTCCGGAAAACTCAAAGCCCGTTTACTGCGCGGCCACCGCCGCGCGATCTGGGCCTGGCGCTGGCGCAATTTCTGGCGCTGGCCGTTTCTGTGGGGGAGATTAGCCAATTCCCTAGCCGCGATTTTCACGCGGTTGACAGGTGTTCCGACGATCACCAGCGAATTGCGCGCCGTTCTAATGCGTGCGGGACAGTCCATCGATTACGGCCTCGTGGCCCGCCGCGTCGTGACCGATGCGGGCGTCGCCTTTTTGGTGGACGACTGGGATAACGACGCGCAGAACATTACGACGATGAACTTCCATGCCAGCGGAACGGGCGCGGTGGCCGAGGCCGTAGGGGATACCGCCCTGGGCGCGGAGGCGACGACCATCACCGACCGCGCCACCGGCACGAAATCACAACCAACGGCCAACCAACTGCGCTCGGTCGGCACGCAGGCTTTCACCGGCACGGGCGCAATTACCGAACACGGGCTGCTGAGTTCGGTTACGGAAGGGGCAGGGACGCTCTGGGATCGATCAGTTTTTGCGGCGATCAACGTCGTCAACGGGGACAGCATTCAGTGGACGTACACCTGCACCGTAAATAGCGGCGGCTAAATTCGATGCGTTCCTTTCGACGGCCGAGCCGTTTAGCAGCGGCCCGGCGCTTCCTGTTCACCAAAGCCGGCGCGCTCTTTTTGCAGAGCGTGAGCGGCGTCCTGTCCTTCGCCGGCGTGCTCGTCATCCAGGCGCAAAAAGCCCTGGCCGGGACGTTGAGTTTTTCCGGGGCTTTGAACTTTCTGCTGCAGCGCGCCCTGAGCGGCGTCTTGTCCTTCGCCGGCGCGCTCAATAGACAAATGCAGCGCGCGCTCACGGGCGCCTTATCCTTCTCCGGGACATTGACGGGCGTCAAAGTCGCCCTTAAATCGGTCGAGGGAATTCTGTCTTTCGCGGGGACACTCGCCCGATTAACGCAAAAAATCCTGGCCGGTAGCCTGAGTTTTGGCGGCCTGCTCAACGCCGGGGTGCAGCGCGCGCTAACTGGCAGCCTGTCCTGGGCGGGCATTTTGAGCAAGCAAGGCCAAAAGACTTTGGGCGGCGCATTGTCCTGGACGGGCGCATTAGTCAGGCAAGCGCAAAAATCCGTTTCCGGCGCGCTCACCTTCTCCGGGGCCTTGACGAAGTTGGCGCAACGCAATGTGACTGGTATTCTATCCTTTTCCGGCGCAGTGACTGGCGTCATCCTGGGCGGCGCGCCTCCGACCGGCCCCGGCACGCGCGACGTGGCGGCGGGCGGCGGACGCGCGGCCCGCTTTGGACAGCGCGCCGCGGCGGCCAGCGGTCGCCGCGCCGCGCGCCTGGGGCGGCGCGCGCCCATCCAGATCAAACGCAAGCCGGACGCAGATAGTGAAGGCTAAACAATCATGATAATTTCTATACCTGACATTCCAAAATCGACAATTAAATGCGCGCTTTGTTTTGAGTTGCTGGAAATCAATACCGATGGATGTCTGAGATTTGAATTGGTTTCTCTCCCCGTGGACTATGCCTTAGTCGTCCACCCTGAGCATACCCGGCCTGAATGGATAGGCTCGGGCTTGCGACCTGTGGTCTTTGATGCACGTCCCCTATCTATTATTCATTCAGGCAACAGGGATTGATTTATGGCGGTTGACCTATACGGCTACAAGCAAGCCAAAGCCGAAACGTTCACCTATCCGGTCGATTTCGCCGACAATCTGCTGGCGGGCGCGACGATCCTGAGCGCTGTCGCAGTGCATACGCCGCCGTCCGGCTCGGCCGGCGCGCCGACCATCGCGGTGGCCTCGCCCATCGTCTATGTGGCGCTGCCCATGCCGTCGGATGCGGCTCTGGGCGCGCACCTGCTGACGATCACGCCGACGGTCGACAACACTGGCTCGATCCCGGACGAGACACTAAAAGTCCGGCTGCATATCGTCGTCGAATACTGATGCCTAATTTTGCCAGCCGCTTTTTGGCCCGCCTGGGCTATCACGACGAAACCCGCGTCCAGGCCCTCATCGAACAGGCGCTCAAGGCGCAGGGAAAAGAGCGCGCCGATTACGTGGATTGGCAATTGGCCTACGCCCAGGCGATGCGCTGGGCCATTCCCGACGGGGCGCAGGTCGAGGGGCAGGCGACGCTCTACCAGAAATTGACCTGGATTGCGACGGCGATTGACGTCCTGGCCAACGCGGCGGCGTCATCTGATTATGGCGTCTATCAACGCCAGGGCGAGGACAAACAGGCCATCGTCAACCATGCCTTTGAGATCAAGCTCGACCAGCCCAACCCGCTCCAGTCGCGCTTTGAATTTTGGCGCGATTATTTTTCTTATCGTATTCTTACAGGTAATGTTTACCTGTTTCTCAATCGCCCGGGCCCGACCGCGCCGCCGGATGAGCTCTGGGTCGTCCCGACACAGTTTATCAAGCCCGTGCCGGACGGAAAATCTTATCTGCTCGGCTACCTGGTGACGCCCGGCGTAGGTCGACCCGAGCCGCTCGAAACTTGGCAGATCAGCCACAACAAGAGTTTCAATGCGAGAAACCAATTCGTGGGCCTGTCGGCCTTGACTTCATTGGCGACGCCCGCTTCGGCGGAGATGGCCGAGGAGCAGTGGGAGGCCAACTTCTGGGGGAAAGACAACGCCAAAATTCCCGGCTTGATCGCCTTCGCAGATATGGTCAATGATACCGAATGGGAGCGGCTCAAAAAAGAAAAGGACGAGAACTGGGGCGGCCTGGAACGGCGCGGGCCGATGATGCTACGCGGCGTCGGCAGAGGCGGCGTTGAATGGCTGCAGATGACGCTCTCGGCGCGTGATCTGCAGGTCATCGACAAACGCAAATTCACGAAAGAAGAAATCTATTCCCGGCTCGCGCCGGGCCTGGCGGCGATGCTCGACGTCAGTTCGACCGAAGCCAATGCCATCGCTGGAAAATCGGTCTTTCTGGAATTCGCGCTCTGGCCGCTCCTGCAGCAGGCCGCGCAAAAGATCAGTAGCGACGTCATGCCCGCCTACGGCGAAAATCTCCTGTTTGAATTCGATGACGTCCGCGAGACGAACCGGCTGATTGACCTGGATGAGCAGCGTGAATACGGTAAGACGCATACGATTGACGAAATCCGTCAAGAGTATCACAATGACGAGCCGCTGCCCGGCGGCGCGGGCCAACGTCTAATTGCTGAAATAGGTACGCAGACGCCTGTAAGCGCGCCCGCGCTCGAAACCAATACGCCGCTCCCCGAACCGGAGACGGCCCTGCCGCCGGGCAAAGCCATCGCTGACGAGCTGCGCGCCTGGGAAAATTTCGCGCTCAAGCGTCTGGGGCGGGTGGGCGGACGCGACTTTGAGCCGCGCGCCGTGTCGCTTTTCCAAGCGGCGCGTCTGCACGCCGCGCTCAGGGGCTGCCGGACGGAGACAGAAGTCCGGGCCGTGTTCCGCGCCGAGCAGCAACCGGAAAATGCGGCGCACGAACTGGCGGCGGCGATGAATAACCTGGCGGAGGCCGTCAAGGAAAAATGAGCCAGGTCGTTGAGGCGTTGCGCGGCTTGCTGCGGGCCTATCCTATCCCGTCAACTCTCGGCCCGCTCTTTGAATGGACTGTTCCGCCGATCAAGAGTCTCAACGAAGTTCTGCGCGAATACGAGAATAACCTGACCCGTTTTTCTTTTGACGTGCTCAATGAGCAGTTAGGCAAAGTCGATTTCCGGCGCGCGCACAAGGAATTGATTCGGCAATTGGCCGCGCGCGCCTTTGGCGAGGGCTGGCAGGAGGGCGGCGGTGATCTGTCTGACATCGGGAGTAAGGAACTCGATTCAATCCAGGACTGGATAGACGGACAAGTGGAGCACGTCAATGATTTTGCCGCCTGGCTGGTCAGCACTGACGCTGACGGCAAAATCAATACGGAAGCCAAACGGCGCGAATTGGACGACCGGATCGATTTATGGGTCGCTTCCCTGCGCGGCTTGGGGCAACTGGGCGAGGCCAAAGCGCAGGGGGATCCGATAATTTATCTTGACGGCGACGACGGCGTGGAGTCCTGCGAAGAATGTCAGGAGTTCAAAGGACGAGAAAACGC
>Ga0247727_10007141_pt1 | contig 21481 bp, 29 predicted proteins | sample WisWelCaveWW1625_FD_202498 | JGI IMG/M metagenome (GOLD analysis project Ga0247727, IMG submission 202498) | Biofilm microbial communities from Wishing Well Cave, Virginia, United States - WW16-25 | ecosystem: Environmental > Aquatic > Deep subsurface > Groundwater > Cave microbial mat | place... | reverse complement strand
ACCGGCGTGCATCCGGCCAGAAACGCAACTCGTCCCGGGCGAGCCAATCCGGGCACGGCGCCGAATGCCAGCCCACCAACGCCGGTCGCAACCGTTCGAAGTGTTCCCGACGCACATAGAAGATTCCCGTGCCCAGCGGCCCCAGCAACCATTTGTGTGCGTCGGCCGCCGCAAAATCCACATGCTTCATGCCGGTGCGCAGCGCGCCGAAGCTTTGGATGCCGTCGAGACAAAACAAAATCCCACGCGAATGCAGGAATTGCCCGGCCGCATCCACGTCGAGTCGCCAACCGGCTACGAAATTCACACTCGCCAGCGACACTAAACGCGTCCGCGCGTCCACCACCCGTTCCAAGTCCTCCACCGTCACATTCCCGTACACGCGCGGCTCGATAAACCGGACCTCCACGCCCCGGCTAGCCAGATCCATCCACGGATGAACGTTGGCCGGATAATCGTCCCGGTAGCACGCTACGTTGTCCCCCGCCCTCCAATCCAACCCGGCCGCCACCATCCCCAGCCCCATCGACGTCGAACCAACAAACGCAATTTCATCCTCGCGCGCTTCAATCAACCGCGCCACCGACCGGCGTGTGTCGCGCAGAAAACCATCCGGCAACACATCCTCCTGATTGTCGCCCGACGCGCGCACGACGTAATCCCGTATCGCCTCCGCCACGCGACGCGGCAACGGACTCACGCTGGCGTGCGCGAGAAAGGTTTTCTGCGCCGCGACCGGAAACTCGTGCCGTCGCAACGATTCGTCGCGCAACAAACTCTCCAGAGTCAGCGCGCTCAATGGAGTTTCACCGCGAAGTCGGCCACCAACGGTTTGGCCAGCCGCACGTAGTCGCCGTAGTTCATCTTGATGGCGTCCTGATGCGTGCCGGCCTCGAACACGAGGAAGCCGTCGTCCGTCAGGCTCTCGTCCACGTAGGTCGGAACGTTGTAGAGATTTCCGAACGGCGGCATTGTTCCCGTCGCGCAATCCGGAAACAAGCCTTTGAAGTCGGCCTCGCCCGCCAGCGCCGTCCGCTTGCCGGTCGCCGTGTCCAACTTTTCCAAATCCACGCGCCGATCCGCCGGCAACACCGTCATCAACTTCTCCGCCCCGGCCGTCACCATTACCACCTTCGCGTGGTTCTTGCCCTTGACGTGTTCAATGGCCGCCAACTCCTGCGCCGTGAACGCCTCGGGATGATGAATCACCTCGTACCGCACCTTGGCTCCGTTTAGAAGCTCGATCAATCGTGCCGGTATACTCATCGGGCACCTCCGCCGGCAGTATAGACCCAGCGAGCTGGTAATTCAAAAATCATCCGGGAACGCCGCCCGCAGCGGCGCCAACGCCGCATCTGCGCGCGCCGGCGTCCGCATGTCCGGATGTTTGGCGATCAACGTCCGCAGCGCGTCCCGCGCTTCCGGCAGCCGGCCGAGCTGAACATACGCACACGCCAAATTGTACCGCGCCGCAACCAATCCAGACTTCAGCCGAATCGCCGCCGCCAACTCCGCCGCGGCTTGCTCCGGCTGCCCGGTCTTCAACAGAATGAGGCCGTTCATTGCCCGCGCATCGGCATTTTCCGGCTGCACCTCCGCCAACCGGCGCGCGACCGGCGCCGCCCGCTCAAACGCCCGCGCTCGCACCTGAGACTCCAGCAGCGCCAAGGCAGCCTGGCGCGTGGCCGGATGGTCGGGCTGCAATTCGAACACAGAATCCACCACAAATGGCCACGCCTCCTCCACGCGCTGCTGTCGCATCAACTCCAGCGCGAAGTTCGCATACGCGATGCCCGACCGGGGATAATGCTGTAGCACTTTCCGCCACATCACCTCGGTGTTCTGCCACACCGGTATCTGCGCCCGGGCCTGTCGCGCCACAAACACAATCCAGCCGGCCACCAGACACATCAAGACGACACGTCCTACCACCGGCAGCCGACGTGCCAAAGCGAGCACCCCGGCTCCCGCCAACAGCAGCACGGGCACCATCGCCAAGTACGCAAACCGGTCCGCCACCGTTTGCGAGCCTGCCTGCCCCAATCCCGATGTCGGCAAGACGAGCAAGACATACGCGCCCCACGCCGCCAGCAGCACCGGCCATCTTCGCCGCAACACCACCACGATTGCCGTCACCACCACGCACACCGCGAGCGCAAAGACGAATTCCTTGTCCGCGAAAGTGATCGTCCGCCCGAGCGGATAGAACGGCGAGAGCCACGCCGGCCACGCCAACTTCCAAACGTAGAAAACCATCCCGCGCGCGGCGGTTAAACCCCGCGCCACGACGCCATGCCCCTGCCATTCCACCATCGCCTCGTCGGCGTGTTGCGCGAGAATCGTCAGCAGGGCCGATCCCGCCGAGAGCAGCAACAGCGGCATCTTCTCCCGCAACAGCGAAATCCACCGGCCGTCCCGGTATCGGTCGAGCGGATAGAAGTCCAGCAGCAGCAACACCATCGGCAACGTCACCGCGGCCGGCTTCGCCATGAGCGCGCCGGCAAACAGTCCCACCGTCGCCAGACGCCAGCCCCGCTCCGAGCGGGGCCAACCACGAAGGTACGCGCAGACCGTGGCAAAGCTGAAGAGCGCGCACAACATCGTCTTGCGTTCGGCCACCCACGCGACCGGCTCGACCTGGAGCGGATGCAAACCAAACACCAGGCCGACGCCACCGGCCAGGATCAGACGATTCGGCCCTGTCATGCCGCAGGCGCCACCGACCAACCACGCCAGCACAACGACGATGCCGGCATTGGCCGCGTGCAAAACGACATTCGTGATGTGGAACTGCCGGGGATCGATCCCGGCCACGCGCTGATCAAAAAAATACGAGAGCCACGTCAGCGGATGATAGTAAAAGGGTCGGATGGTCGTGAACGCCCAGCCGACGCCCCGGTCCTGCTGGAGTTCCGCGAGGTAGATGTCGTCATCCCAGAACAAGAACTGCCCGCCCACACTCGGCCAGAACCACGCGGCGGTGACGACTACGACAGCGGCCACGATGCCGGTCAACCACACTCGCTCGCGGTTCGTCACCACAGTTTCCAGTCGCCGGTGGCCAACACCCACGCGGCGAGCGCAGCGTTGCTCACGGCGTGGGCGACAACGCACGAGAAGAGTTCCCGGCGCTTGTAGAGCAGCACGTTGTACAGCGCGCCACAGATGAGCCCGGCCAGCCACTCGTTGTGTTCGAGCCCGAACAGCAGCACCGTCACGCCAAACGCCTTCCAGCTAAACACGCCGACCGGCACGCGCTGGAAATGCTCGTCGTCGATCCAGCGAATGGCGAACCCGCGCCAAAACAACTCCTCCATTACTGGCACGACGATCACCGCGCCGATGATGCGGAACGTGATGAAGGTCCATCGCGTCACCGGCTCCAGCGCCGTCGGGTCGAACGGCGCCATCTTCATCCCCATGATGTCGCTGAGGTGGGGATAGAACGGATTGATCGCGACCCAAATCAGAATGGCAAGCAAGCCGGTCGCCACGCCCAGCATCGGGTTGTACGACGGGCGCGCCCACGCGGCCGGCAGCAGTTCGACGTAGCTGCGCCGGAAATACCACAGCACCGCCGCCACCGAGATGGTCTTGATCGGGTACAACCACACCAATCCCTGCGGCCAACTGCCCTGCACTTGCAGGAAAAACATGTACAACCCAAACGGCGCGACATACGGCAGCCACGGCTTGGATTGGAGCGTTTCCCCTCTCATCATCGCCCAAGTATGAACTGGATTACCGGCCAAAAGTCAGTACGATTTTACGGCTGGACGAAACCACATCCCTTCGTGAAAGAACCTACCATTCGATGTCCGAAGTGCGGGACGAGTGGTGCGCATCGGATCGCGCCACCGCGCGTGCGCGGCACGGCGGAGTCAACCTTTCGACACTTGGGTGGGTTTCTCCTCGCGGCATTGTGGAGCGAAAGCCGGGAACAACGATTCCTCTGCAACCACTGCGATGAGTTTTTCTACGCCCGCACGCCGGGCTGGAAGATTGCGAGGGTCGGCCTCATCCTGGTTGTCATCCTGATCGCCTACGCGATGTACGACTGGCTCGCTCACTTGTGAACCGATGGCGCGCCGGTAACCGGCTGGCGGAAATCTCAGGGATGGTCATGCCGTCTTTTCCTGTTTCAATACGCCGGCACGCAAACGCGTAAATGCTTGATTTTCTGAGGAAAGACAAGACAGTTTGCCCAAGCAGGAACATTTGTTACACGGCGTTTTCGCCGTATAAACATAAGATAGGCGACAGATGAAAACTAGGCTGTTGGATAGATTCGCCTTTGCTTCGGCGTTCTGGCCGATTGCTTGGCTGTTCCTTTTCTACGCGTTCGTTTTCCGTGCTCGTCTGGAGTTGGGCTACTGGCCCACGCCTTCGTACCCGGACCCGAAGTCTTTGGGGTTCGGTCTGCATCACGCCATTATCTGGCTCGGGTTGTTCGCGTGGCCGGTGCTCTCAGGTTGCGCGCTGGTACTTGCGCTGTTGCGCGGTGAGGGCAGTGCCCGCTTTCCTTTTTGGATTACAGTAACGTTGTTGGTAATTTCACTGGCTCTGACTTTCGCGGTCATTTGGAGCGACCCTGGGAGGTTCATGCTATGGTTCGCAGATTGAGTTACGGCCTATCCATGCGCTTCAGCCAACGCGCGCAAGCGCGCGTGGCTGAGCTTCGACGTTAGACGGGTGGCTAACCACTCAGCGAACCCCGGCCGGGCTCAAAAAAAGCCCGAATAACCCGGCGCTCTGACTTTTCAATCTCTGCGCGATGGATCAGGAGGGTTGAGCTACGGCGACTTCGGTTTGACGGCGGGCGCGTTGGTGGCGCCGGTAGCTTCTTTCTTGAACACGCCACGGAGGAGCCAGTGTTTCTTGAGGCCTTGCACCATGTTGTCGGTGTTCACGATCAGGCCGGAGATGCGGGCCAGAATCTGGTCGTTGCTTTGCACCTGCGTGTTGAGGTTGCTGGTGATGTTGGCAATGTTGATGAGTGTGAGGTCGAGGTTGCCGGCGAGCGCGACGAGGTTGGTGTTGGCGGCGAGCAGCGTCGTATCGAGCCGGGCGGAGAGATTGGTAATGACCGGGCGGACTTCGGTGACGAGGCCGTTGACGTTGGCCATCAGCGCATTCGCGTTCGTCAACGCGGTGTACACTTGATTCGTCAGGCCGAGAATGCTCGGCAACGCCGACTCGGCTTGCGCCATGAGTGTCTCGACCCGCTCCGTCAATGCCGGTTTCTCTTCCGCCACGAGATACACGCCCTTGCTTTTGCCGCGCTCGAACGGAACGCGCTTGCCGTCCACGAACACCTCGGTGATTCGTTCGCCGATCTCAACGACGGTCGGCATGCCGGTCACGCCGCTGGTGACCTCGAGTTGCCGGCGACCGAGAAAATCCGAGGCGGCGATCTTCGCCTTCGAGTCCGACCAGATGTAGCCGTAGTACGGCCGTTTAATGTCGAAGGTGACGAACACTTTTTCCCACGCGCCTGGCGGCTGCGCCGTGATACCGGTGATCTCGCCGACGCTGAATCCCATCAACGTGATGGGGTCGCCAATCTTCAGGCCTTCGCCCGATTGCATGTAGGTGAAGTACGGGCATTTTTCCACGAACCACCCGCGTCGCGTCGCCGTGTGCCGGACGTAGTACACGAAGCCGGTCACCAACAGCAGCGTCGCCACCGCCACGAACAATCCGACGAGCTTTTCCACGCGGCGCAGTCGCGTCCGCAGTTGCGGGGTCAAATCTTGCAGGGCCATGTTCGTTCCATTTCTCGTTCAGAGCAGTTCGCGCACACTCGGTTCTTGACTGGCCGACACTTCCTGGCGCCCGCCAATCACGCGCAGCCGGTCGTTCTCGATCACGGCAAACCTCGTCGCCAGTTCCAGCCACGGCCGGAAATCATCGCACGTCGCCACAATCGTCAACGCGTCCGCCCCGGCCGAATTCTCTTGCCGGAGTTCGCGCAAATAATCCGTCCACCACCGGGCCTCGTGCGGTCCGAGTCCACTCAGCGGATTGTCGAGGAACAACACCTCCGTCCTCGTCGCCAACGCCCGCGCGAGGCTGGCGCGTTGCGCGAGCCGCTGGCTCAACCGGCTCGGCATTGCCAGCGCGTGCCCGGTGAGTTGCGAGCGCGCTAGCAAGCCGGCCACGCGTTCGCCGAGATCCTCATCGCTGATCTCCGGCGCGTGATACCGGAGCGGCAACGCCACGTTTTGCGCCACCGTCAAATGACTCAACAGCCGGCCACCGTTCTCGAACACGTAGCCCATCCGCCGGCGCCAATCCACCTGTTCGCGCTCCGTCGCATCCTCCAACGCCCGGCCAAAGAACCGCAACGTTCCGCCTCCCGGTCGGTTCAAGCTCGCGGCGGTGGCCAGCCACGAAGTCTTGCCGTGGCCGGGCGCGCTGCCGACCGCCCAACATTCCCCGCGCGCCAACCGCCAGTCCACGTCGCGCAACACCACCGCCACGCCGTCCCCGGCTTGCACGGTCACCCCGGCCATCTCGATCAATGGCTCCGCGCTCATATCAATAGATACCCAATCAGGAACAGCGCGTCGATCAGTACGCAACCGATCACACTCTGCGCCACCGCGCTGGTCGTCACGCGCGACACGTCCTCGATCTTTAGCGGCCGCGCCAAACCCTGATAGCAGTTCACAATCGCGATCACCGCGCCAAAGGTGACCGTCTTCAGCGCCAGAAACGCGAAGTCTTCCCACCGCAGCGCGTCACCAATCTGTCGGAAGTACACTGTCGGCGTCAGCGGCACCTCTTGCAGGAACGCGAACAGATAGCCGCACACCGTCGCCGTCAGAATCAAATACGTCGTCAGGCAGAACACCGCCGTCGCCAGCCCGATCACCCGCGGCACCACGAGATAAAGAATCGGATCGATGGCCAGCGACTCCAACGCTTCGATCTCACCGAGTGCTCGCGCCGTGCCGAGTTCGATGGCGTTGGAAGTACCGGAACGGGCGAGCACCAAGATCGCGGTCAGCAATGGGCCGACTTCCCGGACCACGACCGTCACCATGACCGGGCCAATGAACTGGATCATCCCGGCCTTCGTCAGCAGCGCGACCGTTTGCCCGATGATCACCAGACCCAACGCCGCTCCCAGAAACGTCACCATTGGCATCAACCCGATACCCGCGCGCACAATCTCTTCCCAGATCATCGGCCGAATCACGCGCTTGGAGTGGCCAAACTTCGAAATCATCACCCCGAGCGTGATGATCGCGAACGCCACCAGTTCCTCCAGAACACCCACGAACCGGACGAATCGCCCGCCGGTCGCGTCCACGAAAGCCCGGCCCCAATCCTCCACGCGCGAAGAAGTCGCTTCCGTCGCCATGTCGTCCATCCTAGCCCAGCAACGCCCCGTGACGCAACCCACGGATACTGACCGTTAACTCGTACGCCCCGAGCGTCTCCATCGCGACAACGAACACCAACCCGCCGGCCACGATGATGTCGGCGCGTTCCGGCGGCAAGCCGGGAACCCGCCGTCGCTGCTCCAACGGCAACGCGTATAATCGCGACACCTGCGCCCGCACGTCATCCTGCGTCAACACGACGTGATCCGTCGCGCCGCGCGCCACGCGCGCCAACGTCACGATCGTCCCGCCGGTGCCAATCATCTTCCGGCCGGCCAAATCGTACTTCGCCAAGGCCGGCGTCAACGACATCCGCAGGAACTCCACCATCGCGCTGAAATTCGCTTCGCCAAACTTCTCCGTCATTCGTACCGCGCCGAGCGGCAGCGAAAGTCGTTGTTCGACGTGCCCGGCCTGACCTTCGATGAATTCCGCGCTGCCTCCACCCACATCCATCACCAGCAACCGGCTGCTCGACCATACCGGGTCGCTCGATGCCCCGCGGAAGATGAGTTCCGCCTCGCGGTCGCCGGTAATGACCTGTACGTCGAGGCCGGCCGCCTCGCGGACGGCGCGGAGGAAGTCGTCGCGGTTGCCGGCATCGCGAGCGGCGCTGGTGGTCAGCGCGACGATGTCGATGGCGCCAACTTCCTTGGCGGCCGCGGCGTACCGGGCGATGGCGCGCACGGTGCGGTCGATGGCCGCCGGTAGCAGGCGTTTCGTGGCATCCACGCCTTCGCCGAGACGCGTGGTTTCGTCCTTCGACGTGACCGGGGTGACGGCGCCGTTGTCCACGTCGGCGACGAGGAGTTTGACGGTGTTGGTGCCTATATCAATAATGGCGCGGCGCACGCGGGAGGTTGTACCAGTTCGCGCCAGTAATCGCAAATTTGTGCTTGCCACGAAGGGACATTGTGATAGTTTTCACATGCTTTGCGCCGGGGGTTTGGGCGCGGCCCCATCGGATTGTTTTTTGTGAGACTACCCTGATGAAGTTGGGACCCGAGTTTCGCGGGATGGGGCAGTATATGGCCCTCGGTATCCAGATGGTCGTGGTGACCGGTGTCATTACGGCTATCGGCTGGTGGTTGGACAAGAAAACCGGCCGAGCGCCGATGTTTTTGATCGTGTTTTTTGTGTTGGGATCGCTGGGTGGGATCGCGGCCGTGTGGCGAATGCTGAACGAGCCGCGCGGCCCGAAGTCATAGAGAATCATGGGGCAATCAGAACTACTGGGACTGGGCGTGGGCGCCGTCATCGGCGGGCTGTACGCGTGGCTGCAATTGCGTGCGCTGCGCCGGCACGAGTTGCGTCAGCAGCAGGATGGCCGGTCGCCGAGCGTGGCCGGCATGGTGCCCGGTTCGATGACGCGGGTGGCGCTGTTGCTGATGACGTTGGTGCTGGTACAGGTGGGCAACCAGAAGTACGGCTGGGGCATCCACTTGATCTGGTTGACGTTCAGCTTGGGGATTGCCTACAGCATCCCGTTTTTCTGGCGGTTGTGGCTCATGTACTCGAAGCGGAAGTGACGAGAGGATTCGACGGTTTATGCAGATTGATTTCGGCGTATCGCATGAGGTGATCATGGTGTGGACCGCGGCGGCAGTCACGCTCGTCGTGATGCTTGCCGGCGCGCGGGCGATTGTGGGGTCGCTGGCGACCACGGGGCGGTTCGCAAATTTCGTCGAGTCGATGGTGGATTTTGTGCGCGGCAACATCGTCGAGGAATTCCTCGGCCATCACGCGAAGGCGTGGTTTGGTTTCTTTGCGACGCTGTTTTTCTTCATCCTATTCGCCAACTTAATCGGCAAGCTGCCGATTCCCGGCTTCGCCTCCCCCACCGGCAACATCAACGTGACGGTGGCGCTGGCGGTCATGGTGTTTCTGACCGCGCAGATCGTCGGAATCGTGAAGCTCGGGCCGGTTGGCTACTTCAAGAAGAAGTTTCTCTTGCCGGCGCCATTGTGGGTGCAGATCCCGGCCGTTCCGATCATGTTTCTGGTGTTGCTGGCTGAGCCGTTCTCGCTGGCGGTTCGTCTGTTTGCCAACATGACGGCCGGTCACATGGTGCTGATGACATTCGCCACGGCACAGATGGTCGGCGGCGTGTGGCTGCTGAACAATCCCAGCCTGGTTGCCAAGGTGGCGGCGGTGCTGCCGTTTGCGCTCAGCGTGATCCTTGTCGCGTTCGAGTTGTTCGTCGCATTCATCCAGGCTTTTATTTTCACTTTGTTGTCCGCGTTGTACTTGAGCGAGTCACTTGAGGAGCATCACTAGAAACCCAACAGGAGAAGAGTCATGGCAGCAGAAGCAGCAGTCGAAGTGGCAAAGGTCGGTCTGAGCAATGCCGCGCTCGCCTATCTCGGTGGCGGTCTGGCCATCGGCATCGGCGCGATGGGCGGCGCGATCGGGATTGGCAACATTTTCTCGAAGGCGATCGAGAGCGCGGCGCGCCAGCCGGAAGCGTTGCCGCTCGTGCAACGGCTCATGTTCATCGGCTTCGCGCTCGTTGAAGCGCAGGTGCTCTACGCGTTGCTCGTCGCGTTCATTCTCGTGTTTAAAGCATAACGGTTGGAAGGAGCGCACCGTGAAGAAACTTGCTCTCATTCTCTCCGTGCTGGCGTTGAGCCCGGCTCTGGCCCTAGCGGCGGAAGGCGTCAACGTCATTCCGGACAATGTCGGGCTGCAACTCTGGGTCGTCGCGACATTTGTCGTGATGTTTCTGTTGCTCGGCAAGCTCGCCTTCAAACCGATCACCGAGGCGCTCGACCGGCGTGGACAGACCATCAAGGCGTCCATTGATGAATCCGAGAAAATGCGCGCCGACTCCAAGAAACTGATGGAGGACTACCAGAAGCAACTCGCCGAGGCCCGCGCCGAAGCCGGCAAGATCATCGAAGAATCCCGGCAACTCGGCGAAAAGGTCCGCAAGGAAGTCGTGGACAAGGCCAACGCCGAAGCGTCCGCTATCGTTTCGCGCTCGCAGGAAGAAATCATTCGTCAGAAGGAAAAGGGCATTCAGGAGATGAAAGACACCGTCGCCAGCTTGTCCGTCCAGATTGCCGGCCGCATCATCGAGAAGGAACTCAACGAAGCGACGCACAAGCAGCTCGTTGAAACCCTGATCAAAGATCTCGCCAAAGCCCGGAAGCAATAATGCCTCACGACCCGATCAATACCGGCTACGCCCGCGCGCTCTTCGAGATGGCGCAGGCTGAAGGCGCGGTCGCCCGCGTCGAGGAAGAACTCTTCCGTCTCCGGGAACTTCTCAAAGCCAACCCGGCACTTTTGCAGTTCCTCAAAGACCCGAACATCAAAGCCGAAGGCAAACGCCAAGCCCTGGCCGATCTCTTCCAAGGCCGCGTCCATCCGCTCGTGTTGAACGCTCTGATCACGCTCAGTGATCAGGACCGCGGCGGCCGGGTGCTCCACGTCATCGAAGAATTCAGCGCCGTGGCGTCGGCCGCGCGTCAGAAGGTTACCGGCGAAATCACCACCGCCATCACGCTCGATGACGCGACGTTGCAACGGTTCGCGGCGGAATTGTCGAAGGTCACCGGCAAGAACGTGCAGCTTTTCCAGAAAGTTGACCCGGCCATTATCGGCGGCGCAATCATCACCGTCGGCGATCAAATCATCGATGGCAGCCTCCGTCGCAAGCTCGACCAGATCAAAGAGAAGTTGGCGCAGTAGAGGTATTCCCATGCCAGAACTCACACTCGATCCAAAACAAATCTCCGACGTCCTCAAGAAAAGCATCAGTGAGTTCAAAGCCGAGGTCACCGTCCAGGAGGTCGGCGTCGTCCTCGAATGCGGCGACGGCATCGCCCGCGTCTCCGGCCTGCCGAACTGCCTCTCCGAGGAAATGCTCGAATTCCCGGGCGGCAACTACGGCGTCGCCCTCAACCTCGAACGCGACAACGTCGGCGTCATGATCCTAGGCGACTACACCAAGATCGAAGAGGGCCAGATCGTCAAGCGTACCGGTCGCGTCCTCAGCGTGCCGGTCGGCGATGCGTTGCTCGGCCGCGTCGTCAACGCGCTCGGCCAGCCGATTGACGGCAAAGGCCCGGTCAACACGCAAGCCATTCGCCCCATCGAAAGCCGCGCGCCCAGCGTCATCGAACGCGAGCCGGTCAAACAACCGTTGCAGACCGGCCTGAAGTCCGTGGACGCCATGATCCCAATCGGTCGCGGCCAACGCGAGCTTATCATCGGCGACCGCCAGACCGGCAAAACCGCCGTCTGTCTCGACACGATCATTAATCAAAAAGGCGGCGACGTAATGTGCATCTACGTCGCCATCGGCCAGAAAAAATCCACCGTCGTCAGCGTCGTCGAAACGTTGACGAAGTATGGCGCGATGGACTACACCATCGTCGTCAGCGCCACCGCCAGCGATCCGGCGCCGATGCAGTTCGTTGCGCCCTATGCCGGCTGTGCGATGGGCGAATATTTCCGCGACCTCGGCCGGCATGCGCTCATCATCTACGACGATCTTTCCAAACACGCGGTCGCTTACCGGCAAACCTCTCTCCTGCTCCGTCGTCCGCCCGGTCGCGAAGCGTTTCCCGGCGACATCTTCAATCTGCACAGCCGGTTGCTCGAACGCGCCGCGAAACTCAACGTGGACGCGCCGAAGCTTAACCCGGTCTATCCGAAGGGTGGCGGCTCGCTTACCGCGTTGCCAATCATCGAGACGCAGGAAGGCGATTACGCCGCGTACATTCCAACCAACGTCATCTCGATCACCGACGGCCAAATCTATCTCGAGTCTGACCTCTTCTATGCCGGCATTCGTCCTGCGGTTTCGGTCGGTCTCTCCGTCAGCCGCGTCGGCGGCAACGCGCAAACGAAAGCGATGAAGAAGATCGCCGGCACGCTCCGCCTCAGCCTCGCGCAATACCGGGAACTCGCCGCGTTCGCGCAGCTCTCCAGCGATCTCGACAAAACCACGAAAGCCCAACTCGACCGCGGCCAGCGCATGGTCGAACTGCTCAAACAGCCGCAATATCAACCAATGGCGGCCGAAGATCAGGTGGCCGTGATTTGGGCCGCGACGAATGGTTTCCTCGACGATGTGCCGGTGGCCGCGATTCGCCGGTACGAGGTCGAGTTCCTGCAATACTTGAAGAGCAAGTACGCCGCGACCGTCGAGCAATTGCGCGCGAAGAAGGAACTCACCGACGAGATCGTGACCGGCCTGAAGACCGCCGCCAACGAATTCAAAGCCATTTTTTCGACGAAGTAAATGGCCTCACTCCGCGACATTCGCCGCCGCATCAAGGGCGTGAAGAACATCCGGCAAGTCACGCGCGCGATGAACATGATCGCCGCCGCCCGGCTGCGCCGCGCCCAGCAAAAAGCCGAGTCGGCCCGGCCCTACGCCGAACGGCTCGCGGAGATTTTGCAGGACGTGATCGCGTCGAGTGGCGGCGCGGCCCGGCATCCGTTGATGGCCAAGCGCGATGTGAAGCGCATCGCGGTCATCGTGGTCACTTCCGACCGCGGCCTGTGCGGGCCGTTCAACGCCGGCATCTTTCGCGAAGTGCAGCATTTTCTCCGGGAACAGACGGCGCCGGTCGAGCTGATTACCGTCGGGCGGAAGGGCCGCGATCATTTCCAGCGGATTGGGTACGCCATCGCCCAACATTTCCCGCAACCGTCGCGCGATGTGCGGCTGGAGGAGGTCGGTAACGTCAGCAAACTACTGATCACCGATTACGGCGCGGCAAAGTATGATCAGGTCTTCTTCGCCTATGCGAAGTTTGTCAGCGTGTTGCGGTCGCAGCCGAGCGTCGTGCAACTCCTGCCGTTCGAGAAGCCGGCCCGCGCGGAGCAGACCGCGAAGACCGCCTATCAGTTTGAGCCGGGCGCCGAGCAATTGCTCGGCACGTTGTTGCCGCAATACGTCGAGGTGTTGATTTACCGGGCGATCGTCGAATCGCTGGCGAGCGAGCAAGCCGCACGCATGATCGCGATGAAAGCCGCCACCGACAGCGCGTCCGACATGATTAACGGCTTGTCCCGGCAATACAACAACGCCCGGCAAGCTTCGATTACCAAACAGTTGCTGGAAGTCGTTTCCGGCGCAGATGCATTGGAGAAAGCATGAGCACACCCGCAATTCGCAAAGGCAAAATCGCGCAGGTCATCGGGCCGGTCGTGGACATCGAGTTTTTCACCGAGGATCTTCCGCCGATCAACAACGCCATCCGGATCGACGACAAGGACATTCACCTTACCGTCGAAGTGGCCGGTCACCTCGGCGACAACACGGTGCGCACGGTGGCGATGAGTGCCACGCAAGGTCTCGTGCGCGGCATGGAAGCAATTGATACCGGCGGACCGATCTCTGTACCGGTCGGCCACAGCTCGCTTGGTCGCATCTTTGACCTGCTCGGCAATCCCATTGATGGCAAGGGCCCGGTGGACGTGAAACTGCGACTGCCCATTCACCGGCAATCACCGCCGTTTGAGGAACAAGTGCCGGCCACGAAACAATTTGAAACCGGCTTGAAGTCCATCGACCTGCTCGCTCCGTTTGCCAAAGGCGGCAAGGTTGGATTATTCGGTGGCGCCGGTGTCGGCAAGACGGTGCTCATTCAGGAATTGATCCGCAACATCGCCAAGGAACACAGCGGCTTCTCCGCGTTCGGCGGCGTCGGCGAACGCACGCGCGAAGGCAATGACCTGTATCTCGAAATGACCGAGTCGGGCGTCATCGCCAATACCGTGATGGTGTTCGGCCAGATGAACGAACCGCCCGGTGCGCGGTTGCGCGTCGCGCTCTCGGCGCTCACGCAGGCCGAATACTTCCGCGATTACGAAAACAAGGACGTGCTCTTGTTCATTGATAACATCTTCCGCTTCACGCAAGCCGGTTCGGAAGTGTCGGCGTTGCTGGGACGCATGCCGAGCGCGGTCGGGTATCAGCCGACGCTCTCAACCGAGATGGGCGATTTGCAGGAACGCATCACCTCGACGAAGAAAGGCTCGATCACGTCGGTGCAGGCCGTGTACGTGCCGGCCGACGATATCACCGACCCCGCGCCCGCGACGACGTTCACGCACTTGGACGGTTCGATCGTGTTGTCCCGGCAAATCGCGGAACTCGGCATCTACCCGGCCGTTGACCCGCTGGCCTCGACTTCCCGGATTCTTGATCCTTTGACGGTCGGCGAGGAACACTACAAGGTCGCGCGCGGCGTGCAGCAGGTGTTGCAGCGCTACAAGGATTTGCAGGACATCATCGCGATTCTCGGCATGGAGGAATTGAGCGAAGACGACAAACTGACCGTCTCGCGCGCCCGTAAAATCCAGCGTTTCCTATCGCAGCCATTCTTCGTCGCGCAACAATTTACCGGCTTCGACGGCAAGTACGTCCGCACGCCTGAAACCGTGCGCAGCTTCCGTGAGATTCTCGAAGGCAAGCATGATGACTTGCCGGAGCAGGCGTTCTACATGGTGGGCGCGATTGAAGAGGCGCGCGCTAAAGCGGAGAAGATGAAGGCCTAATGGCCGGCGAGAGCACATTCCCGTTTGAGATTCTCACACTGCAGAAATCTTTCCTGCGTGAGGAGGTCGTGTTCGTGATCGCGCCCGGTCAGGAAGGCGTATTCGAGATCCTCGCCCATCACGCGCCGTACGTCTTCGCTCTCAAGCCCGGTCCGTTGCGGATGAAGATGCCGGACGGCAGGGACCGGTATGTTTCGGTCGGCGGCGGGTTCCTTGTCGTGCAAAAGGAACGCACGACGGTGCTGACCCGCAGCGCCGAACATCCCGGCGAGATTGATGTCGCGCGCGCCCAACGCGCCAAGGAACGCGCCGAGCAGCGGCTGGCGAATCGCGTGGATGTGGATATTGTGCGGGTGCACGCGGCACTGCAACGCGCGCTTGCGCGATTGCAGGTCGCGGAGTATGCTCCGGCTGAGGGTTTGCTGACGGGTTCATGACCAAGATTTCTCACGGCTGGGTCGGGTCGGATGTCGAAGCGCGCATCTCCGCCCACGTTCAAGCTTGGGAGAAAATCAAGCCGCTCGGCGAAGGTCGCACTCTCGAAACCTATCCGTTCGTCGCCGTCTCCCGTGAATTTGGCTGCGAGGCGTTGCCGTTGGCGGAGAGGCTGACGGACATTCTTAACGAGCGCTGCCGGCCATCCATTCCGTGGGTCGCCTACGACCGGCAACTGCTCGACAAGGTGGCGCAAGAATTGAATCTGCAGCGCGACATTCTCGAGTCCCTCGACGGCAAGCGTCGCGATGAGATGAGCGAGATGTTCGACAACATCATCAACCGGAAGGTGGCCGACGCGGTGGTCGTTCGTAAACTCGCCGAAGTCATCCGGTCGCTCGCCATTCACGGCCACGCGATTCTCGTCGGGCGCGGCAGTTCGCTGGCGACGCAGGATCTGCGCAACGGTCTGCACGTCCGGCTCGTCGCCCCGCGCGACTGGCGCGTTCATAAGATTGCCTCCGATCGAAACATCTCGAACCGGGAAGCCGAAGCAATTGTGGACGAAGGCGAAAAGCAACGACACCATTACATTGCGACGTTCTTTGTCCTCGACCCGCGAAACTCGTTTCACCACGATCTGATCATCGACAACTCGCGATTCAACCTCGCGCAGATTGCCGAGATCGTCTTCACCGCACTCGGCGCGCGCTTTGGCGAGACGCTCGTCGGCGCGTAAGTCTCACTTCTTCCAGAAGGTGTCTTTGGCGCCCTTGTCTTTATTGGCTTTGCGGGCGATTACGAATAACGCATCCCCAAGGCGATTCAGGTAAGGCACAGCAAACTCTCCGATCCGCTCCTCCCGGCTCAGGCGAACACAGAACCGCTCCGCCCGCCGGCAAATCGTGCGCGCGACGTGCAACTGCGCGGCGACCGGTGTCCCAGCCGGCAGGATGAATTCCCGGAGCGGGCCGAGTTCGGCGTTGAGCTTGTCCATCCACTTCTCCAGCGCCGTGATCTGTCGCTGCCCCACGTGAACGGGCGACGGACCGGGGGTGGCGAGTTCTGCGCCGAGATCGAAGAGATCGTTTTGGATGCCGGCCAACACCGTGTCCGTCTTCTTGTCCGGCTTGAATGCGCGTGCCAGGCCAATCGCGGAGTTGAGTTCGTCCACCGTGCCGTACGCCCAGAGGCGCGGTGAATCTTTGCTGACCCGATGACCGCCGACGAGGCCGGTCTCGCCGGCATCGCCGGTACGCGTGTAGATTTTTGTGAGGCGCGCCATTCGATCAGCACTTCTGGAACTTGGCCGGGATGAGACACATGAACTTGAACGGCTGATTGCCGGCGTTCTTGAATTGGTGTTTCTCGTCGGCCGGGATGTAGAGCACGTCGCCCGGCTTGATCGGCACTTCCTGGCCGTCGCGCCAGACGGTGCCCTGCCCTTCCATCACGTAAATCTCGTGTTCGTACGGGTGATGATGATGCGGCGTGTTGCCGCCGGGGGCGACCTCGAAGATGCGCATCGCAAAGTTCGGCGCGCCGTCGCGCATCGAGACGGCCACTTGATATTGACAGTCCTTCACACCATCCATTTCGACCTTCTCGGCCGGGATGTCTTTGAGGTTGGTGATTTTCACGGGGAAAACTTATAGGATGACGGCTATGAAAAGCTACCGAAAAGAACTCTGGTTCAATCTCCCCACCCGGCGCGGCTTTGTGAACATCACGGCGGAAGTGGAGTCTTGTCTGCGCGAAAGCGGCGTCCGCGACGGTCTCGTGTTGTGCAACGCGATGCACATCTCGGCCAGCGTCTTCATCAACGACAACGAGTCCGGCCTGCACGCGGACTTTGAACGCTGGCTGGAGAAGCTTGCGCCCGAGAAGCCGCACTCGCAGTACGCGCACAATACCGGCGAAGACAACGCCGATGCCCATCTCAAGCGCACGATCATGGGCCGGGAAGTCGTCGTTGCCATTACGGAAGGCCGATTGGACTTCGGCCCGTGGGAGCAGATCTTCTACGGAGAATTCGACGGCAAACGCCGCAAGCGAGTCCTAGTCAAGATCGTCGGCGAGTGACCGGCTACGCCCGCGAAGGCGCGACGAGCCAGCCCAGCCGAGCGTTCGAAGTCTGTCGCACGAGAACGAGCGCCAGTGCGAACGCCACCATGAACGCCCAGTCCCCGGCCACCGTGCCGCGAAGAAACGGCAACCCCGCCGCGTAGCACTCCGTCAAACCGGCCAGCGTCTTCGGATACCGTTCGCTCGCGAGATTCAAGCCGAACAGCCACACGCCGAAATTGCTGACGAGGAAAAACAAGAACGGCGTTGCGATCGCTGCGCCAACCTTCACCGGCGTCCCCCGCGTCCGGACACCCATGCCGGCCAAACCGATCAGCACGAACGCCGCGTAGTCAATCACGCGCGGCGCATACAACAACGGATAACCCATCCATGCGTTGAGCACGATGTCGGTTACCGCGAGCACGGCAAGTGGCACCCACAACGCGTACCGGCGCCCAAAATACATGCCGCCGAGCAACGCCATTGCCGCCAGCGGCGCGATGTTCCACCAATGGAACTCGTGCGCCGTCAACCGGAAAACTGCCGCGCCCAATATCATCAAAATCGCCAGCATCATAGTGTAGGTCTCCTCAACGACGCCGGCATTCTGTGTCTGGCCGTACCGGAAATCAATGCGAAAACCGGCGTGTGTGCTAGTGTATCGCGTGGTCCCGACGGAACAAGCCTACCGGCGATTGCAGCGGCGCGTTGACCGGCTGTGCTTCCTCATCGTTGCCACGGACGTTTCCGCACGCGACATCGACATTGAGCGCCTGTTTCTGCGGACGGAAGCGGCGCGTCTGTTCCCGGAGAAGCTCAGCGTGTACGACATGCTCTACGAGAGCCGGTTTCGCCGGTTGGTCGAGCAGTTTCGCGGCCCGGTCACTGGGCCGCGGTCTTGACCGGTGCGGTCGCCTTGACGAATCGAAGCAGACCTTCGGCGACGGCGTCGGCGTACTCGCGGTAGAGGCTGCGATACTTCACGTTGTCGATTTCTTTGACGCCGTCGTAATCGCCAAGTTGGATGCGTTGATAGACGGTGCGGTTGTTCATGTAGTACGGCTCGAGGTACACGACGGGGCCGTTGATGAGCCGGTTGGCGGCGAGGTTGCGGGCGTACACGGCAGGGTTTTTGCCGAGCGCGAGGCCGAAGGCACCGGAGGCGCGGACGGGCGGCAGCCCGGTGGCGCGGGAGAGCGCGTCGGCGATGGAGTCGGCGACGGCCAATTCGGTTTCGTGAGAACGCTCGAGGAGTTTGGTGAAGAGGCGCAAGCGGTCGTCGTCGCCGGTGATCTCGTTGTCGAGGTAATGCCCGTGGACATACAGGAGGAGGCGATTGTCATCCACGAGTTCAAAATGTTCGTTCCATTCGACGGCATTAAAGTGGAGGCAGACGGTGAGGTCGGGTTTGAGGTCGTCGTTGACCTTGCGGGCGCGGGAGGCGATTTCGGCGTTGCGATAGAAGAGCAGTTCCTGGCGTTTGCGCACGGAGTCAGCCATGGCGGCCACGCGTTCGAGGGGCGGGAAGGTGTTGAGCCGCGCCCATTTGGAGACGAAGGCCTCGGCTTCGGCGCGGAAGTCCTCGGGACGTTTGTCGGTGACCGGCAAGAAATCGTCCTTCGTCAATAACACGGTCAGGCCGGCGGCTTCGAGCTGAGGTTTGAGGAGGCGCGCGACGGTGAGGTTGAGCACAGCTTCCTGCACGGGACGGTCGGCGCCGCGGACGAAGAAGCGCTCTTCCATGCGCGCCCATTCTCCGCCGATGTGACCGGGATCAAGAACGATGCAGCGGACGGGAGTCGGACGACGGTTGACGGAGCCGGTCGCGAACCGAAGCGTGTACAGCGGCGCGTTGGATTTACCGGGTGAAGAATAGATGAGGACGGAATCCTTGTCATACGCGAGGTAGTTCGTGAGCGCGCCGGAGGGTGAATAGAGCGTCGTGACGAGTCTCTCGAAGTCCGCTCGGCTGATGGTTTGTTGAGAGCGATCGAGCGCCGACCAGTCGGCGGCCAGCACAGGCAGAGACGCTTGTGCCACCATCAGAGCAAAGAGGATTCGTCCCATTCGGCGGGGCTCCATTCGAGGATTTCGTTGAGTTCGTCAAACGGATGCATCGTCTCCGCGCCGAAATACCGGTCGGACTCCAGGGTGTCGAGTTCATCCTGCATCTCGTCTTCAGTGCAGGCGCGGGCGTACTGGTGCGTGGCGTTGAGGAGCCGGACCCGCGCGCTGCTCAGGGCGTTGAGGAAATCGTAGTACGGCCCGGCACCTTCCTCGTCGATGCGCGGGACCGCGAAGAGCTGGCCGGGTTCTTCGAGCAGGTCGGCACTAGTGGCCGCCAACCGCAAAACGCCCTCGTCCACTTCAGATTCCATCCGGAACGACTGGAACGCGGTGGCAATCTGCCGGCGACTCAGGCCGTGACCGAGGTACGAGCCGATGGCTTCCAGCAGATGCGCGACCTGCCGGGGATCGAGGACACCGGCCGGGTGCGTGTCGGCCGGTAAGTCCGTGCTGGTGTCGCGCAGCCACCAGTTGAAATCTTCGCCGAGCCGGACGGTGATCCAGCGTGGGCCGGAAACTTCAGGTGTCGCCATCGCGCAAAAGTAATAGCATTTTCGCGAACCGAACGCCACAATCCCGGCAATGGGCGGGACTCTTCACGAGTATGGCGGCAAGCGACCGTCGCTCGGGGCCGGTGTGTTTATTGCCGACGGCGCGCAGTTGATCGGTGATGTCGAAGTCGGCGATGAGTCGAGCGTGTGGTTCGGCAGTGTGCTGCGCGGCGATATCCACCGCGTCGTTGTCGGACATCACACGAACATTCAGGACCTGTGCGTGTGTCATGTGGCGGACGCGCGGGCGTGCGTTGTCGGCAACTATGTGACGACCGGCCATCGGGCGATTCTGCATGGGTGCACGGTGCGCGATGAAGTGTTGATCGGGATGGGCGCGGTGTTGATGAACGGTGTGGTCGTCGGCGAGCAAAGCATCATCGGCGCGGCGGCGCTGTTGACGGAGGGCTTGGAGGTGCCGCCGGGATCGTTGGTGTACGGTTCGCCGGCCAAGGTGATCAGCCGGCTGGGCGCGAAGGAGCGTGCGGCGATCAAGGGTTGGGCTGAGAAGTATTGCCGGGTGGCGGCGAGCTACCGGCGCGGGCCGGGTTAGTGCGCCCGGGCGGTGACCTGCACCCGGTAGGCGGTGGTGGTGTCGGTGTCGCCGGTGCGAATCTGAATCTGGTCACCGGTTTGCGTGCCGGAACGTTCGATGGCGCCGACCGGCAATTCCAACGCATAGACGGCTTTGCGGACGACGCAGGTCCGGTACGGTGGCAGCGCGGCGACGGGTTTCATGACGCGCAGATCCTTGTCGAGGAACAAAATGTCGATGGCAAACCGCATCCCGAAGGTGTGGATGCCGTAGCAGCGATCAATGAGCAGGCCTTCCCCGGCGGTGAGTTCTTGGCGGCCGAGCAGGCCGATCATGCGTTTCCAAACGGAGTTCGCGAAGTGACACCGGTCGGACACGACTGACTTACGGGTGACGTTGTAGAGAACCATCGCCGTGCGTTAGTGGAGAAGATTCTTCCAGATGCTGATGCCCGCAGGACCCAAGATGACGATGAACAGCGCCGGGAAGATGAATAGCACGAGCGGGAAAACCATTTTGACCGGCGCCTTCATGGCTTGCTCCTGCGCGCGTTGCCGGCGGCGGACGCGGATGGAGTTGGCCTGAATGCGGAGCGTGTTGGTGATGCTGCCGCCCAGTCGGCTAGCGTGCACGACCGCGGTGATGAATGTCTTGAGATCTTCGACGCCGGTGCGATTCCCCAGGTCTTCAAGGGCTTCCAGGCGGGGTTTGCCGAGGCGGATTTCGTTGAGCGTCTTGGCGAATTCGTCGGCCAATGGGCCTTGAATTTTGCGCATCGTGTACCCGACCGCCGCATCGAAGCCCATGCCGGCTTCGACGCTGATGGTCAGCAAATCGATGGCGTAGGGGAGCGCGTACAGTATTTCTTCCTGCCGGAGACGCGCCTTGCGACTCAAGACGAACTGGGGAACCGCGTA